>Ga0209292_1001673_pt1 | contig 26783 bp, 20 predicted proteins | sample GOMGulsemesocosm_2_FD_184634 | JGI IMG/M metagenome (GOLD analysis project Ga0209292, IMG submission 184634) | Methane-oxidizing microbial communities from mesocosms in the Gulf of Mexico - GOM9C Gulf of Mexico (SPAdes) (version 2) | ecosystem: Environmental > Aquatic > Marine > Cold seeps... | reverse complement strand
TATTTATCGTACTAGCAGCCGGCGCATTTGTCGGCGAAAAAATGGTCCAAGATCCTGGTTACGTATTAATTTCCTATGACAATACCACCATAGAAACCAGTATTTGGGTCATGTTAGCGTTTTCATTTTTTGCATTTTTAATCGGCCACTGGGCGCTCAACTTGTTTTTCAAAATGAGCTTACCCACAAAACAGCTGGGTTTATGGCGAAAAAACCGTATTGCTCGCACGGCGCAAAAACGTACGTTTAAAGGCTTAGTTGCCCTTTCTGAAGGAAATTGGTGGCAGGCGCAGCGTTTATTATCACAAACAGCTCCCATTGCTGCCCAGCCATTAGTTAACTACTTAGGCGCAGCTCAAGCCGCTCACGAACAAGGCGACACGCAAGCGACCAACCGCTATTTTGAGCAAGCACGTGAAATAGCGCCGCAAGCAGAAGTCAGCATCGCTTTGCAAGAGGCGGAAGTTGCTAAAGATCGCGGTAATAACGCGCAGGCGTTCACTATTTTAAAGAGACTGCACAGTTTAGCCCCTAAACATACCGGCATACTGCGCGATTTAGCAGATCTGCATCAGAGCCAACAGGACTGGAGCGGTTTAATTGTACTGCTACCTAAACTGAAAAGACTGAAAGTGATGAATACCGAGCAACTGAGTGACATTGAGGCGAATTGCTATGCCAAGATGCTCAGTACTGTGGTTGAAAAACTGCCTGTTGAAAGCACTTCTGATACGCAAGTGAAAGCCTTAACAAAAGGCTGGAAAGCATTGCCGGGCAGCTTAAATCAAACCCCAGCAATGATAGCGACTTATGCCCGCGCTCTGCTGGCGGCAAATGCCACTGATGAGGCGGACAAGTTCTTGCGCCCGCATATCAAAAAATCTTGGGATGACAGCCTGATTGATCTATATGGCAGCATTAAGAGCACTGACCATTTTCGTCAGTACAAATTAGTGCTTAGCTGGCTGAATAAACAACCTAACAATCCGGCATTACTGGTTTGTGCTGCGCGCATGGCCATGTTTAATCAAGAGTGGCAGGAAGCTGTCGGCTACTTTGAAAAAAGCCTGACGATTAAGCCCAATGCAGATACCTATCGTTCTTTGTCTAAGTTACTTGAAAGCTTAGGAGAGCACCATAAAGCACTTGATGCGAGCCAAAAGGCAATGGAGCTTACCGAAGATTCATCCCCTAATATACCGCTACCGGAGCTTGTGGATAACACAGCAACTCCTGGCGCTGATTCAACCTCCCCTAAAGCGGTTACGCCGGCCTAACAGCCGTATCTATAGAGCAACTCTATAAAGGCAGTTTCTATGCCTTTATAGAGAGCTAAGCCACCCACTGCCAATTTAATTCCATCACAAAATTTGTATTTCAAGGATCACCTTTATTGCCATAAAGCCATTGGCGAAAAAGTGAAGAAAGGCTGGTGAAATGGATTTTTAAAGACAGACCGCTGGATGGGTATGCTCTATCCTAGCTTATAAAAAATGCACCCCATCATATTGCATGATGGGAATAACTTTCTAAAAGAAAACAAGATTAGCGAATTTCAATGCCCTGTGCATGCATAAACTCTTTCGCCTGGGGTATGGTATATTCACCAAAGTGAAAAATAGAGGCCGCTAACACTGCATCAGCACCCCCTTCTTTCACACCATCGACCAAGTGCTGTAAATTACCCACACCGCCAGAGGCGATAATAGGGATATTGACGGCGTTGGCAATCGCTTTAGTCACGCCTAAATCATAGCCGTTTTTAACGCCATCTTGATCCATGGAAGTCAGTAAGATTTCACCAGCGCCGTATTGCGCCATTTTCACTGCCCACTGTACCGCATCGATTCCCGTTGGTTTGCGTCCACCGTGGGTAAATATTTCCCAGCGGTTTTCTTCACCTTCACTCGATACTTTTTTAGCATCAATAGCGACCACAATACACTGAGAGCCAAAGCGTTCTGAAGCTTCACGAACAAATTCCGGATTGTAGATCGCAGCACTGTTAATTGAGACTTTATCAGCGCCGGCATTAAGCATAGTGCGAATATCATCACAAGTGCGAATACCACCGCCAACAGTCAGCGGAATAAAGACTTGCGAAGCCATTTTTTCTACTGTGTGCACCATAGTGTCACGCCCTTCATGGGTCGCGGTAATGTCTAAGAAAGTAATTTCATCTGCGCCTTGCTCATCGTAACGCTTGGCGACTTCTACAGGGTCACCTGCATCGCGAATATCTAAAAACTGCACGCCTTTAACCACGCGCCCATTTTCAACGTCTAAACAGGGGATAATTCTTTTTGCTAGTGCCATGTTAAATTCACTTCGTTGTTATCTTTACGCGGCCTGTAGGGATAAAAGCTGTTACAGCTTGTCATCCCAATTTTTTGATGGAAACTAAAGCTTGCCATCCCAGTTAAGAAAGTTAGTCAGTAGTTGCAAACCTGCAGTGTGACTTTTCTCGGGGTGGAACTGTACAGAAAAGCCATTTTTGTCGCTCAATGCCACATCAAAATCGAGCCCGTAATGACATTGACCCGCCACTTGAGCTGCGTTTTGAGCTGCCACGTAATAGCTGTGCACAAAGTAGAAACGGCTGTCATCTTCAATGTTTTCCCACATCGGATGATCAATAGTTTGGCTTACCCGGTTCCAACCCATATGAGGCACTTTTAAGCGTTCACCATTTTCTATCATACCGTTTGGAAATTGCTTAACTTCACCGGGGTAGACACCTAAACAGTTAGAGCCACCGTTTTCTTCTGAAGTATCCATCAGTGCCTGATAACCGACACAAATGCCTAAAAACGGCTTGCCGCTTTTTAAGGTATCGGCCACTTCAACATCAACACCTTGTGCCAGCATTTGCGCGACACAATCGCGAATAGCACCAACACCAGGCAGAATGACTCTGTCGGCATCGGCAATGATTTTTGGATCGCTAGTCACCAGCACTTTTGCGTTAGGTTGAACGTGTTCTAAAGCTTTAGAGACAGAGTGTAAATTACCCATACCGTAGTCAATGACGGCAACTGTACTCATGATTATAAACTTCCCTTCGTCGATGGCATCAAGTTAGGAGCGCGAGCATCAACTGTCAACGCCATACGTAATGCGCGTCCAAATGCTTTAAAGATAGTTTCAGCTTGGTGATGCGCATTAAAGCCTTTTAAATTATCGATATGCAGTGATACCCCTGCATGATTGGAAAACCCTTGGAAGAATTCCCAAAATAATTGCGTATCAAAACTGCCGATACTGCCACGGGTAAATTCACACTCAAAGAACAAACCAGGACGACCAGAAAAGTCGATAACAACGCGTGATAGCGCTTCATCTAATGGCACGTAAGAGTGGCCGTAACGCACGATACCCGTTTTATCACCTACAGCTGCTTTGAACGCCTGTCCTAAAGTGATACCTAAATCTTCAACGGTGTGATGATCGTCAATGTAAACATCACCATTGGCTTCGATCTCCATATCTATCAAACCGTGACGGGCGATTTGGTCTAACATATGCTCGAGAAATGGCACTCCAGTATCGGCCTGAAACTTACCTGATCCATCTAGGTTTATTGAGACCGTTATTTGAGTTTCATTTGTTTCTCTGTTGATTGTCGCCTTGCGCTCAGACATGCTGACCCACCCTTTTATTACACGGTTAAAGATCTGTTGATTTGTTCAACACGGGATTATCCCTATTTTATGCTCAATTATATATATAAGCGCCCCAAGGTGACAGTGGCGCGATGCGATTTTCAACCTAGATCAAACTTAGATTCGTACATTAACCAATATGCAGGATCTATATGCTTCCTTCACAAGCATTTTTAGATTACTCATGTCACAATAGCGACTATTTTTTAAAATGGACTTCAAGGAAAATAGATGAAAAAGCTATTTAAAATTCTCGCCATCACAGTTGCTGTTATTGTTTTACTGGCACTGACTGCAACCACATTACTAGGGCTATTTGTTGACCCTAACGACTACAAAAAAGAGATCCAGCAAGTTGCGCTTGAACAAGCAGATTTGGAGTTACAAATAAATGGCGATATAAGCTGGTCCATCTATCCATCTATCGGACTAAACATTCAATCGATCAGTGCTGGCTACGCCAATAAAGAGGCACTAGCATCACTTGAAAAAGCGCAAGTATCGGTCATGGTTGCGCCTTTGTTTTCCGGCAATATTGAAATGAAGGCCATTAATATACACGGGCTAAAGCTCAATTTAATCAAAAATAAAGACACTAACAATTGGCAGAACACACCCTCTGCAGACCAAGAGGCATCATCTACACAAAACGATACTGCTAATAAACAAAGTGAATCAACGCTCGCGATAGCAGATGACTCTAGCAACACTGTCAACAAAATTGATATCCAGAGCATCAGCGTCACCAGTGCGGCTATCAACTATCTGGATAAAACCAATGGCCAACTGTTTAAAGTTAACAACTTTAATTTGGTCACTAACCGGGTGCAAAGCGGCCAACCTTTTAATGCCAAGCTAGATCTTGATTTAGCGATGGAGCAATCTGGCAAACAGACTCTAAGCTCAAATGTGGCTTTAGAGGGGCTGTTTAATCTAGATATGGCCAAGCAAAAATACACGATAGACCAGCTCAACAGCCAATTAAAAGTGATCACGGATAAAACCATTGATGTGCAACTTAAAGGTAATTTAGCTGCAGACCTTAATAGTAACCAACTGAGTATTAATGACCTTGCTATTAGCACAGGTACATTAAGTGCCGCTGGCGCACTCGATATTAGCGGTGACGCATTTCAAGATATTCAGGGAACACTAGCCGTTAAAGCTTTTGATCTTAAAGCGTTGCTCGAAGAGCTTAAACTTGCACCTATCACCACCAGTAATGATGCTAGCTTGCGCAGCATTGCTTTTAGCACTGACCTTAAAGGCGACGCCAAGGGCTTAAATCTCAATAATCTGTCACTAAATATCGATAAAACTGAGATCAATGGTAGTGCCAGCTACCAGCTGAGCAATGGCGCTATTGGTTTTAACTTAAATGGCGACAAGATAAATGTCAGTGACTATTTACCAAGTGCAGCACCTGCTACAAATAAACCAGCCAGTACTAACACGACCCAAAAACCAACGACAAAAACTAAAACAAGCACGGCATATTCAAAAGAGCAGATCATTCCTGTAGCAGTACTGCGGGATTTAAAGTTAAAAGGCCAACTAAACTTCAATCAACTGCAATACCAACAAACCAAGCTGACTAACTTAGCGTTAAACGTCAATGCCAACAATGGTGTTGTAAACATTGCCAAGCTCAACATGAATGCTTACCAAGGTAGTATTGCCAGCAGCGTGCATTTAGACGCTCGCAAGGAGCCGTTGCGCATCAAAGTAAAGAATAAGGTGAGCAACCTACAAATAGGCCCTGTACTGCAACACTTCGCTCAAACAGACGCAATGACAGGTGCACTCAGCTCAAGCTCACAGCTAGCGCTTAGCGGGCAGTCGGTCCATAGCTTAGTGAACAGCCTCACTGGTAAAGTGAATGTTACTTTAGCCAAAGGCGTTATTAACGGTATCAATGCAGCGCAAGAGATGTGCCAGACGGTCAATTCTATCTCCTCACTGGGTGGTACCGTAGGTACTACTCAAGCAGTTGATAAATCGACACCTTTTGCCAGCATTAAAGGTATTTTCAACATTAAAAACGGCGTGGTGAGCAACAGTGACTTCAACGCCGATCTAGATGCGATAAACGTCAAAGGTAAAGGCAAAGTTAACTTGCCTAAGCAATCACTCGACTATCGTCTTGGCTTAAATATCAAAGACAACTTATTTAACAAAAGCTGCTCGGTTAACAATAAAATTCAGGGAATCGAATGGCCAGTCGATTGCAAAGGCAAGTTCTCTGATGACCCGCTTAAACTTTGCAAGCTAGATACCAGTATTATTGAAAAGATCGCCAAAAAAGCTCTTGAAGATAAGCTCAAGAAAAAACTCGAAAAGAAGCTTGGCGGCAGCATCAAAGAAAAGACCAAAGCGCTAAAACAAAAAGTGGAAGAGAAAGTACAAGACAAACTAAAAAATGCATTAAAGGGATTGTTTTAATTGGCACTAACAAGCTACAGCCCAGAGCAGTTCAACGGCGCCATACTCAGCTGGTTTGATCAGCACGGGCGCCACGACTTACCTTGGCAACAACACAAAAGCGCTTATCATACTTGGATCTCTGAGATCATGTTGCAGCAGACCCAAGTGCGCACTGTAATACCTTATTTTCAGCGCTTTATTGAGAAATTCCCAGATGTATATTCACTCGCCGCTGCAGATATTGATGAAGTACTGCACTTATGGACTGGACTTGGCTATTACGCGCGCGCGCGCAATTTGCATAAAGCAGCCATACAAGTAGTGAATGAGTTTCAAGGAGAATTCCCTCTGTCAGTGACAGAACTGGAAGGATTGAGCGGCATTGGCAGATCAACTGCCGGGGCTATTTTATCGATCTCCAGTAATAAGCGCGCAGCTATTTTAGACGGCAATGTGAAAAGAGTACTAGCGCGCTTTTATGCCGTTGAAGGTTGGGCGGGAAAAAGCGCTATTGCGCAGCAACTGTGGGAACACGCAGAGCTTAACACCCCCTATCACAGAGCCGGTGATTACAGCCAGGCGATGATGGATATGGGCGCCACGTTATGTACCCGCAGTAAACCGCAATGCAATGTATGCCCCATCGAATCGGGATGCAGTGCAAAAGATCAAGAGCGGGTGAAAGAATTCCCCTACTCTAAACCCAAAAAAACCATACCTGTACGTCAGACCTTGATGTTATTGATAGAAAACTCTGACAATGAGAAGTTACTCTACCAAAGGCCGCCAAGCGGCTTGTGGGGTGGTTTATGGAGCTTACCACAAATATCTGACTTGCGAGATTGTGAACAAGAATTACAGCTTGCGATCGATATTAATAGCGCCGTGTATTTAGAGCCACTACGTCATACTTTTAGTCATTTTCATTTAGATATTACCCCGGTAAAAATAAAACTAAAGCAACAGAGTCTGCAAATAATGGAAGCGACCTCAACACTCTGGTATAACAGCGACACCCCTGCCAATGTGGGCTTGCCGGCGCCGGTTAAAAAGCTGCTTGAGCAGTCCCTATAAGCAATAAAGAACAAAAACTCAAACTAGATAGTTCTCGTCCAGAAACGGGGCTGTAGCGAGAGCGACTCAATGGTCTGATGTACGCCACTAGATATGAGCGTTTAGTCATTTTAAATAACGATATCTAGTGGTGCGCAGATTGAGCCAGTGAGACGTTCGCAGCAGGCATCTGTTTCTGGATGGGAACTACATATAAGTTAGGTAACACTAAGGTAACATTATGCGCGAAGTAAACTGCATCAAATACAAACAGCTTTTAGAAGGCTTAGACAAACCACCTTATCCAGGTCCTAAAGGTCTTGAGATATTCGAAAACGTTTCAAAGAAAGCTTGGATTGAATGGCTTAACCACCAAACGATGATCATCAACGAAAAGCACCTCAATATGATTGATCCAAGCTCTCGCGCCCTACTTCAGGAAGAAATGACTAAGTTCATGGCTACTAATGATTACGCCAAGGTCGAAGGTTATGTGCCTGAATCTAAGAAAAGCGATTAATAATCAAACAGTACCTGTACGTATTTCAAGCAACAAATAGAAAACTAAAATTTATGCGTTTTCTTTGTTGACACAACTTCGAGATAAAGGTTTAATACGCGCCTCTTCAAACAACACAGCGTTTGCAGAGATTAAGATTTGCCCGGATAGCTCAGTCGGTAGAGCAGAGGATTGAAAATCCTCGTGTCGGTGGTTCGATTCCGCCTCCGGGCACCATCTTTTCAAATAAGCCTAGTCAATGACTGGGCTTTTTTGTGCCTATAATATACTGAGAAGGCTACATCGAACTACGTTCAAAAAATGATTCCGACTCTTTACACTAGCTGGCTCCATCTTTAACAAATAAGCCTAGTCAATGACTGGGCTTTTTTGTGTCTGCTCTATAATGTTTAGGCTACATCGAACTACGTTCTAGAGAAGTGATTCCGACTTTTTATACAACCTGGCTACATCTTTAACAACTAAGCCTAGTCAATGACTGGGCTTTTTTGTGTCTGCTCTATAATGTTTAGGCTACATCGAACTGCGTTCTAGAGAAGTGATTCCGACTTTTTATACAACCTGGCTACATCTTTAACAACTAAGCCTAGTCAATGACTGGGCTTTTTATGTACAGGATGTACGGTATTAGCGATGGCAGGGATGCCAAAGAGCGCAGTGCCTGCTAAATATCGATTAGGCTGTATCGAACTTCGTTCTAGAAAAACAATTCCGACTCTTTACACTACCTGACACCAATCATTTTTCAGCCTCAGCTGAAAATATGAGCCGGTAGATTATTGACCAGAGGTCAAGATATCGAAAGGCATCTTTAACCACGAAACCTAGATTAACGTCTGGGCTTTTTATGTACAGGATGTACGGTATTAGCGATGGCAGGGATGCCAAAGAGCGCAGTGCCTGCTTTTAATTTTAACCTGACCCCGATTATTCTGACCCCGATTATTCCGATTATTGCAACCATTATTGAAATAACACTACCTACGATGAATATCGAGTAAGCCAAAGCAATACCTATCCAGACACTGCTTTCAGCAGCAGGCTTTTCTCCTGCTTTTCAAAGAGGCCAGCTGCTTTGGTATCACAGCCCGCTGAGGAATGATGATCATAACCCATCGTTCATTATAAATTTAGATACCAACTACTATTTCGATTTTGGCTCTGGTGGAAAAGGCATATAGCGACTTGGAAGCTAACCAACACTCATAAAATATTGCACGATGGAGTACTACAACAAATGAGTAACAAGGTGCTGTGAGTTGATAATGTTTAATTGATTTTTTCCGGAGTAAGTGGAGGTTTTTTCCCTTTGTTCCAGTTTTTTTGATTATTCATAGCTTCCAGCTCTAAAAGGGTACACGCTTTCGATAGCATAATATTGAAAGCATGTACCTTTTTAGAGTGAAAAAATTAAAAACCTTTAGAATAAAAGACTTAAAAAAACATAAAGCAAACGCTTTTAGTACAAAGCGTGTGGATAGTTGCAATATACTACCAAAGATTGATTCCCTGATAAGAAGTCTTATAAGATGAATGGAGATTATCCTGAGTGAACATTATTTGCATCAGAGTCCCCACTACTTTTATAAAACATCCTATATGTAATCATCCAAATAAATGCTATTAATAATGATGATATGGTTACGGATAGCATGAAATTTATGGGGCTAAATTTAGACATACTTAATGCCCCAACAATGGTAATAAGAATTCCAGCATAAGAAGAAAATGATTGCCTGATAACTATAAATTTCATAGATACCTCCACACTGAGGGAATATATATAAGAGGTCAAATAAATTTCATAGTAGGTTCTAAGCATAGATATGAAAAAATACGAGACTGAAATAATAAAAACATAAATATTAGCAAATTTTAGGGAAGCAACAATTATCGTTAGCAATAAAGCAATACCTATCCAAGCCCTAAAGATAGCGTTTACAGGAAAGGTTGTTATGACAGGCTTAGACTTTAGAATATATAAATTGAAAATTATAGCTCCAATAGCAGATGATGATATAGCACTAGATAAAGATATTTTAGGAATATCATAAAAATTAAAAGCGTATGGTAATAGATTAGTAAACATGATGAAGACACCATTAATTACAAATATTGACACAGCCATAAATATGATACTTTTTTTAATATTCATAGCTATACTTTCAGGTTTTTCTGATGTTTGATTTCGTGAATTTTTTGAATTACTTACATCAGGCTGATAAATGACTAAAATGGTATATACAACTCCTAATAAAGCACTAATTAAAAAAACTGATTTTTCTCCTAAATAGACTGAAATGATTCCTCCTATAGCTGGAGCTGCTATTTTTGAAACTGTATTAATCAGGTTTAATGAAGAAACAAATTCAGAGCCTATATTTTCTCCTGTAGATTTTGCATATTTAGCAACAATCGGTTGAAAAAAAGCAACGGCACAAGATCTTATAAACAGAATTGCTACGAGATCTTCCATACTTGAAACCCAAAGCAAAGAGAATGTGCATGCAGTTCTAACAATGGAAGAAGTAACTAATATTTTTTTTGTATTATATTTTTTTAATATTTTTATAATAAAAGGAGACAATATTGACTGAGGAATTAGAATGGCAATAGTTATTATAGCAATTTCAATTGGAGTTAACTTTAACTCATATCCAATATAGGTTAATACACTAATAAAATCTAGCCAAGTGCTTACGGCAGAAAAAAAGACAATTATTAGTAATAATTTTTTTTTGGTCATTCGCTTCCCCTTTAATATATATTAAATTTATAACTATTCATACGAATGGTGTTATGATTTTAGCATCATAGAGAGATGCATCTTTAGATATATCGCTATAACATCTAACTAAGTAAAATTGCTCTGTTGAAAATATGACTGCGTACTCTAGACTAGGTGTTAGCTCTTCAATTATGTTAATTACACTAGTCTCCTCAATTTTTTTTTCTAGTTTTATTTTTGAAATAACTTCGTTCCAAACTATATCTTTAAAGCTGCTATCAAGTAATAACTTATATTTAGGCCTTATAGATTCAATTGTTTTTGACTCCCCTAATAATTTACGTGTGTTCGTAAGCGATTCATTCAACATAATCCTTTCTTCAATAGCGTGTGATATTGCGTCACTTTTATTTTTAGCTACAGAAGAGCCAAATGTAACTATAGATGGTTCATGAGAAATCTCAATGTTAACTGCATAATGATAACCAAGCCCTTCAGTATAAAACAAACAAGTTAAAGTATTTTTTGACTGTTTACTGTCCAAAAGTTTCATACTAAAAGAATCTTCCAACCACCAATGGTAAGAAAGATGCCTTTCTATTACCTCCTTCATAGCATGATCTATTGCTTTCTTTTTAGTTATACCAACAGCCAACCCTGTTGCATTTCTTTTCGATTTTTTTAATTTTGATCCTATTAATAACTTATTTCTAGTAACCGAGTGTAATTTCTTATTTGTAATATATGAATAAGTATCTATATTTTTCAATATAAATGAATCATTGTAAGAATAAGGTAGCCCAAAAATATGCTCTAAGCATTCAAAGTATGCGCTTGTTTCAGATGATTCTTTATCTTTTGAACACCCGAAACCAAAAATATACCCTTCCTTACCATTTTTTTCATATTTAACTCCGGCTTTTGAAAACCAATAATTAGATTGAGTATTACACTCTTTCGTTACTATTTTTATAGGCCAATTATCGAAGGGCTCTCCTTTTAAAAACATAGTATTAACAAACACCAAGTGAAAATTGATCCACTGTACTTTGCCTTATAAATATTGAGTCACCGTTGAATCTGTGTTTACGCTCAATTGTAAAGTCGTATGAATCCCAATATTCTTCTTGGCATACCGAGTCCATTAAATGTATTGATTCATTTAACAATGACTCGCCTAAATTTGTAAGTATTCCTCCTTTCTTTATTTCATTAATACCTGTTGCAAGCTCATCAAGTTGCTGTTCTAAATATTCAAGTACATTTTCTTCTCTTGTTTTTTTTGCTATTTTAGAAAATAAAAGAACGATCCTAGCTGTTACAAATGTAGCATGGAAAACTCCAAGCATAGGCCTGAGATCTGTTCTAAGGGGTGAGTTAAATATAGCCTCCCTACCATTCAATACAATTTGATCTGCTATCATTGCTGAATTCAGTGTCATATGAGAAACTTCATGAATAATATGCTCAGTATAATATAAAATAGGATCTAGGTTACTCCTTGGTTCTCTAATAAACATGCAGCCAAACATTCTTACGTCTGTAATCCCCATTGTTCCGACACCTTTAAAAACTCTTATTTTATGGAGAAATATGTCAATTTCTTTTGACATTTCAGGTAAATTTTTATCTATTATTTCAAATGCAGGTTTTAATAAAGGGCGTTGTTTTGACAAGCTATCACTACAAACAGGCTCTATTTTTGCAGTTCGACCGAATTCAGAAACAGATTGAATCGAAGATTTTATAATGAACTGCTCCCAGTCCTCATTACCTACTGATTTAATGCAAGGTACTGAGTACTTACTTTTTTCTTCATTACATAATTTTTCAATATGTTCTAGTGTGGATACCACTTCCAATTCATCGTTATTCCGCATTTGGTCTAATAACATATCATGTAAAAAAAACAATCTCGGATTCAAAACAGTGGCATCTTTTCTTGCCATTAGTATGTTTTCAGTGGAAAATTTTTTATAGTTGGTAGTTCGAATTGCAATATCCTTTAAGTAAGTTAGGCTTTTATACATATTGAAAAAAAAAGCCTCTCTTGAAATTAAAGCTTTACTACCATTAGGATAAATTGAAACATAGGCTAGATTAGATTCCATTATATTACCTATTCATTATTACCATTAAGAAATTTAATCCATAGCAAACCATTACATATTAATGGCCTACTATGGGTAATTAAAAGTGATTAACTATCACCAAATACTACTAATACTGTATTGAATTGTTGCTACTGCAGAATCAAAAACATATGAATCATCTATTTCAAATCCTTTTCTTACATCTTTTTTCGCATTGTTAACTTTGGTTTCTTTCTTTTCTTTTTTTAACTGTTCCATGTTTTTCTCCAAAAATTAATATAGGACGCATTATTCAAACAGTTGTTTGAATAACAAGAAAAGTAAAGGCAGTTAGGTTTTTAATCAATATAAATAGTAAATGAGATGTGATATAGGACATATTCCTAACAAATAAGGATAGGCGTCGCGCAGCCGACGCCTTATCAGGTTGTTGGACAAGCTCGGTGGTGGGCACTCCTTTATATTGTGGATAACGCATTAATATCTAGAATAGCTATTCTTAGTGATGTTCTTAGCGTAGGCGATGCTTTAAGAAAACTAGCCCAGCTACAAGCATCTGGAGACCTCAATACCAACACATTGCACTTTACCGGTAATCTAAATAACCATCAGAAAAACAGCTCCCTACTCCTAAACAAAATATATGAACTTTGTAACCCCCAACTCATTAGCTATCTAACTAACGTTCGAAAAATAGATCTCAAAATATCGAAAGTCTATTGCAAACAAGCATCTTTCACTAGACAAGCCAGCAACCAAAAACAAGAAGCTGTTGCTTGAATAAAGATCCCCGGGGCAAGCCCTCTCTCTTAGGCTCGCCTTCACTTCGTGAAGCGGGGTGTTTCTAGTTACTTAGGTTTCTAACAAGTTCACGCCCAAGGGGGGGGGGGGAATTAAACCCTAAGGGATTAAACAAAGAGGGTGATTATGAAATACGAAATTGCCGTGATGACAAAAGCAAAAAATTTCCTGCTTGTATTTCCAGCACAAAAGTCCAAGTAGCGCGAAAATCTATAAGCCTAATCAATATTACTGTCGGAATAAAGTAGCGATTTTCGAGTCAATGATAGATTACTTAAGCTACCTTACACATTACAGCATTACTGAGTATCAAAGCTCTGCCGTAATCTTAATCTCTGTGTACCTAAAAGATGACGTGCTTGAGATACTGCGCTCAATTAAATTTGAAAAAGCTTATTTCTATTTGGATAACGATGATGCGGGTAAAAAGTGCTATCAACAACTATCTGAAGGGTTGTCTTATCCACATATAAATCAATCTACAACATACCAAGAATACAAAGGTTTCAATGAATTTCATGTCGCTTCAAAGCTAAAAATAACAACTTAAATTTTACAAATTTCAAAAACTGAATATGATAATATTAGTTTTGATAATTCACTCAAGTCGTAGGAAGTTTGAGTGAGTTATTAAACCAGAATTGGTATTATAGCCCTCATAAAATTGACTTATTGATTACTTGCCTTCCTACAGTAGTTCATAGGCTTTTTTTTTACTTAACTTCCCCTCAATGGACTTTCTAGACTTCTTAGCCCGTGATAACTACATTGCGTACAACAAAGTACTCGCTCATAAGATAGGGATCATGCCTACAATTTTACTCATGGATCTTATATCGAAGCATAAATATTTCGAAGCACACGACAAGCTCGATAGTGAGTGATATTTTTATAACTCTATCGATAATGTTAAAAAAGATACGGCACTCACGAGGAAACACCAAGATACCGCGCTAAAAAAACTGATCGATTTATCTCTGGTTAAAAAAGTCAAAAAAGGGATGCCAGCTACCCGCTATTTCAAGGTCTATATCAACAACGTGCAGTGACTATTTTTCATCGAAGAAGATAAACAATCACTAGATTGAGCGGGCGAACTTGAATGACCTAAAGGGGCAAACAGTAATGACCCCAACGGTCAAACTAGTATGCCCCAAAAGGGCAAACATGATTGTCCCAAAGGGGCAGGTAATAAGAATAATATCTATCGATTTTTTTCGCTTACTCACCTTATTTCGCGTAGTAATGTATCGGCCTATAAAATATGAGCACATACCAACAATTGTGCACAAGAATCTTATTGTAAATAAAAACAACTGAACTGCTGTTTGGTATTTATTAAGACTGAAAAAGCATACGCACCTAGGCTGATTTCCTTTCTTTAGTAACAAATAGATCGCATATTCCTTAAATATAATAGGTTGAAACACTACGTAGTTATCCCCATTCTAAATGCCATCTCAAGTTCGCCTTGAGGCAAATAAAACAGCTAGAATCCGGCAATTATAAATAAGTGATCAATTAATATAGAGGTAAAAAAAAGAGAAGAAAGGATTACCTGAAAAGCCCCCTCAAGAATTAAGGGGGTAATAGTGTTATTTAGCTATCCAATTGATAGGTTAACCACTGTGTCTTATTCGCTACGCGATCATATACCGCACGTGCTCTGTAATTATTATCTGCAGTTACCCAACGAATAAATGGCCAACCTTGCTTTTTCGTAGCCTGCTTTAGATGCTCAAACATTAAATCGACAATGCCGTTACCACGACAATTCGGATCAATAAACAAGTCATTTAAAAAACCTACATTTGCACCGCGCAGTGGGGACGCCATTTCACAGAAGTGCATAAAACCCACTGCCACACCCTTTTCATCTTTCACAACACATGCAAAAAACTGTTTTTGGGTATCGAACACCCATTCCCAAACACAATTTAAAATCTCATCATTCATCGGCACTTGATAAAAGTCAGCATAACCACGGTATAATTTTTCCCATTGATTTCTATCACTTTTCTCTAATGCTGTTACTGTATATTGCATACTAATCCCTATCCTTTCACTTTTTCAAAACACTGCTGCAAAGAAAGCAGTTGTTTAGCATTATCATCAAAATTGTCTTTAGCCAACCAAAGCTCAAATGCTTGTTTTTGTCTTGGCCATTCGCTATCTAAAATAGAGAACCAAGCGGTATCACGGTTGCGACCTTTATAGACAACCGCTTGCCTAAACACCCCTTCAAAGCTAAAACCAAAACGTGCAGCTGCGCGCCTTGATGGCTGATTTAAGCTGTCACACTTCCACTCATAGCGACGATAACCCCAAGCGAATACTGCGCGCATCAATAAATACATTGCCTCACTCGCTTGCGGTGTTTGCTTTAAACGCTGCGAAAAGTGAATGTGACCCACCTCAATCACGCCATTTTTAGGATCTGCTCTCATTAAGGAAGCCATGCCAATAGCGCGCGCATCTTTGTTATCCTTAACCACAAAAAACAGTGGATCATTTTTACAACAAGTAGCTTTTAGCCAAGCGGTAAACTCTGCCAAATCTTGCGGGGGTTGGGCGGGTAAATAAGTCCAATTTTTTCCCTCACTATCTTCACTAAAAACCTCGTAGAGATCTTTTGCATGTTGCTGGATATCTAAAGGTACCATTGAACAATAATATCCTGATATTGCTTGTCTAACCGGTATTGCTGCACCCGCCCACTGCTGTACTTGTTCGCCTATAGGTTGCTGGTTCATAAACTTCTTCTCTTATTTGGGTATTGTCTGTATTCAGCTTGGTTGTCCGTAATAATATTTGACATCATAGACAGCAATTGGTACTTAATAAATATCCAAAATTTTATATTTTTAAGATACCAATTATGCATTTTGAAGATGAACTAGCGACGCTCAACATCCATATTAATACCACCAGTAAACAGCCTATTTACCAACAGCTGGCCGCACAAATTCGCGAGCTATTGCAGAGCAAACGTTTAAAGGCAGACAATCAGTTACCTTCATCACGAAAATTAGCACTCATGCTCAATATCTCGCGTACATCGGCACTAAACGCTTATGATCAGCTGATTTCAGAGGGGCTTTTAATCACACGCCCCAACGCCGGGGTATTTGTCACAGACTTAGCAACGCACTCTTTGATCAAGCAATCGCCCTCAAGCGAGAGCAACACCTTTAATACTTGCGAAACCAATGAGCCAATAAACACCGGTTTCTTTGATGCAGGACCAGACACACAACTATTCCCAACAACTGAGTGGGCGCGTAGCTTATCTAGAGTGTGGCGCAATCCAGCACCTGAAATGCTTCGCGAGTTCCCCAGTGCAGGTTACCTCCCACTGAGAGAAGCGGTAGTGCGCTACTTAAAAGCAGCACGAAATTTAGATTGTCAGGCGCAACAAGTTTTTATCACTGCTGGAAGCCCAGATGCGGTATCGCTTATCGCCGATGCGCTGTCGATTAGCGGTGAACAAGTGGCCATTGAAGATCCCTGTTACCCCCTATTACGACGAGGCTTACAAAAACACGGCGCAAAGCTTAGTCACTGTCCAGTAGATACCCAAGGCATGAGCCTAGCTTCTACTCCTGTTAAACTCGCTTGGATGAGCGCGGCACGACAGTACCCTTTAGGCTTTTCAATGGACATGTCACGTAGACTAGAATGGTTGGATTACAGTGATAAACACCAGTGCTATATTGTTGAAGATGACTATGATGCTGAGTTCCAGTACCACAAAACCCCTTTAGCACCACTGTATGCTTTATCGGCAATTCGTTACCCTAACACTCAGCGGATTATCTACACCGGTAGCTTTTCTAAAATCCTATTTAAAACACTACGCATTGGCTATTTGGTGGTACCCCAGCAATTAATCGATACTTTTTTAAAGGTGCAACGCCTGCGAGGTAACCTCGCTTCCCTGCCTCTACAACCCGCTGTGGCTGATTTCATTAACCATCGACGTTTCGCCAGTCATTTACGTCGGATGCGCAGGTGTTATCAACAAAGAAGGGACTTTCTTCATGCCCATTTAAACGAAGAACTCGGTCATTTATTAGAGGTGGAACTTCCCGAGAGCGGCATGAATCTTTTAGCGCGCTTGAAGAGCGAGAATGGCTTGTGCACTGATACTTATTTAGAAAGTCAACTCGCACTGCTGGGAATCAATACGCCCGCTTTATCACCCCATTACAACAAAGGAGATAAACAAGGTTTGATACTAGGTTTTAGTGGCTCAACCCAGGAAAAGCTCATCCAAGGCACTGCTCAAATCGCGCGGCAACTGCAAGCTTTTTGATACGCATCAAATAGCCGTATTTATTGTAAGGTTATAATGGAATCCTAAATTCAGCCGTTGAATCGCTAAAGTAGGCGCAAGCCCTTTTTAGACTTCTTTTTTTACTCATTCATCGAATTTAGGATGAGTGTAATTTTCGACTCAACTAACGTTTAACTTTGATTACCTATAGGCCCGCGTTACATGTACAACCCTGAATTACTCTCCCCCGCTGGAACACTACGCAACATGAAATATGCTTTTGCCTACGGGGCAGATGCGGTATATGCAGGCCAACCTAGATACAGTTTACGTGTGCGCAACAACGATTTTGACAGCGCCACTTTAGCTCAAGGTATCGCCTATGCTCACAACCTTGGCAAGAAGTTTTATCTGGCCAGCAACATACTTCCTCACAACAACAAGCTTAAGACTTATATCAAAGACTTAACACCAATCATTGAAATGGGACCTGATGCATTAATCATGTCTGATCCCGGGTTAATTTACTTAGTTAAAGAAGCTTTCCCACAGATGCCTATTCACCTTTCTGTACAGGCTAATACTATGAACTGGGCTGCGGTTAAGTTTTGGTATCAGGCAGGCGTTGAGAGAATCATTCTATCTAGAGAACTTTCACTAAACGAAATTGGTGAAATAAAACAACAATGCCCTGAGATGGAAATTGAAGTGTTTGTGCACGGTGCACTCTGCATTGCTTATTCTGGTCGCTGCTTACTCTCAGGCTATATCAACAAGCGAGACCCCAACCAAGGCACTTGTACTAATACTTGTCGCTGGAAATACAATGCGCACGAAGCTGAGCAAAATGATTCTGGTGACATTATCCCTGTCCAACAGTATGAGCCAGCACTAGGAAAAGGCACGCCCACTGATAAAATCTTTTTATTGCAAGAGGAAACCCGTCCAGGCGAGTACATGCCCGCCTTTGAAGATGAGCACGGCACTTACATCATGAACTCGAAAGATCTACGCGCGATTCAACACGTGCATAAATTAATTGAAATGGGTGTCGATTCGCTGAAAATTGAAGGGCGAACCAAATCGCACTACTACGCATCTCGTACAGCGCAAACCTATCGCCAAGCGATTGATGACGCTGTAGCCGGCAAACCTTTTGATATGTCATTAATGGACGAGTTAGAGAACTTAGCTAGCCGGGGTTACACTGAAGGTTTTTATCGCCGACACGTGCACGATGAATATCAGAATTACGAGCGCGGTAATTCAATAGGGGTACAACAGCAGTTTGTCGGTGAAGTAACAGGTTATGATAAACAGCAAGGTATGTTACACATCAATGTCAAAAATCGCTTTGAACTCGGCGATACTTTGGAGCTGATGAGCCCACAGGGAAACAGCAAATTTGTATTAAACGATCTACTGGATAAAAATAGTAACCGCGTGCAAGCGGCTCCAGGTTCTGGCCATCAAGTGCAAATAGCCTTACCGATTGAACAAGCTGAAAACATAGATTTAGACTACACGTTATTAATGCGCGATTTGCCTAAACAGTCATAACAAGCAATTTTAAGCAACAGTCAAGCCGGCTATATACTTTATAACCCGGCTTTTCTATTGGAGCTTTTCCGCTAAACTAACTAACTAACTACCTGCCAATGCCATAATCCAAACTGCCCAGCTCATGCTGTGCGCTACAGCAAAACAGCTGCCTGCACCCCAAAACAGAGTACTGTGTTTATTTTTTTTCAACCAAGCAGTCAGCCACAACAAAACCGGGGCAACAACAATGCTTATGAGTATTAAGGGAATAGCGATTCGCCCCATACCGGGTCCTATCGTAAATAAGACATAAAGATCGAGTAAAAATACCGCCAAAACATACAACAAAAACAGTTTAAAATGCTTCATCTTCCAAGCGGTTAACAGCAGTAATAAAAGCATCAGCAAAGCGATATAAGGCAACTTCAATATCCCGGGCACACTCAACATTGACTCCGGAAATAACACCCAAAGATTCATTGTTACATCCTCTGTTAAATTGGCATCACATGTTTAGCTTTTACCTGGCCAATGGCAAAGTTAGATTCAATGGAACTAACCACTTTCAACTCTAACAGTTTATCTCGAATAAAATGCTCGTAACTCGGTAAATCTTGACTGACCACTTTCAGTAGATAGTCTCTATTCCCGGTCATTAAATAACATTCCATCACTTCTTCCATTTCAGAAATGGCTTTCTCAAATTCTTGGATATTCTGCTTATCTGCCTTTACCAACCGTACATTTAAGAAAATGTTCATCGCCAAGCCGCACTTCACCTGATCCACGACTGCCGTATAACTTTGCAATATGCCTTTTTGCTCCAACTTTTTAACTCTACGTAAGCAGGGAGAAGGTGATAAATTCACTCTGCTGGCAAGTTCTTCATTTGAAATTCTGGCATTTAATTGCAATTGATTTATTATTTTTTTATCAATATTGTCCATAATGGTTCCATTTTAGCATTTCCTGCTAAAATTTTAGTTGTTTTAGTACAAAAACACCAGCCTATTGCTGAATCCTTTTGCTAATCTTTTAGGTAGAGCAGGCCTTTGCTTACACAAGAAATTTACATCAAAAATTTTAAAGGCCTTAAAATGCACAAGAGGAACTAACATGAATAATTACAATAAAAAATCTATCGGCGATCATGCCTTCTCTCCTGAAACAATGATGCTGCACCACGGATATGACCCGCAACTGTCCCAAGGGTCGGTAAAATGTCCGCAGTTCCAAACCTCCACTTTTGTATTTGAAAGCGCCCAACACGGCAAAGATTTTTTCAACTATGCATCGGGAAGAGTTGAAGTCCCTGAGGGCGTAGAGCCCGGTTTAATTTACTCGCGCTTTAACAACCCAGTATTAGAAATTCTAGAAGGGCGCATGGCGCTGTGGGATGATGCAGAAGATTGTTTAGTTACCGGCAGTGGTATGGCGGCTATTTCCACCACTATATTAGCACTATCCAAACCCGGTGATGTGATTATTTATGCTGAACCTATCTATGGTGGTACTGATACACTACTCAATTCAATTTTGAGCCAGTACAACTTACAATCTGTCGGCTTCAACAGCAGCGCGGGAGACAGTGGTCTTGCGAGCGCTATCATCAAAGCGAAAGCACTCGGCCCGATTTCTGTGGTACTGATGGAAACACCGGACAATCCGACTAATCAGATGATTGATATCGCTGCCTGTAAAGCGTTATTAAGCGATGTTAATCAAGAAGTAAAACCGGTACTGGCTGTCGATAACACTATGTACGGTCCTATCTTTCAACAGCCGTTGGCGCACGGCGCTGACTTATGCATTTATTCACTGACAAAATATGTGGGTGGGCACTCTGATCTTTTAGGCGGCAGTTGTGCTGGTAATAAAGAGCTGATTAACAAAATCCGTGGTTTCAGAAACATCGTCGGTACCAACATGGATGCACATACCGCTTGGCTGGTACTGCGCTCACTTGAAACCTTGAAAATTCGTATGCAAGCGAGCTCTGAAGGCGCCAAAAAAGTCGTTGATTATTTAAACAGCCATCCACTGGTAGAAAAAATTTACTACCCAGGCTTGTTAAGTGAAAATGACCCACAATATGCCACTTTTAAGAAGCAGTGCAGCGGTTGTGCATCAACATTCTCATTTACTATCAAAGGCGCTGAGCCGGAAGCATTTAAGGTCTTAGACTCAATGCAAATGGCGATGCTAGCGGTGAGTTTAGGCGGTACTGAAACATTAGTTCAGCACCCTGCATCAATGACACATTCAAGCGTGCCACCAGAGCACCGTCAACAGATAGGCATTACTGATAACTTAATCAGAATTTCAGTGGGCATCGAAAACCCTGATGACATTATTGCCGATTTAGCCCAAGCACTTAGCGCCATCAGCTAAGGGGGCATTCCTTTAAAAGCCTATCAACTAGCACTTTTTGCCTGCAAAGAGCGCTAGTTTTTTTAGGTTTTCTCTTTGTGAAATCATCAAATATACTCTCTCAACATGAGAGAAACCCCAGCTGGTCATCGTAATTATCCTCAAATATTTACGTTAATACCCACAATTTACTACCCAGCGGCTTTTCTTTTTTGGAGCATCTCTATGGATAACAGTGCAGCAAAATTCGACTTAAATGATATCGCTCTTGAAAATGAGGACTGGCTAGCAGCGCTAGAAGACGTTCTCCACCACAGCGGCGAACAGCGCGCTAAAGAACTACTGCAGATAATGGCACAAAGACTGATCAAGAAGAATATTCCTCTTGATCAAGCCTCTTTAAACACCCCTTATAAAAATAGCATCAGTGTTGAACAACAACCCGCCTACCCGGGTAACCCTGAACTTGAGCAGCAACTGGAAAATATCATTCGTTGGAATGCTGCCGCTATGGTGTTAAAAGCTAATGATTTAGGCACAGGCGTTGGCGGACATATATCCACTTATCAATCAGCGGCGACCATGCTAGAAGTCGGCTTTAATCATTTCTTTAAACAACGCAGCGCACAGTACGGTGGTGACCATCTATTATTACAACCACACAGCGCACCGGGCATGTACGCCAGAGCCTATCTAGAGGGGAGATTAAGCCGTACTCAATTAGATAACTTTCGTCGTGAACTACAACCTGGTGGTGGTCTAAGCTCATACCCACACCCACGTAGCATGCCCGATTTTTGGCAGAGCCCTACTGCCTCAATGGGCCTATCAACACCTTCTGCCATCTATCAGGCACGGTTTATGAAATACTTGGAAAACCGCAATCTGAAAACCGCCAATGGTGGAAAAATATGGTGTTTCATCGGCGATGGTGAGTCGGATGAGCCTGAAGTATTAGGCACTATTAATATGGCGACTCGCGATAAACTCGATAATCTAGTGATGGTTATCAACTGCAACTTACAGCGTTTAGACGGCCCGGTAAGAGGCAACGGCAAGATTATTCAAGAACTCGAGCGCAATTACCGAGGCGCTGGCTGGAATGTCATTAAAGTTATCTGGGGCAGTGAGTGGGACGCACTATTTGCCAGAGACAGCGAAGGTGTATTACAAGCGCGCATGGATAGAGCGGTTGATGGCGATTACCAGTTTTACAGTGTGTCCGATGGCGATACGGTCCGCAACCATTGGATAGATAACGATCCGCGCATTGCCGCATTAATGAAAACGCTTTCAGATGAACAAATACGCTGTATTAAACGTGGAGGGCACGATAGAAATAAACTCTACGCGGCCTTCGCTCAAGCATTACAAGAAAATGGCAAGCCTACCGTTATACTGATCAAAACTCTAAAAGGCGAAGGCATGGGGGCTTGCGCTGAAGGTCAGAACACCGCTCATCAAAAGAAGAATTTAGACGCTCAAGAGCGCATCGCAATGGGCCGAAATTTTAACATCCCCCTCGATGATGATGCACTTGCCAATGCTGAACTCTACGCGCCAGAGCCCGATAGCCCGTTGATGCAGTACATGCATCAACGCCGTACAGCAATGGGCGGTTACCTCCCTAGCAGAGAAGTTAATTGCCCTGTTTTACAAGCGCCTGATTTGGCTATTTTTGACAAAGTCATTAATGGATCAGAGCGAGCACAATCAACCACCACCAGCTTTGTTCGCACGCTTTCAACGCTGCTCAAACACGACAAGCTGGGCAAATTCGTTGTTCCTATCGTACCTGATGAGGCGCGCACCTTCGGTATGGAGCCCCTTTTCAAACAACACGGCATTTACTCTTGCGAAGGGCAAAAATACTTACCGGTTGATTCACACAGCCTATTACCTTACAAAGAAGCTAAAGACGGCCAGCTGTTACAAGAGGGAATCTGCGAAGCAGGCGCTATGGCATCATTTATGGCAGCCGGCACCGCTTATGCTAACTACTCTGTCCCTAGCATCCCCTTCTATATATTCTATTCCATGTTTGGCTTTCAGCGGGTTGGAGACATGGTATGGGCCTGTGCTGATGCCATGGCAAAAGGCTTTTTGTTAGGCGCGACAGCTGGGCGGACGACTTTGAATGGTGAAGGTTTACAACATCAAGATGGTCACTCTCATTCTCTTGCTGCGACTGTGCCTAACCTACAGTGTTATGACCCAGCATTTGGTTACGAAGTGGCTGTCATTGTCCGCGAAGGGATTCGACGTATGTATACTGAAAATGAGAACATTTTCTACTACATCACCCTCTACAACCATGCTTACACTATGCCAAAGATGCCAGAGGGCATTGAAGAGCATATTCTCAAGGGCATGTACAAGTATCAAAAGAGTGTTAAAAATGGCCACAAAGTGCACTTAATGGCGAGCGGTTGCATCATTCAAGAGGCACTACAAGCGAGTAAAATACTTGAGGGTTTAGGCTGTAGCTGCGATATTTGGAGCGTCACTAGCTACACTCAACTTACCCGTCATGCACAATCTATCGAACGCCATAACTTGTTAAACCCAACGGCCAGGTTAGAAAATGATATAGAGCAAATTACACAGGGAGAACAAGGTGCCTTTGTCACATTGAGCGACCACAGTAAATCGCTGGCGATGGGGATCTCACAGTGGCTTCCTAGCAGCCCTATCGTGCTGGGCACGGATGGCTTTGGTTTATCTGAGGCACGAGACACTTTGCGCGACCACTTTGAGGTCAGTGCCAACTATATCGCTTGGGGAGCATTATCTAAGCTTTATCAGCAGGGCCTTATTGATGAGGATAAGTTAAATTCTTATAGCCAGTTGCTCAAAATAAATAAAGATAAAGGGGATCCTACAAGCCACTAATCACCCCAGATTAGTGATGTCACACAGCAGCAGCATTGGTAAGCAATGCTGCTATTTTTTAGTAATGAGTCGCTGATGCTCCCGCCCCCTCCCGAGTATTAACTCCGAAATATCAATGCTATACCTTCACAGACAGTGGTATAAACAGTTAACTGCCAATTTTAGGCTTATTCAACCTACTCTTTAACTCTTTAGCATCCGAGCAAACGCTAGGATTTACTGGGTGCTAACTGCGCAAATTCCAGCATGACTTTTATGTTCTTAATTTTCTTTAAAACCAAAATATTTACTTTGTTCATAGAAACATGAATATTCTATTAAGACATAGGCTAAGGAACATGCGATTAAGTCCAAAAACGCCTCTGGCGTACAGGATTTTCGTGATTGAGGCAAAGCTTACAAGCGGGCTGGTTGGCTGGCTGGTTGGCGAAAAGTATTAACAAAGAGTACGGAATATCCTGTACGCCCCGCAGGTTAGATATCTAAGAGGCCATTTCCTTTGTCAGAAAACGTGTAAAGGACTAGCCATCCACTTCGCTTTCTATCGCGGATTTGGCCTCTTAGTTATTCACAGAGAACATTTGAGGGCTGATCGCATGTTCCCTAATAATTTAAAAAAGAAATAGCGTCGACCCTAGTTTTTTTTTATGACACGGCTTAATTAAATCTAAAACCAGCAATCCTAATACACTAAATAAATATTGAATATTGAACGCCGTTAAAAACAATATTTGTATAATAATAAGAGAATTAATCTATGCTCTACATTGAGTCAAAGCGTCTAGGGCGTAATACCGTCATTGGACTATTAGCCACTACCTTTGTCATTTTAATACAAGGGCTATTTATTGCTGGAAAGATGATACAGCATACGGATAAGTTGAGTGAGTCCTTGGTTTTATTTTCTGACACGCAAGTTGAAGCTTTGTCGCTAAAGAGCATGCTGATTAATTTGCGTAAATTGGAAAAAGACATACTCCTTTATCATCACTCACCTGCTGAGTTAAATAGAGTGATTGAACGCTGGCAAATGGCACTGACAGATACACAACAGCAGTTTTCCATTGTGGAGTCAGAGCTACTTGAGAGTAATGTACAAGTAAAAGCCTCAATAGCCGCATTAAATGTTTCATTTCGCACCTACAGTGACGGCATATCCAAAGTAGCCCAGAAGATGGCCCAGTCTGTCGATACTCCTCAAACTGAAGCAATGAATGCCATGGCTGTATATAAAAAGCATATATATAGCATGGAATTTCAAATTGACCAGATTGTCGAGGCTGCAGAAGAAAAAGAAGTAAATTCTTTAGTACAACTCGAGCAGAACAAAACGGCGCTGTATTGGGCACTTGGCTGGTTCGTTTTTTTCAGTGTGCTATTCAGCGTATTACTGAGCGCTTGGATTTTTAGAAAGAACATGAACATCAGCCGGTCACTGGAGTATCAAGCGCTTCACGACTCCCTGACCGGAATATTAAACCGTCGAGGTCTCGTCGCCGCTATGCGAAATAACGCGACCGGTGTAGTGATTGCCTATTTGGACTTAGATCGCTTCAAATTGATTAACGATCTATGTGGGCATACCGTAGGCGATGAGCTGCTGATAAATCTCTCTAAGAGTATGAATGTGCTATGTAAGAAAGCCGACTGTACTCTAGCGAGAGTTGGCGGAGATGAATTTGTAGTTTGGCAAAACAACCGATATGCGCTGGAAGGAATGCAACAGGTTTCTGAGCAATTGGTTGAGCTTGTAGAAGAACATCACTTCCAATGGTTGGGGCAGAAAATGAGCCTAGGGCTGTCCGTTGGCTTAGCTGTAGGTCAAGCTAATTTCGAATTAACTGAACTGATTTCACGCGCTGATGCAGCGTGTCGTATCGCCAAAATTCCAGGCAATGCAAATGTATCAAATTACGAAGAGTCCGATCCCGATTTATTAGAACTGAGGCGCCAGGAACGTTGGGCTGCACAAATTCCCAACATGATAATCGAAAATTCTTTTTGTCTGTACGGCCAAAAAATAATGCCACTGCAACAAGACACTGCACATAGCCATATTGAAGTGCTTTTAAGAGGGCTAAATAGTGCAGGAGATATCATTCTTCCGGGTGAATTCTTGCCAGCAGCAGAACGGTTTGGACTCATGCCAAAAATTGATCGATGGGTGATCGAAACTCTATTGGATAGCAACCTCGATACTCAGTCACACTTTTCGGTCAATATTTCAGCGCATACCCTAGCAGATAAAGCCTATTTGCCAGAACTGGTACGGATAGTCGAGGAATCTGGTAAAGCACATCAATTGATCTTTGAAATTACCGAATCTGCAATTATGACCAGCATTGAAACCGCTCAAGAGTATATTAGCAACTTGAAAGCTCTGGGATGTCGTTTCTCTTTAGATGATTTTGGCAGCGGTTTT
>Ga0209292_1001670_pt1 | contig 26798 bp, 26 predicted proteins | sample GOMGulsemesocosm_2_FD_184634 | JGI IMG/M metagenome (GOLD analysis project Ga0209292, IMG submission 184634) | Methane-oxidizing microbial communities from mesocosms in the Gulf of Mexico - GOM9C Gulf of Mexico (SPAdes) (version 2) | ecosystem: Environmental > Aquatic > Marine > Cold seeps... | reverse complement strand
ACTGTTGTAGAGGGTTTTAGACTCAACTTCTAATAATGAATCAGCATTAACAGAGTATAAATACTGCTCACCAAATTTATTTGTAAGCACTGGTTCGTTACTGATATCTATCTGGCTTTGCTCGATTACTTCCATCGCTAACCCATTTATGTGTTGGAGAATAAATAACAATTATAACGCGTTTATTTTAACCCTGTACATCGAAAAATATCGGTTCAACCCATTGTATTAATGATTAAATTAATTAGAACTATCAAATATTCAGCATTTAATCGTTCTCGCCTAAAAACACTAGGTTATCTACTAAATAATGGGGTAATATAAACAGTATATTTATGATACTAAGTTGGAAGATTTAATGAGTAGACGATCAATTAATACCTATAAACAAACCAGTTTTTCAGGAGCTGCCGACGACTCTCCTCATCAGCTTGTTTCTGCGATTTATAGACAGCTACTCGGTAATGTTGCAGCGGCTAAAGGTGCTATTGTTCAAAACAATTTCGAAAAACGTAATGAATTAATTAGCAAAGCCACTATGTTAATCGGTATTTTAGAGCAATCTTTAGATTTTGAAAATGGCGGAGAAATTTCTGACAATTTAGCTTCATTATATGAATATGCCACTTTTTTACTGTTTGAAGCTAATAGTAAAAATGATGAGAACAAACTCGAAGAAGTTATACAGCTGCTATTGCCGATAAAATCTGCTTGGGATCAGATTCCAACAGAGGCACGCAATAAAGTGGGGTTTAGTAACTAAGTTATGTTAAAAGAAAAGATAACAAGAGCACTCGAATTATCTGCTCAACTAAACGCTATTTTCCAATCAATGGACATAATGGCAGATAACTCCGAGGCTCTTATTAAAGCTGAACAAATACAGCAGCAGCGTGGAAGCGCAATCCAAGATATTTTTTCGTCTGCTAATCAGCAAGAACTTGCCTACTATAACGCTTTATTAAAACAGTTATTGCTTGTTGATAAAGAGCTACAAATAACGTCTAGTGATTTAAAAGTAAAGATGAGTAAGCAGATAGTGCAACAAAAGCGAAAGACTAAGGCGACTCAAGCTTACATTCAGAAATAACGTTTATTACACTACTCTTCAGTTATAACCTAAGCTTAGCTTGATACAACTCCAGGCATGCTCTCAAGCTGCGCCATTAGATAGCTACTCGTTGAGTTCATACTTGCGACCATCGCATCCATTGCATTATATTGAGCAAATAAACGCGTTTCATACTTGTCCATTTTCAAGGTAAAGGCTTCCATACTGTCTTCAAGGCGAGTCATCTGTTTATTGTAACCATCAACTCTGCTGTCGACCAAACCACTACTTTCGGTATAAACGTCAATAAAAGAGTCCATTGAAGCTGCAAAACCTGGTACATCATCGGTACCGACAAAGAAGGCTTGAACAGCACTAGGATTTTCACTTAGTTGGTCAGCAAGTTCATCTTGATCGAATGACAAAACACCGTAACGATCTGCGCTGACGCCGAGTTGATTTAATGATAAGGTGCCACCATTACCCGTGTCATACGATGAATTTAAATAGTTTCGTAATTTGGAAGACACACTACGCAGCATCGAGTCACCAGACAAAATGCCAGATGCTTCGTCATCACTACCGCCTTTCGTCATTTGAGTCACTAGTTCTGTCAGATCATTATAAGCGCTGACGAAAGCAGTTAATGACTCTTCAACAATTTTATTATTTTCTTCTATACCAATACTTGAGTTTTCATCCACATCGTGTGATTTCAAGATATCGATAGTGACACCTTGAATGGCATCTTTAAATTCATTAGTTGAACTGGTCAACTCAATTGCACCATCGACAGTAATTGAGGCATCTTTAGCCTCAGTTAGCTCGGTTAAATTCGCGGTTGTAAAATCAGCAACACGACCGGTAGCGCCTGAAGAAGTAATATTTATGGCATTATCAATGCCAGTTTCTTTGGCAGTCATTACCAATCTTTGGGCACCATCGGCTTCAGTGATGATAGTAGCGATTGTTGAACTGTTATCATTAGAGTCATTAATTTTATTACGGATATCGGCTAAGGTATCGGCAGCATCAACAGAGATATCAAAAGTAGAATTACCGTCAGCGGTTGCAAACGTTAAAGTGCCACTGCCAACCGTTTCAGTATCAGTGAAACTTGACGTCATCGATTTGTGAGCCTGAGCAAGATTGTTAACTTTTATGTCAAACTGGCCAAGTTGGGCCGTGGTATCAGAAGAAACTTTAAGATACTCATCGGAGCCTGTCGCGGTGCTTTGTTTAAAACTGTCGAGGTCACTGAGATCTTCAATTGAAGTTTTTAACTTATCCAAAGCACTTTTGTAAGCACCCATCGCTGAAATACTGGTGGTTAAATCAGCCTGTTTGTCACTCATACGGCTTTCAAAAGGGGCCTTTTCAGCTTCAACTAACCCCGTCACTATTTCATTAACGGGGAGTCCAGAACCAAGACCTGTAAAAGAAATACCTGCCATAAATCACCTCAATAAAAACGTTACGCTTTTGAGTTTACAAAGTTGCCAGCGGCGTCAGATAAATTAGCGATTAAATCTAATACTTCTTCCGACGGATACTGTCTAATAACTTCCTTCGAATCACGATCAATCACTTTAATAACATCACGACCAGAATCTTTATCAACGCTAAACTCTAATCCTTTATTTAACGAACCAACAAATTGTTGCAGTTTTTCTGCCATATCTTCAAGTTGTTGACGCTGCAAAGGAGCTTGCTGTTTTCCATCATCAACATTTTTGATGCTAGCTCGACTTTCAGCAACATTTCTATCCGTTTGTGCAGTTGTGTCATTAGCTTTATTATCGACCAATACTGGGGACGATTTTGAGCTAATCTCAACTTGATCATTGCTTGATATACCTCGACTGTCCGGCGTATTCGTTGCAAGTGTTCCAGATGCAGACAATGATAAATCAATATTCATATCACTTCCCCTCGTTGATCAAACCTTCTATGTTCATTATGCCAAACAATTTATGTTTATTATACCGTTTAACGCATTAAACCGTTGCTGATTTTTCAGGCAACGGTTTAACAACAGACTTAGTCACTGGTTATACTTAATACAGTCTTAAGCCATTGACCTAACGTTAGCCTAATAAACTTAGTGCTGATTGCGGTAACTGATTAGCTTGGGCTAATATTGACGTACCCGCTTGCTGTAATATTTGATTACGAGTCATCGCTGCTGTTTCAGTTGCGAAATCTGTATCACGAATACGGCTACGTGAAGCTGATACATTTTCTTGGATATTAGCCAAGTTAGAGATAGTGTGTTCGAAGCGATTTTGCACCGCACCTAAATCTGCACGCTGATCATCAATTGTCTTAATTGCTGCATCAATCGTTGCAATTGCACTACTTGCGCCAGATTGTGTTGCAACAGAAACACCACTCATTCCTAGTGCGGCAGCGTCTAAATCACCAATTGTGATGGTAATTGTTTCACCAGCATTAGCACCCACTAAGAAGCTTACGCCACCAGACATAGTGCCATCAAGTAATCCAGTTTCACCAAATTTGGTGGTATCAGAAATACGTGTTAATTCAGAAGTTAATGCACCAACTTCTTTTTGGATTGACGCTCTGTCAGCTGAAGAGTTTGAACCGTTGGCAGATTGCACCGAAAGGTCTCGCATACGTTGTAAAATACTGGTTGATTCTGATAACGCGCCTTCAGCCGTTTGTGCCATTGAAATGCCGTCGTTTGCATTTCGTTGTGCTACACCTAAACCGTTAATTTGTGAAGTTAAGCGATTTGAAATTTGTAGACCAGCCGCATCATCTTTAGCACTGTTAATCCGCATACCAGAAGATAAACGTTCCATCGAAGTAGATAATGCATTTGTTGAGCTAGTTAGGTTACGTTGTCCGTTTAAAGAAGCTACGTTAGTTTGAACGAATAAAGACATAATAAATCTCCTGATTACCGAGTCGCTAAAGTTTTAATAGGTTGGGGTTGTCCCCCCGATAATTAACTTAACGGCCAGTTCAGAGCAAACTTTAAGCTTTTTTTATTATTTTTGTAAAACAAACCAAAACAATACTGTAACGCATTGTTATTTATGGATAAATTGTTTTGTTTTATTTGTTTCTTTTAAAACATTTCAGTGACTTGTTGTTATTAAAGCACTAAAAACGACAAAAGCCCATCCTTATGGATGAGCTTTTGTCTTATGCGCTAGCAGTAGATTTGTTACAGCTGGTATTAGCCGCCTAATAATTGAACCGCTGCCTGTGGCAACTGGTTAGCCTGAGCTAAAATAGAAGTGCCGGCTTGTTGCAATATTTGATTACGCGTCATCACGGCTGTTTCAATCGCAAAATCAGTATCACGAATTCGGCTTCTTGCCGCTGAGTTATTTTCTACCACGTTTGACAAGTTAGAAATTGTAGACTCTAAGCGGTTTTGAATTGCACCCATCATTGCCCGGTTACTATCGATAAAGGCCAGCGCCGAGTCAATAACTTCAATCGACAATTGCGCACCTAGCGCTGTACTAACATCGATAGAGTCAACAGGATCTAGTAATGCAGCAGTCACAGTAGTTGAGCTAACGGAAACGTCTGAACCTTCAACCGTATAGTTAATCGGTGACGACAAACGTACGACCCCCGTTGCTGAACCCGCCGTATTAGTGCCATCGAGCAAAAAGGTATCGCCCGTAGCTGACCCTTCATAACCCAGCGCACTCATTTCTACATCGCCAGTTCCAAGGAAGCTAGCCAGATCGATATCGTCACCACGTTCACTGGTTAACACCACTTTACCGGCAACGACCTCGGCAGAGATACCTGTTTTACCCGACACTTTATTAATTTCATTAACCAGTGGGGTAACGTCGGTATCAGTAACCGCAGCAGATACCTGTATTGGTGTACTATTAGATCCAGTTAACTGAAATGACAACGAGCCGCCACCGGAAAAGTTACTCATGTCCAGTGCAACACCGGTTCGCGCATCAGCACCAGCAGATGAACTGCTGCTATTAATAGCATCAGCAAGATCTTTAGCCGATGCGCCTACCGCTCCTAATCCCCCATTAGTACCTTCTGAACTAACAATTTCTAAAGTCCCGTTCACAGTATTAGCTGCACCTACAGCGCCATAACCATCAGTGCCATCACCAGCGATATCAGTAGAGTAAGAACCAATATCTTTTGCGCCAAAGGCCGCTAGTGACATATTGATGGTTTCGAACGATTTAGCACCTACTTGAAAATTTTCTGTGCCAAACGAACCGTCAAGCAATTTACGTTCACCAAAGGTGGTCGTTTCAGAAATTCGGCTTAGCTCTTGTTGCAGCTGGGTCATTTCTTCTTGAATTGCTCGGCGATCTTCTGCCGCATTTGAACCGTTAGCCGATTGAATTGACAGATCTCGCATACGATGCAAAATGTTAGTCGACTCTTGCAACGCTCCTTCCGCTGTTTGCGCCAGAGAAATGCCATCACCACCATTACGAATAGCAACATTAAGTCCGCTAATTTGTGAGGTTAAACGGTTTGAAATTTGTAAACCAGCCGCATCGTCTTTAGCGCTATTAATACGTAAACCTGAAGACAAACGTTCCATAGAGGTTGCTAACGAATTGCCCGATTGGCCTAAATTACGTTGTGCATTTAGCGATGCCACATTTGTTTGTACTGTAAGAGCCATTAGATAGCCTCCACGTTGATGGCTGATGCATCAACGTAAGATGCCAACAAGCCGGAATAATTATTAAAGTTACTGCTTAGCTGATTAACAAGTTGCAATGGGTGTGCCAATAGTGACGTTTATTCTTTAAAATATGTAAATATTTTCTAGATTCAGCAATAGCTGATGTTTCAGAGGCTTTTGTTGTACGGTAAGTTATTGTTACTTTGTGCTATATGCTGAAAAGCCAGTCAATTTTATGACTGGCTTTGAATTTGGTCAGGATGTTTGCCAGCGGCAAAGTGATTGCCGCCTAGTTTTTGACAATTATTGCCGCTTGGTTACAAGTAATTTAACAAGCTCATTCCTTGAATTTGTGAAAAGGCCGTTTGCGATGCTTGCAAGGCAAGTTTTTGCCGCTCGAACTGTGAAATTGCCTCAACCATGTCAAGATCTTCAAGGCTTGAACGTGAGGTTTCTAATGTCAGATCATAATCCAAATGACGTTCATTCTGACTTTCAGTTAATTGGAGTCTAGTCCCTATCTCAGCGCGCACATTACCAAGTTTTATTTGGCTGGCATCAATATTACCAATAATATGACCGATATCTAACTGGCGCTGCGCCTCATCAATACCAACGCCGTTCGGTTCTTTCAGCCAGTCAATCGCTTGCTGAATAGTGGTAAAAATATCAACACTGTCTTGTGGCGTTAAACTAATGCTATCACCGTCTTGAGGTTGTTCTGTGATAACCACTTCAACACCATTAAACGTAATTGGTTCACCGGCAACATAAACTTCTGATGTAGCTGGCAGCACAGGAAACACCTGAGTTGGCGTTGAGTCAAATACCGTTAATTCCATTTCATCAGTCGCAGTATTTCTCACAAAGTCGATGGTGTAATCATCTTCAACGTAGGTGCTGCGATCGCTAATTACTGCACTAGCTACTCGCGCGCGGTCGACTGGGTCGTCGACTGCAGCACCAGATCCAGCCACCATGCTGTAGGTAGGTTTAAAATCACCAACGGCATTAGGTACATCCATGAAAACTTTTTGCCCCGAGTCACTTGTTGCCACTTGCACGCCCGGTCCAACGGTCGTTTCACGTTGACCAATATCACCAACATAATTAATGCTGTCGTCCGATTGACGCTCAAAGGGAGGCGTAGTCGTTTGAAAACCACCAAAAACATAACTACCTGATTCATCTCGGCTATTGGCCAATGACAACAATTCGTCATAACGTGCTTCTATCTCTTCTGCAATAGCATCTCGAGTTGCATCATCGTTGCCAATACTATTGCCCTGAAGAATAAGGTCTTTTACCCGAAACATCACATTTTCAGCCGACTCTATCGCGCTTTCTTCAACGTTAATCCGCGTTTCCGCATAATTAATGTTGGTTTGATATTGTCCGATTAGTGCTTGCTCTTGGCGAATATTTAAAATTGAGTTAGCGGCAACTGAATCATCGCCCGCCGTTATCACGCGTTTTCCTTCCGAAATACTCATCACCGAGCCATTAACATCAGACTGGCGGTTAAGAATATTTTGAGTATTAACATTGTAAAATTGACTGGTTGAAATTCGCATGACCTACTCCTTTATCTTACGGCTTGCAGTATGGTTTGAAAAATTTCATTGGCGGTTGAAATCACTTGCGCACTCGCTGAGTACGCTTGTTGAAAGCGCAATAAATTTGACGCCTCTTCATCAAGATTAACCCCTGAAGTATTAGACATTCTTGCCGTCGCTTGGTCATAAAGTGTTTGCGCCGCACCCGCTTCTATATTTGCGGTTGCGCTTTGTGAGCCGACATTGGTCACGGCTTCTTCAAAGACATCGGCGATGGTGGACTTGCCATTGTTCATTAATTTTTGATCCGTGAGCTGCGCCATCGCTAACATGTTTTTAGAGTTGCCTGAACCAAATGCGTAATCGATATCATAAACCTCAGGGGCATTGGCTGTTTGGCCAGTCGGGTCACCTGTGAGCTTAAAGGTGATGCCTGCGGCTTGAAATTCTATCGAGCCGCCACTATAGCTGGTTAATGCGGCGCCACTCAGATCGGTCAGTGGCACTGCTGTACCGCTACTATCAACCATCGCCAAGTTAAACGTGCCAACAGGTGATTCATAAGCTTGCAGCGATAAACCACCAGCAGTTGTAGGGAAGTCGGCAGCACTGCTATTATCAACGCTGCTAATGGTTAATTTAGCGGTATTAACATTATCACCCGACGGATAAATTTCGACAATTGACGAAGCCGCAATTTGGTCAGCAGATGTGAGATTAACTTCAAGATTACTGGCGCCAAGACGCGTTGGTTGCAGCTCAAATTTATCACCGTCAAGTGGAATACCGCCGGCTTCTTTAAAGATAAACCCGGTGTCTGGGTTAGTGGCTTCAAATGAACGAGCGCCTACCGCCGGTGCTGGGGTTTCCGCCACTAAGGTCATCGCCTGTGACTGACCACTGCTTAAATTCGTGAGGGTATAAGTTCCTCCCGAATATTGGAGCCTAAAATCATCACTGCCTAATTGATTTACATCGGTAATTTCAACGCCGCCAGCTAGGGTACCGGTGTTCGATGTGGCACCTAGTGAGCGTAATCTGACAGCATCGGCATCATTGATATCTTCAAATAAATTTTGTCCAGTTAGTCCATTTAGATCAACACCCTGTGATTGCGCGGTGTTAAAAGTATCGGCAATCGCAATCGCGGTTAATCCCACTTTATTGATAGTTTCAGTTAATGCACCATCACGGTAAGATATCAACGCGCCAACCGAACCGCCCATATTTGGACCATCAATATGTTGCGAACCACTAGAAGGAGATTGGATAACCACCTGCAATTTTTGTGGATCAGGAGAGCCTGCGGCTGTCGCTACCTCAAAACTTGTGGTGCCAGTCACTAAGGTTTGACCATTGGCAATATAAACATTAAGCGCGCCATCTTGGGTTGGCACCGTGGTTACCTTGGTAAATTCAGCCAGCTCGACTAATAAATTATCCCTTTCATCGAGCAAATCATTTGGCGTAGCGCCACCGGCCGATGCCGTAACCACATCGCGGTTCACCCGGGCCAGTTGCTCAGCAATAGCGGTCATTCTCTCAACTGAACTCTCAATATCTTCATTTACTGAACCATATTCGGCTTCAAGCGTTCGCTGCATTGATTGGGTACTAACAGCTAATGTATCGGCTTTCGCTAGCATCACTTGACGTAGCCCAACATCACCTGGCACATCAACCAAGGAGTTAACAGCGGCAAATAAATCGTTCAGTGAGTCAGTAATATTAGGCCCAACCAATGACATTGTTTCATCGAGTCGCCCCAATTTGCTCGCGCTGGTTTGGGCGCCACTGTTGGTGGATTGGTTAAAAACCACCTCATTGTATCTAAATTGGTCAAATACTCGCTGCACGTCTTTAATTTTGCTGCCAGTGCCAAGAAAATCAGCACCTGAATTAAAGGGAGTTGTCGTTTCTTGAATTACTCGCTGGCGTGAATAACCCTCGTTATTAACATTGGCGATATTATGACCGGTAGTTGATAACTGCTGTTGGGCGGTAGAGAGACCACTAATACCCAATTGTAATAAATCAACACCCATAACAGCATTCCTTTAATAGCTAAATATGAAAATAAAATGTTAGTAACGGATAACTACACAATTAAAAATTATCGCGCGAGCTCGGTGACTTTCTTTAATACCCCAAGGATCTTCGTCGCGTAATTTGGATCGGTAGCGTAACCAGCCTCCTGTAATGAATGCAAATAGCTTGCCGGATTGCCAATATTATTCATTGCGTCTTGATATCGGTTGGAATTTTTAATAAAACCAACGTAATCGTTGAAACTTTGTTCGACATTTTCGTAACTTCTAAATTTGGCCTGCTCGCGTACTGCAATACCCTCGCGGTATTCAAGGGTTTTAACACTCGCTTTATCCCCCTGCCAACTTCGGTCAGCTTTAATGTTAAATAAATTAAAGCTAGTATCACCATTGCCCTTGGCGACAACTTTTTGACCCCAGCCAGTCTCTAAAGCGGCCTGTGCCAACAATACGCCTGGCGATCCGCCAAGTAATTCTGCCGCTTTTTTGGCATATGGCATCAGCTTGTCCACGAAGTCTTGCGGTGAATCAAAGGTCATTGACGCGGGGCTGACCTGTGATTCGGCGGTATTTTCATTAGTGCCTATATTCGACACAGCCGTTTGACTAGGTTCAATCTCAACTTGCGTTTCAGCCGCTGACTTACTCATTGCTAACCCCTGCGTTCGCAACGCCGATGCCGGCATATAATCGCCCTGCTGTGATCCCAGTTGCTGCACAATTAAATCTGCCAGCCCCAAACTGCCTTGCTCACTTAAATCCAATGCCATTTGTTGATCATGCATATCGCGATACATCTGAGTGCCAGCGCCGTTAAATGGTGAGTCTTCAGCCTCGAAAGCAGCATTTGCTTGGCGCATACTTTTGAGCAACATTTGCATGAAAATGCCTTCAAACTTCTTGGCAACTTTTTCTAGCGCTTTGTTTTCATCTTGCTGGGCTTCTTTACGTAAATTATCAAGCGATGCTATATCTTGAAAGTTATCAGCGCCGCCATTCGTTAAAGGTCTAGCAAATGAACTATTTAATGTATTCATCTCTATCTCCTTAAATGACGATAAGTTCGCCGTGCAATGCACCGGCTTGTTTTAAGGCTTCTAAAATCGCCATCAAATCAGAAGGCGAAGCACCGATTAAATTAACCGCACGAACCAGTTCATCTAAAGTGGTGCCTGGCGTAAAGGTAAACATCCGTGAGTCGTCTTGAGTCACATCAACAATTGACTGGCCAGCGACCACCGTTTCACCGTTCGCTAATGCGTTAGGCTGAGAGATAACCGGCGCTTCAGCAATCGTCACGGTTAACGAGCCGTGGGTAATCGCTGCGGGCATTAATCGAACTTGCTGACCAACAACTATTGTACCGGTTCGAGAATTTACAATAATCTTGGCTGCTGCTGTTGCTGGAATAACTTCGAATTCTTCTAACACCGCTAAATAAGATACCCGCTGTGATACATCTCTGGGCGCATTCACCCGAATAGAGGTGGCGTCAAGCGGCATGGCGACACCTTCACCCAAAACGTTGTTAATTGCTTGAGCAAAACGTTTGGCGGTTGAAAAGTCTGAATGGTGCAGATTAAACGTGATGTAATCACCTAGCGCAAAAGAACTGGCCACTTCACGTTCAACAATCGCGCCATTTGGGATCCGGCCAACGGTTGGCGTATTTTGAATAACCTTTGAACCATCAGCGCCTTCTGCACTAAAGCCTGAAACCATTAAACTGCCTTGAGCGACGGCATAAATATTGCCATCAAGGCCTTTAAGAAAAGTGCGTAATAACGTACCACCGCGCAAACTTTTAGAGCTGCCAACTGACGACACTGTAATATCGATCGTTTGGCCAGGTTTTGCGAACGCCTTCAATTCTGCATGAATTGCCACAGCAGCAACATTTTTTACTTTAGGGCTAACGCCTTCAGGCATTGAGATGCCAAAATTACGTAACATCGTGAGAAAACTTTGATCGGTGAACGGGCTTGTTTCACCGGTACCTGGTAAACCTACCACTAAACCATAACCCACTAGCTGGTTAGTCCGAACGCCCTGTATTGACGCTAGGTCTTTGATTCTCTGGGCGTTAGCGTTACTAACGCTGAGAAATAAAATAGCTATCAGCAGTGGAATTAACTTATTAAAGTTGATGTTTTTCATAATGGTTCACCTGACGAATTTTTGACGATTTAGAACGGCCACCATGTACCATTGAAGAATCGTGCCAACCATCCCATTTGTTGACTATCAGCGAAAGATCCGGTGCCCGAATACTGAATTCTTGCGTTGGCGATCTTAATTGATTTGATTTGGTTATCGGCGCTAATGTCTTGTGGACGTACCATGCCCGTAAGACGAATAAACTCGTCACCGTTGTTTAAGGTTATCCATTTTTCGCCGCGAACAATTAAATTACCATTGGTTAATACCTGAATAACATTAACCGAAATCGAGCCAGACAAGCTATTTGACTGATCGGCATCAGATGCCCCAGTAAAGTCACTGCTTTGAGTTAAGTCCATTTCAAGTGGGTTGCCAGCGATTGTTGCGGCACGGCCAAATAAGGTAGGCGGTGTTAAGCTAAAATTATTCGCTTTAGATGAGCTATTAGCAGCCTTTTTATTAGCTTGGGTACTTTCGCTCAAAATCACTTCAATAATGTCACCAATATTGCGCGCTTTGACATCGGCATACAAACTATTGGGCGTTGCCATGCTAAATAATGAGCCAGTCACAACTACATTTTGCGTCGCTGGTGCTGGTAATATCGGTGCGTAATAAGGGTCATCTGCAATCGGCTTATTGGCCGTAGTACTACAGCCGCTTAGTAAAAGCACCGGCAACATCCAAGCTAACAATAATAATTTCATCGAATTAGTTCCTATAACTGCTGAGTAACAAAACTCATCATTTCATCCACTGCTGAAATAACTTTAGAGTTCATTTCATAAATACGTTGTGATTCAATTAAATTAACCAGCTCTTCGGTCACATTAACATTCGATGTTTCTAACGCGCCCTGACGTACAGAGCCTAAACCATCAGCCCCTGGTGTACCCTGCACTGGCGCACCACTAACCCCGGTTTCAAGATATAAATTCTGACCAATTGGTTCTAAGCCCTGCGGATTAATAAAGTTAGAGACAGTAATCTGACCTACAACAGTATTTTCTGCTTGCCCTTCTAGACGAACCGACACTTCTCCCTCACTAGACACCGTAATACTCTGAGCGTCAGCGGGAATAGTGATGGTAGGCTGCAATATATCGCCACTGCCAGGGGTAACAATTTGCCCCTCTTCATTGAGCATAAATTGTCCATTGCGGGTATAAGCAATATTACCGTCTGGTTGTAAAATTTCGAAAAAACCAGACCCTTCGATCATCATATCAAGAGAGTTTTCAGTGGTTAACATATTACCTTGCGAAAATTCTTTTTGGGTTGCAACGACTTTAGTGCCGGCACCTAACATAAGACCCGCTGGTAACTCGGTATTTTGTGATGATTTACCACCTGGCTGATTGATGTTTTGATATAACAAATCTTCAAATACCGCGCGGCTCTTCTTGTAACCAATAGTACTAGCATTGGCCAAGTTATTTGAAATTGTTGCAATATCAGTTTGTTGAGCATCTAAGCCCGTTTTACTTATCCATAATGCAGCATTCATCGCAAACCTCCAGAGGTCGTCTTTACATTTGTTAGGCCATGGTAAAAAAAAGCGCAAACCATTGCAGATAATTCACAAAATATCGAAGTCATTATCTAGCCCTACTTTAAGTTAATCGCAACAAGGTATCTTGTGAGCGATCTATTTCTTCGGCGGTTTTCATCATTTTAACTTGGGTATCGAACTGACGTTGCAAGGTGATCAAGTCAACCATTTCATTGATAGTATTCACATTGCTGCCTTCAACCATGCCACTAGCCACCTTGACCTGAGCATCATTTTCAAACTCACCACCGTCTTTTAGACGAAATAAACCGTCAGTGCCTTTGGTCAACTCAGATTTATCAGGGTTAACCAAAGCAAGTCGGCCCGCTTCTTCAATGACATTTCTTGGCGCACCTTGTGGGTGAACCGTGATAACACCATCATTACCAATTTGTAATTTATCGATCGGGGTTGGCACAGCAATTGGACCAAAATCACCCATGACTAACAAACCGGAGCTATTACGCAACATGCCTTCGCTATCAATTTGTAGCGATCCAGCGCGAGAAAGCGCTGGCGAGCCATCTTTTGATTCAACGACTAACCAACCTTCCCCCTGAACCGCAACATCAAGATCACGGCCAGTGGTGACCATAGCACCTGAATCAAAGTTTTGGGCCGGCCGTTCAGTCAGTGAAAAGACTCGTGTCGGCATGCCTTCACCATAAGCTTGCATCGAGCGTGCTTGCTCAATATCTGCTTTAAAGCCTGATGTTTTGGCGTTAGCCAAATTGTTTGCTCGTACAGCGGTTGCATTAAGGTTTTCTTTTGCGCCACTCATGGATATATAAAGTAGTTTATCCATCATTTGCCCCGTCAATAAATTAGCGATTAAACTAGTTAATTATTAACATGCAACTGGTATGCCATAAGTGTAAAGAATAAAGAAAGGAGTAAAGAGGAAAAATAAATTGAAGAGAGATAGCCCGCTGAGCGGGCTATCTCGTGAGCTTATCGTATTTGTAAAATTGTTTGCGATAAGGTCTGGTTTACTTCAAGCGCTCGTGAGTTCGCTTGGAAATTGCGCTGCGCTGTGATTAAATCAACCAACTCTGTGGTCAAGTCAACATTGGCCTGCTCTAATGCGGCCGAGTTAATCGTACCAAACGTGCCCGAGTCAGCCTCGCCCGCCAGCGGTTCGCCAGAGTCTAAGCTCTGTTTCCATGAGGTATTACCGGTTTGCGTTAGCCCTTGCTCATTTCTAAAACGCGCCATCGCAACTCGCCCTAAGGCTTCAGCACTACCGTTACTATAAGTTGCTTTAACCAGTCCGTCAGAACCAATTTCAACCCCAGTTAAACGCCCAACAGTTAAGCCATCTTGTTCAAGCGAAGTCACTTCAAAGCCCGCAGCAAACTGGGTTGGTTCATCTAACTTCAGGGTTAAAAATTGTGTGCCATCTGGCCCTGCTGAATAAACACCGGCGCCAGGTGTGCCTAGTGCTTCTAATGTCGTATCAGCCGGAGCATTTGGAACATGAACACCACTTGAATCAAAAGTTACTGGTACTCCTAGATGGGTACCTGCCGTTTCTCCCGCTGTCGGGGCCGGTGAGGTAACATTCACCGGCTTACCGTCAACGCCAGCAAAGGCAACCCAACGGTTAGGATCAGCCGCAACGCTATCGTCTTTAACAAAATAGGTTGTTTGCACATGCGCCTCACCAAGCGAGTCGTAAATGGTTACAGAGGTAGAATGGTTATAAGTCGTCGGATCTGTTAAGTCAAAAGAACCAACGGTCTTGCCCGTTGTTCCTGCGGGGAGGTTCATCGACATTGTGACTTCATTAGACATCTGTGGCACCCCTGCCGTTTCAGGGATCTGTAAACCATCTGTCGTCGTCAAATTAATGGCAGACGATGAACCGTCAGTATTAACAGGGTAAGTCTGTAAATAGTTACCGTTTGAATCAACAATAAAGTTGTCACTATTTAGTTTAAAAGCACCGGCGCGCGTATAGCTTAAATCACTACTGTCGAGACCATCTGATGTGACAAAGAAACCAGGGCCAGTAATCGCTAAATCAAGTGCATTATTAGTAAATTGTAAGCTACCTTGGTGAAATTGCTGCGCGACCTGAGCCGTGGTAGCACCATCACCTGCTTTAGTCTTCGAGTTAGTGAACAGCGACGAGGCATACACGTCAGCAAATTCAGCACGTGACTCTTTAAAGCCAATAGTACTTACATTAGAAATGTTATTTGCGGTAACATTCAAATCTTTGGTTGCTGCTGCAATACCACTTAATGCGATATTAAAAGACATAATATAATCCTCTTCCTATTTATTTTCGGCAACAGCCAACACATCATTCAATGAAATGTTGCCAAGCCCTCTTAGATTTAAAATAACGCCATTAGACGTGTTGCCTAAACTTACGCTCGTAACATGAGCATAGGTTGATACCGCTAATTCTTGCTGTTCACCATCAACTAAGCCAGTTGCACTTATTGTATAATCACCCCCAGGAACTGCTTCACCGTCAGCATCGGTGCCATCCCAAGAAAAATCAGTATTACCAGCAGGCACATTAGCCATATTAATGGTCTTTATTAACTCGCCTGATGAGTTTTCTATTCGTAAACTTAAGCTTGCTTGAGTATCTGGTAAACTAACAACACCATCAACACCTTCACTGGCTTCCTGATAGGTCTCATTAGTTGGGATCAATACTTTTTGCCCAACCAACGTTGACGCTTGTAAGGCTTGTGATGACGTCATTACAGAGTTTAAGTCTTCAAATTGAGTCGTCATTTGTGAAATACCTTCAACGGTACTAAAAGACGCCATTTGCGAAATCATCGTGTCATTGTCAACCGGATCTGACGGATCCTGCATCGCCAATTGTTGGGTTAATAACGTCAAAAAATCTTCTTGATCTAACGTCTGGTTAGTGCCGTCATCAACAGCAACCTGCTCTGTTTGCCACGTCATTGACTCGAGGTAGGCATTGGTATTAGAAACTGTACTCATGAATTACCCCTTATTTACCAAGCTGTAATGTTTTCATTAGCATTTGCTTGGCGGCATCTGCAACTTGAACATTGGTTTGATATGAGCGTGATGCTGAAATCATATTCGCCATTTCTTCCATCACATTAACATTGGGCTTAAAAATGTAACCATCATCATTAGCTAATGGATGATTAGGATTATATTCTTGGCGTAATGGATCTTGATCTTCGACAATGCCTAAAACTTCAACCTTAACCGATGCAGCATCCTGGCCAGCGGCAGCTTCTTGCATCATGGCGGCAAAAACTGGATGGCGGCCACGGTAGGTTTCTCCGGCACTACTGCTAATACTATTAGCATTGGCCAAGTTAGATGCCGTGGTATTTAGTCGCAATGATTGCGCGCTCATGCCTGAACCGGCAACATCAAAAATATTATACAAGCTCATAATTAAGCTCCTTTAATGGCTAGATTCAGCCCTTTAAACTTACCACCAAGAAACTGCAAACTCGATTGATATTCTAAGGCATTTTGCATATATAAATTTCTTTCCACCTGGACATCTACCGTATTGCCATCACCCGTATCAGGTTGATCTGGCACACGAAATGATATTCCATCATTAACACTCGCATTAATATTAAAATGCTTTTCATGAGTGCGTGACATGCTCGAACTCATGGTTGATTTTGCATTGCGCATGGCAGTTGCAAAATCTAAATCGCGCGCCTTGTAATGAGGAGTGTCTGCATTAATTATATTACTAGCAATAATCTCGGCTCGCTGTGAACGAATACCAATTGTATGTTGAGCTAGTCCAAGTGCCTTATCAAAAGAAATTGCCATAATTTTGTCTCTCGTTACCTTTGTTAATACAAATGCAATCTCTGTGCCAAAATATGAAATATAAGAATTTTTTACTGAGGGGGAAAAAAGCCTAAATTAAACCAATTGTACGGGGAGCAACTCTACTGGGGGTTAATAGTATTAGCGTTGTATTTTAGATTAAAGTATTTCTTTATAGGGAAAGATAAGAAACAAGGGACAATTTGCCCCTTGGTTTCTTACATGGTATAGCGTAGCCACTATTTTATTGATTTATATACGATACCAGAACTGCATCGATTCATTTCAAAACTTTCAGTTAAGCCATTAATTGACTCCGAAGCCCCTAACATCAAATAACCATTTGAGTTAACAGCCTTGGCAAAATTGCCAAAAATTTGCCGCTTAATCTCAGGCGAAAAATAAATCAACACATTGCGACAGAAAATAATGTCAAATTTCCCAAGAATAGAAAATGAATCCAATAAGTTAAATTGACGAAACTTAACGTGACGCTGTAGTTCTGGTTTTACCTGATAACATCCTTGCGAGGAAGGAGTAAAGAATCGTTGCAAACGCTCTTTTGATAAACCTCGCCCCAGTGCTAACGCGTCATATTCACCTTTATTACAATGGGCTAACATACTGGCCGAAATGTCTGTACCTAACACTTCAAACCCGCGAGTCAAACATCCAGGGTTTTTTGCCTGATATTCTAGACATGTCATCACAATAGAATATGGTTCTTGGCCTGAAGAGCTGGCTGAAGACCAAATTCGAAGCGGACGTGACAACTTACTAAATTCTGGCAGCAAGCGTTTAGTCAATAATTCGAATGGATACCTATCTCTAAACCACAACGTTTCATTGGTCGTCATAGCATCGATAACTACAGCACGTAATTCGCGCTTACGAACGTCCATTACTTGCTTTATTAAATCAGATAAACTGTCACAACTAAACTGACTTAATAATGGCCCTAGCCGACTTTTGACCAAATACTGTTTGTTTTTCCCCAGCACAATACCGCAGTGCTGTTCTAGAAATTTACAAAAGTCGAGGTACTCTCTGTCTGAAAAGATATTATTTGTCACTCACAATTTCCCGAGCGGGCTCAGAATGCAAAATATTAATATTTCGTTCTACCGCAGCTGCTAAATCATCAGGGTTAAATTTTGCAATAAAATCATCAGCACCGACATTATCGACCATGGCTTGGTTAAATACGCCACTTAATGAGGTATGTAAAATCACCCGCAAATCTTTAAGTTTTTCTTTGCTTCGAATCTCAGAGGTTAACGTATAACCATCCATTTCTGGCATTTCGATATCAGAAATTAATAAGCCGACTTTCTCAGTGACTGATTTTTCACAAGACTCACTTAACTCGATTAATTTATCGAGTGCTTCGCGGCCATTTTTTGCTGTGATGATTTCAATGCCTAACGGGGTTAAAGCGCGTTTAATCTGATTTAACGCCACCATTGAATCATCAGCAATCATCAGAAACTTATCACTATCGCCAATAATCTCTTGCGTTTCGGCTAATAAATCTTCACTCATTTGCTCACTTGTTGGCGCAACTTCCATCAAGATTTTCTCGACGTCCAATACCCCAACTATTTCACCATCGACTTCAGTAACAGCGGTTAAATAATTGGTATCACCAGCACCGTCTGGTGGCGGCAATATTTGTTCCCAATTTAAGTTAATAATCCGTTCAACTGAACCGACCAAGAAACCTTGTACTGAGCGGTTATATTCCGTGATGATGATGAATCTATTTTCAAGATCATCAATTGGTTCTTGCCCTGTCGCCATACTAAGATCGATAACAGAAATTGTTTCACCACGAATATGTGCCACGCCACGCACACTTGGGCGCAGGCTAGGTAAAGCGGTTAATCGAGGGCATTGCAAGACTTCTTTAACTTTAAATACGTTAATTCCGTATCTATGCTTGCCATTGTTTAATTTAAATAACAGCAACTCGAGGCGATTTTGCCCAACTAACTGCGTACGTTGATTGACTGAATCTAGAACACCGGCCATAACAACTCCATTATTATTAGACTGAAATAAATTGATTTGTAATAGTTACTTCCATGTACCACTACACTACCTTACACTACATTCTAGAATAAAAATGTAGATATAGTTAAATCTTATAAAAATTATGAAAGATAAGATAGTGTAAAAAAAAATATGCTTAAAATAAATTTGATTATAACTTGTTGTTTTATTTTGCTGTCAGCGCCCGTTTATGCGTTAACGGACAACCAACAACGGTTACATAAAATTGAGAAATTAGTTCATGCTTATATTGAGCAGCAACTAAATAACCGTGATGACGAGCGAATTGAAATCACGGTTAAAGCGCTCGACCGACGAAAAAAGGTCGCGTTATGCCCACAGCCACTTTCTTTATCATTACCCGGCAAGACCCGCTTATCACGTCATACCACCGTTGAAGTAAAATGCGAACAACAATGGAAAATATACGTGCCGGTACGCATTAAACGTTTACAGTCTGTTGTTGTTGCCAGCCAAAACATGTCGGCAGGTACCCTGCTCACGTCAAGCAATTTAACTTTAGCTTACAAAGATATTTTAACGCTGCGTGGTTCAACCTTATCTCGGTTAGAGAACATCCTAGGCTCAAAGATAAAGCGCCAAATTCAACGTAACCAGGCCATTATCGCTAATAACATTTGCTTAGTTTGTCGTGATGACCCCGTGACAATCTATGCTAGAAGCGGTACGTTAACTATTAAATCAGTTGGCAAAGCGCTCAGAGATGGCAGTATTGGTCAAGTAATTCCAGTTAAAAACAGCAGCTCTGGGCGTCGTATTGAGGCCCTTGTGACCGCAGTTGGTGTTGTAGAAATAAAATTATAATAAATGCTAAAGATAGGTTAAACTTTGCCGATAGATAGGGATGTAGAATTAATTTCGTAAGGAATAAAGTTATGGCGATAGATATGAACAAGGTTGCTGGCGCTCATAGTCAACAACTTGACAATTTAAAACTTAAGTCGCAAAACGCTAATCAAACTGTCAAGCAAGAGACAGTGCAAAATCAAGCGCAAACGCAAGCAAGCAATAAACCTCAGGCGAAAGACTCTGTGTCTTTAACGCAACAGGCACAACAGTTGCATAAGATTAAAGAGAAATTAACTAATACTTCCTCTATTGATCAAGAAAAGGTCGACAGTATTCGCAAAGCAATTTCAGCCGGTGAATATAAAGTCGATCCGCAAAAGCTTGCTGCCAATATGGCAAAGTTTGAGGAAGCGCTAACAGCAGGTAATTAAATGGATACCGAACAACTAACGCTACACTTAAATATTCAGCATCAAAAATCAGAGCAGCTATTAACCTTACTTGCTGAGGAAAATTTAGCTTTGGTTGAACGTGATATTGATAAAATTGAGACTTTAGCGCGCGCTAAACAAAATATCCTCAGTGAATTGGCGACCGCTGACCAACAAATTAAGCAACTTGTTACATCAATTAATGAGTTACCTGCTGAGTTAATGAAGCTTAAAGATACTATCGTTGACAATATCGCCAAAGGTCAGCTGCAAAATGAAATAAATGGTAAAGCTATTGCGTTAGGCATCAATAGCCTTGAGCGCCTACAAACCTCTCTTATTCGTAAGCGGGCTGGCAACAGCATGACTTACAACCAAAAAGGCAAAACCCGTGGCGGTGGTAGTCGTGGTAGTTACATTTCAGCCTAGGCCCCAATAGTTCCTGAAACACAGTCATTTATCCCCCTCTTTTTCGTAGTTATCGAGAATAATTCTTTATGGTGGTTCTTTCCTTTTCTTTAAATGACTAACTGGCTCAAATATTGCTTATTCAAATTACGATAAAATATAATTTTTAGTGCCAATATTTAGACACCTTAAGCTTTAGCCCATTTCTCTGGTAACAGACCGGCTAACTTGTTGTCGTTTACGGTGCCTATGATGATCTGAGGTAATTTGTATGAGACTCTCCAGCGTTATTTTAATGATGTTACTTGGCCAATTAACCGCCTGCAGCAGTTTTGCTGACAAATACATTGAATATCAGGTTATGCCTCCAACTGAGTTTGCAGTATTACACGCAACAGGTTATGCGCCGATCCAGTCACAGTCTGGCAGTAACGATACCGAAAAGATGCTCAATGCTATCCAAGCTTCAAAATTAGCGGCTTATCGGGAATTAACCGAACAAGTTCATGGTCAGCAACTCTCGGGGCAGTCTTCGATAAGTGACTTAGCGCTCGATAGTTCATCATTTAAAGCGTCGATCAGCGGGCTTATCCGTGGTGCACGTGTGGTACAGAGTTATCCGCTTAATGACGATATTTACGCGACCGAATTAGAGCTTGATTTTAAAGTTGTCTATCAATTGTATCAATCAACCGCAATGCCACGGCGTGTCATAAAAAACTAACTGGGTCTCACTTATGAATCGTAATTGCCAAATACTCGTTACCGGCCTAAGCCTGGCTTTATTATCATTTAGTATTAATGCGCAATGGCTTGAGTCTCAAGGCCAAGCGCGTATTTTAAATGATAATATTGACGTTGCCCGTAATAACGCGGTGCAAAATGCCCTACGTCAGTCGTTGATTGTGGCAGGAGCACGTGTCAGTAGTATTCAGGAAATCAGTAGTGGCCTGCTGACATCAGATCGCTTTGAAGTACGAAGTCAGGGATCTGTTCGCGATATCCAGTTGCTCAATGAGCGTCATAAAAATGGCTATATTACGGTCTCTATCAGAGCCGATATTGTGCGCGAATTTGAGCAATGCAGCGGCACTAAATTAACCAAGACTCTTGTGTTAACTGAATTTCCATTGATTGCACGCTCACAAGCAGCGACCGGCGGAATTTTTGAACTTGGTAAATATACAGCTCAGCAATTACATCAACAAATTAATCGTTTAAATGGGGTTACCCGTATTACCCAACTATTACCACTGCAGCAACAATGGCAGCAACAATGGCAGCCTACGGCTAACTCTCCTTTCATCACGTTAGCAAATAGCAGCAACGCTCAGTATGTGTTGACCGCACAAATAACCGACATTTCAATGCACCAGCCCAATACCAAGTGGTTAGGTTTTGTTTCCGAGTCGCCACTACGTCAATTTTCGCTTAATGTTTTTATATACGACGGCTCCAACGGCGAACAAGTGTGGAATAAACAATATCAAACACAAGCGGTTTGGAGCTATCAGCGCCAAACACAAGTCGATGTCAGTACGAGTGCATTTTGGCAGTCAGCCTATGGGGCGGCAATAAATGACCAACTGAGTCAACTAACAGACGATATTAATGACAAACTTCGCTGCGAAGCTATTTCAGGGCGTATTGTCAAAGCAGCAAAAGGCCAATTCACTATCAACTTGGGACGTGAGCATGGGATCAAAGCCGGCGATCAGTTAATGGTGATTCATCAGGGGAGTTTTATCGATATTGACGGCACCCGCCACCAGACTCAACAAATTAGTGACGCCAAGCTAAAAGTTATTCATCTAGGCCGCTATAACCTCGTCGCTGAGCCTGTTGATGTGGCATTAGCCGGTGGTATTCAAATTAGAGATCAGATTGTCAAAGAATAACTAACTCCAACTACTCAAGTCCATTGCATGGCACTAAAAATCGGGTGATATGCAACGCTGTTTATGCTTAGTAATAAATTAAAACCGATAATTTTTATATACCTAGCATACATTTTGATCAACAATATGGTTTATAACACATGTCCCCGTAGCTCACTTGGATAGAGCGGTCCCCTCCTAAGGGACAGGTAGCAGGTTCGACTCCTGCCGGGGACGCCATCAACTTCCAAGCCAATTTATTATTTTGACAATCAGCAATTTCTCAATTTTATCCGGTCAATTTTGATGTCCGTGTCTCACTATCAAATTTTAATTGCCAACAACTCATACATCTGATCAACATTGAGGTATAATGCGGCTTTTATTCGCTAACGATTTGTGAACATGACTATTTTCGCCGAACTGGGCTTAAACGCTACGCTGCAAGCCAATGTAAAACGCCTAGGTTACAAAAAACCTACCTATATTCAAGAAAAAGCCATTGGCTCTGTACTTTCAGGTGCTGATACCTATGCCATCGCACCAACAGGTACCGGAAAAACTGCCGCTTACTTGCTGCCTACTTTGCAAGAACTTAGTCAGGTTGATCACAGCAACGATCAAGTACGACCGATCCGCGCCGTATTTTTAGTGCCGACCCGAGAGCTCGCTCAACAGGTTGAAGATTCAATCAAGTTATACGGCAAAGATTTGGGCTTACGTACTATCACCGTATTTGGTGGCGTGCGCATTCAGTCGCATCTTAATCGCTTTAAACGTGGCGCCGATATTATCGTTGCGACACCCAAGCGCCTAGTGGATCTACTAAAAGTAAATGCATTTTCATTTGCCAACATAGAACACTTTGTGATGGACGAAGCTGACCGCCTTGTGAGCATGGGCATCCATCAAGAACTCAGAACTATTATTGAAGCTTTGCCAGCAAAAAAACAGATTATTTTATTTTCGGCAACTGATTCTAAAGCCCTTACTAAATTTAGTGAAACGCATCAGGTTAATACTAAAACAGTTAAAACTGAAGATCTTCAGCCTGCGCTTAATAAAATAGTGCACACGATGTATCGTTGTCACCGTGAAGAAAAAACCAAAAGCTTATTTAAGCTAATCGAAATGCTTAACTGCGATCGTGCTCTTATCTTCACTCGCACTAAGCAAGATGTCGATCGTATTACTGAGCAACTAACGAATCAAGGTTATAGCTGCCAAGGCATCCACAATGAAATTCCACAAAAGAAGCGTCAAGAATTCTTAACTGGATTTAAAAATAAAGAATTCAAATTCTTAGTTGCTACTGACATCGTTGCTCGTGGTATCGATATTAACGATCTATATTACGTCATTAACTATGACTTACCTGTTAATAGTAACGATTATATTCACCGTGTTGGACGTACCGCCCGCACCAAAGTCGTGAAGTTAGAAAAGAAGAAAACCATGGCAGATAAAGCATCTAAACAAGCTTTATCTCAAGAAGTTACCGCTCAGCGTCCTGGCTACCAAGCGCCAGAAACTGCTGTTAATAACATTTTAGGCCATAGCTTCTCTTTTGTTTCTCCTGAGCAAGAGTCTTTATTACCACGCATTATTAAATCAGTGGGTAAAGATATAAAATTAGAACGCATGCACTGGTAATCTTTTATCATTTTCTCTGCCATTGGGCTGCTTATTGTAATATAGAGCCCAATGAACAGAGATATGACTGTACTTTCTAACGCAATTGTTCTTTTAATACTTCCCCTGCATAAACTTATATTTAACAATATTAGTATAAAATTAGCTCACATCGACGACCAAACCCCAAGCCAATCAGGTCTAACCAGATCAAGTTTTAGCAACCATCGCTCTGTTCCAACTCAATACGCTCTCTTGGCTTACCGCAGTGCCACGAGTATCAAAACGACTCAATTTATTTAAAAATTTAACCACTTAATATTCAAGATCAATTTTTATCGAGTATTAATTCTACTTTACCTTGCTTTTATTTGTGTATATTATTTGTCCGGACATTAATTGCTAAGTTAAGGAAGACGAATGCAGTCATTTTTCAATAAGTTAAAAATTAGAGCTAAACTCTATTTTATTGTGGCGGTCGCGGTATTAGCGATTGTGATAATCCAAATAATTTCCACTAATCAACTGTGGCAGGATCTCAAAGATAACAAATATGCCGAGCTGGCTAATATTACCCAAACTGCGGTATCTGTTATTGACAATGAACGTAAAAAGGCGCTAAGCGGCCAGAAAACAACCTTACAAGCTCAAACCGACGCAAAGGCACTAATTAGCGCCATGCGATATGGTAACAACGAATACTTCTTTATCCTTGATCATACCTATACCGTTTTAATGCACCCCATAAAACCGGCCCTAAATAACACCATGAAAAGGGAGTTTGTCGATAGTAATGGGGTTAGGCTGTTTGAGTTAATGGTCGACGGTGCGATCAACAATGATCTCGCTTTAGTTGATTACGTCTGGCCTAGAGCTGGCTCAGACAAGCCGGTCGATAAAACATCAGTCGCTATCTATCAGCCGCAGTGGCAGTGGGTTGTTGGTACTGGAGTTTATAGTGATGATCTTAAGATAGCATTAGAGCAAGAGATCTTGGAAAAAGTTGAAGCGACTATCTTAGTTATATTAGTCATGCTGTTTGTTGCTTATCACTGTGCAAAATCAATTATTAGCCCGGTCGAGCGTCTAAAGTCGAGCATGTTAACGGTCACCGACACCCGAGATTTAACATTAAGAATCAACTTAGAAACGAAAGATGAACTCAAAGACATGAGCGATGCTTTTGATCAAATGCTCGATAGTTTTGAACAAATATTATCTGAACTTAGCGTCGCATCATCGCAAGTTTCCTCTACTTCGGTTGAACTTTCTGCCACGACATCACAAACCTTAGTTGGCATGGAACATCAAAAGTCCGAGACCCATCTTGTGGCCAGTGCCATGACCCAGATGTCTTCAACGGTCACCGAAGTAGCAACCAATATCGGCGAAGCGGCCCATGCCTCTCACGGTGCCTCAGAAGCGACCAGACAAGGTAAATTAGTTGTCGATCAATCTCTTGATTCAGTGATTGATTTAACCAACAAACTGCAACAGTCTGAAACTCTAATTATTAACCTTGAGCAGCAAAGTAATGATATAACGACAATTTTAGAAGTTATCACGGGGATTGCCGAACAAACTAATTTACTGGCATTAAATGCTGCGATTGAAGCGGCCCGAGCCGGCGAACAAGGCCGAGGGTTTGCGGTAGTCGCCGATGAAGTGCGCAACCTGTCCTCTCGCACTCACCAATCAACCAATCAAATAAGTGAAGTTATTACTAACTTACAAGCAGGATCGCAAGCGGCAGTTAAAGCGATGAAAGAAAGTAAGCAAGCAGCACAAAAAGTTGAACAGCAATCATCAAGCGTACGGGATGCATTAGACACGATTGCCAATGCAGTAGCTAAGATAGATATAATGACATCGCAAATCGCCGATGCCTCAGCGCAACAATCAAGTGTCGCGGAAGTTATCAATAAAAACATTGTAAATATTAATGAAATCTCTGCGCAAAGCGCCTCAGGTTCAAGTCAAATTGATGCCGCGAGTAGCGAATTAGCTAGCCTGGCGAATAATTTACAGCAACTCGCTAATCGATTTAAAGTGAACCAGAGACTCGTTACTTAACCTGAGTACTGGGTACTGGGTACTGGGTACTGGGAAAAAGTTTTGTAGCACAGTTAAAATAAACAAATACCAATATAGTTAAGTCCCAATGACGAAATTTTAGTGGATATCGCAAGTTCTCTGCTCCAGGCAGAACTTAAGTACCTACATCCTTGCAGGCACAAGTTCTCTGCTCCAGGCAGAACTTAAGTACCTACATCCTTGCAGGCACAAGTTCTCTGCTCCAGGCAGAACTTAAGTACCTACATCCTTGCAGGTAAGGCGTTTTCACGAATCAATATGGCTATTGATTCGTAAAACAACGCTGATAACTGCTAAAAGAACGTTATTGGGCAAATTCGCTTATCCTGCACTCAGGTTACTAAGCCAAAGGATGGTGCTGCCACCGTTCTTTCTCACTTATTAATATTTATCCGACGGTTACAAATAAAAATCAATAGACAAACCTATCAACACAAACCTCAATAGACAAAACCTATCAAGTCCATAATAACAATCGATTTAACAAATTTTCAGTTAAGCTTTATGATTATCCCGTCTTAAAGCAAACCACTTTTAATTACGGGAGTTCAACATGAACCAATCTATTATCAATACTAAATTACAACCTTTTAACGCGACCGCATTCCACAAGGGTGAATTTGTTGAGCTAAGCGAGAAAAACTTAGCGGACAAATGGTCAATTGT
>Ga0209292_1001669_pt1 | contig 26800 bp, 23 predicted proteins | sample GOMGulsemesocosm_2_FD_184634 | JGI IMG/M metagenome (GOLD analysis project Ga0209292, IMG submission 184634) | Methane-oxidizing microbial communities from mesocosms in the Gulf of Mexico - GOM9C Gulf of Mexico (SPAdes) (version 2) | ecosystem: Environmental > Aquatic > Marine > Cold seeps... | reverse complement strand
CAGAATTACGGGTTAAAATTGGTTTTAAAGGGGTAAAGTAAGCGTTAGAGAGGACTTTTTGCCTGAGTAGTGAAATGACACTGCGCATTATCGTCTTTATGTTCAATAGGCCGTATATATTAACGATTTCATCTCAAGATCAAAAAAACCTCCAACTAGGAGGCCAATTTCAATGAATCACTACATTCCATTTATCTTAGCAAGCATCATCTATAATTTCATAAACTGGTGGTGCATCTTCAGTAGCTTGTGTATATTTGAAATAACAATTGTCATCTTTAACTTGGCTATTGTTATTTGCGTCGTAACCTATATACGTATACTCAATATCCTGATATTCAATACCTAAATCAGCTGACAGTTCAATGCGTTTTTCAATATCAGTATTATCTAAATAGCTCCACTTCAAACGGGTATCAAAGTTACCATCGCCATTAGTATCAACATCGATAAGGTCGTCACGGTTAGGTACTGCTTTGGTTGAATAACTTTGCATATGTGATTTTAGAAACATAAAATCATTAGCAACTTTAACGCTCACATTGACTTGTGACAAAACAGCAATTTTTGCATCTTTAGAAAGAGATACAAATTTTGGCAATGCTGTAGCAGCCAGTATTCCAAGAATAACGATAACAATAACTAACTCAATTAAAGTGAAGCCTTTACTAAGCATACTTCTTTTCATTGTTTATAGCCTCCCACCATAAAACTGGCTAATTTCAATAATAACAGTTACATAGTAAGTTACTATACAATAATTAAGCCTTCTAATAAATGGCAACGTTGACTAGATATCATGAGTAGTTAATTCGACAAGAAGGCTTAAATGGTATTTTAAACATGCATACATGATTGGATTCAATCACATTTCAACGCCTTCCGACCCAACTGCGCATAACGCATGTTATGTTTAGTGGGAGTGAGGGTATCAGTTAGATCCCTTCACTTCCCCTACAAAATCTAATGTGTATTATCTCGGTTAGTACGATCACTCTAAGCCAGTTCTGTCCAATTACGTGATCAGGTTTTACCACCATCAATATTCAGAGTTTTTTGTGGCGGCAATAGAATAACGATTACTTAGTATATTTATTTTCATTACACAAGTTTGTTGCATGTTTCAGCTTATAAACATGGCTCATCTTATGTAAAATAAGGTTACGGTTCGCTACTTGAAGTCTGGTGAACCAATCCCAATCAGAGGACATTTCAAACGATTTAATTCCTTACTCAATGCTTCAACTGCTAATTTAATTACATCGGCATGAGTTAACTTCTGGTCAGGATAATGTGCTTTTATGTCATTCAACGAATTAATCAAGTCAATATCAACTGTAACACTACTCACTTTGATATTTCCTCGACGTTTGTTTCTTGATCTAACACTGCGTAGGCTTGAACGTAAGGATTTAATATATTCAGGCTTAAGCTGTTCAATAAGCATATTAATATAAGATTCAATGGCTTGATTAACGTTTTCATTTGATGCACGGAGAATACGTTCTATATAACCAGTATCTGTAACTTTACACCTATCAGTATGAGATTGAAATGCTTCTAAATAATCACGTTTTACTTTCTCATAAATGTATAACGCTTCTTCTTTTTCAACTTTAAACATAACAACCTCCTGTTGCATGTTTCACTATGTGTTCAAATGGCTATCAGGCCAACGATTAGAGGAGAAAAGCTGGGAACTGTAACCAAACAAGGGATGCAGTTATCTTCAACTAAGCATCCCTCACTGTCTACACTGGTGTCTGCAAATGTTTTTAAGTTATTATTTCACAATTACAAAAGTCGACTTGTGCATGATGCGCACCGAGCACTCGGTGCACATCTTAATCTTATAAAGATGGTCAGAACTTTTAAGCACTGTAATTGTATTAATGCTACAACCCTTCTTGGAGGGTTATCAGAGTTTTAACTGCTTTTATTTGACCAAGTAATTTAGAACTTTTGTCGCTAGCTAAATGATGTTGCTCTTTAAGTTCAGCTTCCATACAGGGGAAGAATTTTGCTAATTGCAGATACTCTTCTGATTCACTAACTGTTGATATCATATCAACTTTGTATTCATGCAGCTTGGACTCTAGGTTATTAATCGCTATTTTATTTCTTTTAGAGAAGGTAATTTTGCTAAATAAATATGTTTTTTTATATGTAGCATGATGCGAGTTTTTATCGCCCTCTTTTATTAGCCCGCCAAATTTTACAAGCCTTAAGACTTGTTTATATACAAACTTCCTAGATTCAACTGAAGACTTATTTTTACACAAGCCCATATATGCATCTCTTAATTGAGAGATACTGAAGTTGTCGAAAGACTCTTTTTCTAATATCTCAACAATGAAAGTATCCATTTTGAATTTTTTATCTATCATTTTTCCTCACTAAAAACTACAGCTCCGAATTCGGAGCAATTCTAGGTTTTTTCTTTGTGATAATCAAGCTCCGATAGCGGAGCATGAATTCATGAATATTGTAGGAAGTAATGTAAGAAAAATTCGAGAAAGCAAAGGCTGGACTCAAGATCAATTAGCGGCTAAGTGTAATTTATTAGAGTGGAACATTAGCCGAGGTACTCTAGCTAAAATAGAATCAAAAGTTAGACGGGTAACTGATATTGAAGTGAAGTTACTATCTTTGGCTCTTAATTCTGAATATCAGGAGCTATTTGAATAGTTTATATAAGAATATTGGATGGCCAGATATAGAAATATTAGTGCTTAAATTCTTCAGTTGCTTACAAAGCTATTCGACTGCTAGTTTAATTACATAGATATTAGTGAACATTTTATTGAGATTATGCACCTTGATATCATAGCGCAGCGTCAACGGTTCTGGTTCACATTTTACGGTATGATGGAAGTGGTTACATTTGGAAGTAGGAAGTTAAGCCGTAAAGGTTCGATTCCTGCCATTGAATATGAACGCATATCAAATACATTAGATAAGCTCACTACAGTTAAGCGTATGCCAATGGAAGAACGAGTGGAAAACACCATATGCTTATATAATGCATACCTGTAATAATGAAGAAGACCACTACGTAGTGGATGAACGAATTTGGCCAGGTAGCATGTTTTTAGATATTGGAAGTAACCCGAAAAATCAGAATACGCTAAGCCTCATAACACGGAATTGTCCAAATATGTGTCGCAATAAACCATATAAAAACAGGATTGGTAACACTACCAATCCTGTTTTTATAATTAATCAATTTGTGAGCTTAATTATTCGTACTCAGAAGAATAAGTCTCTTCGTAAGTGTGGGAGTATAACTCGAATAGGTTGCCAAACGGGTCTTCCATGTAAATCATTTGTGCTAATTTGCTGTCGTCTTCTGGGTGGTAGCGCATAATGTCCATACGAGCTTTTCCGCCAAATTTTTCAACGTTTGAAATGGTTGTTTCAAAGTCATCGGTTTGTAAACAAAAGTGGAAGATGCCTAGACGAGAGAAATCAACTTCGTGCCGCTCTTGACGCTCTTTCATTTCAAATAGCTCAACACCGATACCGTCTGTAGTTACTAGGTGAGCAATGTTAAAACCTTTAAAACCTTCACCAAATACAGCGACACACATACTTCCGATTGCAGTTTCACGCTCTTCGATAACTTTTGTGTTGTCCATTACAATACGTAGACCTAGCGCTTTAGTGTAGAACTCTACCGCTTTTTCCATTTTTCCGACCATTAGGCCAATGTGATTCATTTTCATTATCTGCTCCAAATACCTATGTAGTTTGTTTTTTCGTTTCGATGTGGATAAGTATAGGGAAATGGTTTGATTAATAAAAATTATCAATAATAATGATTTTAATAACGTTTTGTTATTAAAACCATTAACTGAAGAAAGGGTCTTCAATGCACTTATCGATATCGGCTTGAAAAGCACCTAACAAATTCTTTATCTCTACAAGGGCAGCTGTAGCCGTTATGTCTTTACTTGTTATCTGCCCTTCTAATGTTTCGATCTGGCGTTCTACTAACTTCACGCTACTAGATAGCGATACCGCATTATAAACCTTTGTGTACCCGTTCAAATCAGCAAACACTAGGTCTATATAAATATCTAATGAGCTTAAATTTGTGTGACCTGTCCATTGCTGCAATTGCTGTTTAAAGGTTGCAGTGTGTAACAGGTGTTTTCTGAAATCATCTTTACTGTTGATCTCAGTATTAGTGAGTATCAGCTCTTTGAGCTTGTCTGTTACAAAAGCATGCCTCCATAAATGAGGGCTGACCGCTCCTTTGATACCTAAATCTTTCTGCCAACCATTGATGTATGTTGTCCAAGAGTCTGCGGTAAGTGGGTTACCAGTTGTTAAGCTTATGAAGAGGAAGTCGTGTTTAATCTTCTTTTTCTTCATCAGTTTCTTTCTAACTTTTCCATAGTCGCTGAAGCTTCTTAGCAGAACGCTTGGCACAGGGATATAACGAGTGGTTTTGTCATCCCTCCGCTTGAGGGTGGTTAACTTGAGTGAACCTGTCCGTCTAGCGTCTTCATAATCGCTCCACTTTATTAAGCTTAATTCTTGAACACGAGCCCCAAGTTGTTCCATTGCTGTGTAAAGAGCCATGTCTCGCTTTCGTTTGTCTTTTGATGGTTGAGTTTTTATATGGTTCCAGATCTTTAAAGCATCGTCTGCTGATACAGGGTGACGCTTTTTCTTCGCATCAGGAGTAGGGAAAGCAGAGTGAGTTTTCACCACACCTTCAATAGAATTCTTGTACCCTTCAGGCTTGTGCTTATAGGTTTTCTCTATAATCTGGATTGAATTGCTTTTATCTGTACCAATAAAGTTATTTAGGTCATGGAAATGCTGCACAAAAAATAAAAAGTCGACACAACTACGAGCAATGCTAATAACCGTGTTGTTTGATCTCTTTAACTCGCCATTAGCTTCACGTTCTACCTGTAAGTTTTGAATGAATAACCTGAACGTGCAATCCGTTAACCGACTGAATTTTAGGATAAAAGGTTGAGTTTCAACGAAGCGAATCAAGTGGTTGATATCATGAGTTTTACTGCGAATAGTTCCTTGTTTCTTATTTTTCATAACCAAGGAACGTATATACGCATTGGCTTCAATACATGGAAGGTGGTTATAGTAAGTAACAAAAGGAATATCGATAGGCTTACGAAATTGTAGCTTTTGGTCAAAACCAATGTGAGTCCATTGCTTATGGTCATATAGCTTATGTACTGGCATCTACAAACCTTTTATACTCAGTTATGAACTTTTCAAAATCATGAGATTGCTGTGCATGACTAAGTTTTAATTCGACCCTTATGTTTTCCTCTTGATAAAGTTCGATACGCTGCTCAAAAGTACCGCTATGCTCGGACAACTTTTTTGCATGAGAGCGAAGATCACCCACTACTGTTGTTAGGTTAAAGCAAGCAAAACGCATCGCATCAAGTTGACATTCCAGTTCTTCTACTTTGAGCTTTAAACCTGTCGCGGTTTGCTTGTTTGGTTTTCCTATTTTCTCTGCATGCAGAGTTACTTCTATAGCAGTTTTAGCGTTAACTCTTAACTCATCAAACCCCAGAAAACCTCGGTTCAATAGAGACTCTGAGTTGCTTTTGACTGTGTTCAGGGAGCATGAAACGATTTGGTACTCTGAATTTTCATATTTCGCCATAGCTGATTGAGACTTCAGAGCCTTATATAGCCCTGCATCATCTTTGAAATCGTTCGGTGTTTTAATTATTGCGAGTAGCAGCTTTTCGGTTTCAAGTATCTTAGTTTGATTTTTTTCTGTAACTTTCATTGAGATAGCCCTTAATCAAGATCTTTTATTTTTAACATTAAACTAAACGTTCGCACTTCGTCACCATTAGCGTTTGTAACAGTAAAAAACTCAGGCTCTAATGTAATCGAACCAATTTCGAGCATATCTATGATTTCATTCTCGATAGCTTGCTCCTTCTTAATTTGACTGATGTGCGGTACGGTTCTGTAAGATTCATCTTCGTAGTATTCATAGGCATCACTCAGTGTGCTAAGTTCTACGGCTTTGGATTCATCGCCTAGCATACGTTTAGCAATGATTTTTTGTAGTTCCTCTATTTCTTTGCTGTCGTAAAGTTCTGAAGATGGATCAATGAAGCTACGAGTTATGGTTGTAGCTTTTACGCCCGTAAGCACAGCGCCTTGCTCTGATTCTGAAATGTAGTGATATAAGTGCTCTATGTCAGAGTGTGCAAGCATCCAACGCAGTGCCTCCATCCCTTTAAAACGCTTAGACCAAAAAAACGCCATCGCAAAAAATCGCCTGAGCTGATGCTGCCGCACATAGTTTCGTCGATACTCTCCAGTGTCATATTGCACTAAGTCTGTTTCAAAGTAATCACAGGCACAGTCAAGGTGCTTGTTGAAGCTATTGTGGTTGATACTTCTCAATTGACAGGAACTTGAACTCAAGTAATTAAACAACGAAAGTGTACCTTTATTTAAGTTTCGTACAGTAGCTTCAATATTAAACTGCTCTAACTGCCAAATAAACTTGGCTATAGACAATGGTATTGGGCGTTCCACTGTATCATTCATACCTTGTTTACCACCAATACCTGTTTTTTTAACCTTGAACTTTAAGCTATAACTTGAGTGGAAACCTTGTTCTGTAAATGGGCTAACATTGGGAGATAAATTACCATGGGGTTTAAGTTTCAGAAGTTCATCTTGTCGTCTTGCCATAATTGCGCCAACAAGAATTTGAATAGAACCTTGAAGAACATAAAATAAATCGAACAAAGTCTCATTGGCTCTGATTCTTTTGTGTCGGTCTGGAGTGTTAATATCAAATGTGTGGATTTGTCTGACACTTTTCTTGAGATATTCTTTGCTAATACAGCCATATGCTTCATTCTGAAACCAATGAGCACGTTCTGAATTAGGTAAGTGACCATGAATGGAGGTAATAAATTCCTTAGCATTTTCACTAGGTCTGTGAGGATTTGTTCTGCGCCTTGTTGATTTTGATGCCCCCTCTGTCATGCAATGTAGAACTTCTTCAAGGATCGTTGGTTTTGCAGTGCTGGTTAAATCACTTATAGGTAAATACTCTTTAGCAAAAGAGTAGCATTGACAAATTAAGTTAAAAACAAACTCCGGTGGAAGGGTACGTGTTCTTCTAGACAGCTTTAGATTAACATGTTCATTTTGCCTCACGTTAATTGCTGTAATCTGATCACCGACTAATTGAGGAGGAGCTGTATCCTCTCTGTTTAGATTGGTTTGAATTAGCTTAATTACAGATATATAACTAGAAATGACTTCTAATGTAGTCCCTGGATTTGTATTCATATTTTCAACTGCCGAATACTCAGTTGTAAGCGAAGATGATACTAAACTCAACTCAGGGTACTTTGGTAACAAAAAATCAGTGAATAACACCTTACCATTGAATAACAAGGATTTTAGAACAGTGTTATTTCCCATATATAGGATTGTTCCATTACTCTGTTTGAAAAACCCCTGTTCAGATAGCCACGTACAAGCTTTGACCCTGTCATTAAGTGATAACCGTATTTCACCATCTGTTATACAATTAGAGGAATACGGGTAATGTTGAGTGAATTGTAAAGCTTGTTCATCGCTAATACCTAAACTAGCTTTATCTAACAGTTTCTTAATCCGTAAGTCTGGTTCATATACTCCTGCTGAACCACCATAAATAGCAATTTGTATAAGTACGTTTAGCCAAAAATCATCATCCACATTATGCAATTGTAATTTGGCGAGCTTTAGTGATTCCGAGTTCAGTAATATTGCATTTATTAGATGGCTCACAAGGTTGAATTTCACATTTGCTGAACGAGCTTTTATCAGCTTCCCTCCATTTTCCAATGGATTATCAACAGCAGTAATCCAGTATTTAAAACTATTCAATAGCTTTCTATGCTCTGGTGCAGTTAACGGTTTACCATCATCAAGGTAAGCAGCCCCCCAATGTATTTCTTTTGGCTTAGTGTTTGATTTTTTCTTAGTCTTTCTTTCTTCATCGGTAAAATCAATTAACCACACATCATCATCAAAGTTAGAAATTAACCACCAAGGTTTGCGGTCACAGTAGTCATAAACACCCGTGTATATATTTGTTAACTCTTGTAGCGCACGATAATCACCATTGACAACTGAAACTTGAATTAAACTTTTTAGCTCCTCAGCGTTCAAGTCTTTAAACGATTTATCTCCGTCAACAATATCTCTAACAAGGCTCAGCATGTTAACGCTCCTTTGAGTAAATTGATGTCTAGAGCATTTTCATTTGCTTCATGGAACATGCGATTAAGCTCCAGATCAGAACAATACTGTTCTGTAGATAACGAGTTAAGAACAAACACTGCTGATTGATACCAACCATTTACAATACCTAAAAACTCACACTCACCGCTATGATTCTCAACAACCGATCTAATAGCGATAAGTAACTGCAATAGCGCACTAGAAATCATAAACGTCATCTCATCAAAAGATGATTCATTAGAGACGCTTAGTTCACTTTGAGCTTGAAAACCGTGGTCAAGATTATGGTGGAGGCTACCAAGCCCGTGATTAGTAAGGAATTCCTCAATGTCTTCAGTTGTCATATTAACTGCATCAAGCTTGTATTTTGAATCTTTCATTGCTTCAAGAAGAATCGCACTCTGAAATTGACGCACCCAGCGATCATTAAAAAAGTCCATTAATGGTTCTGGAAGATATGAAGTTAATAAGCTTAGATCTTTTTGCTTATGCCCTAGAGCTTCAGAAACAGCTGTCATTGAACGAGTTTCAAGGTAGATTTGAAGACCTCTGTGCTTACGAACAGAGCGTAGAGTGGTTAAATCGGCGAGCTTTATCGCATCACCTTGCTTCATAGAGCAGTTAGGTTCAAATAATGAAGGGTCACTTAGCCACTCTAAATATTGCCGAGAGTTATTTAGATTTTTGATTGATTTGACTGGCATTGCATTCACTATTGATGCAATGAGAAGCATTTTCCTCCACTTAGTATTGCCATTTTCTTTGAGGTGAGCACGGGAAAATGCAGTATATTGGATTAAAAATTCCACGACTTGTCTTGAAAAATTGTTTAAAACAATGAGCTGCTCTGCATTAGCTGTACCTTTTCGCTCTTTGTAACTAACAGCTATATATTGATTGTTCGATTTATTGAAACCTATTTGCTTGCCATTTTTATCAAACAACTCCCATTTCGCTAACCAGCTTGGAGTAATTTGAGGGTGTTCGATCACAAGTAAGGTCGATAAAACAGCCAATGCAGATGTAGTAGGCAAATTTAACTCTTTCAATAATAAATTGTTCTTACCATTAAAACCTAAGAACTCGTTGTACTCATATACATTCAAACCAATGCCATGTGCATAAAAAGTCGCAACAGTATTAACAATCTTTTTTTCGCCAACAAAGCCTCTATAACTATGATCATATTGAGCAGCATTCAAGGGCTTAATGCCCCCTGATTGGATAAAAGAGGTGTTTCGTTTATGTCTTTCTTGGAGTTCTTTAAACTTTACCATACACACATGGCGTATGTGCGCTAAGTCTTCATCAATCTTTGATTTAATTATAGTGACGGCTTCTTCATCTTTGATTTTGAGAGGTACCTCTGCAAACCAACGTTGCTTTTCCTTTTCAGTCGCTTTACCACCCACTGAAAATGTTGGTGCTGTTTTTTGAGGTGATTTCCAATCAGGGACAATAAAAGGTTTTATGGGTGCATCAAAGATGCGAGTGTCAATGAAACATTCAGTATATATACCTACAACAGCTCTCCAGTAGGAGAAAAATGATTTGGGGTCGTTACTATTAGCTAGGTGCAAGGCGAACCATACGTTCATTATGCTGTGAAAGAAACCTTGAACTTGGAGCCTACTGAGGCGATTACGAATTAAATTACTGTTTGAGCATCCTTGAGTCATTGCCTCGAAGAATACTTTTAGGTAACCAATATTGGTTTGTAAAGTGGTGCTTTTTTGGGTGTATGCATAGTTAATTAATGCATTGTGGACTTCTTGTGTAAACTCCGCTCCATATGCAACAAAAATAGAGTCAAGATGTAGTTCAAACTCCCTATCACTTTTTGAGTTCACTTGCCAACCGTTCAGATAGTTTAGTTTTTCATGCTCGTTGTTTAACTTATTAAAGTTATTGATACAACGTTGAGCATCGATACTTACCTCTTTACAGGATAATTTTAGGTCATCGAAGTGTAGTTGCTTGTCAGTTGAAATTGTTTTGAAAGTGGTTTTAAGTATACGTAGATAATTGTATTTACTAACAGACGTACTTTGGCTTTCTTGATAAATAAATCCGACAAGTAGCTCAAAGTGATTATTGAATTCGATATACTTGTTCAAAATGTCAATTGCAGTGTATCTGTTAGATTTGGTTACGGAGACAAAAGATGAATAAATATTTATAATTAGTTTTTTTTTACGATCTGGTAAATTGACAGGAATTGCGTTGAGGAAGTAATCGTAATATTCGGACGATAGTGCCTTTCTTAACAAAGATAGCTCTTTTAAAATAGCTGTTCTCATACCAAACCTTCCATTTATTGACATATAGTAATCAGGGTAGTTAGTAACTGACGGTTGTCAACAATATTTAATCATTATAACTTATGCAACTAAATGTAAAATATAACTTTTTACCTATTTGATTAATTTTAAATATTAGGGTTAGCGGCACTTATGGTTGGTGACATGGACAAAGCCGTTGAGTTTTACACCAAAGCGCTTGGTCTTAAAATTGTGATGAATAACACCAAAGTTGTCGAAGAACGTGAGACAGCAATCGGTAAAATGTGTATAGCAGTCTTTGGCGAAGGCTTTAAAGGGTTTAACATTGCCCACCTCGTCTCTACTGACGGTATCGGTGTTGAACTGTTCGAAATGAAAGAGCGCCAAGAACGTCATGACGTTGATTTCACTCGCCTCGGTATCTTCCACTTCTGCCTGCAAACAGATGACTTTGCTGGTGCAATCGAAAGAACAGAAAAGTTCGGCGGTAAAGTAAGAATGGACATCCATCGCTACCACCCAGAAGATGATAATAAACAAGCTAAAATGGTTTACCTAGAAGACCCGTTTGGTAATTTATTCGAGCTTTACTCACACACTTATGAAGAGACTTACTCTTCTGACTACGAGTAGCATCTAACTGCTGAATATAAGTAAAATCTAATATCAGTTCGCTAGGCTTATCATGCTAGCGAACTGACGTCGAGAGGCTCTTTACTGTACCGCTTATCACAATACCCACCGCAACTTTTTGCATTCACGTCCGCACCGCTAGCAATAGAAATTAGAAATACGTATATAAGCGCAGCACAAACGCGTAGGATGCACTCCATATTACTTTAAATGAGTATCGACATGTCGATCGCAACAACAGAACACTCAGTTAACCGCGCCTTATTAATCGCAATTCGCACGCCTTGCGTTAGTCAGCAAGAAGTAGACGAATCACTATCAGAACTAAGCCGCTTAGTTAGCACCCTTGGTTTCTCTGTAGTTGGCGCTAAAACCCAACGCCAAAGATCGACTAAACAGTTGTCTGTATTAGGCTCGGGTAAACTAGAAGAATTAGCCTCATTAACAGGTGAAAGCACATTTTATGAAGATGATGTGCAGATTGAATTAGACCAAGACGAGTTAAACCAATTATTAGCAACAACAGATGTTAAATGCCAAGCCAACGTTGTGGTATTCGATTGTGAACTAAGCCCCAATCAATTAAGTAATGTTGAAGCGGCATTAGGGGTTGAGGTTTACGACCGTACTCGTGTTATTATCGAAATTTTCAGCAAACACGCGCGTACGCGTACCGCCAAGCTGCAAGTTGAAATCGCCCGTCTAAACTACCTAACACCGCGCTTACGTGATGAAAGCAGTGGCGATCGCGAACGCCAAAAAGGCCGCTCAATCAGTGAAACTGTATTTGAGATTAACCGTCGTCGTGTGCGTAATCAAATTGCCGAACTAAGACGTGAGCTCGTTAAACTACAACGTGAAATGGAAGGCCGCAGCAGTGGTCGTGTTGAGCAGCTAACCGTAGCTCTAGTTGGTTATACCAATGCTGGTAAGTCATCATTAATGCGCGCCTTAACAGACACCGAAGTATTGGTAGAAGATAAACTGTTTGCAACCCTAGACACCACAGTGCGAACGTTACAACCGCCAACGCAACCGCGTATTTTAATCTCGGACACAGTGGGCTTTATTCAAAAACTGCCCCACGATTTAGTTGCTTCTTTTCATTCGACATTAGAAGAAGCAAAAAATGCCGACTTGTTACTTTACGTCGTGGATGCATCGGATGAAAATTTCACCTCGCAATTAGCCATTGTTGACCATGTATTAGATCAGTTAAATATTGATTTAAACAACAAAGTATTACTCCTCAATAAAGTCGATTGTTTAACTGAAGATCAGCAATTAGATCTACTTGAACATTACCCTGATGCATTGCAAATCAGCGCTCATGATAAAGCCGACGTTGCATTCGTACATAAAGAAATTCAGACTCGACTAGAAAAGAAAATGTGCGCAGCTTGTTTTGATATTCCCTACACGGCAAGTGGCGTAATGGGCGAGATCCACAGTAAAATGCAGGTGCTTGAAGAGGAATACCATGAAAAAGGTATTCGTATTACCATGAAAGCCAGCCCGATTGCATTAGAGCGTTTGCATAAAATGCTGCAACTCACTACTTTTTAATACGCAGTTAAAAATAGTACAGCTCTCGCATGCCGATAAGGACATCAGTTTGCGGGCGAGTAATGCTCCCGAGCATAGGGAGCGAACTCACTCCCATCAATAATTTCAATTAATCACTATCATTGATATTTTTTTTCATTGGCTGCAGCTAAACTCTCAAACACATGCTTTGCATCCTTAATCCAAACCTCCTTACTCAACGCAATAACACTACCAATAGGAATAAGCTCCCTCACCTTTAGATCACCAGCTCTCGTTTTAATTGCAGAGATCCTAGGTGTCAATCTAATCGCCCCTTCCTGAGGTTTATCTACAACCGCCATCCTGCAATGTAAAAAAGCAATTAACCTCGTATCCCTAAATCGAGATGGTATCGATTAGCAACACCAGTTCGATATAACACAACCACACTCAAACAAAACATTTTTCATACGTAAAAACACCTCCAAGCAATGTCTAATGTGGTTATTTTCACCATTTGCAGATTTATATATTGACTATATGGCATTTGAAAGTAAAATCGCCCATCAAGAATAAAAACTCAGTTTTAATGAATAAAAAATCAAAGGCGCGTTTAATGAGTGATACCAGAAAAAATATATTAGTGTTTTTAATCCCTTCTTTAATGGGGTTATTTTTCTTTCTTGCACCATTAAGCGTTGACGGTAATTTTACATTCCCACTAGCCTTAATGGCGACAGGCGTAAAAAGTCTGTTAGGTGACGCAATTCATCCACTCATTACCGCTATTATTTGTTTGTCAGCACTGGCCTCTGTATTTGCTAATACAATCAAGCCTGCATTTATTGTTAACTCTGCATTATTAACGCGTTTATTTATTCTGACCCCGGTTTGGGTTGTGATCCGTGTACTTGGTGCTGTATTCACATTATTCGCACTGTATCAGGTAGGTCCTGAGTTTATTTGGAGCGCCAATACTGGCGGACTAGTATTGCATGACCTATTGCCATCGCTGCTTGTTACCTTTTTCTTCGCCGGTTTATTACTGCCGTTATTATTAAACTTCGGCTTATTAGAATTTCTAGGCACGATGTTAAGTAAAGTAATGCGCCCTGTATTTCGTTTACCAGGTCGTTCTGCGATTGACTGTATTTCATCATGGCTTGGTGACGGCACAGTTGGTGTGATTTTAACAAGCAAACAATATGAAGAAAAAAAATATACTCAAAGAGAAGCCGCAGTAGTGGCAACAATGTTCTCGCCAGTCGGTATTTCGTTTTCTTTAGTGGTATTAACACAGGTTGGCTTAGAAAATTATTTTGTGCCGTTCTACTTAACTATTTGTCTGTCGGGTATTATCGCGGCAATGATTATTCAGTTCCTGCCACCGCTAAGCTATAAAAAAGACACTTACATTGACGGTAGTAAACCTGATCTTGATAGCGAACTTATTCCTGAGTCAATGTCAGCAGCTAAATATGGTTACCAACTTGCACTGGAAAGAGCGAGTAAAGTGAAAGGCGTAAAATCAACGTTTACTGAAGGCCTACAAAACTCATTAGATATGATGTTTGGTGTATTACCTGTGATCATGGCTGTTGGTACCATGGGTTTGATTATTGCTGAAACAACGCCGTTATTTGCCTGGTTAGGTGTGCCTTTTGTGCCACTGTTAGAACTATTAGATCTACCAGAAGCACAAGCCGCAGCAGAAACGGTACTGGTTGGTTTTACGGATATGTACGTACCATCAATTATCGCTGCATCAACTATCGAGAGTGATATTACTAAGTTCGTGATTGCAGCCTTGTCGATCTCTCAGCTGATCTTCATGTCAGAAACTGGTTCGGTAATCTTATCAAGTAAGATCCCAGTGAACATAGTTGAATTAATGGCTATCTTCATTCTACGTACACTGGTTACATTGCCTATCATCGCATTATGTGCGCACATGATTTTCTAATATAGTTTCTGTTGCGGCAGCCATGTCGCAACTCTTTTTCTTCTTGTCTCGTTTCAATAACGTAATTTATCTAAGCTAATACCAAGTGTTGAAGAAAATTAAGTTCTGAATCAGTCGTAAAGCACGCTCTGAAATAGAAAGCGGCAAAGGTAATTATACCGAAGCCATTTTACAAAAAGCATTCCGATCGTGGTTTAACTAACAATTTTATCACGACCACTATTTTTTGCTCGATAGAGCTTTGCATCGGTTGCATCAATCAGCATCTGCTGCGTAATAGATGAAGTATCCTCAATATAAGTAATGCCAAAACTCATTGTGATGTGCTGGTTATCAAACACAGGGGTCGCAACAAACTCTTGGCGGATTTTATTCATTCTTTCAATTACATGATTAAGATCAGTATCCACGAACACCAACGCAAACTCTTCACCGCCATAGCGAGCAACTATTTCTTGTGTTGACCTAAGGTGACTTTTAAGGATTTTTGCAACTTCGACAAGTGCAAGATCACCGGCTGAATGGCCAAACTTGTCATTGACACTCTTAAAGTGGTCGATATCGCATAACACAAATGTAATTGACTTCTTTTGCACCTGAGCGTATTTAAAAGTCCGCTCAAACGCTTGATTTAATCCGCGTCGGTTATTCAGCTTTGTTAGCTCATCGGTGACGGCACACTCGAGCAAGTTTTCGTTTTCATCTTCTAAATGCGATGTTCGTTGCGCAACTTTTTTATCCAAGTTTTGCATAATATCAGCAAGGTTATCCGCCATTAAATGTAAACCCTGACTAAGAGAATTAATTTCGCTAATACCACTCAAAGGTTGAGGTAGTTTTTGAATACTTTCTAAATTTTTATCATTAGCGGCTTGATTGAGTCGCTGAATTGGCTTGCCAATATACCGAGCGATCAGCGAGCCAACTAACGCTATGCACACAAACAATATCAGCGTAATAAAGATAGCTGCTTGATTGTGCTCTGCTAATACAATTTTATGATGAGAACTTGGAATGAGTATGCCGATCAACCACGTTTCTCCATATCCAAGCGAAATAGAGCGAACATGGTACAAGAAATTTTCACCATCTACCTCTAAGCTGTATGCCCCACTTTCTAACTGCTTACTTGCCACTTGAAGCACTTTATCCGGGTGAGTAACAAGACTGACTCGGGTCGTAACTCCATTGGTAATTGTATATAGATCATCTTTGCTGGACGTCGCAATTAATGCGCCGTTTCGCTCCGCTAAAAAAATATAAGCGTTGTCTACCAGTGCTATCGACTCAAGAAAATCATCCAGTTCAGTTAGCGCAACACTTGTCGCAGTTACTCCCAGCAGTTTGCCTTGCTGATCGTATATAGGGCCAGACAAACCAATCCCTAGTGTTGGAAAACCGTAATAAGGATGGACTTTACTCCACACCATTCCCTGCGCTTTTACCGCATCCTGATAAAATGGACGTGTTCTAGGATCATAACCAAAGCTCGGATCCGCTGCTATTTTGTCGCCTATATGGCGAACTGGATCATATTCAAACCCTTCCATTGTCAGTGTTTTATTGACGAAGTTCGCTGCAACACTATGTTGTTCTTTCTTAAAAGGGTTACGTGTAGAAGAGAGATAGCGACCATCCGTCGTGGCGACAGAAATGAAAGTCATGTGTGAATAAGGCGTAGCTTGTTCGTAAAGTCGGCTCGCCAGCGGGGTTAAACTATCAAGTAGTTCGGGTCGATAAGAGAAGGCGTTGCGATTAATATCGACGATCGAGCTGAGTGGCGCAGTGAAATGACGAATATGGCCGTGAATGCGATCTTCAACTTCTTTTATATACTGTATTCCGACACTGTTCGCAACATTCGCAATAGTTATCGTTGAAACGAGATACAGGGTGATCCCGGCAATCAATGTGAGCACAACGAACGGGACAACAATCAACCAACGTAATGGAACAGACTTCACTTACTATTCATCCTTTTATAGTTTATAACCTGAACTCGGGATAAAATGGCACTAATTACCCGTTCCAAGATCAGCTCTGTCGAACAACAAATTTTCAGCGCGATCTAGGATTATTTTTGCTCGACACTTAAATTCATATTACAGCTATTCGATAACATTTGGTTATCACGTTTCTGAGTCTTATCCCTACCGCTCATATTCACCAATAGCATCACTATTGTGGTGACGTGAAGTATATCACATGCATAATTCACAGCAACAAAGCGCTAATATACTTTATGTAAAAATAATTTACCCATGTAATACAATAAGATAAACTGCTAACCAGCATGGTAAATACGTCGGACCCGGTACGATTGCAAGTAGCCGCATTTATTCCTGACGCTTACAAAAGCATACATACGCTTACACCAAACACTCACTTTTTCTTGAATAATAACATCATTGAATTTTACCCAAGTGATAAAGGCAAAATGATGAATTTAAGAAAAACCCCGTTTGCGAGCAGCGTGTTAGCTGCGTTGATCATTTCAACCTTAGCTGGCTGTAATGACAGTACAAACGATAAAACTACACCGACGACCACACCCGACATATCAAAGTCTCAAAAACAACTTGAGGCGGCATTACCTCAGGCGACTAACGTTTTTGGCATTCAGATCCGCGCCACCGCTGCAACCCCCAAAGAAAAGATCATGCATGCGGCAAATGTAATGGCGCAATATCTGGATAACAATGAAGATGGCACCCCGGACAATGATCTCATTGTTGCCAAAATGGTAGAAAAGGGCGCCACCCTCGTGATTGGATCCACCGAAGCCGAACTTGGGCGCGCATTAGGGCAACTCACTTTATCCGATGGAATGGCCATTCAAGATCTATATGCCAGTGAAGTGCATCCTAAGGGGACCAGCAGCGACCAATTTGACGCTACGCTGGAAGAAGTATTACACCTTATCACCCATGAGGGTTACGCTGCCGTATATCCACAAATATTTGGAGAGCAAGCAGGTAGTGAAATTGCCAATGCCATGGATATCGCCCGTGGTGGACGGTTTGATACCATTCCATCAAATTATCCTGAGCAGGCATGGTATCGCTACGACGATGAAACTTGTGAATACGACTGCATGATCACTGAGTATACCTATTGGGCATTAACGTCTATTCTCGGTGCACAAGAAACTCGCCTAAGCAACATAGTTCATGAGTGGAAACTCAATACCAAAGACCTCGTTGAGCATACCGACCCCGCGATTTTTAGCATTTTAACTAACTCGACCTACGCACTAGCCACCGTATTACCTGATGGCGATTATGATGCCATAGACTTTACGATCACAGGTTCTGACAAACCATCAGGAGGCAGCGTCGATTCGAATAAAACCAAGGTATTTTCATACATCACCGAACAAAGTGATGACACTATTGCCGTTTACGGCTCTAAGAGTATTGAAAAAGCATCTTACGACAGAGCATTAGCCGATATCCAGTGGGTGATGGACTCACTTAATTCAGATGTAAAACAGGGTTTGTTGAATTCCGGTGTGAAGATGCTGATAGTCAGTAATGAACAACAGCTTGAAGACAATATTGCGTACTTTCAAACACTGTTGCCGGTAGAGGCTATTTATACCAACTCGGAGGACGGTCTGGATGAGACATTAACGTCCGTAGAAAATGCAGGTTTGTCGAACACCAAGTTGGAGTTGATGTATCTCGTTGTTTATTATTCGCTATTAACCGAAGATAATTTATCTACTGCATATACCGAATTGCAAACTGCCTATACCGAAGCAACAACTAAAAACCTGTTTAACCCTGGTGAAGCCTATCAGGACGGTTATGAGGATGAAATACATCAACATGCGTCAGACAATAATGCACTGAAATATGGAAGCTATTTGTTTAACCTGGCTAAACTGTATTTTGGCGATGACACCGGACCTGCCGGTGAGTTTAACATTACCACTCGTGCACAACTGCAGCGTGAAAACCCGTTAGGCTACCAGGTTATGGAAAACCTTTTCCCTGATGGTGATAAAAGCTGAAGATTAGAACAAAGTCATTGTACTAAAAATCATTAGCCATTGATTCATTCTTGTCCTCCAACTCGGAGGCCAAACCACTGAACCACTACACTATACAGAAGCAATTTTACAAAAAGCATTTAGACCTTTGGGAATGATCGTCACTGTGATGCCAAGAAATTTGTCTATTCTGGATAAGGCCCGAGCGGCTTGTTAATGATATGGTTACTTAAATACCTAAAGGAAGTGTAACAATGCCAATGCTGCAACGGATCAGTGTAACCATATTTTTACTCACCATTCTCACAGGGTGTGCCTCACTTCCCGAAGAGATCGAACACCCTACTGAGCTGTTAGTCGCGCAGCCAACCAGTTCATTGTCCGCATTGATTGATACTCATCGAACTGAACAAACTGAAGCTGAGCAAGCAGGAATGAGCGCTGTGCTGGTGTTGGATAGCGGTTGGGATGCATTAGCTCAGCGCTTAGCACTGGTTGAAACAGCAGAGCACAGCATCGATATCCAGTATTACATTTGGAACAGCGATGCGTCAGGAAGCTACCTAGCCAGTCGCCTGATCGCAGCAGCAGATCGGGGCGTTAAAGTTCGAGTCATGCTTGATGATATCAATCTTAACGAACGGGAAGATCTACTCGCGACACTTGATCGTCACCCGCAAATAGCGATCCGCATATTTAATCCGATACCGACTCGTAATGGCTTCACCAAGTGGTTCAATTTTATGGGTGACTTTTCTCGCCTAAATCGCCGTATGCACAATAAATCATTTACCGTCGATGGGGCAATCTCCATTGTCGGAGGCCGTAATATCGGCGATGAATATTTTGATCTTTCTGATGACATCAATTTTCGTGATCGTGATGTACTGACACTCGGTCCAGTGGTTAACGATATTCAAACAAGCTTTGGCCAATACTGGAACAGTCGCTGGTCTTACCCTGTTAACCTATTAACCGATAGTTCACTAAGTGACAGTTCACTAACCGGCGATCTACCAACAGGTAACTTACCAACCAATCATACTGCTGTAGAACTCACCATGCTGGATGAGGTGGCAATTCCCCGCTACAAACATTACCCTGCGTTACCAGCAGATAATGAGACAGCCAAACGCTTGTTAAAAACTTCAATGGAAAAATTGTCTTGGGTGCAAGCAAGTTTTGTTTTTGATCGCCCTGTTCCTATCAATACCAGTGATACTAATAAACCTAAGCTGACAGCCAGAACACTCGGCGAATTGGCAGTTCAATCTGAGCAAGAGATATTATTGGAATCTGCCTATCTGATATTCGATGATCGTCAACTGGCAGCGTTGCAGACATTGACCAACAAAGGCGTGCAAATAAAAGCATTAACTAATTCACAGGCCTCTAATGACTTAGTCACTAATCATTCTGGTTACGCAGGACGTCGTCAAGACATGCTTGAAAATGGCATGCAGCTGTTCGAGTTAAAACCAGACTCGAGTCTGTGTGCAGCGTCCACTAAAGACTTGTCCAAGTGTGCGCCTATTACGGCTTACGGTCTGCATTCAAAGTCGGCTGTTTTCGACAGGAAAATTGCAGTTATCGGGTCTTTTAACTTCAACTTACGTTCAACCTATCTCAATACAGAATCTATTTTGATTATTGAAAATCAAGATTTAGCTAACGATCTTGCTGATGATATTGAGCAGGCGATGAGTGAAGAAAATAGCTGGCGCCTGGACTTACGTGAAGGAGAAGTCCGTTGGCACTCCGGTACAGAAAGTTGGAAAGTCGACCCCGAAACTGGCCAATGGCAACGCATTAAGTCAGATCTTTTACAATTGCTACCCATTGAGAAGTACTTGTGAAGTAAGCTAGGAGTGTCGAACTTGTGGCTAGTTTTACTTGGCCACAACAAAATCATTCTCTGACAGGAACATTACATTGATACCAATTTCACCCATTAGGTAATCTATTCAGACCCAGGGAAAATAAATGAGAGGGTTTAGCCTGAACCTTAAAGAAAAAAACCGATGATTATTAATCATCGGTTTTTTATGTTTCTATATTATTTTTCACAGTTCAAAATTTCAAACTACTTTGTACAATAAATTAGCCAACAAAGATGTGAGCAAATAGCGCTAAAATCGGTAATGAAATCAGTACACGTAATACATAAATCAGTAAGATATCAACTAATTTCAGACCAATACCCGCACGCATTAATACCAATGCAACTTCAGATAAGAACACAATCTGTGTAACGGCAACACCCGCCAATACGAAGCGTGTTACTTCACTTTCAATGCTTGCGCCTAAAATGGTAGGCATGATGCTATCAATAACACCTGCAAGTAATGCTACCGATGCTTTTTCTGCTTCTGGTAATTGTAATAACTCAAATAGCGGCACAAGTGGCAGTGACAATATTTGGAACACTGAAGTGAACTCGACTAATGCTAGCCCAAGTGCGCCCACCAACATGATCGCTGGGTACATACTAACAGCTAAATCAAAAGCCACTAGAAAGCTACTTTTAGCCAGTGTTAGCGGCGATTCTGCTTTTTCAGCTCGGTAAACTGCCTTATTTAAAGCTTGCTTAAATAACGGACCTTCTACAACCTCTGGAGCTACTTCTGCTTTTGTTCCAGTGTGGTAGCTATGTTTTTTGAAACTTAGCGGGGGTAATTTAGGCAGGATAATCGCACAAATAATACCAGTAATCGCAACCGAGAAGTACCATGGAATAAATACATCTTGCAGACCAATTAATTTCAATAAGAAATACGAGTAACCAATTGATACAATTGAAAAGTTAGTAGCAATAATACAAGCTTCACGGCTACTGTAAAAACCATTTTTATATTGCTGAGTGGTTAAAATAATACCAACACTGGTTGCTGATAACCAAGACGCGATACTGTCAACTGCAGCTGTACCGGGTAAGCCAAATAATTTTTGAAAGGTTCGATTAAAGAAAGTACCCACAAATTCCATTAAACCAAATTCTGTTAATAATGGCAGTAACATTGCAGAGATGAAATAAATAGCAATCAGAATAGGTGCAATATCAAAAAGAATGACACCACCAGTATTACGATGCCAAATCCATTCAGGACCGATTTGTAAATACACCATCACCATAATGATAGCGCCTAATATACGCGTTATTAACCAAGCATTTGTAGGATTAAATACCTGTATAAAAGCATTGTCGTTATTTTTTAGTGGGCTGTATTTAACGATTAAACTTAAAATTGCAGGTAATACTGTTACTGCAACAGCAACATGCACCATAATCGGTTTAGTGAAATCATTAGCAAAATCAATCATTAAAGCAATCATAATGGTCAAACGACCATCAACAAAAATCGGGGTTAGAAAGAGTAAAATCCCTAATAACGTAGGAATTAAAAATTTTGCCAACTGTTTGTTGCTGTATTTATGTGTTGATGCTTCGCTAATGTCTAGCAGAACATCCGCTTCCGTTTTAATACTCATATCATTCCTTTTATATTTATATTTAAACACTTACATAGTTAACACTATCGGATAGGAGCTGTTTTTTGATGCACAGTTAAACCGCCGACTTCAGCTTGAACGAGGCATATGGTACGTAATTAAAAATGCACCTAAGAAATAAAACAACTATAACTAAACATTACGCCTCTTTGCGCTCAGTGCTTGCTTCAAATGCCTCAAATTTTTTCAATGAGTTTAGGGTTTCTGTCATACTATTTTTCGAACCAATTGTGATGCGTACACAATCATTTAGTACTGCTTCATGGGTTTGATTTCTTGCAACAATACCTTGCGATAATAAATAGTCATAGATACTGGTTAAGGTATTAAATCTGATTAATACAAAATTGGTTTCTGAGCAATACACATGATCAACAATGGCCAGACTTTGTAACTCAGCAATAAACCAATTTCGCACGTTAATCAGCGCTTGTGTTTGTTGCTGCATGTTCTGTAAACCTGATGCTGAAAGCGCTTTTATCGCTATTTCTGCGCTTGGGTCAGGGATTGGATAAGGCGCAATAATTAAATTAACGTAAGACATCACACTTGCAGATGCTAATAAAAAACCACAACGTATCGATGCTAATCCAAATGCTTTAGACAGGGTACGAATCACCACTAGGTGTGGGTAGCTTGCCATTAAGTGTAACACGCTACTTTGCGGTGAAAACTCTATATACGCCTCATCAACCACCACTAACGTTGATTCTTTACTTGCCTCTAACAACTCAATCATATCGTTTTGAGCAATGATATTACCGGTGGGGTTATTTGGTGAACAAAGAAATAATAAACTCGTGTTGGCCAGATTGGTCTTAATTGTCTGCACATCAAGTTGAAAGTTTTCTAATAATGGAATCGCCAGTGTATTAACAGAAAAAGAATCTGCACAAAACTCATACATGCCATATGTAGGGGGACACACGATAATTTGGTCATTCCCAGGTTCACAAAAAGTGCGAATTAATAAGTCTATCGCTTCATCAGCACCACGGACAGCAACGGTTTCACAAGTTAATTCTGCCGCGAATTGTATACAATAGTTTTGATAGGCTTGGGCCGTATCATGCGGCAGAAAATCCGGGTAACGATTATAGTGATTATTGGCTCCTTGAGCAGGATCCCCATATTGACAACTGTTTTCAAGTTCATTGGCATTTAGCCATATATGCCCTTTCCCTCCAAGTCGCCTTGCAGATTGGTAGGGAATGAGTTTTTTTACTGCCTTAGGTACTAACTGTGATGCTAACGATTCCATGGTAATACTCCCAAGTGAATAGAAATTCTTTTAAATATCGATTAATAGAATATTTACGCAAATAATTTATATAAAAACCGAAATTCATAATGAATTTTAATTTAAACAAACCTACGCCGTAATATGAATCGAAATAAATGTATACTAGTCATGACAAAAACTCATAGCTTATCGTTATGATCGCTGATTAACATAATGAGATCACAATATGAACAGTCGCTTGCCATCAACTAAAGAACTACAAACTTTTCTTATTACCGCTAACCATTTAAATTTTACGTTAGCCGCACAAGTATTAAATGTGACGCAAGGGGCCGTTAGTCGTCAGATAATCTCATTAGAAGAACAATTAAAAGTGCGATTATTTAACCGCCATGCACGTGGTTTAACACTCAGTGAATCTGGCCGTGAATTCCTTCCATTAGTAGAACAAGCACTCAACCAAATTCAGCATGCAATTAAACAAGTCTCTAATATCAAACCGCTAGTCAAACTCAAAGTGCCTAGCTGTATTACGACTTGGGTATTGCCTAAAATAATGACCTTTCAACAAGCTTATCCGCAGGTCGAAGTTGAACTTACCTCGTCAATTAATCACCAGATTAACTTCTCAAGGGAGTCTTTTGATGCCGCTATCTGCTATGGTTTTGCTCCAAAAGATCGATCGCGCGTAAGTCATCCATTATTTCAAGAACATTTAACACCCGTTTGTGCCCCCTCTTTATTACCAGAAGGTGAATCGAGCCTCACTGTCGAGCAGATAACAAAATTAACTTGGTTACATGCAACCCCGCAAAAAGAGGATTGGTTATTGTGGTTAGCGAAGGCACAAAATAGTGGATCAACTGCTGAGCACAATCAACATTTTGCTACGTTAGATCTAGCCGTTAGCGCTGCGATTCAGGGCTTTGGTATTAGCATCGGCGATCTTACATTAGCTAAGCTTGAACTTGCTTCAGGTCGACTTGTCGCTCCGCATCAATTGTCCGTTAAATCAGGTAAGGGCTATTATTTAGTTCACCCTAAAACATCACCCACCCCGTCCTTAGAATTATTGGTTGCATGGTTATTAAAAAGTGAATAATGAAGTACCCACTCCCGCTATCATCTTTTAAATCGCAACAGCACAGCAATGATGAACGGCTATTCATCATTGGAAATTTATTTATTTGCTCTGGAATTATTTTTCTAAATAAAACCGATATGATTAACTCAGTTGGAAAAAACATTAATATAAATTATTTAACCAGGAGTGATTATCATGAGTAACTTACTTAACCAAGCAAAAACAATCTTAACTGTTGCAAAAGACACTGCGAAAACATCAGTCACTGCTGGTTTTGGTGTTTATGGCACTATCGTTGATGAAGCATCAAAATCATCAGATAAAGCAACGCAGCTTTTTGAATCTCTTGTTGAGCGCGGTACGCAAGTTGAGCCGAAACTAAAAGAGCAAACGTCTGCAATCTTTGCTAAAAAAATCACGTTAGGCTCAGTTGAAGCAAAAGCCCAAGGTATCACTAGCCGTTTTACTGGTGATCAAGGTTCAAAACTAAATGAACTAGAAAGCAAAATTGACCAACTGACTACGATGATTAGCGAACTAAAAACTGCACCGAAAAAAGTAGTTAAAGCTAAAGTAACTGCTGAAGCATAATAATACTTTGACTGTCGTAGTTAATTGAAATCAGCCTCCTTATTTGGAGGCTTTTTTGATCTTGCCTTCAGAACATTCAATGCTTCCATTAAGCCTTTCTAAATACTTTCAAATACACAACTCATTGTGACCTCCAAAGGTATCCGTAAGTATTTAAAATAGTGTTCAATGGATTAGTTTAAACAATAACGCTGCCGATACATGTTATTGATGTTGAACTAGTAATAATGCTGCTTTCGCTGTATCTAGCGCAGAATTAGGGTTTTGCCCCGTCACTAGCTGCCCGTCAACAACGGTATGCCCCATCAGTGGCAAAAATGCTTTGCTATAACTCATGCCTCTGTTTTTTAGGCTCTTTTCCAAATTATATGGCACCGATTTTTTTACACCCGCAATAACTTCATCAAAATAGGGAAAACCGGTTCCCTTTTTGCCCTTAAGTAAGTATTCACCGTTACTTAATTGCACATTTTGCAAAGCAGCAACACCGTGACAGACCGCCGCGACAATTTTATTTGCTTCGTACATCTCACGGGTCAAGATATCAAGCTGCTCATTACCAACGAAATCCCACATCGCGCCGTGACCACCAGCAAAATAGAGTAAATCATAGTCAGTATGATCTACGTCTGATAGTGATTTAGTATTTTCTAATAAAGCCATAAAGTTAGCATCTTGATAGCGCTTTTTAGTCGCTTTATCTAACATGAAAAATCCTAAACTTCTGCTATCGATTGGCACCTTGCCGCCTTTAGGGCTAACGATATCCATGGCGATACCCGCTTGTTCAAACTGATCATAGAAGTGGGTAAGTTCAGATAACCAAAGACCTGTCGGCTCAGTGTCTGCATCGTTAAAGTACGAGTGATTAGTCACGACAATAAGTGCTTTTTTCATTTTTAACTCCATTTCTATCAACTTGAATTCAGGCAATCAAAAATATTAGTCCTATTAATAAAAACAATACTAATTGTGCTTAGGCAACTCTCTATTTAGGCGCAGTCTATTTAGGCATGCTAGCTAACACTTCACCAAATGCTTTTAGTGCCAGCGCGTCATCTTCGCCGCTGGCAACTAAGTTTTGGCCGTTTATTTGTTTATCCATAATAGCGGTTTTATAAGCGGCGACGACGTCTTTAATATCAACCGCACCGGTGCTATCTAAACCCGGTATCTGCTGCATGGTTTGTTTGATCATACCAGGACTGACACTATTGATACGTTTGCCATCACTCAGCTCTAGCGCAGCGCCTTGCACAAAAGTATCTATAGCGGCGTTGACCATCGCAGCAGCTGTCATACCTAACACAGGAATAGCACTTGTTTGACCGCTAATTAAGGTAAGACTGCCACCTGGTGTGAGGTAGTCGACAGCCAATTTAGCTAATTTCACCTGACCCATGAGTTTTGATTGAAAGCCTACATTGTAGTCCTCGTCGCGCATTGCTTCACTGCCAAATACCTTACCCAGCGCAGCGCCACCCGCAAAGTTAACAACAGCATCAACACTACCAAGTTTTTTTAGCACGCTCTTAATACTGGCCATATCTTCAAAATCAGCAACGAAGTCTAACTTCACCGCACTGTTTGGATTGTTACCTCGTCCTACAGCAATCACCTCAATGGCACTGCCATTACTGTCTTGTTTTAATGATTCAACTAATGCCGAGCCGATAGTACCTGTTGCGCCAATAACTAATATTTTCATGTT
>Ga0209292_1001665_pt1 | contig 26832 bp, 20 predicted proteins | sample GOMGulsemesocosm_2_FD_184634 | JGI IMG/M metagenome (GOLD analysis project Ga0209292, IMG submission 184634) | Methane-oxidizing microbial communities from mesocosms in the Gulf of Mexico - GOM9C Gulf of Mexico (SPAdes) (version 2) | ecosystem: Environmental > Aquatic > Marine > Cold seeps... | reverse complement strand
CTCCTTTCTAATATTAGAAAGGGGTTTTTTATGTGAGCCAATTGTTTTTGCATTATTTTCTTTTCTTTTTAAGAATTTTCCGCAATCCAGACAGGGTTTTAAAAGGGAGTTTTGCGATTGAGCTATTTGCCATCCAAGCCGGAACAGAATCTCCGGGCTCTGAATGAAAAACGTACAAGATTTCTGTTGTATTATTTAAAGGTTGTAATAAAATATAACCTTCGGCTTTTTTCATCCGTATAATTCCTTTTTTATCTTGAATATAATCAGAGATTCCTTTTAGGGATATTTTTATGACTCCAGAATTCAATTTATTGGTTGTCATTTTATACACCATATCCCTATTTCTAAATGGCCATGGAAATATGGTTTCTATATAATTATACTGAACATTATTTTCTTGTTTTAGGAGTGTTGCCGTTTTAGTATAGCCGTACCATTTTGTATAATTGCTTGTGTTTTTTAGTGTTTTGAGGATTTCATTGGTAGTCGCATCAACAGTCATAACTGCTTTAAAAGATTTGAAGTCTGAATTTTCTTCAATTCTAGTATATACTTTTATGCCGTCTTTGTTATTGTCCAGTTCCCACGGAGTTTGCGAAAAAAGTTCTAATGACAGCATGCAAAATACACTTGTCAGTACTAATAGGATCTTACTTCTCATGATTAAATGATGTTTTCTTTAGCTCTATACAAACTGATAAAGTAATACAAAAAAAGTAGCGAAAAAACAAAATCACCTGCAATGACTACAAATACCACGGGGCCTGCCAATCCAGCTAAATAAAATTTCAGTAACGAAATGGCAAAACCAATTTTACCAATCCCGCCAACAATAACAATTCCTGTGTGTTTTAAAGGGTTTTTGGCTACAATTAAATAACCAATAAAATAGACCAATGTTGTTCCCCAAGCACCTTGATAAATGGCATAGAAAAGCGGGTCAGTCAGTTCTCTGTTAAAAAATCCATTGAAGGTAAAAGCAGTGTTGAAATAACCGAAAATGGCACCGATTAAATTCCAGATGGCAGAAACAATAAATAGGCTTCTAAAAAAAGTAATTTCTTTGTTTTTCATGATCATATATTTTAATAGCGATTCGTTTTGTTGAATGCTACTGCAAATAAATTAAATTAGAAAACGCTACTCATGTACATATGTAAAGAAGTGTTAGTTATTTTAGTTCAACAGTTATCAAATCTAACTTCAACTTTATTTTGTAAATAATTATTAACATTCTAATATGTTTAAAAACGTAAATTAAGATTGTATCTTTGCACTCTAAATTTTTATACACAGATGCGTACAAAAACAACAAAACAAAACAAGATCAATGTAGTTACATTGGGCTGTTCTAAAAACGTTTACGATAGTGAGGTGTTAATGGGACAATTAAAAGCCAATGGTAAAGATGTTGTACATGAAGATGAAAATGACGAAGGAAATATTGTTGTAATTAATACCTGTGGATTTATTGGAAAAGCCAAAGAAGAATCGATAGATACTATTTTACATCACGCGCAGCGTAAAGAAGCAGGAGAAATTGATAAAGTATTTGTTACTGGTTGTTTAAGTGAGCGGTATAAGCCAGATTTAGAAAAAGAAATTAAAAATGTAGATCAGTTTTTTGGAACACACGATTTACCAAACTTATTAAAAGTATTAGAAGCAGATTATAAACATGAGTTGATAGGTGAGCGTTTAACAACAACACCAAAGCACTATGCGTATTTAAAAATTGCAGAAGGTTGTGATAGACCTTGTTCGTTTTGTGCAATTCCATTAATGAGAGGAAAACATGTTTCTACTCCCATTGAAGAAATTATTATTGAAGCGACCAAGTTGGCCGAAAAAGGCATCAAAGAAGTGATGTTGATTGCACAAGATTTAACCTATTACGGATTAGATATTTATAAAAAACGTGCCTTAGCAGATTTATTATTGGCATTGACCAAGGTAGAAGGAATCGAATGGATTCGTATGCATTATGCATTCCCATCAGGTTTCCCGATGGATGTGTTAGAAGTAATGAAAAACGAGCCAAAAGTGTGTAATTACTTAGATATTCCGTTGCAACACATCAATACGGAGTTGTTAAAATCTATGAAGCGTGGAACAACACATGAGAAAACGGTAGCGTTGATTCATAAGTTTAGAAAAGCGGTTCCAGAAATGGCAATTAGAACGACCTTGATTGTTGGATATCCTGGAGAAACAGAAGAAATGTTCCAAGAATTAAAAGACTGGGTTGAAGAAATGCGCTTTGAGCGTTTAGGTGCTTTTGAATATTCTCATGAAGAAAATACGGGCGCTTATGTATTAGAGGATGATGTTCCTGCAGATGTGAAGTTTAAACGTGTCAATGAAATCATGGAAGTTCAAGGTCAAATTTCTTGGGAATTGAATCAAGAAAAAGTAGGGAAAACATTCCGTTGTCTATTTGATAGAAAAGATGGAGAGTATTTTTACGGACGTACAGAATTTGATTCGCCTGATGTTGATAATGATGTTATTGTAGATGCTACAGAACATTACATTAAAATAGGTGAGTTTATTGACATCACCATTCACGAAGCTGGAGATTTTGATTTATATGGAACACCAGTAACGAAAGTTGAAAGGCCAAAGAGTTTAAATCAAAAAAGAAAATAAAAATTGAATCCTGCTTTAAGCAGGATTTTTTATGCAATTTTGTTAGTATGAAAAAAGCCTACTTTAATTGGTCTTCTGGTAAAGATTCTGCCTTTGCACTATATACTTTACTACAAGATAAAGACTATACCATTGACTTGTTGATTACCAATGTAAATCAAGAATTTGAACGTGTTTCAATGCATGGTTTACATGAAAGTTTGCTAAATAAGCAAGCTGAAAGCATCGGAATTCCATTACAGAAAAACTATTTCCCTGCGGATGTTACCATGGAATTGTATGATACACTCATGCAAGAGAAAATGGAAACTTTACTAGAGCAAAACTATACACATGCAATTTTTGGAGATATTTTTTTAGAAGATTTAAAAAAGTACAGAGAAACAAAATTAGCAGAAGTTGGTGTAAAAGGTGTGTTTCCATTGTGGAAGAAGGATACCAAGAAGGTACTCCAAGAATTCTTATCGCTCGGTTTTAAAGCAATTACGGTTTGTGTAAATGCAAGGTTGTTAGGAGAAGCATTTGTTGGTAGAGTAATCGATCAACAATTTATAGATGACTTGCCAGAGAACGTAGATGTTTGTGGAGAAAATGGTGAGTTTCATACTTTTGTTTTTGATGGGCCAATCTTTAAATTTCCCATAGATTTTGAAATAGGAGAGAAGGTCTTAAAATCATATGCGTTACATGGCGATGACGATGACAACTGTCATCAATCCAAAGACACAAATTACGACACCAGTTTTTGGTATTGTGATTTGAAATTGAAATAGATTTACCGTCACATCAAATATTATTTTACAATTCTTAATGTTAACTGTTAGTAATAGAATTTAACTTTTTTCTTGTTAATAAAAAATTATATCTTATTAGTAGTCAGTGTGTTAATTTTTATATCTTTAGAATACTATTAACTAAAACTTCTAAAAGAGGTTTGTAAAACACTAACAAATGAAAAATAACATTCTTGCTGTTCTTGGTGGAACAGTTGCCTTATTTGGGCTTGGCTATTTAATTTATGAAGTGATTTTTGGAGGTGCAACCTTCGGTAACGGTTCAGGGACAGAAGCTGCAGCAGTAGATTTAGATATCAAAATCATTATTTTAATGGAGGTATTGTATGCAGTGCTTTTGGTGCTAATTTTTAATAAAAGAGCAAGTGAAAATACATTTTCTACTGGTGCAAAAGCAGGTTTTATAATTGGTGCTTTTATTGGTGTTGGTTATGGATTACATTTATTAGCAACCACGTCTTTAATTAATGTAAATGGAGTGTTGTTTACAGCGGCTACTTTTGCAGTGCGTTTCGCAGTTGCTGGAGGTGTAGTTGCATATTTCTTAGGAAAAGAATAGCGATACATTAGTTAACATAAAAAAGCATCACTACAAATTGTAGCGATGCTTTTTATTTTTTTTGAAGAGTGAACTTACAATTTCTTCATACTTGGGTTTGTGTAGAACAATGCATTGGCAAAGAACAGCTTTCCATTGTCCCAAAATGCTCTAAATAATGGATTATCCACCATATAAATAACACTTCCTCTACCTATGTTTTCTTCTCCAAATATCAATGATTTCGTTAGATTGTCTACAGCTTTACTTCCTGTAAATCCAGAGTAAGCAGTGTTGTTTTCTAAACGAACTACATTGTATCCGTTTTCTAAATATTTGTAAGATTTAGCTCCTTGTTTTAATGTGAAATAAGAATTACCATATCCAAAACCTAAGGGGTGAGAATTGTCAATAGTTGTTTTAAAAATAGCTCCAGTAATACTCCCTTTTATACGATCTCTTTCTAAATCTTCATATCTAACTATTGGAGTATCCTTTTCATCTTTATCTTTTTTGTCATCTGATGATTTTGTTTTTAAACCAAATCCTTTTTTGTTTGCGAAAATACTGTTGGCTCCACCAATTGCAATTACTTTTCCTCCTTTACGAATCCATGATTTTAATGCATCTAATTTGCTTTTGTTAAAGAGTCCTCCGTAATATCCATTCGGAATAACCAATGTGTGATACTTGTCTAATGAACTAGGAGAAAAGTCATCAGTATTTATTGCCGTATAAGGGTAGTTAATCTCTTGTTCGAAAAAATACTGAATTTCACCATAACTCAACGAACTAGTGCTTTTTCCAGATAGTACTGCTATTTTCTGATTCTTAATTTCCCGTACAGCAGACGATCCCATATCTGGACCTTTGTCAGAAAAACCAGAGGATAAAGTCTGTACTTTTTTGTTATGACTTCGTGCAAGTACAGCAATGTGCTGGTCTAAATTATCAAAATTGTAAAATTGTTTATTATCTCCTCTAGTTATAATAATTGATCCTTTTGGTAAAAATTTACCGCTATTTGTCATGTCCTTTCTAGTAAAGCGAACTCTAAAACCAACCTTTAATAAATCTGCTAATAATTTAGCGTCAGAAACATGGTTCCATGCAAAAGTATATGCATAAACACCTGATGATTCAGTGAATTTTACTCGTTTCTCTTCTCGTTTTTTACTAGGAACTAATTTTTCACTAGCAATGGCTTTAAATCCATATGCATATGGTAAAGACCAAGCAGTAATATCATAGGTAATAGAATCACTTAATTTTGCAACAGGTTCAAACAATGCCTTCACTAATCTTCCTTTTGGTTGATCGGTAGAAATTACCAAATCACTAGAAGAAGTTTTCATACTTCCTTTCGTTTTTGTGTCATAATTATAACCAGAAACTGTTTTTCTTCCATCAACACTACCATATTTAATTTCGTGTCTGTCTAACAACTCAATCAACTTATTGGTTTTACTCTTATTCCCTTTTAAGACATAACTTTTATATTTAAAGTTATTGTCGTTAAAGTATTTTTTATACTCACTGTTTATTTTAGCAGTGTTTTTAGAAGCCATTTCTACAGTAGAAATACCAGAAGTTGTATGGTGAATTAAACGATCCCAAAGTGATAATACTTCTCCATCAGCTTTAATAATTCCCAGTCCAGCTCTTCCGCTACCAGCTTGTTCATAGGTCATTCCTATTCCGCCAACATAAGTTGGGTAGGTATCTCCATAACTAGGATATAACAAGTCAAAACTTTCTTTTGTAAAATAATACCAACCTTTCTTATCGAAATGTTTTGCATGGTTTTTTCCAATCTGAGTTTGAAAATTACGTTGCCAATTTGTAATCACTTCATGATAAGGTTCTACTGCAGGTGCAAAATAATATGGATTGTTTATGCCTTGCTCATGGAAATCTACATGCACATGAGGCAACCATTTATTATACACTTTTAATCGTTGTCTAGTTTCAACCTGTGTTGCCCAAGCCCAATCTCTATTCAAATCGAATAAATAATGATTAGCTCTTCCACCTGGCCAAGGTTCTCTATGTTCTCTAGCGTCACCATTATTATTGTAGGGAGCTGCTACCACTTGATTGTACCAATTTACATATCGATCTCTTCCATCAGGATTGATACAAGGATCCATAATTACTATCGTGTTCTCTAAGTAATTTGAGTTCTCAGTTACCAATTTATACAAGGTTAACATGGATGCTTCTGTAGAAGAAGATTCGTTTCCATGAACATTGTAACTCAGCCAAACAATCGCTTTGTCTTTTAGTTCTGCAGTATTCTCAATTCCTACATTGGTTAAATGTTGTTTACGAATTGTTTCTAAATTTTTGATGTTGCTTGCTGAAGAAACAAATGCAACAGCCAATGTTCTTAACTCGTTGGTCTCTCCATATTTTTGGAATTGCACCTTACCCGAGTTTTGAGCAATGTATTTAAAGTAATCAACTACTTTATGATGACGTGTAAAACGTGATCCTAATTTGTATCCTAAAAATTCATCTGGAGATTGTAATTTCTGTGCGGTAAGTTGAAATGTAAATATTGAAATGAAAATGATGAGTAATGACTTGTGCTTCATTATGATCTTTTTTTGATTAGTTTCCCAAATCTACTTGTAATTATCTAGATAACAAATTTTCTCACTCCAGAAAGCGTTAAAAATTTGTTAGATTAAAGTATCGGCTACGACCAACCATCAAAAAATTGTATTTTTATAAAAATATTTTTTAAAAGACTTTATATATGGATAGTGATTGTTGCTATTTGCCTTTCGATAAAATTTCAAATAATTTGTTTAACTCATTTAAAGAACAATTTCAATAGATGAAAGTTACTCAAATCCCATTTAAGGAAACTGGTTTTTTCTCAAAAACCATGGTTGATTATTTAGAACAAAAAGAATCAATTAAACCGTTTTATAATAATTTTTCTGATATAGAAGGATTTAAAAAGCAGCTAAAAGAAAAAGCTACTTCTTTTAGCTTAGAAACAAGAAAAGTATTGGTTGCTGCTTTAAACAATCAATATAAGAATGTTGCTATTTCTGAAGAAACGCAAGCTAATATTGATCATTTAGCCAACGAAAAAACATTTACGGTAACCACTGGTCATCAATTAAACCTGTTTACAGGTCCTTTATATTTTTTATATAAAATAATCTCTGTGATTAATTTGGCAGAAGAATTGAAGGTGGAATTCCCAGCCAATGATTTTGTACCTGTATATTGGATGGCAACAGAAGATCATGATTTTGATGAAATCAATTACTTCAACTTTGAAAACAAAAAAGTACAATGGAATAGAACTGATGGAGGAGCTGTTGGACATTTTGATACTGACGGATTACAAACCGTATTTGAGCAGTTTTCAAAACAATTAGGAACTACAAGGAATGCAACGTTTTTAAAAAACTTATTTGAAGAAGGGTATTTAAAACACAACACTTTAGCAGAAGCAACACGATATATTGCAAATCAGCTTTTTGCAGAATACGGGCTCGTAATTGTTGATGGAGATGATAAAAACTTAAAACAATTGTTTACGCCGTTTGTAGCAAAAGAATTGACAGAACAAGTTTCATATAATGCTGTTTCAAAAACAATAACAAACTTAGAAAAAGACTATAAAATTCAGGTAAACCCAAGAGAAATCAACCAGTTTTATTTGAGTGAAAATTCAAGAGAGCGTATCATTAAAGAAGGAGATAGATATGTTGTAAACAATACTTCAATATCATGGAGCACAAGTGAGATACTTAAAGAAGTCAATGACTTCCCTGAAAATTTCAGTCCGAATGTGATTATGAGACCTTTGTATCAAGAAGTAATTCTTCCAAATTTAGCATATACTGGTGGAGGTGGAGAAATAGCGTATTGGTTAGAGTTGAAAGACTATTTTAATGAAGTGAATATTCCTTTTCCAATATTATTATTACGTAATTCAGTTCAAGTAGTTTCTACTAAACAGCAAAAGAAACTAGATGGATTGAAAGTTTCTACTGAAGAGTTATTCTTGAATACCAATGACTTATTGAAGAAAAAAATCAATGAAAACTCTGGTATTGAATTTAATTTTTTAGATGCAAAAACATTGTTAGAACAACAATTTTTAGCATTAAGAAGAGTGGCAAATGAAACTGATGTTTCGTTTGTAGGAGCTATAGATGCACAAGAGAAAAAACAATTAAACGGACTAGCTAATCTAGAAAAGCGTTTGTTAAGAGCAGAAAAAAGAAAGCAAAAAGACTTGGTTATTCGTATTTCTGAAATTAAAAATCAATTATTTCCAAACCAAAGTTTAGAAGAACGTCAACGTAATTTCTCTGAATATTATTTAGAATATGGAGACAGTTTTATAAAATCCTTAAAGGATTCACTAAAACCTTTGGAGTTAGAGTTTACAATTCTAGAGTTATAAAATTAAAAAAGAGCTACGTACTGTAGCTCTTTTTTATTGCACTTTATTTCCGTTTATAAATGTTTGCTCAATTTTAATTTGATCTAATTCAGAAGTCAATATTTTAAATGGGTTTTTATCTACAATAATAAAATCTGCATATTTCCCTTTTTCTAAAGAACCAATTTTGTCTTCCATATGTAATTGCCAAGCAGCATTTATAGTCATTGCTTTTAATCCGTTTAAAAGTGAAATCTTCTGATTCAGCCCCAAAGTATCTCCTTCTTTTGTTTGCCTTAACATAGCAGTTTGAATTAAATGAAAGGGCTTGCTCTCAAACATGGGTTGATCTGCATGCATAGAATATTTTAATCCTAATTGTTGTGCAAATCCAATAGGTAAAATTTGTTGAGAACGCTCTTTTCCTAGAATATCATTAGACAATGCTTTTCCGTAAAAATACAAGTGATTGGTGTGGAAACTAGGAGTAATGTTCAAACGCTTCATTGCTAATAAACTTTCTTTAGTTAGTAATAAGCAATGCTCAATTCGATGTCTGAAAGAAGAAATATTGGTTGTTGAATTAATGCTGTCAAAAGCTTTTAATAGATGTTGACTAGAAATATCTCCTTGCGAATGAAATGCAATTTGCCAACCTTTTTTCTGATAAGTATTGATAAAAGTATAGATATCAGATTCTTTGATTAATGGTTTTCCTCTAGATCCTTCTTTAATGTGTAATCCGTTTTTTGTCAAGTCAGAAACTAAATAAGGTGCATTCATAAACATTGAACCAGTATAAGGAGACCCATCATACCAATGTTTTATACCAACAATATTATAGAAATCATTGATTGTTTTTTTCTCAGGTAATAAAAAATCTCTGTCGTGTCTGATATAGATAAAATGTCTAGGGAGTTGACTTCTTTTTGGTAGCATTCCTATTGCAGCTAACAACTGGTTTAAAAACGTAGGTTTTTTATCAGATAAATGTTGGTACAAACGCAACGGCTTTGCATCATTAATTGTTAAGCCAGCAGAAACAACAGTGGTATTTCCGTTATTTGCATATGTTTTTAAGGTTCTTGTAGTTGCATCAATTAAATAATTTGATGTCAATACTTCTTCTTTTAAAACATTTAAAATTGGCATAAAAGCTTCTTGTTCTGCAATCAATCCAGTTAGATTACCATTGCTGTCTTTTTCGTAATAGCTATTTGGTGAAGGATTTTTAGTTTCTTTTGTTATTCCAGCTTTTTCAAATGTTTTTGAATTGGCCCAATACGTATGCATACTTTGTGATATTAATAATACAGGATTGTTTGGAGCAATTTCATCCAAAAAAGAAATGTTTGGAGAAATTAAATCTTCGACTAAAAGAGGGTCAATTCCTTTGCAAATAATCCATTCGCCTTCTTTTTTTGTTTGTATTTGTTCTTTTAAATATGTCCAAACTTCGTTGTTAGAAGCATGCTTGAATCCAGATAAATCAATCATGTTATGAAAAAAAGAAGACAGCGCAACATGAGAATGGCTATCAATAAAACCAGGTAAGACTGTTTTGTTTTCTAAGTCGACAATCTTTGTATTCGCAGTTTTATGTTTTTCAATTTCTTTTAGGGTTCCAATAGCTTCAATAATTCCATCTTTTACAAACATTGCTTCTGCAGTTGGTTGTAAGGAATCTAGTGTGATAATATTGCCATTGATGTAAATTGTAGCTTCTGCTTTTTTGAAATCTGATTTAATAGCGTAAAAAATAATATAGATGCAAGCAGAAAGAATGATAAGAAAATATAGTTTGCGTTTCATAGAAATTGAATAGCTGTACTCAAATATAATAAAGATTTGCGTTAAAATAAAAGCGTTTCACAATTCGCTAGCTCTTTTTTATTGTACTATTTTTGCAGAATGACAGCAATCAGTAAGAAATTTCACGAGAACAATATTCATAATAAAGACTACAATTTTTCTGAACTTATAGCCGCGAATCCAGCATTGAAAACATTTGTTTTTGAAAATGATTATGGAAATACTACCGTGGATTTTTCTGACCCTAAAGCAGTAAAAGAAATCAATAGATCTTTATTGATGGCCTATTATAATGTGAAACTTTGGGAGTTTCCAGATGAGAATCTATGTCCACCAATTCCTGGTAGAGTAGATTACATACATCATGTAAATGATTTGTTAGTTGCTTCAGGTATTACAGCAAACATTAGTGTTTTAGATATTGGCACTGGAGCAACATGTATTTATCCATTATTAGGTAATGCTGCGTATGGTTGGACTTTTGTTGGTGTAGATATCGATTTAGATTCTTTAGATGCAGCACAAGATATCATTGATGATAATGAGTTAGATACGAGTATTAAATTACGACAACAGTTTGATGAAAATAATATTTTGACTGGAGTTATTGAAAAAGAAGATGCTTTTACAGTAGCAGTTTGTAACCCGCCATTCTATAAATCTGCAGAAGAGGCACAGGGAGCAAACAGAAGAAAGACTCGGAATTTAGGAACGAATGCCGTTCGGAATTTCGCGGGGAATAATAACGAGTTATGGTATGTTGGTGGAGAGAAAGCCTTTTTACACAATTACTTATATCAAAGTTCTTTGTTTAAAGAGCAATGTACTTGGTTTACTTCTTTAGTTTCTAAAAAAGAAAATGTAGAGAGTTTACAGAAGTCGGCTAAGAAATTAGGCGTAGAAGAATTCAAAGTAATTCCGATGCAACAAGGAAATAAAGTAACAAGAATTGTAGCCTGGAAATATTAAACAATTACCAGTTACCAAAGTTCAATATTTTCTGATAACTGATAATTGTTTACTGATAACGGTTTTTACTTAAATTGTTGATGTAACTCTACAAACTGCTTTGTAGTTCCACTCGTGAACGGAATCAAATAGAAGCTATATGAATGCTTCTTAGTTCCTTTTATTTGATACTTTTCTTGAGGTTTAGAATACCAACTATCATCTCCTGCTAAACCACGTTGAGCCATATCTATATTTAATTGTACTAGGTTTTGTTCTTTAATATCGATTGTATGCTTGCTAAAATTAGCATTTTTATTTTCCTTCGTATAATTCAAATCATCTGTAATATCAAAATCTTCATTAGGCATATGAAGCGCAGAAATACTCAATCCTTTTTGTGATGGAGAAGCGACTAACAATCCATTGTTTTCTGAATTCATAAATGCCATCCAACGTATATCTGTTCTGTTTCCATTTTCTTGCGGACGAACATATGGAACATAAAAATTAGAAACTGTACTATTAAAAACATCTATAAATGTTGACGTTTTTCTGTCCTGGTAGTTTTCCCAAGGACCACGACCGTAATATTGAACTTTGTTAAACTTTTTAGGGATTTGTAAACGCATTCCAACTCTTGGAATATCACCTTTATATGCTGACGGATCTAAGTTGTTTTCTATTTTAATAACACCATTTCCGTTAATTGTATAGCTAGTGGTATGTGTAGTGTTTACACCAGGTAATTGATAGTTTACACGTACTTGCATTACATTATTTTCTAGTTTTTCAGATTCAAACTTGGTTACTTTGGCGTTTAGTGTAGCATTTTTCCATTCAATATTTCTTTTTTGCATTTTACTACCTAAGTCATTGTCTGTTGGTGCTCTCCAAAAATTAATTTTCGGCCCTTTTTTAGATTTCAAGAACTCTTCATCTTTAAAAATATAAGAAGTAATTTGCCCTCTTCTCTTATCAAATTCAACTTTGATGTAATTATTAGATGCAATAAAAATATTTTTTCTGTCTGTTGATTTTAAATACCAACCGTTATCAATTACAGTTTCCTTTTCTTTGAACTTCTTGGTTAAATAGATTTGCTCTCTAGCTACTTCATGTCCTTTAGGTAATAAGCTCCATTTGCTTTTTGTAGTTGCAGAAAGTTCTATGAAATACTCAGTGTTGTCTTTAAATGTAATGCCTTCTAGAGGAATTCGAACCAATTTACTAGTATGTGATTCTACATCAATATCTTTAATGTTAATCGTCTTTAAAATTGCTCCATTGGCTTTAACGATGGCTTTAAAATCAAATTGATTTAGATTGGTGAAGTCGTATAGGTTCTCAATTAAAATACGTTGCTCGTTAAATTTGTTATCTCCTAAATCTTTAAAGTTGATGTATTCATGTGCTTTCTTCACTTCAAACAATGCAGGTTGCGGACTTCTATCTGGAAATACAATTCCGTTGTTTAAAAACGAATTGTCTGTTGGCATATTTTCTCCAAAATCTCCTCCATATGCATAGTATTTTTCTCCTTTTTCATTGGTTTTGTATATGGCTTGATCTACCCAATCCCAAAGAAAACCTCCTTGTAAATTGTCGTATTTTTCTATAATTTCCCAGTAATCAGCGAAGTTTCCAGTACTATTTCCCATCGCATGCGCATATTCACTAGGAATAAATGGTCTGTCTGTTTTATTTTCTCCCACACTTTTAAAACGTGCTGGTGATGGATATTGAGGAACGATGATGTCAGTATTCCAGTCCATATCATATAAATTTCCATCTCTATCTTTATATGGGCGTTCATATTGTACAGGTCTTTTAGATTTGTCTAAAGCTTTGATAGCTCTATAGCCATCATAAAAAACAGTTCCATTTCCAGCTTCATTTCCCATAGACCAAATAATAACTGATGGATGATTTTTATCTCTCTTTACCATTCTGGTCATTCTATCTACATGTGCTTTGGTCCAATTGCTTTTCTTGGCTAATGAATGTTTTCCATAATACATTCCGTGAGATTCTATATTGGCTTCATCAACAACATAAATTCCGTAGATGTCACACAATTCATAGAAACGTCTAGAACGTGGATAATGTGCCAAACGAACAGCATTGATGTTATTCTCTTTCCAAAGTGTAATATCTTTCAATAATACTTCTTCACTCAACACATGTCCCGTATTCGGATCTGCTTCATGAGCATTGACACCTTTTAAAGTAATTACTTGTCCGTTTACTAATAACAAACCATTTTTAATTTCTACTTTTCTAAAACCAATATTACGTTCAGTAATTTCTAGTAAGTTTCCTTTTGCATCTTTAGTAGTAATTTGCAATCGGTATAAATTTGGATGTTCTGCACTCCATTTTCTAGGCCTGATTACATTGGTTGAAAAATGAGTTATTTTACGTTCGTTTGGAGAAACGGCGGTAATATTTGTTTGTTCAGCAATAACATGTTCTCCATCAAGTAATTGATAAGAAACATGAACTTCTTTATTTCTTTTTCCGTGGTTTTCTAAATTGACACTCAATTTTAAAAATCCATGTGTATTTCCTGCGTCTAAAGTAGATACCACTTCAAAATCTTGAATTCTAGTTTTTGGCTGTGCGTATATATAAACATCGCGCTCGATTCCGCTTATTCTCCAAAAATCTTGTGCTTCTAAATAACTTCCGTCTGTCCATCTAAAAATCTGAATAGCAACAGTGTTCAATCCCTTTTTTAGCGCTTTTGTAATATTGAATTCACTTGGTAATTTACTCCCTTGAGAATAGCCAATGTATCTCCCATTGATCCACACAAATCCTCCAGATTTTATTGCACCAATATGTAGAAAAATTTCTTTACCATTCCATTTATTATCTATCTTAAAATCTCTTCTATACGAACCAACTGGATTGTAGGTATGTGGTACTTTCCCTGGATTCTTAGGGTAAATTCTATCTACCAACTCCATATCATCAGCAACCATGGCTTTGTAATCTGAAAACTCATATTGATGATTTGTGTAAATAGGAACTCCAAAACCTTCAACTTCCCAGTTAGATGGAACTTTAATTTCTTTCCAATCACGTAAAGGCAATGTTGGGTTCATAAATTTTGTAGGTCTATCCGCCGGATTTCTCACCCAGTTAAATTTCCAAGTACCATTTAATGATTGTTTAAAAAGAGGTGTGTTTGCTTTTAAGTTATTTAAAGAGGCAAAAGATGTAAAGCTAGCATGAGCATCTTCTTTGTTTTCTGCAATTACTTGCTCATTTTCTATATAATGCCAAATATCTTTTTGTTGTGCAGTTATATTAATAGATACTAAAAATAGGAGTAGAGTGGTTGTATATCGATTCATTTGAAATTATTGAATTTCAAATATAAAAAAATCGAAGATAGCAGTCTTCGATTATTTTATCTCTTTTTGATAAGAGGTCTTCTTTTTCTCAACAATCATCCCATCTCAACTAAAAAATTGTGTAAATAATTTTTCATAGTTAGAATTTAATGTTAATGTTTTGTTAACATCAAAAGTAGTGCCAAAACTTTCTCAATAAATTACTCTCAAAAGTTTAAGTTAAATTGTGAGATGTAAATTACTGTTTTATAGATGTTTGATTTAAATTAGGGAGTCTTTTTTCAATTGTTGAATCAATTTATTTAAGCTCTTGTTTATTGATGATTCTAAACCAACTTGCCCGTAAACCTCTAATTCTCCTTTCCAAATAACAGTATTTGAAGTATATTCTAAAATACTAATTTTAAAACGTATTGATTCAATAATAGTTGGAGTTCTATAGCTAATTCCAGTTTGCTTAATAATCATTAACTGATTGGGATTGTAAGATTTAATCTTATTTAGAAACTCTTGATCAGTTTCTAGAGAAAGAGAATTCTTAGACGCATACCTTCCATCAATTTTGCTGTTTTTAAAAGCTGTCATTAATTTATTTGATAATTTATTTGTAAATTTTGTTGCTTTTGCTTCTGACTGTATTAATACGAATACGTTACTTAATTTTTGATTAGAGTTATCTGCTTTATTGCTTATTACTTTTATTGAAGTACAACTGTAGGTTATTGCTATTACTAACAAATAAACAAATAGGAATCTTTGTTTCATGAAATAGATTTTTAATTGAATCTTTTCATTTCAAAATTGATGCCAAAAAACCTTGCGAATTGCAAGGTTTTAATTTTATAAAAATAGATTCGTTTTATTAACGAAGCTTAATTTTTTTTAAAGCGATCTTCAATGTTTTTGAAAGATCAACAACAGTTTTTGATTCTATTAATTTTGGCAACCCTAATTTATCTGTTTCTTCTTTACTGAGACCTTCTCTTTCAATCAAACGATTTAATAAACTATGTGCCATACGTAAATGTATATCATTTGGAGGAGTTGTAGCTTCAATTCCTTTTATCGTCTTTGGGCTTGTATTTGTCTCTATTATTGGGATGTCTTGACGTACAGGATTTCCTTGAAATACATTTTCAAAAGTAGGAGCATTGGCTGTTCTAGCACCTAATCCCCAAGATTCCTTAGGAATGTCTAGCATTGTAAGAATTGTTGCTATAACAGAAGTATGGTCGTATGGTACCGCTCCTTCAGCGCGAAACACTGTAGATTTTTGTACACGGGGTGATACTAAAATTAAAGGAACACGAACTCCAAATCGTTTGAAATCAAATTGACATTCATTTATTTCAGGTTCAGGTGTCCCGTCACTCTCCCAAGGTTGTTTTGCACAAGGAGTTGGTCCTACATGGTCATAAGTACCTCCATGTTCATCAAAATTGATGATAAACAAAGTATTATCCCACGCTTCTTTGTTAGAGGTTAGACTATCATAAATCTTTTTAACAAATGTTTCTCCAGGAACCAGATTTGTTGGTGGATGATAATCGCTTCCGTTCACTCCATAATCTTTGTCGTTAATTGGAAAATCTAAGCCCCATTCAGGTTCTAAAAAACAAACTTTTGGTAAAGTGCCAGCTTCTGCTCTTTCAAAAAAAGTATCTATTTTATCAAAGTGTTTGTCAAATGATTTATCTTGTAACTGGCTCATTAAATCGCGTGTATAGGCATAACCTTCAAGTCCCAATAAATCTTCCCACCAAGTCCCTTTACTGTAATAATGCATCCAATCTGAAGGTTGGTCTAGTTTATGCTCACTTAGTACATTCCACATCGTTTTCTGGTTAAATTGTTTTCCAACTGGTTGACTAAGGTGTGGAGGAATGTAACTAAAATCTCTATTATTAACAAAGGCTTCGAGTTTTCCTTGATCATTAATTCCTAAAGAATTTCCTGATGCTGCAAATGCGCGATTACAATTAGTTTGTGTTGGAACTGAACAAAAATAATGGTCTGAAACTCCAAAGTTTTTGGCTAGACCATTAAGCACAGGCAATTCTCCCGGAGTATAGGTTTGCATAATTTGATGAACTTGATCATTATAGGTTGCAAAGTCATTATAGAAACCACCCATTGTAGGTTTTTTTCCACAAGGTTGATTATCACTTGTACCAAACAGTTGAGCATTTACGTGATTGTATTCTTCATGTGGATCATGAATGGGTACATTCATATTATCAACTCCTTTGACTACATAATGTTTCTGCCCTTTATTGTCTAAATTGAAGTAGGTTTTTTCTTTAAGCCCGTTATAACTTGGTATATCTTGCTTTGGTATATTAACTAACGGTTGTTCTTCATCGTATAACCAACCTAATAATTGATCTAAAGAGCGATTCTCTAGCATTAAATAGACGATGTGTTTAATTTCACTTTTCATAATGTAATAAATATTTATTGATAATAATTTCTTAGAAAGTTATGAATAATATTGGTTCAATCTTCAGACTTTTTCAAAAACAGGTATTTCTACCTTTTAAAAATTAACTCAGAAAAACCTCACATCTGACTGAATTCATTTCAGTACTGCGAGGTTTTTCTGAGTTAATTAATGAAGAAAAAGAATTGTAACTGCTAGCTAACGGGTACTGGGATTTCCTTTTCTTTTGGAATGGTAACCGCTCTGAGTTTTTTTATTTCCAATTCATGCAGCTCTTTTTCTAATTGCGCTCTGGTTTCTGCATAGGCAGGGTCATAGGCTAAATTGGTGATTTCTTGCGGATCATTAATCAGGTCATATAGTTCATATTGGTTGTAATACGTACCTAAAGTATCAAAGTAAATATCATACTTCCATTTTTCTGTTCTTATACAACGAATACGATTTGCAGCATTTACCAATGACCAACTATTGTTAGAACCTGCTTTGGTATCATCATAGGTAAACAGAATGCTTTTTTGTACTGGTGTGTTATCTTCTAATATTGGTAGTAAACTTGTGCCAGCTAAACCCGTAGGCGGGTTTTCTATGTTTGCAATGTCTATAAATGTTGGGAAAATATCTGCCAAAGTTGCCAAAGAGAATGAATTTTTCTGCTTTTGATCCTTAAACAATATCGGGTTTGAAATTACCAGCGGTACTCTGATAGCTTCTTCATAAGCAACATATGTTTTTTGACGAAGACCACCATGTGCCAATCCCATTTCTCCATGATCTGAAGTAAACGTTACAATTGCAGTGTCTGCTAACCTTTTACCAGCGGTATCTTTGGCATACAACTCATGAATAAATGTGCCTATTTCTCTGTCTACTTCTTTTATTAAGTTTGCATAAAAATTAATGTAGTTTAACTTTTTTTCATCTGTTGGTAGTGGGCCTAATCCAGCATTCATAGCAAGGAGTACTTGCTCTTGAGCCATTGGTTTTTTAGTACGTAGTAAGTCTTCATTAATCGTGTCTGGTAATCCAACCTCTCTGCTAGACCAACTTCCTTCATGGTATCCAGAAGTTCCAGCTGTTTTAGGATATGCCAATACATCATGTGGGTTTACTAATGATAGAACTAAACAATAGGGTTGGTGAATTCCTTTTGCTCTTTTGGCTTTTACTTCTTTAAGAAATTTAATGGCTTGTGCGGTATATTTAGCATCGTGATTGGCATAACCACCACCAAAATTTAAAGGATCTACATCTTCTCCTGCATCTGGTGCTACCCAGCCCATTGCTGCAAAAAGAGATATGTCTTCAGAATTTAGTTGATCATAGTTGGTCGTTGCTCCATTGGCTGCAACACCTTTACTCATATGCCATTTTCCACGGTATTGTACATCATAACCATCACTCCAAAGGGTATTCATTATGGTAGGGATTGATGGATCTAATGTTACTTCTGAAGGAGACAAAGGGCCACCTTCAGTTAATGTTTGAGTAACCCCGTGTTTGGCCGGATACAAACTGGTAAACAAAGTGGTTCTACTTGGAGAACACATACAGGTATTACAAAATGCTCGATCAAAACTAAAGCCATTCTTTTTTAGAAAAGTAAGTGTTGGTAGGTTTTTTTCTTCCCATCCAGGTGGAAAATGTTGTGTTGCACGTTGCTCGTCGGTAACGATTAAAATCATGTCTGGTTTATGTCCAATTTGCGATAATTTTTCTTTCATGTTTTTCATGTTTTCTATTTTTTTAATGTTGCGTTAAATGATGCTGTTGTTTTTGTATTGGTAATCGTGTCTTTTGACACATAGATCCCTAAAATATTATTCTTATATGCTGTATTAGCCGTGGTAATCATAGATGCTGGATATGAAATGTTGTTCCAAACAGCTTCTGTAAAAGAGCCATCAGAATTTCGATGTACACTTACTTGTGATGCACCTAGTTCTAAACCATCTGCCGTAACCCAGTCAACAGGCATGTTGTATCCATTGTCAATTGCACTCGTAATCCCTTCAAAATGAGTGATGATTGTACTGGTAGGATCGTTATTATAATTGAAAGCTTTGAAGTGGGTAAATTGTTTTGTTGATGCATTGTAATCAACTAAAAAGCCTTGACTCAATTCTCCACGTACGTGTGTGCTAAATCCCCCAGATAGTGTATAATTGTTATTTCCATTATACCAGATTCCATAGAGTGAAGTACTGTAGGAGTTGGCTACCATATAGGTGAAACTGGTGTGGGTTTTTAGATCATAAATAAATGAAAATCCACTGGTAGGTTTGTGTTTAAGGTCATAATTACCAACAGCCAAATCTCCCATGGTGCTATGCATGAACACATCATATACGTCACCTTTATCTACGTCACTTGGTCTAATGGTGATCCATTTTCCATTTCCATTAATCGATCCTTCATACAGAAAACCTAAGTTTCTATTTCCTGTGGATACTCGTTTATAAGCGCCGACCACACGAATGTTTCCTTTGGTAGCATTGTTTGGTCCATAGCAAGATGTTAGTGTTACATCGTTAAATTTTGTGGAGCTGTAATCTAGTTGGTACCAGGTTCCTGAATTACCAGAATTACTTAATGGCCCCTTGTAAATGACACCATGTGTGATGCTATCATTTTTGACTGTAAAAGTACCAGCGATATATACATCTTTAGAATCGAGTACACCTCTAATGCCTTGTATACCCGTAATATTAGCATTTGGATCGTTAAATGACATGTACTTGACATGTTCATTAGTACCTTCTTTTTGTTCTTGTTTACAAGCTATGATGCTTATTAGTAATGAGGAAATCAAAATTATTTTTTTCATAATAGTTCTTTTTAAATTCTGTGGTTAAAAAGGGCAAATTTAGTGGTGAAGTCTTGTCGTTTAAATTATGAACAAGTATTCTGTAGATACTAAAGCCCTATTTTATTCGGTAGTTTTTCTATCGCTGTTTTATAGCAAGTTATGAAAAATAAACACCTGAAAACTAACCATTTATGAAAACAGGTATAAATACTCAGGTGTTTTCTAGTACAGTTTAGATATAAAAAAACCTCGCAATTTGCGAGGTTTTTAAGGTGTGTTATGAGATTCTGAAACAGGTTCAGAATCTGGTTTTATTATAAGTGAATCACTTCATCATAAGCATCTGCAACAGCTTCCATAACTGCTTCACTCATTGTTGGGTGAGGGTGAATTGTTTTCAGTACTTCATGCCCTGTTGTTTCTAACTTACGTCCTAAAACAGCTTCAGCAATCATATCTGTAACTCCAGCTCCAATCATATGACAACCTAACCATTCGCCATATTTTGCATCAAAAATTACTTTTACAAATCCATCAGGTGTTCCAGCAGCTTTTGCTTTACCAGAGGCAGAGAAAGGGAATTTACCAACTTTTAATTCGTAACCCGCTTCTTTTGCTTGTACTTCTGTCATACCAACAGATGCAATTTCTGGAGTAGCGTATGTACAACCAGGAATATTTCCATAGTCAATAGCTTCTGTATGTAATCCTGCAATTTTCTCAACACAAGTAATTCCTTCTGCAGAAGCAACGTGTGCTAAAGCTGGTCCAGGAACTACATCACCAATAGCATAATAACCTGGTAAGTTAGTTTGGTAGAAATCGTTGACTAAGATTTTATCTCTATCAGTAATAATTCCAACATCTTCCAATCCGATGTTTTCAATATTTGTTTTAATTCCAACTGCAGATAAAACGATATCTGCTTCTAAAATTTGTTCTCCTTTTTTTGTTTTTACAGTCGCTTTTACACCAGCACCAGAAGTATCTACAGACTCAACAGATGAGTTCGTCATTACTTTAATTCCGGCTTTTTTGATAGAACGCTCAAATTGTTTTGAAACATCTTTATCTTCTAAAGGCACTACGTTAGGTAAAAATTCTACAATAGTAACATCAGTTCCCATTGAGTTGTAGAAATGTGCAAACTCAACTCCAATTGCACCAGAACCTACAACAATCATAGATTTAGGTTGTGTTGGTAATGTCATTGCTTCTCTATAGCCAATTACTTTTTTACCATCTTGTGGTAAGTTTGGTAAAACTCTAGAACGTGCACCAGTTGCAATAATAATATGATCAGCACTATATTCAGTTACTTTTCCATCTTCTGCAGTTACATCTACTTTTTTACCAGTTTTAATTTTCCCAAAACCATTAATAATATCGATTTTGTTTTTCTTCATTAAAAAGGCAACACCTTTACTCATTCCTTCTGCAACATTACGACTACGTTTTATAACAGCATCAAAATCTTTATCGATTGCTTCTGCTTTTAAACCATATTCATCCACATGCTTTAAATACTCATATACTTGTGCAGATTTTAACAATGCTTTTGTAGGAATACAACCCCAATTTAAACAGATTCCACCTAAGTTTTCTTTTTCTACTACACCAACTTTAAAGCCCAATTGAGAAGCTCTAATTGCTGTAACATAACCTCCAGGTCCACTTCCAATAATTAGTACGTCGTATTTCATTGTATATGTTTTTATGATTTTATGTTGAAACTTCTCGACTTAACTCGAAGTGACATTTTGTTATTTTATTTTTTGTTGGATACAAATTTAAGCATTAGAATTGAGTTTGCTTCTCAATGTAACTAATAAATAATTTTGTGTATTGAAAACTTATGAAGGATTCAGTACAACATCTTTTATGAGTCTTTTTTTACAGTAAATTGATATCACATAATTAACCAGTAAATGCACCATAGCAATAGATACTATGGTATGTGGTGAAACACCCCAGAATTTATATGGGAAATAATAGGTCCAAACTCCAAAGTAGATGGTAATTATTTCTCCCACTGTTGGAAAAACAAGAACGATAGCAAAGATGTACATTAATTTTTTACTTCTAGTTGGTTTTGATAAGCTCTTAAAAATTTTAGTTTCCAAATTGTACATAAATGTAAAGGCTAACATCCAAACAAAAAACAAATATTTTGGTAATTGCGTATTGATATCATGGTATTCCCAATACCCGAATTTAGTTCCATAATACTCAATTACTGTTCCAAGTGTTCCGGTAACTAACATGCCAATAACTGGAATCACTACATTTTGTTTGTCAACTCGATATTTATTAATACGATACGCAATTCTTAGTCCTAAAATAATAGTTACCAAAGTTTGTTCCTTGTATAAAAGGCCAATTACAATCGCGGCTATAATTACTTTTAGTAAATAAACAAGGGTATGCTTCATAGCAATTTTAAAATCTGAATTCATAGGGTTACATTTTTTTTGGTACATTAATTCCTAATAAAGAGAATGCTGATTTAATAATATCGCTCACTTTTTTAGATAGTTGTACACGTAATACTTTTTTATCTTGATTTTCTTCTCCTAAAATGGATACGTTTTGGTAAAAAGAATTGAATTCTTTTACTAAATCGTAGGTGTAATTAGCAATCAATGCAGGCGAATGATTTTTTGCTGCAAGCTGAATTACTTCAGGGTAATTTTCTATAATTTTTATTAATTCTTTTTCTTTTTCGTGTAATTCAATTCCTTTTACAGCTTTTGAATAGTCAAAAGTAGCTTTTCTTAAAATTGACTGAATTCTAGCGTATGTATATTGAATAAAAGGGCCAGTGTTTCCTTGAAAATCTACAGACTCTTTTGGGTCAAATAAGATTCGTTTTTTAGGGTCTACTTTTAAAATGTAATATTTCAACGCTCCTAAACCAATGGTTTTGTACAAGCTTTCTTTTTCTGCATCAGAATAACCATCAAGCTTTCCTAAATCTTGTGATAGAGCTCTAGCAGTATCTGTCATTTCTAACATTAACTCATCTGCATCAACCACAGTACCTTCTCTAGATTTCATTTTCCCAGAAGGTAAATCTACCATACCATAACTTAAATGAAACAATTCATCAGCCCATGAATAGCCTAATTTTTTTAAGATTAAAAACAATACTTTAAAGTGGTAATCTTGCTCATTTCCAACAGTATATACCATTCCGTTTACATCTGGATAATCTTTAGAACGTTGAATTGCAGTACCAATATCTTGAGTCATATAAACCGCAGTTCCGTCAGAACGCAACACGATTTTCTCGTCCAAGCCATCATCGGTTAGATCAATCCAAACAGAGCCGTCTTCTTTTTTAAAGAATACACCATTTTTTAACCCTTCTTCTATATTGTCTTTTCCTAATAAATAAGTGTTGCTTTCATAATAATAAGAATCGAAATTAACGCCTAAGTTTTTATAGGTGGCATCAAAACCAGCATACACCCAAGAATTCATCATTTTCCATAACGCTACTACTTCCTCATCTCCAGCTTCCCATTTTAATAACATTTGCTGAGCAGCAATAATTAAAGGTGCTTGTTTTTTTGCTTCTTCTTCTGTAGTTCCTTTTGCAACTAGTTCACTAATTTCTTTTTTATATTCTTGGTCGAACTTTACATAGTAATTTCCGACTAATTTATCACCCTTCAATCCTGTAGATTCTGGAGTTTCTCCAGCTCCATATTTTTGCCAAGCCAACATCGACTTGCAAATATGAATTCCACGATCGTTAATGATTTGTGTTTTGTATACTTTCTTCCCTGATGCTTTAATAATTTCTGCAACTGAATATCCTAATAAATTATTACGAACATGTCCTAAATGCAAGGGCTTATTTGTATTTGGTGAAGAATATTCCACCAATACAGCATTTTCTTCAGATGGAGTTACAAAACCGTAAGTATCATTTTTAGCAATAGAACTAAACGAATTTAAATACAATCCATCTTCAATTACCAGGTTCAAAAAACCTTTTACTACATTAAAACGTAATACTTCTTGTACGTTTTCTACAATGTAATTTCCTAAGTCGTTTCCAATCTGAACAGGGTTTCCTTTTTTATAGCGTAACATAGGGAAAACCACCACTGTAATATCACCTTCAAACTCTTTACGAGTTGATTGAAATTCTACAGAAGGAATTTCAGTTTCGTATAAAGAAGAAAATCCTTTTTTTACAGCGCTTTCTATTAGGGTTTGTATACTCATAGGTAGTTTAAAATTGAAGTGCAAAATTACATAATTTATTTGATTTTTTGCGGCAAATTTTTGGCTGTAAATTTAAACTGATTCTTGTTTAGAATAATGCTAAATTTGCAGTCTTATGAAAGACATGAAAACGAGATTGGAAGAGTTGCCTAAATTGGCAGAAGAAACAAAAAAAGAGACCAAAAAATATTTCTCTAATTTAAAAAGGAGAACACCTAAGAATTTAGATTATGTAATGCAAGAATTACACGATGCTGAGTTTAAGAAAACGGACTGCTTAGCTTGTGGAAACTGTTGTAAAACTACAAGCCCAATTTTTACAGAGAAAGACGTTGAACGTATAGCGAAGCATTTAAGAATGAAAGTAGCTAAGTTTGAAAGTCAATACTTAGAACGTGATGATGATGATTTTATGGTATTGAAATCTGCGCCATGTAACTTTTTTGACGAATCAGACAACTCCTGTTTTATCTATGATGTTCGCCCAAAAGCATGTTCAGAGTATCCGCACACCAATCGTAAGAAATTTATTCAAATTACAGAATTAACTTTGGCTAACACAGAAGTTTGTCCAGCAGCCCATAGTATTGTAGAAGAATTAAAAAAGAAACTCCCTTTAGTGTCGAAAATTAAAAAAAGAAGGAGTTAATTTTATTAAGAACTGGTAGGTTTACCTTTTAAGCGTTTTTCAACTTTTTGTTTTATCAACGTTAATCTCTTCATAATATCCATAATTGCAGGATCTTTTTCCTCTTTATAGATCTCATTTAAGCCCAAGATTAATTCTTTTGCTTCTCTTGAAATGATTATTCTTTCATTTGTTGTTAACGCTTTTAAACTTGTTTCTTCAAATTTTAAAGCTCTTTCTACCAACGTGCTCATTATTTTTAAAAATTTATATCGTTATTGATTACTCCTTTAACTTCTTAACAATTTATAGTTGAGGTCTTTGAATCTTCAAGTTTCGTTTTTAATTATCAGGGAAACTGCTTAGACCTACTTTTAATGTAAGTTAGTAAACATACAAAATGTTTTATAAAGTTAATAAAAAAAAATAAATTAAATTTCATATCAAATTTAAAGAGTGAAAATTGTTATTTAATTTTCTTATTTTTAGGAAAAATATTTCTCTTTGGAAACAATTATTAACTATTTCGATACCATTCCATCTTTACATAGAAGTTTGATTCTTGTAGGTGGAATTACTTTTTTTTGGCTTTTAGAAGGAGCTTTACCACTTTTTAAATTCAATTATAAAAAATGGAAACATGCTTTTCCAAACTTGTTTTTTACAGCTACAACGATCATAATTAACTTTACGTTGGCTTTTTTATTATTAAATAGTGCTGATTATGTACAAGCAAATGATTTCGGGATTATCAATTGGTTGCCAGAAATGCCCTTGTGGTTGTATGCGATTTTAGGTGTGATTTTGTTGGATTTCTTTGGGGCTTATTTAGCGCATTTTGTAGAACATAAAGTAAAACCACTGTGGATGATTCATTTAGTACATCACACAGATCATAAAGTAGATACAACTACAGCAAACAGGCATCATCCTTTTGAAAGTATGATCCGTTTTTCGTTTACACTATTTGGAGTGTTTGTTGTTGGAGCGCCAATTGCAATTATTATGATTTATCAATCTATGTCGTTGATATTTACCCAATTTACGCATGCAAATATTAAAATGAATAAGCAAGTCGATAAAGCGTTGAGTTATATAATTGTATCACCAGATATGCATAAGATTCACCATCATCACATGTTGCCGTATACAGATTCTAATTATGGAAATATTTTTTCTATTTGGGATCGAATTTTCGGTACCTTTTCATATATGGAACGTGAAACTATTGTGTATGGTGTAGATACGTTTCCAAATGAAACTACAAATTCGTCTTTAGTTGAATTGTTAAAACAACCTTTTCGAGGCTATCGAAAGCCTACGAATATGTAATTATTACTCAATAAAAACACCTTCTAATTCACCAACTATTTTTCTGATGTTTACACCAGATAGATTGGTTAAAATAGCAATAACCAGTTCTTTTTCTGGGTAGATTAATAAAAAGGCTGTTGCGCCCATTCCGCCACCAGAATGCGCATAGCGTATTGTGTTATTTTTTAGCTTTATTACACCGATTCCGATTCCATAACCAGTTTTTCTTCCTGTTGTAGTTTGTTGAGATGTTACCATTTCTGCAATTACTTCTTTTGACACCATTTTCGGATTGATAATTTCATTTCCAAACAAAATTAAATCTTCTGAAGTAGCTACAAAACCGCCACCAGCTGCTTTAAATTCATTGCTTACTTTTGGAGCAATAATTACTTTTCCGTTTTGCTTTACATAGAATTGCGTTCTATTTGGCATCTTCTTATCAGAAAAATCTAAAGAAGTATGTTGCATTTTTAATGGAGAAAAAATAGCGCTTGACATATAGTCTATATAATCTTTTCCTGAAGCATTTTGTACAACTACACTTAATAAGTTCCATCCATAAGTACTGTACTTGAATTTTGTTCCTGGATTAAATAGTAAAGAGTCGTTTTTAAATATATTTAACCCTTCAGTAATCGACATTTTGGTATTCATTAAAAACTCATTGCCATTATAATGTCTGATTCCAGCAATATGACCTGCAATTTGTTTTACCGTAAAATCGTATTTCTTCTTTGGGAAATCTGTAACATAATCATACAAACTACTATTAAAATTTAATTTACTGTTGTCAACTAGTTTAGCCATTGCTAAAGCAGTCAATGTTTTTGAAATACTTGCAACTCTAAACTGCGTTGTATTAGCAACTACTTTTTTTTCTGT
>Ga0209292_1001659_pt1 | contig 26862 bp, 21 predicted proteins | sample GOMGulsemesocosm_2_FD_184634 | JGI IMG/M metagenome (GOLD analysis project Ga0209292, IMG submission 184634) | Methane-oxidizing microbial communities from mesocosms in the Gulf of Mexico - GOM9C Gulf of Mexico (SPAdes) (version 2) | ecosystem: Environmental > Aquatic > Marine > Cold seeps... | reverse complement strand
CCGCCGCTCGACGCCAGAATAGCAAGCTACTCTTCGTTTCCGCTCGACTTGCATGTGTTAAGCCTACCGCCAGCGTTCAATCTGAGCCATGATCAAACTCTTCAATTAAAAGTTTTTTGACTAATCACTTAAGCGATTAAGTCGGCTCAATGAATTCTGTACTTCAACAACAAACCGAAGCTTGTTGTTTATAAAACCAAATCTTTCGATTTAATTTAATGTTCACAATTACATTGATATAATTTTTGGTCATTATATCTCTGCAAGTGCTCACACAGATTGCTTGAATAAATTGTTAAAGAGCATTGACAGCAACGCGTCGCGTCGTTGTCAGGCTGCGTATATTACGGCAACCAATTTTGAAGTCAAGCGCATATCGCACTTTAATTTCAGGAAGTTTAATAAGTAGCTTTCGATACTGATAAACACCTTTACTTAGCGGCTGTTGCCGTGTCAGTGAGGTCGCATTATAGAGATCTAGATTAACTTGGCAAGTTTTATATGTCGTAATTAGCCAGATAGATTGGACTGTATGATAATCGTTCATATGAAGTGCATTAAGTGTGGGCAGGCTGAGTAAGTTCGGAAAGAAAGGTGATTATTCATACAATAATCACCTTCTTATTTACTTACACATCCATATTCTAGATATAAGCAGCTTATTTACAGCTCTGCTTCATCGGACTTGATTTGACGTATATATAAGTACACAGTATGTTTTGAAATATTAAGTTTATCAGCAACCATATTGATCGCATCTTTAATATCAAAAATACCTTGTTGGTGAAGTGAGATTACAATGTGCTTATTTTTAGCATTATTGGCAATATCAGTTCGGTTGTTAATATCAGCAATTGTTTCCTCTACAGAGCGATCAACCAATTCTTCAACTGTCGTTGCAAAATTTTCAGAAGACAACTCAGTTTCTCTTGTCTCAGGTGTAGGTAATAACTCCTGAACAAAATCAATAAACGATGCACCAATATTAATGTTGATACAAATTAAACCAATTGTTCTTTCTGAACGATTTTTGATTGCGATCGTCATCGAACGCATCATTTGACCATCTTTTGTCTGTGTAAAATAAGCTTTAGAACATTGCTTATTTTGTGCAGATATATCTTGCAGCATCTTTAATGCTAAATCGGTGATCGGCGAACCTTCAACACGACCTGTATTAAAACCATTTTCAATTTTAATCACAGAACGGTCTACACTTTCCAATGAGTGTAAGATCACTTCACATTGCTTACCAAATAAAGTAGCAATACCTTCAATAACACCATCATAAGATCTTAAAAGACGATGGTCTTCATCCGTAAACGTATATGAACTTGTCAATTCATTCTCAATATTATCTAGTTCAAGTAGCACAACTATCCCTCGTCTATAGTTAAGCCTATTTGGTAGGCTAGGTTAGCATAGTTAAACATTAAAAACCTTGAGCCGGATTCCAGATATTATATTAAAATAAAATATCTGGCCGATATTAATAACTATACACATACATCAAGGTAATCACTTCATCGCTTGTTTAACATAAACATCAAAGCGATTTTTCTTGGTTTCAATTGCCATGCTTGGTTCAGCATTTGCTATATATTCAGCATAATCAGGACGTTTAACAACAACACGCTTCGTCGCTACACGCATTGCCGGTTCAAACAGACCATCCGCATCTAAGTCAGCTCCAACTAAAGATTGAAAAACGCGCATCTCTTTTTTCACGAGTGCCGATTTCTTCTTATGTGGATACATAGGATCAAGATAAACCACATCAGGAGTAATACCCAAATCTTCTAGTTTAGATAAGCTTGATGCAAATACCAATTTTAGCCTTGTTCCAATCCAATCACCAATCTCAGTATCTTCAACCGCTCTCTTTAAACCATCTTCCAGTAATGCCGCAACAATTGGCGAGCGTTCTAACATAGTGACATGACAACCTAATGATGCCAGCACAAATGCATCTCGCCCTAAACCTGCCGTACCATCAACGACAGATGGTGTTACACCAGACTTTAAGCCTACCGCTTTTGCAATAGCCTGCCCTTTACCACCACCAAATTTACGACGGTGATTAACCGCACCACCAGCAAAATCAACATATACAGAACCTAACTTCGGCTCATCAAGTTTAAATAACTCAAGTCCCTTATCCGAATATACTAATTGAAATTGAGCATCGGCCACAGGCTCAAGAGAAAAACCCCACTGTTTGGCAAGTGCTGCGATATGGTCAGAAAAGAGTGAATCAGTTGTGATTATTTGTATGCTGTTCATGTAGGCCTGATAAGGTTAGATGTAATTATTCGAGTTAGATTGCCTATATTAGCAAAAAATACGAATACAACCTAAATTCAGTTCATGATTAAATGAAGATAAAGAGTGTTAATTAAAAACACTTTCATTTTTAGTCATAAACTCTAATAGCTCATGCAATGGTATCGGACGACATAATAAGAAACCTTGTGAGTAATCACATTTGTTCTCTTGTAGATAATTCAATTGTGCTTTTGTTTCGACGCCCTCAGTAACAACTTTCATCCCCAGATTATGGATGATAGTAATGATACCATCGAGCAGTAAATTATCTTGTTGGTTCTCAGGAATATTAATAATAAAACTACGATCGATTTTAACTATATCAGCAGGTAAACTACGTAAATAATTTAGTGATGAATAACCCGTACCGAAATCATCAATCGCAATTTTAACTCCGGCATTTTTTAAAGCGTTAATACGTTGCATATACTGACCATCCATATCCATCAGTAAACTTTCAGTTATCTCCATTGTCACCGAACTATAAGGTAAGTTATGTGACGCAATAACTTTGAGCCATTCTGAAACTTGCATGTCAACAGTCTTAAATTCAAGACTAGAACGGTTTACACTCATTTCAATATAAGGATAGCCAGCTTCATGCAAAATTTTCAGGTCACAGCACGCCTGATCTAATACATATTCCCCTAAGCCTTGAATGAGACCACCTTCTTCAGCCAGTGGGATAAACTCTGCAGGTGAGATAAAACCTCGATCTTTATGCTTCCAACGAACTAAAGCTTCTACCTTATCAATTTTACCCGTGACATTATCAACTATAGGTTGATAGTACACATCAAGACTGCCGCGTTTTATCGCATCAGCTAATTCAACAACTGTTTGATGTTTAAGTATCGCAGCATCACTTAATTCTTGCGTAAACATAACGCATTGATTTCGGCCTTTACGCTTTGCTTCAAATATTGCTTGCTCGGCACTTTGCATTAATGCTTCGACCGATACCCCATCTTCAGGGTACATAGTAATACCGACTGATGCTGTCACGTAACGCTGCTGATTTGAGAGTTGATAAGCTTGCGCAAAAACACCTTGTAACTGTTTAGCATATACTTCAGCTTGACGTTTATTCACCACTTCAGGAATGATAAATGCAAATTCATCGCCATCAATTCGGGCAAGGAAATCATTATCTCGACTTCGGTATTTTAATCGCTCCGCTGTCTCTTGCAACAAGCGATCTCCGGCCATAAAGTCTTCTGAATTATTGATCGATTTGAAATCATCAATATCAATATAGAGGATCGCAAATTTCTGACTATTCTTTGCGGATTTATCGATAACCTGACGAATTTCAGCACTAAAATACTGACGATTAGGCAAACCAGTAAGCGTATCAAAATTAGACTGGCTCATAATCTGTTGTTCTGTTTTCTTATCTTCTGTCACATCAGTAAAAACAGCAAAAAAATATTTAAGCTTATCACCTTCTTTAATACTCGAAAGCGTCACTTGTTGCGCAAATATCTCACCCGCTCGATTACGACTCCAAATAACACCTTTCCATTCGTTGTTATTTAATAACGTTTCTGAAATGCCATTATAGAAGGCTTCATCATGAACACCTGAACGTAATAGATCATGTGTACGCCCTATCGCATCTTCGGCGCTATAGCCTGTGATGTCTTCAAAAGCAGGGTTAACATCTATAATTCTTTCATTCGCATCACACAACATAATACCTTCAGTACTATGTTTATACACACTTTCAATAATGGATAGTCGCTGCCTGTTATCTTGCTCTTCAGTGAGATCTTGAATCGTGTTAATAAAATATTGAATATTATTAACGTCATCTTTAACTGCCGTAACCGTTAACTTTGTCCATAAGATACTGCCGTCACGATGGCGATAACGAGTATTAAGCGTGAAGTTATTACGCTTATTGGCATATATTTCTTGATAATATTCTTCAAACTGCTCTATATCTTCATCAAAATATAAATTCAAGCTACTGGTATTCAGTACACCCTTTTCACGGAAACGATGAAAATCTTCCAATTCATAACCAAACATTTTACATGCCTGTTTATTCACCCATTTAATTTCACGCTTCGCATTTAGTTTGACTAATCCTACTGGCGTCGTCGCTAAAACAGTTTCAAGAATACGCTCTTGCGCAGATGCCCTTTTTTTCGTTAATTCCTCGGCGGTGATATCTTTACTAATACAATCTAGACGATACACCTGCCCCGATTCATCAACAATCGGATAAATATCACTTTGAATTCGCTTTGCATTTCCTTCTAGTGTCGTAATATTGAAAATACTACGTATCGACGTCGTTGAATTAGACTCGATAGCATTATAAAAATCACGAAATACAGAAGCTTTATCTGATTTATGAACTAATGCTAACAAAGCCTCCAGTTTATCAATTTTTTCTACATTCTCGGTTTCAATAATACTGGCGGCAGAATCAGAGCATACTAATTTATCCTGCTCCAAAAAGTAGCTCCAACTACTTAAGAGACCTTTGGCTATATTATCTTCTAGCCAAAAGGTATAAGCATTTAGTTCTTCAGAATAAGTGGATGTCGTTGGAGTATCAGATAGCGTGCTGCTAGGGGTAAGCTGAATTTCTTTTTCTAAAAACCCGGAAACTAAACGGATTAAATTTAATTCGAGCTTATGTCTAGAAAGTTGGCGAGGGAAGAACGCCGATAATACACCAATAGGTTGACCAGATACATCATTTAAACGGATACCTAAATATGCTTGTGCTTGCCATTCTTGCAGTAATTTTTGGTCAGGGAATCGTGATGCTAAATCTTGCTCATATTCAGCATAACCACGTTGATAAGCAGCGAAGCACGGCATAGATTTAAAATCAATCACAGCATTAGGTACGAATACTCCCCGCTGTAAACAAGACAGAATGGATAAATCCAAAGACTCAGGGCACACTGTCGCAACATAAAGAGTGTCAACACGCAGTAATGTGGCTAAATTAGTGAGAAACAAATCCAGATGGTTTGGCTCAAATAATAGTGTCGTATCAATGTTCATGTCACTAAGTGTGAGTGTATCAATCATACATCCTTGTCCAGAAATTCAGTTAGTTTAGCTACAGTAGATTGATATCCTTTCAATTATTACCACTGCTTATCTAAAACTATGGTAATACTTTAGCACTAAAAATATAGTAGTAAATATCACGTCAAGATAATACACAATTTACCACTATTTTAAAATCAAAACTAAACGATAACTGCTACAACTCAGCAGTTATCCATTGTATTAATTAATTCCTGAATGATTTAATAACGCATATGTACTTGGTTTACGCCCACGGAACTTTACAAATAAGGCCATAGGTGTATCACTGCCACCACGTTCAAGCACACAGTTCATAAAGTCACGACCCGCTTCGGCATTAAAAATGCCTTCTTCTTCAAAGCGTGAGAAGGCATCTGCGGATAATACCTCAGCCCATTTATAACTGTAATAACCCGCCGCGTAACCACCAGCAAAAATATGCGAAAAACCATTTTGGAAACGATTAAATTCAGGCGCCGGTAATACGGATACTTTTTCTCTTACCGAATTTAATACCGATTGAATATTTGAACCTTGCGCAGGGTTATATTCCATGTGCATCCGGAAGTCGAATAAACTAAACTCAATTTGACGTAACATGCCCATCGCAGAATTAAAATTCTTAGCGGCTAATAGTTTATCTAGCATAGCTTGTGGTAGAGGTTCATCCGTTTCGTGATGACCCGAGATAAACGCAAGCGCCTCTTCTTGCCAGCACCAGTTTTCCATAAACTGACTTGGTAGCTCTACCGCGTCCCAAGGCACACCATTAATACCTGATACTGCGGCAGGTATTACTTTTGTTAACATATGATGCAAACCATGACCGAACTCATGGAATAACGTCGTCACTTCATTATGGGTAAATAGCGCAGCCTTATCACCAATCGGTTTATTAAAATTGCAGGTTAGATAAGCAACCGGCTTTTGCAACTCACCATCAGCTTTAATACGGTGAGTTAAGCAATCGTTCATCCAAGCTCCACCGCGCTTATGCTCTCGTGCATAAAGGTCAAGATAGAAACTACCGCGTAATTCACCCTCTTCATCAAATATTTCGAAAAAACGCACATCGTCATGCCAAGATTCTGCACCAAGTTCTTCGATTATATTCAGGCCGAATAGGCGCTTAACCACTTCAAACATGCCTTTAATAACACGATCTTCAGGGAAATATGGACGTAACTCTTCATCAGAAATGGTGTATTTAGCTTGTTTTAACTTTTCAGCATAAAATGTAAGGTCCCACGCTTCTAACGTTTGAGCCATGAAATTATCTTTTGCGAAGGCTTGAATTTCAGCTAATTCAACTTCAGCTTGCGAAACTGATTTATCAGCAAGGTCAGTTAAAAATTCAATCACTTGCGCTGGCGTTTCTGCCATTTTAGTGGCTAATGATTTTTCGGCAAAATGAGCAAAACCAAGTAATTCAGCAAGCTCATGACGCAGCGCAATAATCTCGTCCATTATCGCCGAGTTATCCCACTTACCAGCGTTGGGACCGACATCCGAGGCTCGAGTACAGAATGCCTCGTACACTTCACGACGTAATTCTCTATTTTCAGAATACATCATCACAGGTAAGTAGCTTGGGAAGTCTAATGTAAATAGATAACCTGTTAATGATTTACTTTCTGCTGCTGCTTTGGCTGCCGCTTTCGCTGATTCAGGCAAGCCAATAAGTAATGCTTCGTCAGTGATCTCTTTTTGCCAACCTAAAGTGGCATCCATAACATTATTACTAAATGTTGACGTCAGTTGTGATAAACGTTTAGTGATCTCACCATAACGCTGTTTATCGTCATCCTGTAAATCAATACCTGATAATCTGAAATCACGTAATGCATTGGTGATCACTTTTTGCTGTGCTGTTGATAATGTTGCAAACTCACTACTGTTATGTAAACGCTGATACGCTAAAAACAAAGCTTGGTTCTGCCCAACTTTAGTTTGGTACTCTGACAATAAAGGTAAGCAAGCATCATGAGCTTCACGTAACTCATCACTGCTCACCACTGCATTCAAGTGGCCAATAGGCGACCAAACACGTCCTAACCGATCATCACTTTCTTCTAGAGGTGCAACCAAGTTAGCCCAAGTGACAGCATCTTCATTTGCTAATACGTTAGCAATAACCGCTTCACAATCAGTAATAGCCTGCGTGACTGCCGGCACTATGTGTTCGGGTTTAATACTCGCGAACGGGGGTAAACCAGTCATAGTCAAAAGTGGGTTAGTCATAGAGTAATCCTATTTATAATGATATTAATTAGTTAATGCGGCTATAAAATGATAATTTCAAGTATAGTGAGTAAATATCGAAAAACGTTCAACGCGTCAAACTAGCATTGATAGGTAAAAGTAATGACTGTGAATGGCTTTACCTACTAATAATATCTCTCAATTCAGTTTAAACTGTGTAATTAACTTTATTACAAAACAAGGTGATGAACTTAGTCATATAATAAGTTCATCTTCTCAATTAAGGACTATAAGAATATGTCACAACATTTTGATTATATTGCCATTGGTGGTGGTAGCGGCGGTATTGCATCAGCGAACAGAGCTGCAATGCACGGTAAAAAAGTAGCTATCATTGAAGCAAATGCGCTAGGTGGTACTTGTGTTAATGTTGGTTGCGTACCGAAAAAAGTGATGTGGCATGGCGCACAAATCGCCGAAGCAATGCACCTTTATGCAAAAGACTATGGCTTTGATGTTGAAAATAAGGGCCTTGATTGGGGTAAATTAGTTGCGGCACGTGAAGCGTATATCGGCCGTATCCACACTTCTTATGACAATGTATTAGGTAATAATAAGGTTACTGTGATCAAAGGTTTTGCGACCTTCGTAGACAAGAACACCGTCAGCGTAAATGGTGAAACCTACACAGCCAATCATATTCTGATTGCAACTGGTGGTGCACCAACAATTCCTAATGTGCCAGGTGCTGAGCATGGTATTGATTCGAATGGTTTCTTTGAATTAACAGAGCAGCCAAAACGCGTTGCTGTTATCGGGGCTGGTTATATTGCTGTTGAACTAGCAGGTGTATTAAATGGTTTAGGCAGCGAAACACATTTATTTGTCCGTAAAGAATCTCCACTACGTAGCTTTGATCCAATCTTAATTGATACCTTGGTTGATGTAATGAATACCGAAGGTCCAAAATTACATACCAACTCAGTACCAAAAGAAGTAGTGAAAGAAGTAGATGGTTCTATCACTTTACACCTTGAAAATGGCGAATCACAAAATGTTGATACCCTAATCTGGGCTATCGGTCGTCATCCTTCTACAGACAAAATTAACCTTGCAGTAACGGGCGTTGAAACCAATGACCGTGGTTACATCAAAGTAGACGAATACCAAAACACCAATGTTGATGGTATCTACTGTGTAGGTGACATCATGGAAGGTGGTGTTGAACTAACACCAGTTGCAGTGAAAGCAGGCCGTCAATTATCTGAACGTCTATTCAACGGTAAAACAACAGCTAAAATGGATTACAACCTTATCCCTACAGTTGTATTTAGCCACCCACCAATTGGTACTATCGGTTTAACGGAACCTGAAGCAATTGCACAGTACGGTGAAGAAAACGTAAAAGTATACCAGTCTGGCTTTACTGCTATGTATACTGCAATAACTTCAAACCGTCAGCCTTGTAAAATGAAATTGGTTTGTGCCGGTAAAGAAGAAACCGTTGTAGGTTTACACGGTATTGGCTTTGCTGCTGATGAAATGATCCAAGGTTTTGGTGTCGCAATGAAGATGGGCGCAACCAAAGCGGATTTCGATAGCGTTGTTGCCATCCACCCGACGGGCTCAGAAGAGTTCGTTACTATGCGCTAGATCTAGCTCATATTCTGGTGTGCATATAATTGATATGCGCACCAACTTTCCCACTTTCATTTCAATAATATTCTCTATCTCGCTATAGAGATCACGAAACGACCCCCTCCTTGTTAAATGCGCACATAAAATGCTTAACATTCACTTAACAAGTCGATATATTATTCATACGTTAGCATTAACGACTTAACCATACTTTGCAGGCTCACCACTTTCTCACCATATTGATAAGGATATTTTTATGGGCACATTATTGCAGCCAATCACCTACCTGATTAGCCGATTATCATTTCAGAAAAAGTTTGGTTTAGTGATCTTACTACTTGCCACACCGATTGTATTTTTCTCATTTAAAATCATCTCGCAAACACAAAAAGATATCGCTTTTGCGGAATCAGAGCTACAAGGCTATCACTTATTAAAAGCCCTACCTGAGGTTGCCAATAAGTTAATTGATTTTCGTCACCTGTTAAGCTTAGAAGTTGCAGAACTCGAACCTGGAGATGACAAGATACAACAAGCACAAGAGCTAGCAGAAAACACCTTCAATCAATATTACCGCACCTATACGGCGGCAACAGGATTACAATTATCGGCATTTGATAAGATCACGACCGATTGGCAACAACTCAAAGCAGACAGTGACTTCCTATTACCAGAAGAGATTTTCTACGCTATCGATTTAATGTTAGAAAACTTGCGTATCGGTACCCGTGAGATCAACAGCGAAAGTAAATTATTATTTGATTCACAGCTAAGCAGCTATTACCTGATTAATTTAACTCAAAGTCAATTACCAAGACTCACCGACTTCTCTTATCAAGTGAGTGATAAAGCGGCTGAAACTGCAGCATTTGCCACTTTTACAGCCACCAGTTTTGATGACTTAAGTCGCCGCATTGACCAGCTAAGTATTATTTTTTCGGCAACAGACAATGATGTTCAAGCATTAGTGGCTATTAATCCAGATTATCACAACACGTTATCCCTACCACTTGAACAAATTAAAACGACCATGACAAAACTCGAAGACTTACTCGACCATCAGTTAATCAATACTAAATCTGCCGAGATCAAAGTTGACCCAAATACCCTGTACCGCCTAGGCGAAAAGTTACGTATCAATATCGATGATTTATATCAAGTTGCTTTTAGTTCCTTAGGTGATGAAATAACGCTTAGACTGAGTGAAAAAAACAAGGAGTTAAGTATTTTTTACGCAATACTGATTACCTTATTCGTAGTTTGCATGGTGATCTTATTAAGCATTTATATCTCTCTAACCGAAACGATACACAGTATCAGTCAAGTTGCACAGAATGTATCAAATGGCGACCTTTCGCAAAACGTGAAGATTGTCAGTAGTGACGAATTAGCCATTATTGCCCAACATTTCAATAGCACTATTGATGGCATGCGCACGTTAGTCAAGCAGCTCAATAGCAGTGCCGTTGATGTGCATAGCTCAGTACAAGATATTAAAGATAAAACCAATTCCGCAGAAACTACCATCACCGCGCAGCAAACGGAAACTCACCAAATAGCGGCAGCAATAAAACTAATGGCAGCCACATCAACGGAGATGGCTATTAATGCCAATGATGCAACCAACGCAACGCATGATGCTGAGCGTGCAGTGTTAGAAGGTAAACAAGTTGTAGATCAAACAATTATCGCCATTAACGCCATTGCTTCAGAGGTACAAACATCGAGTGATACGATTCAGAAATTGGAAAATCGTTGCGCCGATATTGGTGGTGTAGTGGAAGTGATCAAGAGTATTGCCGAACAAACCAATTTACTGGCATTAAATGCCGCGATTGAAGCCGCTAGAGCCGGTGAACAAGGCAGAGGTTTTGCCGTGGTAGCTGATGAAGTGAGAACACTCGCAAGCCGCACCCAACAATCAACCAATGAGATCCAAGCAATGATTGAGCGTGTTCAATCTGGCGCAAAAGAATCCGTAAAAGTAATGGCAGTAGGCAGAGAGCAAGCTAACATGGGCGTAATGCAAGCCAAGGAAGCCTCAAATACCTTTGAAGCGATTACATTATCAGTCGATAAGATCGTGTCACTCAATAACCAAATAGCCAGTGCGATTGAAGAACAAAGTCTCGCGGCAGAAGAAATTGAACGTAATGTCAGTAATGTATCAGCGGGTGCCGACTCAGCACGCTCTGTTGCCACAGGTGCAACCCAATCAGCGCATAACTTATTAACGGTTGCTGACAAGCTCACTGAAGTCGCCGAAGAGTACGCTTTTTAAAATCTCTATTTTAACATTTTGAATTAGTGGCTGAGCGTGCTTTATTGCTTTAAGCCACAATTTAACTATTTGAATATAAGTTATCCCGCATGAAACACTAGATCTGAATAAACTTGCCGATTACACTACTAATACGCCCTAACCCACCCTCCGAAATTGGTACAAATGAAAAATCAAAAAAAAGCCATGTTGCTCGGTTTAATAACAGTATTACTCTGGTCAACGGTAGCCTCCGCATTTAAAATCACCCTTAGCCATTTTGCACCAATTCAAATGGTGTTAATTGCCTCATTAACCAGTATCTTGCTACTTCTGGGTATTGCTTACCAACAAAAAAAATTGCATTTACTCAAACAATATTTTGTTAAGCAACCGCTATTCTATTTAACACTAGGGGTGATTAATCCGTTTCTCTATTATTTAGTGTTATTTAAAGCCTATGACTTACTGCCCGCATCACAAGCCCAGGCCTTAAATTATACTTGGGCAATCACACTGACATTATTATCAGTGCCTTTTTTAGGTCAAAAGATCCGAAAAAAAGACTGGGTAGCAATCTTATTCAGTTATACCGGCGCCTTAATCATTGCCACTAAGGGTGATCTATTAGGGCTTAATTTTGAAAGTCCACTTGGGGTTGTATTTGCATTGTTAAGTACATTGATTTGGGCAAGTTACTGGATTATTAATGCGAAAAATAACAATGATCCTATTATTAGTCTGTTACTTGGATTTTTATTAAGTTTACCCTTTACCCTTGTCGCAACCGCGCTACTCGCAGACTTTAATTTTAGTTCTATAGAAGGTATTTTAGGGGCAATTTATATCGGTTTATTTGAAATGGGGATTTCGTTTGTACTGTGGTTAATGGCTATTAAATTAGCCACCAATACAGCGCAAGTAAGTAATCTTATCTTTATTTCACCGTTTATCTCGCTGTTTTTATTAAGTGCCATTGTTGGGGAAAAAATTCACCCTTCGACCTTTATCGGCTTAGTAACAATTATCATCGGACTCGCCATCCAACAAATTAACTGGCGTAAAAAACATCGAACCGTAACAGCAAAATAATGATGACACTTGGTGGATGATAAATAAAATCAGCCACCAGCTGAGTTAAATTAAACCCTAATAATGACTTAATAGCGGTTTAATTACTGAAAGTATCACAATCCCCATTACCTCCTCTTGCATATCTGAAGCCTAACAGGTTAATGTTTCAATATTACCTCTTTCTATAACCAGAACATGAACCTATAAAACGCAGAGTAGTGCGTCAGGTAACATGACGAACCGGACAGCAAGATGCCTCAAGCAATAAAACAGAAATTAGCAGCAATACGCGCACATATGAATGCAGCAAACTTAGACGCATTTATCATTCCCCGCGCAGATGAATACCTTGGCGAATACGTACCAGCACATAATGAACGTCTATTATGGTGCAGTGACTTTACCGGCTCTGCAGGCACGGTAATAATCTTAAAAGATCGCGCCGCCATTTTTACCGATGGTCGTTATACGATCCAGGTTAAGCAGCAAGTGGATGGCGATTGCTTTGAGTTTTACCACCTTATCGAAACACCGCATGCTGCTTGGTTAAGTGAACAATTACCCGCTAATGCAAATGTCGGTTATGACGCCAAAGTACATAATTTAAATTGGCATAAAGCCAGTAAAAAAACCTTAGCAGATAAACAAATAAACTTAGTTGCAGTCGATGAGAATCCTATTGATTTAAGCTGGTCAGATAGACCGACACCAACAGAATATTTAGGCCTGTTACTCGATGAGCAATACACTGGCCAATCAAGTTTAGAAAAACGCCAACAGATTGGTGGCGATATTGCGAAGCAAGGTGCTGATGCCGTTATTATCAGCGCGTTAGATTCTATTGCTTGGTTATTGAATATCCGTGGTAAAGACATTCATTGCTTCTGCGTTATCTTAGGCAGTGCGGTATTACGTAAAGATGGTTCAATGACATTCTTCACCAATCCAGCGAAGATCCCTACAGGTTTTCACGAACACGTTGGCACAGGTGTTGAGATTGTTGATGAATCACAGGCGACTGCAACTTACCAAGCGCTTGGAGAACAGCAATTACATGTATTAGCAGATCCTGAAGCATCAAATGCATTCAGCCAACTAACCGCACAACAAGCTGGTGCGACTCTCATTGCTGGTAATGACCCTGTCGCACTACCTAAAGCGTGTAAAAATGCCATTGAACTTGCAGGAATGCGTACTTCACATATTCGTGACGGCGCTTCAGAAGTGCGCTTCCTTCATTGGCTAGAAACAGAAGTTGCTGCGGGCCGTTTGCATGATGAAGCATATCTGTCTGACAAACTCACATCTTTCCGCGCAACCAATGAGCATTATGTCGAACTCAGTTTTGACACTATTTCGGCTGCAGGTGCTAATGCCGCAATGTGCCACTACAATCATAACAATGGTGTTCCAGCGCAATTACCAATGGACAGCATTTACTTAGTTGACTCTGGTGCACAATATCTTGATGGCACAACCGATATTACTCGTACCGTTGCGATTGGTACACCAAGTGCTGAACACAAAAAAATGTTCACGCTCGTATTAAAAGGTCATATCGCACTGGCTAGAATGAAGTTCCCAGCAGGCACTAACGGTGGTCAACTGGATTCACTTGCGCGTCAGTTTTTATGGCAACAAGGTTATGATTATGACCACGGTACAGGGCATGGTGTAGGTTGTTTCTTAAATGTACACGAAGGTCCACATCGTATTGGTAAAAACGCTAACGGCGTAGCATTAGAACCAGGTATGGTGGTATCCAATGAGCCGGGTTACTACAAACAAGATGAATACGGTATCCGTTGTGAGAATCTAATTTATGTCGTTGCTAAAGATAACGGCCACGATGGCAAGACATTCTACGAATTCGAAACATTAACACTGGTTCCTTTTGATTTGCACCTGATAGATCAACAACTGCTCTCACAAGACGAAGTAAACTGGATCAATGCTTATCATGCCCAAGTACATGACGCATTATCACCATTGTTAACCGGTTCCGATTTACAGTGGCTATCTCAGGCTACACACGCTATTTAATTAATTATTATGTAACCAATCTAAACGATTAGATTGGTTATGCATTAAAAGGAGTTGGCATGACCCAACCACAGAACGCTATTTTTAACGAACAAAGCCAAAGCTATCATCATTTAGAATACAAATTGAAAGACAATGTTTACTTAGCCAATATCCAAAGTGCACTGCAAACAGCATTATGTAAACAAACAAATGACATTAACATCGTGATTGCCTTTGGTCGTAGTGCCACGAATACACTATTACCTGATTTACAACTAACTGCATTTGACGATTTTACCGAGATAGCGAGTCCGCACGGCAAGAAAGCCATCGCGAACCAAGGTGATATAATGTTTTGGATCCACAGCGACAACGCTAGCCATACCTTAGAGCAAGCATTTCATATCCAATCGGCGCTAAGTAAAATTGCCGATACCCAACTGGATATTTCCGGTTTCCAATACCATAAAAATCGTGATCTCATTGGTTTTGTTGACGGCACTGCTAATCCAAAAGAAGACGCGCGCCAACTAGCTTCGTTGATCCCAACAGGACAACCAGGAGCAGGCGGTAGCTTTGTGTTATCACAAAAATGGGTTCACGATTTAAGTAGTTTCAATGCGATGCCAGTACCGGAGCAAGAAGCGGTTGTAGGTCGTACTAAAGAAGACGATATCGAGTTATCCGGCGATGCGATGCCAGCTAATTCACACGTCAGCCGCACAGATGTATCGGGAATGAAGATATATCGTCGTAGTTCGCCTTATGGTAACGCATCCGAACACGGACTATACTTTTTAGCATTCGCATGTGAACAATTACGCTTTACGACTCAGCTACAACGTATGTATGGAATACCTGACGGAGTCACAGACAGATTAATTGATTATTCAGATGCTGTAACAGGATCATATTGGTTTGCCCCTTCTCAAACAGAGCTAGATAGATTAATGAATTAATTTGCATTCAACCGGGAGCGATGATTATGTCGAACGTTATTTTATATATAGCAACTAGCCTTGATGGTTACATAGCCAAAATGGACCATGACATCTCATGGCTCTCACATGTAGAAGTAAAAGGTGAAGATTACGGCTATCAACAATTTTTCGATGGTGTCAGTGCCGTGATCATGGGGAACAGTTCTTTTCAGGTGATTAAAGATTTTGCCGATTGGCCTTATGCTGATAAGCAATGCTTTGTCGCCTCTCACTCACCCGATATTACCCCGAATGATAGTGTCACCTTTATTACCGATCCGGCAGCAACGATCAAACAATTAAAAGTCAGTGCTGAAGGTAATATTTGGTTACTTGGTGGTGCTAACTTGGCCGATTCTTTATTACGGCTAGATTTAGTTGATGAATTAATTTTATCTACCATACCTATTTTACTCGGTAATGGTATACGTTTATTTAATGCGCCTCTGCCAGAACTGGGAGTGACGCTATTATCCTCTCAATCCTATCCGTCAGGACTGATACAAACACATTATAAAATAATAAAAAAACAAAAATAAATGATACGAATCCGCATTAATACGGGCGCTGTAGCTAATATATATTAGCTACAGCGCCTTAGCACAGACCAGCCATCGTCTACCTTTTAAATATATTCAAAACAAGTACTAACTTGCGTTTTACTCTATTCGCGGTTTATCTATATTAAAAATTAAAGTAATATTATGCTATTCATCGTTTTATGATAAAGCGAATACCCTTTTTCGAATCTAATACTAAGTATAAGAGTCTTTCTCCATGTCTAAATGGTTAACAGCTGGTATGAGTATTATCTCTATCGCCGCAGTCGGTTATTTCAACGTTTTCTATCAGCCGCAACAGGATCTCAATCGCATTCAATTACCACTACAACAAGACTGTCGTGTTAATCAGCAAGAATGTCAGGTGCAGTTAACACCAGAACAAACTATTTCGCTGTCTATTACGCCATTCAATGCAAAACCAATGACACCATTATCCGTTAATTTAAACGGGTCTAACATTGATAATGCCAGTATTACCATTAATGGTGTGAACATGATTATGCCGGGATTCCCTACATCGCTAAAAGCCATAAAGAAAGATAAATACCAAGCAGAAACAGCACTTTCGATCTGTATATTAGGTGAAATGTTATGGCAAGCAGACTTAACCATCACGGTAGCTGGTCAGCCTTATTTAATCCCTTTTCAATTTACCACCACAACTCATTAATTCAGGATGAACAAATGCAAAAATCAATAATAACCACACTTATCGCGACTGCTATTTTTTCAGCTGCGCCGACGTTTGCGGCAGAAAAAACTAACATGATGATCATGGATGCATGGGTGCGTGCAGCGCCACCATCAGCAAAAGTACAAGCCGCTTTTTTCACGGTTATGAATCACAGTAATAAACCGATCGTGATCACAGATGTTGAAGCGCAAGGTTTTGGCCGTAGCGAACTGCATTTATCAGGTAAAAAAGATGGCATGATGACAATGCAAAAACAGCAGCAAGTAACTATTCCTGCAAATACTGTTTTTCAATTCAAACCGGGTAGCTATCATGTGATGTTATTAGAACCAAGTAAGATCGCGGAACCGGGTGAATTGGTCAATGTATCGTTTACTTTATTAAACGGTGAAAAAATTAACGAAAAAATGCCTGTAAAACGTGATAACAGTAAGAAAAAAATGGATCACAGTAAAATGGACCATAACAAAATGGACCACTCGAACATGAAACATAATTAGTTTCGACAAGGGATCAACGAATGAAAAAATCTAAGGCTATAATCGCTGCGGGTATTATCGGCCTTAGTGCGCTCGGCGCTATTGTTGCCAATAATATGGAGCAATCAAGTTTACCGACATTCACGACAGCATACGCACAACCTAAGAAAATCACCTTGCCAGATTTCGTACTCGGTGATAATCAAGAATACACCAAGGCCCTATTTAAAGGTAAATGGTCATTGGTTTTCTTTGGTTATGCCAGCTGCCCAGACGTTTGCCCGACAGAGCTGTACAACCTCAACCATGTAGCTAGTATCATGACTGATGCTGGTAAAACCATGCCACAAGTAGTCTTTATCTCAGTTGATCCACAGCGAGATAGTAATGAAATGCTGACAACTTATGCGCATTTTTATAACGATAACTTTATGGGGATAACAGGCGCGACAAGTGAAATTGATAAACTAGTTGCTGGTTTTGGCGTTATTTATCAAAAAACGTTTTTAGCGAATAATGGTCAATATGTCTCAGTGCCTTACAGTAGCCCAATACCAGAAGATCAGCGTGAGAGTTATTTAATTAACCACTCTTCTCGACTGTATTTAGTTAATCCAGAAGGACAATATGTAGCGGCATTTGCACCGCCCCATAGCGCAAAGAAAATAGCTGAAGACCTGCTTAAATTATAATACTGTAATGCTCGTTATTAAGAACCTATGCCTTATAGAAATTAAGAGATAGGTAATTGCGTCGTATTTTTTAGCCCTTCCATCGCAAAGGAAGAGGTAACATCAGTTAATCCATCGACGCAATTAACTAATCGTTTATAAAACACATCAAATGCAGCCATATCTTTCACTAATACTTTCATCATGTAATCGTATTCGCCTGCCATACGGTAAAACTCAATAACCTCAGCAAATCCATCGATACTAACAACAAACTTCTTAAACCAACTATCACTGTGATTTTGGGTTTTGATATTAACAAACGCGGTGAGTGCGAGGCCGAGCTTCTGCTCATTTAATAATGCCACACGACGTAAAATATAACCGCTATCCTCTAACCGTTTTAGCCGCTTCCAACAAGGCGAAACCGTTAAGCTTACCTTATCCGCGAGTTCAGCCACTGACAAAGATGCATCGCGCTGCAGGATGTCTAAAATCAATTTATCCTTCGAATCTAACATAATGGAGTAAATCCTTTCTTTAATAATCCAATTACAAACATTCTAGTCTCAACTATAGCCCTTGGTAAATAGCTTGGTAAATAAATATGATACCGATGAATAAATAATATGACACGGCGATAAGTACCTAGCTCGCACTCTAGCCGCCATTGATTTGATATTTAACCATGTTACGTTATTGTATGCCGAGGGGTGATAATAATGTTAACGACACGGAAATTTTTAATTGGCTTTTATCTCATCAGCTTGATAATTTTATCAGGCTGGGTTTGGCGATCTGGTTACGCTAAATTGGCCAGCCAAAGTAATCAACAATTAGATATTTTTGCTGCTCACTTACAAAGCCAATTACAGCGTTTTGATGCTATCCCCAAATTACTGAGGGATCAAAAATTAGTGGTGGCTAGCTTACAAGATACCAATAATGTGCAGCTGAAAGAAAAAACCAGTCGTTATTTAAAATATGTTAACAATACTATTGGTGCGTCAGATACTTATCTTATCGATCTAAATGGTACCACTATCGCTGCAAATAACTGGCGTGATAAACAAACCTTCATTGGTAAAAACTTTGCTTTTCGTCCTTACTTTCAGCAAGCTGCTAACGGACAACAAGGCCGTTACTTTGCCTTAGGTACAACATCTGGTCAAAGAGGATATTATTTTTCATCTCCGGTTATCAACAAAAATAAAATTATTGGTGTTATCGTAGTTAAAATGGACCTATCAAAAATAGAAAAAGAGTGGACCAGAAAACAAGCTCACTTCATGGTAACGGATGATGACAATATTATTTTTATCTCTAATACCCAATCATGGTTGCTGCATAGCTTAACGCCCCTGAGTACCGAAAAATTACAACAAATAAAGCATAGTCGCCGTTATGGTGAAAAGACAATAGCGGCACTAAATTTTTCCGGTCAACTAGCGGATAACCAAGCATTGTTGCAGTTAACAACGAATAAACCGTTTACCACTAATTACCTTTCTCTTAGTAAATATATGCCAGCAGCAGGCTGGACGGTCCGTGTACTCGCGCCACTAACCGCTATTTTCATCGATATCTCCATTGGTATCGTACTACTATCATTGGTTTTTTGGTTGCTCAATCTGCGTTTAAAGTTATCTATGCATAAACGTCAACGCGCCAAAGACAAAGAACTACTGCGCATCAAAACCAAACTCAAACTTAAGCAAGAAGTTAAACGGCGAACCGCAGATCTAAATAACGAAATAGTTGAACGCCAAAAAATGGAGCAAACTCTGCGAGACACTCAAAAAGAACTTATCCAAACGGCCAAGTTAGCGGTACTAGGTCAGCTATCTGCCAGTATTAGCCATGAGTTAAATAACCCACTTGCAGCTATCCGTAGTTATGCCGATAATGCGTTGGTTTTTTTACAGCGCGAACAACATCAAGCAACCCAAAGTAATATCCAACGTATTATTCATTTAACTGAGCGTATGGCTAAAATCAGTTCACAACTCAAATTTTTTGCCCGTAAATCCACTGGTGAATTACACCGAGTCCCGCTGCTTAGCGTTATTAACATGGCGGTAGAGTTAGTCAAACCACAATTAAAAAGTAATCAGGTGAGTATTACTGTGAATACTGCCAACATTGATGTACAGGTGAATGTAGACCAAGTGCAATTAGAACAAGTACTGGTTAATTTATTATCGAATGCCATGCAAGCTGTCGAAGAATCCAGTGAAAAACATATTCATATCACTTTGTGCCGTAATAAAGAAGACGTAATTGTACAAGTTGATGATTCTGGCATGGGGATAAATACAGCCAATTTACCGCAACTATTTGATCCTTTTTTCACAACTAAGGAAACAGGCTTGGGACTGGGATTATCCATTTCCCATAAAATAATGCGTAATATGCAGGGTAACATTGAAGCAGAGAATCGCCCTAATGCAGGTGCCCGATTTAGCCTTAATTTACCCGTAGCAACAACGATAGAACAAGCATAGGATAAATAATGAGTCAGGTTTTTTTTATTGATGATGAAGAAGATTTACGAATCGCCAATCAGCAGACCTTAGAGCTTGCTGGTATTAATGTGACATGTTTTTCCGATGCTGAATCCGCACTAGCTCAATTAGCCGTCAAAACACCTTTAGTCGTGATCACGGATATTCGCTTACCCGGTTTATCTGGGCATCAATTACTGCTACAGCTCAGGCAGCAAGATCCTAGCTTACCTGTTATTTTGATCACTGGTCACGGTGACATCTCGCTTGCGGTACAAGCCATGCACGATGGGGCTTATGATTTTATTGAAAAACCCTTTGCGTCAGTACGACTTACTGAATCAGTAAAACGTGCCATGGAAAAACGGATATTAACCGAAGAAAACAGAACCTTAAAAAAAGCCTTACAAGCAAAAGAAACGCTTGGCCCTCGAATCATAGGCACCACTACAGCGATTGTTGAATTACGTGAAATGATTAGCCACATTGCCGATACCCCAGCCGATATTTTACTATTTGGTGAAACAGGTACAGGTAAAGAGTTAGTTGCACGTTCGCTGCATGAGCAAAGTAGTCGTCGTACACATAATTTCGTCGCTATAAACTGCGGCGCAGTACCCGAAAACCTCATCGAAAGTGAATTATTTGGGCATGAAAAAGGCGCGTTTTCTGGCGCATCAGAGCGACGTATAGGTAAGTTTGAATATGCCCAAGGTGGCACCTTATTCCTCGATGAAATCGAGTCAATGCCCATGCCGGCACAAATAAAATTATTACGAATTTTACAAGAGCGTACTCTCGAACGTATTGGTTCAAATAAAGAGATCCCGCTGGATATTCGTATTATTGCTGCGACCAAAGTAGACCTTACACAAGCCGCCAACGCCGGTACATTTCGCCAAGACCTGTATTATCGCCTTAATATAGTAACCTTAAACTTACCGCCCCTGCGCCAACGCTTCGATGATATTCAAAGCCTTTTCCATCATTTTTTATTGGTCTCTGCCGCCCGATATAGTAAAGCGGCACCAGCATTACCGCTTCAGGATGTTCAAACTCTGCTTGCTCATGACTGGCCTGGTAATGTGCGAGAGTTAAGGAACGCTGCAGAGCGTTATATATTGCTGGGAAAACTAACAGGACTAAGTTCAGTCAACGAAGCACAACCCACACTGACTCAAAATTTATCTGAGCAAGTAGAAACTTTCGAAAAGATCCTTATTGAACAAGCGCTGACAAGCTGTAATGGCAGTATTAAAGACACCATGCATCTACTCAATTTAGCGCGTAAAACCTTATATGACAAAATGCAGAAGCATCAAATTGATAAACATGACTTCAAAGATCTACCTATTAAATAACAATCAGTTAAGTAAATATCATAATTAAAATAGCCAGCATTTGCTGGCCATTTTATAATTACCTTAGAACGGATATTATGTCAGTGTATATACCATCTCAGCGCTTACTTATCTAAGCGGTAGCATGAACTTAACCCTTTAGTGAATAATCAGTTCAGGTCCCATCATCAAGGTTGGTAACCACGTTGATACCCAAGGCACATACGTGACGATAATTAAGAATACCAACATCAATGCTACCCACGGCATAACCGCTTTCACCACTTGCAACATCGACATATTTGCAACGCCAGAGGTGACAAACAAGTTCAATCCTACGGGGGGAGTGATCATACCAATTTCCATATTAACCACCATAATAATACCAAGATGAATAGGGTCAATCCCGAGTTCCAAAGCAATCGGAAATACCAAAGGTGCAACAATAATTAACAAACCCGATGGCTCCATAAACTGACCACCAATCAAAAGTAATACGTTTACCACAATCAAAAATGCAATGGGTCCAAGGCCTGCACTTAACATCACTTCCGTAATCATTTGTGGAATACGCTCTTCTGTTAACACATGTTTTAAAATTAATGCGTTAGCCACAATGAACAATAACATGATCGTCATTTTACCAGCATCAAATAAACTTTTTTTAGTATCCGCATGGCACAAAACTTGGAATGATTTAATAATCGCCGATTTATGGTTTTTCTTGTCTGCAAAAGGTCCCATATCTTTATACACAAAATTGGCAATGAAGAACGCATACACAGCAGCAACCGCAGCCGCTTCTGTCGGCGTAAAAATACCACCATAAATACCGCCGAGAATAATGACAATTAACATCAATCCCCATGATGCATCCTTCGCGGAACGAAAGATCTCACTCCAACCAACAAACGGTTGAGCAGGTAGTTTTTTAACTTTGGCTGTAATAAAAATAGCGATAATAAGCATTAGTCCCGCTAACATTCCCGGTACAACCCCAGCGAGAAACATGCGACCAACGGACACATCCGTTGCTGCAGCATACACAACCATTACGATAGAAGGCGGGATCAATATCCCAAGCGTACCAGCATTACAAATAACCCCAGCAGCGAATTCTTTGCTATAGCCATTTTTCACCATACCTGCGATAACTAAACTACCGATAGCGACAACGGTTGCAGGAGATGAGCCAGATAGCGCGGCAAACATCATACACGCAACCACCGAAGCAATCGCTAAACCGCCTGGGAACCAACCCACGATAGCAATTGCAAAACGAATTATTCGTTGGGCAACACCACCCGTCGACATAAAGGTTGATGCCAAGATAAAAAATGGAATCGCCAATAACGTGTAATGCCCAGCAAATGCATTAAATAACGTTTGTGCAACGGATGCTAAACTCGCATCTGAATTAACAAGTAAGAATAGGATACTCGATAAACCAAGTGACACAGCAATCGGTACGCCGAACATCATGAAACCGATGATCATCAATAACAATATAACTAAAACCATAACTTAATCCTTGTTATCTTCTTCTAATACCGCCAACGCGTCTTCAGCTTCGTGACTTGCGATCACGCGGTCTATTTTATTAGTAAGTACTTGCCAAAGCAGTTGTGAAAACCTAAATGTCAGCAATGCAGTTCCCAACGGTAGGGAAAAATAAGGAATAAAACGAGGTAATTTTTCATACCGTTCACCTTCATTAAGCCAATCAGCAAGAAACTGTAAGAACTCCGGCATCGGAATGTCATCTGTTTCATACCAAGCTTGATCAGTAATAAACGGATACCAATAATTCCACGAGCCGAACAATAACAACACAGAGAAAAGTAAGCACAAACTTACCGCCATAACAGCATAAAGTTTACGTAGTTTAACTGGTGCCATGTTAATTAGAATATCAACACCGATATGAGAATGTTTTTTTACGCCGTACGATGCACCCACTAACACTAGCCAAGCAAATAAAAATACGGTTAATTCTAACGCCCATAAAATATTGCCATTAAACAAATACCGAAACACAACATTGGCAAACGTAAGCAAGGTCATCACACCAAGTGACATGGCTATATTTAATTCTTCGAGGCTATCGGATAAACGCCCTAAGCGTTCCCATAATCCATTATTCATACTGGTTCCCTTATTAGCTTAACGCGGCATAAGTCACTTATGCCGCACGATATTATGATTTATTCGACGCTAATGCTTTCTGAATTAAGTCACTGCCAATATCTTTCTCGAACTTAGACCAAACAGGTTGTAGCTTAGCCACCCAAGCTTCGCGTTGTTCTGGTGTTAATGTACGAACAACACCACCAGCCGCTATAATATTATTTTTATTTTCATTGTTAATACGTGTTGATTCGGCATTACGCGTTGCAGACACTTCAACGATAATTTGACGCAGTTGCACTTTCACATCGTTCGGTAATTTAGCCCACCAACGATTTGATGTGACAAGTAGGTAATCAAGAATACCGTGGTTAGTTTCAGTTACACCGTCTTGAACTTCGAAGAATTTTTTACCATAAGTATTCGACCAAGTATTCTCCTGACCATCAATAACTTTGGTTTGTAGGCCGCCGTAAACTTCTTTAAACGACATTTTTTGTGGGTTAGCGCCCAGTTGCTCAAACTGTGCAACAAGTACATCAGACGCTTGCACGCGGAATTTCAAACCTTGTGCATCTTCAGGGTAAATAAGCGGACGGTTAGCAGACATTTGCTTCATGCCGTTATGCCAAAATGCCAAGCCCTGTAAACCACGGCGACGCATTGAGTTTTTCAACTTTTCACCGGATTCAGAGTTCTGGAAACGATCGACGGCAGTAATGTCATCAAAGAGAAAAGGAAGATCAAAAATACGGAATTTTTTGGTGATTTTTTCAAACTTAGACAGAGATGGTGCGGCTAATTGCACATCACCATTTAACAAGGCTTCAAGTACTTTATTATCATCATAAAGTGTTGAGTTAGGGAAAACTTGCATACAAGCTTTACCGTTCATCTCTTTATTTACTCGCTCTTCCAGTAATGAAGCGGCAATGCCTTTAGGATGCTTGCTAGTATTCGTCACATGACTAAATTTAATCACGATTTCACCAGGGTCACAGGCACCAGAAGAGGCTTGAGCCGTAAACGAGCTCATGCTAGCCAGTACTATCGATATTGCCGTTGCGTATTTAAACATAATAATCTCCATATAATTATAACGTTGTCAATCAAGGTGAAATCAACTTAATTAACAGTACGATAACCATATAGCAACCATTGAGCCACAATTGCATGTAATGATAAAAACAATAATAACAATAGCTTAGATTATAATGTTTTTTAGTACACTTTTATAATGGGTGGAGAGTCACCCATGATAAAAGTGGGATTGGGGTGAATACCACCAATCGAGTGATAAGATAAAGAATACCTCGGAGCTTAATAACCCCATCCAGAAATTTATTCTAATAAAAACAATATTGCACTATAAATACAGCGACCAATCACAATGAAAAACAAATAAATACTCCAAATAATAACTTTTGGAGTATTTATTGGCTTTAAAATACTATTTATAAAGAAAATAGGAAAACATCTTTCTCAGTAAAAAGCATAAAATTATCGTATTAAATATTCCAGCACTAATATAGAGATAGCCTTATGAATACAAAACTCGTCGCCACATTATTATTTGCATCTGTATGTTTGATCTGGGGTACAACCTGGATGGCTATGGAAATTGCAGTTCATTCAATTCCACCGATCACTGCAACTGGATTACGCTTTGCACTAGCTGCACCGCTATTAATTTTAGCTGCTCGCAAACTCAATATCCCGCTGATGTTCCCAAAAGGTAAAAATCTTGAATTTGCGTTAATCAGCGTGTTTTATTTTGCAGCGCCATTTACCTTAATGATTTTTGGTGAGCAATATATTTCGTCAGGCTTGGCGTCTATTATTTTTGCCACTATGCCGGTTGTTGTATTGGCGTTCGCCGTATTAGTACACCGCCAAAAAGTACACATCCACCAAGTAGCAGGCCTTGCAATTGCTTTGTTTAGTTTAATTACAATTATTAGTAATGAGATGGGCGTGAGTGCAAATGGTAGCCTAATAGGTGTTGGCGCATTAGTGTTAGCCGTATTAATGCACGCGACAATTTATACCAGTGTACAAACGCGTTGTCAGGGTATTCACGTACTGACTTATAATGCACTACCATGTCTTGTTGCTTCAGTATTATTATTGACTGTTGGTGCATTCACAGAGCAACCCGACTTTAGCACATTCACATCAACATCTTGGTTATCTGTTATTTACCTTGGTGTTATTGCTGGTATTGGCGGCATCATGGCTTACTTCCAGTTAAATAAAGTGGCAAGTCCGTTTCAAGCATCAATCTGTTTCCTTGTGTTCCCCGTTATCGCGCTTGGTTTGGACAGCACAATCAACGGCAAAACAATTAGCCACGAATCATTACTCATGGTGGTAATGCTAACTGCAGGTGTTTTACTGTGTAAATTACCGATTGAATTAATCAGTAAACGTTTCACAAGAACTGCCTCTAAAGTAGAGAGATCGTCATAATTCATAACAGGTTTTATAATATAGGCTGCGTTCGCGTTATGCGATAGCAGCCTGTCTGCATTATTTTAGTGCCGTTAACGACCTATCCCAATCTTTCCAAACCACTTCTAAGCCCATCGTTTTGACTAGATCGGCCATTTCACTTGGTGAACGGTCATCATCAATTTCAAACTGCTCTAAGGCTTTCTCTGTATCGTCAGAATAACCACCGGGTTGGGTCTTCGAACCCGCACTAATACTGGTGATCCCCAATGGAATAACATTGTCACGAAAATGCTCGGACTCTCGCGTCGATAACGATAATTCCACATCCGGATTAAACAATCTATAAGCACAAATCAACTGTACTAATTGGCGATCATTCATAATCGACTTCGGCTGAAATGCACCTTCACATGGTCTTAAACGTGGGAAAGAAATTGAATACTTGGTTTGCCAATAACGTTTTTGCAAA
>Ga0209292_1001657_pt1 | contig 26873 bp, 26 predicted proteins | sample GOMGulsemesocosm_2_FD_184634 | JGI IMG/M metagenome (GOLD analysis project Ga0209292, IMG submission 184634) | Methane-oxidizing microbial communities from mesocosms in the Gulf of Mexico - GOM9C Gulf of Mexico (SPAdes) (version 2) | ecosystem: Environmental > Aquatic > Marine > Cold seeps... | reverse complement strand
ATGGACAGCATGGCTGACATGGCTGACAAATACAGCTTTGGTGAGCTACGCATCAGCCACTTCCAGAACGTTGTACTGGCCGATGTCGAGTTATCTGACCTCTACACCGTTTGGGAAGAAGCCAAAGCGCTGGGCTTCGCCACACCAAACCTGGGCCTGCTGACTGACATGATCTGCTGCCCGGGCGGTGATTTCTGTGCACTGGCTAACGCCAAGTCACTACCTATCGCTGACCAGCTGCAACACCGCTTTGACGATCTGGATTACCTGTATGACATTGGTGAGCTGGAACTGAACATTTCTGGCTGCATGAATGCCTGTGGTCATCACCACGTGGGTAACATCGGCATCTTGGGTGTTGATAAAAAAGGCGCTGAGTTCTACCAGGTTTCACTGGGTGGTGAATCCGGTGTTAACGCCAAAATCGGTAAAATTGTAGGCCCATCCTTTGGTGAAGCCGACGTCGCCGACGCCGTAGAAAAAATCATCAAGGTTTACCTTGAAAACCGTACCGAAGAAGAACGTTTCATCGACACTTATGAACGTATCGGTATGCAACCATTCAAAACACGGGTATATGCCGATGCCTAACATCATCAAAGACGGACAAATTCAAGACGATAACTGGCAACTTATTGCCAAAGACGCCACCGACAACCTGCCTGCGGGCGACATTATTGTCCCCGTTGAATTATGGAAAACTCAGGCAGATAGCCTGATTCAACGCGATGGTAGAGTTGCAGTATGGATTGATGCCGGCGAAGAAGTCGAAAGCATCACCAGTGACCTGGATAAAATAGCCTTCGTGGCTATCAATTTCCCAGCCTTCACCGACGGTCGCGGCTATTCTTACGCACGCCTGTTACGTGAACGTTATAACTATCAAGGCGAAATCCGCGCCATCGGCGATGTAATGCAGGATCAACTGCAGCACATGTTCCGTAGCGGCTTCAGCAGCTTTGCAGTTAAAGAAGGAAAAGACATCGAAGCAGCATTGGCTGGCTTTAAAACCATTAGCGAGCCTTACCAGGCCGCTACTGATTTACCACCGCTGTTCAGACGCCGCAGTTAGTTTCTACGCTAATCCCTACATCTGACAAAAAAGGGGATCTTAATTTTAAGATCCCCTTTTTTAGTTCTAACACTTCATCAAGATAACCAGTCACTAAAGCGAGCACATCACTCCCGTTCCTCGCAAACCGCAATACCCTGCAGGATTCTTAGCCAGATATTGCTGGTGATCCTGTTCAGCATAATAAAACGCCGGCGCCTCACCAATTTGCGTGGTTATCGAATCACGGCCATGTACTTCCAACTGCTTTTGATATGCAGCCCTACTGAGCAAAGCCGCCTTCAATTGATCCTCTTCGCTGACAAAAATTACTGAGCGATACTGACTACCCCGGTCATTACCCTGCCGCATGCCCTGCGTTGGATCATGAGATTCCCAAAATATTTTCAGTAACTCACTAAAGCTGATATCGGCCGGATCAAAGACTACCTGTACAACTTCGGCGTGCCCCGTCAAACCAGAGCAAACCTCCTTGTAGTTTGGGTTTTCGGTCACACCACCGGCATAACCCACGGAGGTCACATAAACACCCGGCAACTGCCAAAATAAGCGCTCAGCCCCCCAAAAACAGCCTAAGCCAAACACCATCTGCCGCAAGGATTCTGGAAAAGGCGCCTTTATGCGACGACCATTCACATAATGCTGATCATGCACTGGCATCGCCTCATCCCTACTGGGTAACACCTTTTCAGGGACAAGCAACTGCAACTTACGCTCATTCATCTTACGATCCTTTGTTGTCATACGTGCTGGTCAATCAAGCTCACACCCGCTAAATTAGTTCTTCGACAATAATTCAGCCGAAATAATTCCCATGCAATTAATTCTCGCCTCCAGCTCAAACTATCGCAAAGAACTATTACAGCGACTACACCTACCCTTTGAGTGCTTCTCCCCAGATATTGATGAAACACCTTTTCCTGATGAAACCGCAGAGCAATTGGTTAAACGCTTATCACTGCAAAAAGCACACAAGGTTGCAGAAACCTTTCCTGACGCCCTCATTATTGGTAGCGATCAGGCCGCCGTGCTGGAAGGTAGAATCCAAGGGAAACCCGGCAGCGCGAAAAAGGCACTAGCACAACTGCGCAACGCCAACGGCAAAACTCTACAATTCATGACAGGACTGTGTCTTTTTAATAGCCGCACCGGCAATCACCAATTGGACATGGTGCCCTTTGAAGTGCAGTTTCGCACACTTAGCGATGAGGCCTTAAAACACTATATTGAGTTGGATATGCCGCTGGATTGTGCAGGCAGCTTCAAATGGGAACAACTGGGTATTGCGCTCTTCAGCGCCATGTCAGGCAATGACGTTACCAGCCTACAAGGCCTACCACTGATCAGATTGATCGACATGCTGGAAGTTGAAGACGCTAGGGTTTTATAAAACCCTAGCGTCAAAAGGACAGATCGGAAATTTACTTCAGCAACGGCGTATCCGCACCAATGCCAAATTTTGTTGCTAAAGTGCTAGCAGCAGCAATGCCCAAACGATCAGCAAATTCTTCGAAAGGTGAACGTTTAAGGGTGAAGTCGACAATATTTTCTTCACCGATAACTTCACGCGCTACAAAACCGGTGCTGCCCAGACCATCAATCAAGCCCATTTCCAGCGCTTGCTCACCTGTCCAGATCAAACCGGAAAACACCTGATCATCAGATTTAAGACGATCACCACGGCCCTTCTTAACCTGAGAAATAAACTGCTTGTGGGTCACCTTCAGCACGCTCTGCCAAAATACCTTATCGCTCTTTTTAAGCGGTGAGAAAGGATCAAGAAACGCTTTGTTTTCACCCGACGTAAACACGCGACGCTCAACACCTAGCTTTTCCATAGTATCGACAAAGCCAAAGCTAGAGGAAATCACACCAATGGAACCTACCAAACTGGCTTTATCAGCATAAATTTCATCGGCGGCGGCAGCAATGTAGTAGGCACCGGATGCGCCTATATCGCTGATCACTGCGTAGACTTTGGTATCAGGATAAAGCCCCTTGAGGCGCATAATCTCATCGTAAACATAACCCGACTGCACAGGTGATCCACCTGGGCTGTTGATACGCATGATCACACCTTGAGTATTCTCATCCTCAAAGGCATTGCGCAGGCCGGTAACAATCGTGTCAGCATTGGCAAGTTCCTGATCACTGATAACACCATTAATGTCCACCAATGCTGTATGCGCTCCACCCAGACCCGCACCAGAATCACCCATCCAGCTGGGCAAAGTAAACAGAAACAAAATCACGAAGAGATAGGTAAAAGTCAGCAACTTGAAAAAGATACCCCAGCGTCGTGAGCGGCGGCTTTCCTTGTTTTGCTGCATTAGCAGTTTTTCAATCAGCTGCCATTCCTTGTCACCACCAGGCTTACCTTGCCCTGATGCTTGTTCTTTCCATAAATCCTGACTCATTTCATCGCCCTAATTATAAAATTCAGATTAAACGTTCAACTTTCTATAAAGCTAACGAACCAGCAACCAGTCACGCAATTCCGTCAGGTGATCAATAATCAGCCGCGGCTCATGCGCCTGTAAACGCGACACATCGTGCACGCCGTAACTCACACCCACACTGTCGATACCGGCATTTTTAGCCATAGCCAAATCAAATTCGGTATCCCCCACCATCAGTGCCTGCTCAGGTGGACAGCCAAATTCTTCAAGCAGCTCATGCAACATTTGCGGATGCGGCTTGGAGCAGGTTTCGTCAGCACAGCGTGACCCATGAAAATAGCTGTGCCATTCATTATAGGCCAACAATCGATCCAAGCCTTTACGAGTTTTCCCCGTAGCAATCGCCAGCTGAAGACCGGAGGATTTCAGCTCCGCAAGCACGCTCTCAGCCTCAGGAAATAATTCCAACGTAGCGGGATTGCCGGCTACAAAGTGCCGGGAATAGGCTTCACACAGGGTTTTTCTGCGCGTATCAGGCTCTGCCGGATACAGCCGATGCACTGCCTCGGGCAAACCGAGACCAATGATGTCTCGCACCGCCGCTGCCGATAACACCTCAAACGCCAACTCACGCATCGCCAGCTGCATGCTCTCAACGATATGCAGCTCAGAATCCATCAGCGTGCCATCCCAATCAAAAATAATCAGCGAATACATGCTCATTAATTCAACTTCGCTACAAATGATTTCAATGCGCTATCCAATGGCGCCTCTACGCGCAATACTTTTCCTGTTTCTGGCATCTCAAACTGCAACGATTCGGCATGCAAAAATAAACGCTTTAAACCCTTCGCTTTGGCGCGTTTGTTATCAGCTTCAGCGGTGTATTTCTCATCACCGGCAATCGAATGCCCGGCAAACTGACAATGCACACGAATCTGATGGGTACGGCCACTCACCGGATACGCCTGCACCAGCGTGTAACCCTCAAACCGCTGCCTGACTTCAAAGCGTGTCAAAGAAGGCTTGCCCTCTGCACTAGCAACTACCATGCGTTCACCAGACTGCAAGGTATTCTTTTGCAGTGGCGCATCGACTTTGGTTTTACGTGTTGGCCAATTACCAATCACCAGCGCCTGATAATGCTTAGTAACCTTATTGGTACGCAGCAAATCATGTAAATACCGCAGCATGCTGCGTTTTTTTGCCACCATGATACAGCCGGAGGTATCTCTATCCAGACGATGCACCAGCTCCAAAAAGTGTGCATCAGGACGCAGTTGGCGTAATGTTTCAATCAAACCCAGTTTGATGCCACTGCCACCATGCACCGCAAGACCAGAGGGTTTATTGATAATTAGCAACGTCTCATCTTCGTACAAGACGGATTCTTCAACCGCTTGCCGTAAACCCTTGCCCGCCTGCGGCAACTCGTTCGGCGCAGCAACCCGTATCGGCGGCACACGTACCACATCACCCGGTTTTAATTTGTAATCGGCCTTAATACGACCCTTGTTAACGCGCACCTCGCCTTTACGAATAATCCGATAAATACGCGTTCTAGGCACACCTTTAAGACGCGCACAGAGAAAGTTATCGATACGTTGCCCCGCCATATCCTCCGAGACCTCAAGCATTTGCACTTTGCTTGCAATTTGACCCGGGGCTGAGCTTTGGGCTAACGTTTGATCAGGCGCTTCAGGTTTTGTCATCTAATTACAATTAACTCTTTGTCCGATTGATGAAATGGGTGTTAGCTGTTATATTTGCCAGCGCTTAGCGAGCTACAGGGGCTTTTACCCTAGTGTTTTTATGTGAATTTGGCCAACTAGCAAGCCAACATCGACAACCGTATTTGTTGTCTTCACCACTAAAAGCAGGGTGTTTAATAAAACCATACGCAACCCGAATAAAGGCGGGATTGTACAGGCTAAGTTAACGAATTGGTATGAACGGCTGCGGGCCTCTTGCAACAAAACATGCAATAGAAAATGCAGTCCTAAAAATTAGGCGTCTATTCCGCATTAATGACGGATGGGCAGGTAGAATAATTGCGTTAACACGACAACGCGCTACCCACACAATGTGTAATGCAAGAGACATCAGCGGCGAGATTTACCCCGCTTAACGGATTTACCGAGTCTCTTTCAATGAAATGTGTTTGTATAAAACACGCCGCTTTCGCGCCCAAATCAGCCCGAGAGCTAACTGAAACAACAGGTTACCAGCCGCCGGCCTTGAAGCCCGCGAAGACTGACAAACCTGCTTAAGCCACTGACTTAGCCGCATAACGCTAACAGTGCCGCCAAAAGCACGAGTAAGTTAACAGGTCACAGCATATCAATAGCTGTCTGGCGTTAGAGCACACATTGCATTGATTACGGAGTATGTAGCACCAGAATTAACGGGTATACAGCCCACATAAACACAGTATTTGTGCTTATGTAATTTGGCGAAGACATCACGGTTTCACCATGATTCGCCCGAAATAACTGTATAAACCGGCTCTGGATTAGTTGTCGTTTGGTTAACGCCTAACGAGCAATTTAGAATGAAAAGAATGTTAATCAACGCCACTCAATCCGAAGAGGTGCGTGTCGCCCTTGTTGATGGTCAAAGCCTTTACGATCTGGACATTGAATCCGGCTCCCGCGAACAGAAAAAGTCCAATATTTACCGCGCTAAAATCACCCGTGTTGAACCCAGCCTTGAAGCTGCGTTTGTAGATTTTGGTGCCGAGCGTCATGGTTTCCTACCCCTTAAAGAAATCTCCCGCGAATACTTTTCCAAGGATCCTTCTCAAATCAAGGGTCGCGTCAACATTAAAGACGTGCTGAAAGAAGGTCAGGAACTGATCGTTCAGGTTGAGAAGGAAGAGCGTGGCAACAAGGGAGCCGCACTGACCACCTTTATCAGCCTGGCTGGCCGCTACATGGTTATGATGCCAAACAACCCGCGCGCGGGTGGCATCTCTCGTCGAATTGAAGGCGAAGACCGCACACAACTTAAAGAAGTGATGTCACAGCTGCAAATCCCTGAGTCTTCAGGCGTGATCGTTCGCACCGCTGGCATTGGCAAAAATCTGGAAGAGTTACAGTGGGATCTTGATTACCTGCTACAACTGTGGGAATCCATCTCTAAAGCATCATTAGAAAACCGCGCACCATTCCTGGTCTATCAGGAAAGCAACGTCATCATCCGCGCCATCCGCGACTATTTACGCCGCGATATCGCCGAAGTCCTGATCGACGAAGAAAGCGTGCACCAGGAAGCCGTTAACTTCATCAGCCAGGTCATGCCGCACTACAAGGACAGGATCAAACTGTACGAAGACGAAGTACCGCTCTTCAACCGCTACCACATCGAAAGCCAGATCGAGACCGCCTTCCAACGCGAAGTGAAATTGCCTTCCGGTGGTTCTATCGTTATCGACCCGACTGAAGCACTGATTTCTATCGACATCAACTCCGCGCGTGCCACCAAAGGTAGCGATATCGAAGAAACCGCACTTAACACCAACCTTGAAGCCGCTGACGAAATTGCCCGCCAATTACGCCTGCGCGACATGGGCGGCCTGGTGGTGATCGACTTTATCGATATGAGCAGCAACCGCAATCAACGTGACGTTGAAAACCGTATCAAGGATGCACTAAAACTGGATCGTGCTCGTATTCAGATCGGCCGTATCTCCCGGTTCGGTTTGCTAGAAATGTCCCGCCAGCGCCTGCGTCCATCGCTGGGTGAAACCAGCACTATCGTCTGCCCACGCTGTAGCGGTCACGGCACGATTCGCAGCATTGAATCGCTGTCACTGTCGGTGATGCGTTTGATCGAGGAGGAATCGTCCAAAGATCGCACCGCACAGATTCACGCCTTCCTGCCGGTTGTGGTTGCCACCTTCCTGCTGAACGAAAAGCGTGAGAAAGTTGCCGAAATCGAAAAACGTGAAGATGTGAAAGTTATCATCATCCCTAATCCTAACCTGGAAACACCGCACTTCGATGTGCAACGTATTCGTGAAGACAACGAAATCATTCACACCACTGATGCCAGCTACGGCCTCATTGAAATCGACGACGATGCCAGCGCATTAATTCCCGACGTCAGCAGTAAAAAGAAAGAAGCCGCTGTTAAATCTGTCATGCCTGCAACTGTTGCGCCAGCTCATGTTGAACCGGCAGCAACGAGCCCAGCGGTTTCAGCTACGCCTGCACCAGTCCCTAGCGCCAGCAGCACAACAGAAAAACCTGGCTTCCTGAAACGCATTATTGGCGGCCTGTTTGGTGAACCAACCCAACCAGTTCCCTCAAAACCCGTTGAGCCCGAACAGCCTGCCGAGAAACAAGAAGTCAAAAAACCACGTAGCGAGCAGCGCCCACAACGTGACAACCGTCGAGATAGCTCAAAAGGTGACCCTGAAGAAGGCTCACGCGGAAATCAGTCCCGAGGCCGCAGTGACCGAAATGAACGCAAGGGCCGTGGTTCTCGTAACCGCCCGCAGGAATCTGACCGCTCTGACGACAAAAGAAATCAGAACAAACCTAAGGCAGCTACTGCACCAGAAAAAGATACCAAGCGTGAAGCTGTAGCGAGCACCGAACAGGGCTCGGATAAAAAGCCACAACGCCGAAACCGCCAGGATTCTGGCGCTCGTCGTTCCAAACCTCGCCGCGAAGAACGTTCTCGCATCACAGAAGCGGAACAAAGCACTGTAGCGCCAGAGGCCAGCAGCGCAGCTCAAGCGCCTGAAGCTATCGCAGCCAATGCAGAAATGAGCACCGCTCCTGTTACCGAAAAATCAACAGCCGCAAACAAAACGGAAGGCCCAACTCGCCGCCGTCGCTCCTCTCGTGGCCAACGCCGTCGTGATACTGACGACAAAGCAACTCGCTCAATCGACGTAGAATCAGAAGCTACGTCCGAAAGCAAAGCACCTCAAGCTGCGCGCGAAGAACAGCCTACGCCGGTAACTGACAACAGAGTCAGTAAGCCACAGGCAGCTGCAAAACCAACAGCGCCTGAGCAGAAGAGTGCTGACAAGCCAACGCCTGTAGCTGACACCAGCAGCAAGCAAGCTGATACTAAAAAGGATGCTCCAGCCGTTAGCGCCGAACAGTCGAAGCCTAAAAGCAGCAAACCTGCACCGACTGAAGCAAGCAAACCGTCTGAGGCTAAGCCAGCAGCTGCGCCGGTGAAATCTGAGCAAGCTGCAGCCACACCAAAAGCGGCTGAAAAGCCTGCACCGGCTAAAGCTGCCGAGCCAACTAAAGCTAAAAGCAACGCAACTAACAAAGATACAAGTACGGCACCGGCGCCAAGAAAGCCAAAACGCCGTGCGCCAAATGATCCGCGTGAAAAACGTCGTGCTGCAGAGCAAGCAGTCAAGGAGCAGACAACTCCTGCACCTGTCGCTGAGAAACCTGCTGAGGTTAAAAAGCCAGTAGCAGCAACTCCTGTTGAAGCTAAGGCAGTTGAAACTAAGCCTGCAGAAACGAAAACTGCAGAACCTGCGAAGAAAGAAGAAAAAGAGGCGAAACCTGCTGCAACAGCCGCGCCAGCCAAACCTCAAACTGAAGAGAAAAAACCTTCCGCACCTCAAAGTACATCAGCACCGGAAAAAACAGAGCAAGCTGACTAGGCCTGCTCTCCCGCTGACTACCCGGCGCCTGCTAAGGTGTCGGGTAGACTGGCGAGACAGGGTAAATAGTAGGCTCCATTTCCAGTGTCACAGCAAAACGCTGTTGTACTGATTCCTTGATACGCTCCGCCAAAGCCAATAAATCCTCGGCTTGCCCCACGCCATAATTGACCAGCACCAACGCCTGTTTGGCATGTACGCCAATATCAGCTTCACGAACCCCTTTCCAGCCACACTGCTCAATCAACCAGCCTGCAGCCAATTTGCTGTAGCCAGGAACGTCTGAATAAGCGACCAAATCAGGAAACTGCTGCTGTAACTCCGCACGTTGCGCATCTTCAATGACAGGATTTTTAAAAAAACTTCCGGCATTACCAATTTCAGCAGGATCCGGCAATTTTGAGCTGCGTAGCTGACAAACTGCAGCACTGACAGACTGCGGCGTTAAGACAAGCCCCAAGCGTTCAATTTCGACTGCAATGGCACCGTAGCGCGTATTTACCTCCGGCAGCATAGAAAGTGTCAGATTGACATGACAGATAATATAGCGGCCACGTGCCTCACCCTTAAACAGACTATCCCGATAAGCAAACTGGCAATCGTCACCATTAAGGGTGACCACCTCTAACGTCTCACGATCAACAGCCTCCAGACTATGGAAAACATCTTTTAACTCAACGCCGTAGGCACCAATATTTTGCACGGGCGCGGCACCAACGGAGCCAGGAATCAGCGACAGGTTCTCAATACCAAAATAACCCTGATCAAGGCACCAGCGCACCAGCTCATGCCAGTTCTGGCCCGCACCCACGCGTATCGTTACAGAGTTTCCCGCATCACCCACCACCTCAATGCCCGAATTAGCCAGTTTAAGCACCAGCCCCGGCAAATCACTAACCAGCACCACATTACTGCCTTCGCCCAGCACCAGTAATGACAAATCCAGGGCGCGTACAAAGCGTAACGCCTCAACAACATCGGCACTGCAGTGTGCCTCTGCAAAATAGCGCGCAGACGCCTCAAAGCCGAAGGTATTGAGTTCACGAAGGGAGTAATTTTCAAGAATTTGCATAGGGCTCCAAGGTAACAGCCCGAAAAATTAATAGGCAGAAACTAGCATTATCGAATCTGTTCAAGCAGACCATGGCAGGCCTCTTCAACCAAATCAAGCACGTGCTCAAAACCATCAACACCATCATAGTAGGGGTCAGGCACAGCTGTTAAGCCCGATTTTGGCGCATGCTCGAGGAATAAACGGATTTTACCGTGATGATGCAACGGCGCCATCGTTAACAGATCCCTGAGATTATTCTCATCCATAGCCAAAATATGGTCATATTGCTCAAAATCTTTGATATGAACTGTTCTGGCACGCAGCACTGACAAATCATAACCACGTTCTCTGGCTGCTGCTTGCGCACGTTGATCAGGTGCTTTGCCGATATGCCAATCACCGGTGCCGCATGAATCGACATCAATACGATCAGTCAGACCCTGATCAGCCAGCAATTTTCTGAATACAGCATCAGCGGTAGGAGAGCGGCAAATGTTACCAAGACAAACGAATAATACTGTTACCATGCCGATTTACACCTCAGCCAATAAAAGATGTTACGCCAGTAGTGCACGCACGCGCTCAAGATCAGCCTCAGTATCAACGCCGGCAGGTGGCGTTTCCACAGCTTGAGCCACTTTGATATCAACACCATTCCACATCGCTCGCAACTGTTCCAGCGATTCAGCCAGCTCAAGCGGTGCTGGTGGCCAGGTGACAAACTGATGCAGCAAGCCAACCCGGTAGCCGTAAATGCCAATGTGCCGCTGAAAATCTACACCTGCGGGCAGTTGAATAGGCAAATCACCACCAAAACCATTAAAGTCATCGCGCGCCCAAGGCAGTGGCGAGCGACTAAAATACAACGCCGAGTTTACTGCATTACTCACTACTTTCACCGCGTTAGGATCGAACACATCAGCAACATTGTCGATGGGTTCGCTTAGCGTAGCGATGCCGGCATTCGGCGAATTCAGCAGTAATTCAGCCACTTGATTGATATTCGACGGTGGAATTAAAGGCTCATCACCCTGCACGTTAACAATCACTTCGTCATCGCCATAACCCATCTGAGCCACTACTTCCTGCAACCGGTCGGTGCCAGACTCATGATCAGCCTTCGTCATGCAAACACGCGCACCAAAACCCTCGACAACCGCTTTAATACGCTCGTCATCAGTGGCAACAATCACCTCACGAGCAGCACTTTTACAAGCTTGCTCGTAAACGTGCTGAATCATCGGTTTGCCAGCAATATCCTTCAGAGGTTTGCCCGGCAATCGCGTCGACGCGAATCGCGCCGGAATAATTACGGTAAAAGACATAAGCAGAAAGTCACAGTCTGAGCGCTCAGGCGCTGGAGTTATTTATCGAGACGTTCGTCAGCGGACAAAGGACGAGCTTCGCCCTCTAGCATCACAGGAATACCGTCACGTACAGGAAAAGCCAGCCCATCAAATTTACACACCAGCTCTTTATTTTCTTTGTCGTGGTTCAACTCGCCTTTACAGATCGGGCAGGCCAGAATTGAAAGTAAGCGTTCATCCATCTTATTCACCTTTAGGCATCAGCGGAGCGATTAGCCAGCTTTTTCAAGCCACTTAAACCCTCCAATTGACGCTGAAAAACAGTTTTAAATTCGTTATCAAGCTCCGCTTCTACACTCAGGTACCAGCATCGCTCATCAGCAATCTGCGTGCATTTTACCGCATCCTTCTCGGTCATAATAATGGCTTTTCCATCATTTATAGGCAGATCGCCGGAAACAAAGGCATGATGGTCCGCAAAGGCATGACGCTGCAGTCGATAGCCCAGTTTTTCAAGCGTTACGAAAAAGCGCTCCGGATTACCGATCCCTGCCATCGCATGAACTTCCTGGCCCGCAAGCTCGTCAATATCTTTAATCTTCCCGGTACTCAGATTAACCAGCTGCGAGGGTTTTAGCTGCATCAACTGGCTATCCTGCTCAAGTCTTAACTGACCACCATTGACGACAATCCAGTCAACCTCATCCAGCCGTTCAGGACCTTCACGCAGCGGTCCCGCTGGCAGAAATAAACCATTACCTAAACCACGTACGCCATCCAGCACAGCAATTTCCATGTCACGACCCAGTGCATAATGTTGCAAGCCATCATCACTGATCACCATATCGCAATCGGTGTTTTCCACTAGATGTTTTACGGCGTCAACACGAATCGCATCCACCACCACTGGACATCCACAACGACGAGCCAGCATCAGAGGTTCATCACCCACCTGTGCGGCTTCACTGTCAGCCGTAACAAGAAAGGGATAGTGTGGCGCCCTGCCACCGTAACCACGGCTGACAATGCCAGGTTTAAAACCCGCATTCCGAGCCAATTGAACCAGCGCGGCAACCAAGGGAGTTTTGCCCACCCCCCCAACGGTGATGTTACCAACAATAACAACCGGAATAGGCGCATGCCAAATGGGTTTGGCGCCGGACTGATAGGCCAACCGGCGCTTTACTGATTGTCGTCGAAACAGGCTCGCCAATGGCTTCAGCGTAACCAACCAAGGGCTACCCTGATACCAGGCGTCAACGAGACTTTTCAAAATATACAGCCTTTACTTGAGGCGCTTTTAAAAATAGTGATATTTGCGTGAATGCAAGGAACCACCGCGCGCAAAACCGGAGTGTATATAAACATACATGAGGGTTTGAGCACGGAGCTGACGCCGCAATCACACAAATAGTCATTTTTTGAAGTGCCTACTCAGTGTCGCGCTGGCGTGTTGTTATGCTCAGCCGTGAATAACCTAATTGTCCTGCTGCATCCATCGCGTTAACAACAGCTTGATGTGGCGCATTGCCATCAGCAGAAATAATCACCGGCAACTCAGTATCACCTTTACCAATTTTCTTAATCGCAGCACGCAGAGTTTCGAACTCGTGATTAATTAACGCTCGTTCATTGATTGAATACTCGCCCGTTGCACTGATCACAATTTCAATTTGGTTGTTTTCAGCGGCAATCTGCTCACCCTCTGCTTCGGGCAAATTAAGGTTGATATGGGTTTCCTTTTTAAAGGTGGTGGAAACCATAAAGAAGATCAGCAACAAAAACACCACATCAATGAGTGGTGTTAGGTTAACCCCAATTTCTTCACCGCGCTGTCGACGAAATTTCATTGAAGCTATTCTCCGACGCTATCGTCAGTAGAGTTTTTACCCCGATCGCCGTGAAAAACATCCACCAGTTTGACGGCTTCCTGCTCCATATCCACCACCAGCTCATCGATGCGACGCTGATACATACGATGGAAAATAACGGCAGGAATCGCCACTGTCAGACCAGCAGCAGTGGTAATTAGAGCCTCTGAGATACCACCCGCCAGCACATTCGCATTACCAGTACCCTGAATCATAATTGCCGTGAACACCTTGATCATACCAATTACGGTACCCAGCAGGCCCAGCAGTGGTGTAATCACCGCAATAGTACCCAGTGTATTCAAGTAACGTTCCATGTCGTGAACCACATGACTGGCGACTTCCTGAATGCTTTCTTTCATGATATCGCGACCGTACTTGGAGTTGCTCAGGCCCGCAGCGAGAATTTTACCCAATGGTGTTGATTCACGTAACTCCTTCATACGATCGGCGTTAAGTTGGTTACTGCGAATCCAGCCCCACACTTCCGCTAACAAGGTTTTAGGTGCAATTTTGCTAGGTCGCAACGTCCAAAAACGTTCGGCAATAATTGCCAGTGCAACAACAGAACAAAGCAAAATGGGCAGCATCAGCCAGCCGCCCGATTTAATCATTTCCAGCACGTGGTAAACCCCTGATTATCTATAAGAGAGAAGCGTTAAAACCTGCAAGTAAGACTAGGACCTGTTTGCACTATTTGCAATACACAGCGCCCGCTTTTGTCAGAACCAATACCGCTTAAATTCTTGTCGGTAGGACTCAACTACCGGCTCAATTTGCCTCTCCTGACTCGACAAAGTTATTGCGCCCTGCTCTGCGGTGTTTATCACCTCAATTTGGCGCTGCTGATAACGCGCCACCACCTTGGGATGAGGGTGACCGAAACGGTTACGATAACCACTGGAAACAATCACCAGATTCGGCTTCACCTGATCCAGTAAGGCGGCGCTGGATGAGGACTGACTGCCATGATGCGGTGCCAGCAATACATCGACCTGTAATGTCTCACCGTATTTCTCCAAAAGCCCTCTTTCAGCCGCGGCTTCAATATCCCCTGAAATTAACACGCCAAAATTTTTACTGGAAATCTTCAACACGCAGGAACGATTATTTTCATTACTCCAAAGACTTTGGTCAGCCTGCATCAGCAGAAAGGTAACCTCATCCCACTGCCATGAAAAATCGTCCTGACAGGAAATCGTTTCAATCGAATTATCTACCACTTGGGACGCACCACTAATTACTTGAGTTACCGGCATTCCTGCCAACAAAACAGGCAAAGAACCTGCATGATCGTTATCACCATGACTAATGACCACCCGATCCAATGACTCAATGTCCCTTTTGCGTAAATAGGGCAAGATAACTGCTGAAGACACATCAAAATTAGCATTAAAGCGCGCACCCACATCGTAAATTAAATGATGATGACGCGTGCTGATATGCACCGAAAGCCCCTGCCCCACATCCAACACGGTCATTTCGAAGGCCCCGATACTAGGCTGATTATCATTACTTATAAATATTGGCAAAAAGCAGCACAGTGCAAGCCAGCGAGCAGGCAGTCCGCGAGGCGCAAGCAGCAATAAAACACCCGCTATTGCCAACGCAAGACCCCATACACTCAAACTACTTTTCCACTGAGCAAACGGCAGCTCAGCCAGTAAATTTAAAAATAAAATAAGTAACGAAAGACTATAGCTACTTAGCCAGGAAAACAGCCTCGCCAAACCTTCTATCCACGAAGAACCAGTGAATTGCAGCACTATTTCAAGCACAGCCATAAACACACAGACCGGCACCATAAATAGCCCCACAACAGGAATAGCAACAACGTTCGCCAACGGCGAAATCAACGACACTTGCTGAAAGAAAAATAACAACACCGGTATAAAAGCAACAAACACCACCCACTGCGGCCGTAGCCAGCGCCACCAGATACCCCGACTATCGGTACGCAAACTAAAGGCATACATCAAGCTACCAACAGCACCAAAGGAAAGCCAGAAACCAACGCTTTGCGGTGCAAGCGGATCCCAAAGCAGCACAAGCAACAACGCCATCAGGTAACTATGCCAAATATTCACACGTCGACGCAGCAAACGTCCAGCCAACATCACCACCAACATAATCAACGCGCGCTGAGTGGGTAGCGAAAACCCTGCCATGCCGGCATAAGCAAAGCTACAAATTAATGCCGAACAAACACCTACTTGCTGCGCAGCGATGTGAGGCGGCCCAATCAGCAACAATCGACTCAGATTAAAAAACACCAGATAGGCGCACAGCGCAACAAAACCCACGTGCAGGCCGCTGATAACAAATAGATGGTTTGTGCCAGTGCGTGATAAAAGCTGCCATTGCGAATTACTAATATCACCTCGCTCCCCCATCAATAACGCCAGCATCAGACCTTTATTGGGATAATTTTCCAGGCGTTCAGACAACCGTTGATAAAGCAGGTATCGCCACTGATCAAGCAGCTGACGATATCCCGCCGCTGCAAGCTGGTGATTGTCCTCATGCTTACGTACATAACCCGTAGCTCCAATGCTTTGCTGAAACAGCCACCCCTGATAATCAAAACCGCCGGGGTTAGCAAAACCATGCGGGCGTTTTAACCGCAACAGAAATCGCCATCGTTCACCGGGCTTTACCGTAAGAGAAGTCTGGTACCAATTAATACGAACCTTTTGTAATGACAGCTCAACGGGCTGACCGGACAGCTCGACAGTAATCACCTTTAACTCAAAACGCTGCGAACGCTCTCGCTCAACGGGCAAACCAACCACCTCACCCTCAACCCAAACGTCCACGCCCTCAAGGTCAAATGGAAGCAGTTGCTTAAGACCAAGATAACCATAACCGCTAGCCCATAGCAGCCCCAGCATTAGCGGAAGAAAAATAGAGACAGAACGTCGAACAGGCTTGAAGAAAACACCCACGAAAACGAGCATTAAAAGAAATAAGAAAATCGAAATAGTTGGCAGCGTAGGCAAAAACACTACGACGATAATCACAACGCTGACTATAATCATCCCTGTACGTACAGAGCCCATAGAGTTCCCTCTCTAATGCAGGCATAATCGCAACACGATCAGCTGTAATAACTCGCCAAATATGCCGCGAAAACTATTTAAAAGACTGCTACCAGACCCCACCAAAATCAAGGAAAACCGTTGGTTATCCGTGCTTGGCAGCGCCGTTCATAACGCTGAGTTCTGGCATCTCACCCGCCGCTCCGTGGCCGGTGCATTTTTCATTGGTGTATTTTGCGCCTTCCTACCAATCCCTCTGCAAACAGTATTAGCAGGGGTTTTAGCTATTATATTTAAACGCAATTTGCCGCTGGCTATTGTGCTGGTGTTTATCACCAACCCGCTCACCATGCCACCTATCTACTATTTCAATTACTGGCTAGGCAGCCTAATATTGAATGAACCGTCTATTTACCAGGCCCTGAACCTAGATGATATCTGGGTATGGTTAGCAGTAAACTTCAATCAAATCGGCAAGCCGTTAGTTGTTGGCTCTGTGGTCGCCGGATTAATCTTTGGCCTACTGAGTTTCATGACCGTTCACTTATTCTGGTCCTGGACGGTTAAGTCCAAGTGGGAAAAACGCCGTCTAGCGCGCGCCGAAAGAAAAGCCCAACAACGTCTTAACCAGCAGTCAGCACACCATCCTGCAAGCGATAAAGTTGATCCATCGACTCAGCAAGTTTCTGATCGTGAGTCACCACCACAAAACTAGTTTCAAGTTCGGTATTTAATTCAATCATCAACTGGTGAATAGCATCCGCCGTCTGGCTATCCAGATTACCGGTCGGCTCATCCAACAATACACAATCAGGCTCCGGCACTAGCGCACGGGCAATCGCAACACGCTGACGTTCACCCCCGGAAAGTTCAGAGGGCTTATGCTCGACACGACCAGCTAAGCCAACACGCTTCAACAAATCTCTCGCTTTTTCTTCAGCCTGCGCAACACTTGTTCCACGAATAAGCAGCGGCATACAAACATTTTCCAGCGCCGAAAATTCCGGTAACAAATGATGAAACTGATACACAAAACCCAAACTGCGATTACGTAAATCACCACGCTTTTGCTCGGAAAGTTCGGCATAATCCTGCCCGGCCAACAACACCCGCCCTTCATCCGGCGCATCCAGTCCGGCCAGCAAATTCAACAGTGTTGATTTACCCGATCCGGAAGTACCAACAATGGCAATGCGTTCACCACGTTTAACCGCTAGTTCTACACCCTTAATAACAGACAAGTCCTGCGGACCTTCGTGATAGCTTTTTGATAGGTTTTCGCAGGCAAGCACAGTCTCTTTATTCAAACCACTGCTCATATTATTACTCATAACGCAGCGCCTCGGCTGGTTGCACCTTAGCGGCACGCATGGAGGGATAAAGCGTGGCCAGAAAGCTCAGCAACAAGCCGGAACCACAAACAATCAAAACATCCTCCAGCAGCAGTTGAGAGGGTATGTAGCTGATAAAATAAACATCGGCACTGAGAAACTGAATTTCCAATATCCGCTCAATCCAGGCAATCACATCACTGACCGATAGCGCCAGAATAATACCGAGGATCGCACCCACCAGTGTGCCAAACACGCCAATCACAGCGCCCTGCACCATAAAGGACAACATGATGGTACGCGAGCTGGCACCCATTGTGCGTAAAATAGCGATGTCCGAACGCTTATCCGTCACCACCATCACCAAGGTGGAAATAATATTGAAGGCTGCCACTGCCACAATCATCAATAACAGCAAACCAATCATGGTTTTCTCTAATTTAATCGCCTGAAACAAATTACCTTGAGTACGCGTCCAGTCACTGGCCCAATAGCCCGATGGCAGTTTCGAAGTAATGCGCCATGCAGTCGGTCCAGCTTCGAACAAATCATGCAGCTTTAAACGCACGCCATGTACGCCGTCGCCTAGGCGATAGAGCTTGGCGCCATCACCAAGATGAATCAGTGCCAGCGAACCATCCAGCTGAGCACCCACCTTGAAAACCCCGGTTACTGTAAATCGTTTTAAACGTGGCAAAACACCCGCTGGCGACGCACTCGCTTCAGGCATCACCACCGTCACTTTACTGCCGACACCAGCTCGCAGCTGTCGCGCCAGTATGTCGCCAAGAATAATACCGAATTTACCCGCCTGCAGATTCTCCAGCTTCCCCGCCACCATGTGGTCACGAATAATCGACACCTGCGCTTCAGCTTCAGGCAACACACCATTGATCAACGCGCCCTGCACACCACCAGCATGCGTAAGCATCACCTGCCCCTGAATAAAGGGCGCTACGCCAGCGACTGCTGCATCTGCATCAGCCAATTCAGCGACCTGCTGCCAATCCCGCATGACGCCATCAGCTTGAATAGTCGCGTGCGGCACCATGCCTAAAATACGCTCGCGTAATTCACGGTCAAAGCCGTTCATCACCGACAACACAAGAATCAGCACTGCCACGCCAAGAATCATACCCAGCATGGATGTCAGAGAAATAAAGGAGATAAAATGATTGCGGCGTTTAGCCCGCGTGTAACGCAGGCCTATAAAAAGCGGTAATGGTTTAAACATGAATTATCAGTTAACGTCCTGTCAGTCAGGCAAAGCGGAAATATTAAATTTCCCTGTTATACTTAAAGGCATTCTCAAGTGCTTATAAGCACTATCAAACCCAGTTTAAAAGCGAGATTTTAAACGAATGCAACAGAGTGTACAGGACAACCGAAATTATTACCGTATCGAAGACCGCGCCGGTCTTGAATTCTGCTCGGTAAGCAAAGATCGTATCTACGACGAAAATGTCAGCTTTCCTATTTCCGTATCCCCTCATTTTCAATTGCTCAATCAGTTGCGCTCTATAGACGCCGACAACAGTCAATTGTTGCGCAGCATTGGCGAAAAAGATCGCAATCTGCAAGCCTACCTCAGAGGCACGGATCAAAAAATCGAACTGCTTGCGCAAACGCTGGCCAGCTGTGATGACAGCATGAAAGATGAACACCTGAAAAACATCACACTCAGCGAAGGCGGAGTTTCCTTTCGTCACTATGACTTCATGGGATCCGGTCAATACTTGGCCTTAAAACTGACGCTACTGCCCTCCTGCATCGGCTTACTCTTATACGGAAAAGTTGTAAATTATTCATCAGATAATAACGGCAACCATTTGATTAACGTAAGTTTTGAAAATATATCTGAATCAAGCCGCAGTCTAATTGCCCGACATGTACTACTCTATCAGTCAAAACAAAGACGCGCTTTTCAGGAGCAGGACTAACTGCCTGCTCAGCAACTGAATCCAGACCGAATAAAAAATTGAGGAAGCCACAATGAAAATCCTTACACTCATAACCGCCACAACAATAACCGCTGCACTTGCCATGTCTCCCACCGTACAGGCAGACACACTGGAAATCAGCGTCTCCAAACAGGCTCCTGAATTACAAAACATCAGCCGCCCTCATAACGGCATGAATAAGGCCGATGTTGAACGTGTTTTTGGCTCGCCCTTCGCAGTGAATGGACCTGTTGGCGAACCACCGATCACCAGCTGGGGCTATGACAACTTCACTGTGTACTTCGAGAGTGATACGGTGCTGCATTCGGTATTGAAAAAAGCGACGCCAACGACGACTGAATAACCTCTCGAAATAAAACCCAAAATAGGGCTGATAGTTTTTACTGTCGCCCTATTTTATGCCTGCCATCTGCATCGTCAAAAAATAACCGCGTCATGCCGGAAGTCGTGAAACGACTATTCGGTATCCATTGCTGATGTAACCCTGGCTTGATGATGGATACCGGATAACTGTTACTCAGCTTCCGGCATGACGAAGTCTTAAACGACCAAACCAACGCCGCACCACAACCCTTCACCCAGTTCATTCGCTCTCGCGCCTAATTTTCAGTAAAATGCGCGCTTTATTGATTTATGCAGGCCCCACCCATGTCCACATCCACTGAAAACCCTTCAGACCAAGAGCAGGAAAAACAAAAAGTCGGCTTCGTCTCTCTCGGCTGCCCCAAGGCACTGGTTGACTCCGAACGCATCCTGACTCAGCTACGCCTCGACGGTTACGAAATCGTACCCGACTACGACGGCGCGGACGTGGTGGTGGTTAACACCTGCGGCTTTATCGACAGCGCCAAGCAGGAATCCATGGACGCCATCCATGAGGCCATGCAGGAAAACGGCAAGGTTATCGTCACTGGCTGCATGGGCAAAGGTGTCGACGCCGAAGCAATCAAAGCCGCCGAACCCGGCGTATTGAGCGTCAGTGGACCTGCCGATTACAGCCAGGTAGTGAATGCCGTACATGAGTTCGTGCCCGTACCGGAGCACGACCCGTTCACTGATTTAGTGCCACCGCAGGGCATCAAACTCACACCGCGTCATTACGCCTACCTGAAAATCTCCGAAGGCTGCAACCACCGCTGCACCTTCTGCATCATTCCCGCCATGCGCGGCGATCTGGTCAGCCGCCCTATTGACGACGTGGTTGAAGAAGCCAAAAAACTGGTAGAAAACGGCGTACAGGAACTGCTGGTTATTTCTCAAGACACCAGCGCCTACGGTGTCGACACCAAATACAAACTCGATTTTGTTGAAGGCCAAGCCCTAGAAACACGCATGCTGGACTTGTGTCAGGAACTGGGCAAACTCGGCGTATGGGTGCGCCTGCACTACGTCTACCCCTACCCGCACGTGGACAAGGTCATTCCGCTGATGGCCGAAGGTAAAATCCTGCCCTATCTGGATATCCCCTTCCAACACGCCAGCCCGCGCCTGTTGAAACTGATGAAGCGTCCCGGCAACCAAGAGAAAACGCTAGATCGTATCAAAGCTTGGCGCGAAATCTGCCCCGATTTAGTGATCCGTTCCACCTTCATCGTCGGCTTCCCCGGCGAAACCGAAGAAGATTTCCAGATGCTGCTCGACTGGCTCGAAGAAGCCCAGCTCGACCGCGTCGGCTGCTTTAAATACTCCCCTGTCGATGGCGCCACCGCCAACGACCTGCCCGATCATGTGCCCGAAGAGATCAAAGAAGAACGCTGGGAACGTTTTATGGAAGTGCAGCAACGCATCTCCGCACAGCGCCTACAGGCCAGAATCGGCCAACAAATTGAAGTACTGATCGACGAAGTGGATGAAGAAGGCGCCATAGGCCGCAGCTGGGCAGACGCCCCGGAAATCGATGGCCGTGTTTATCTGGATGGCGTAGAAGGCCTGCAACCGGGTGATGCTATTTTGGCTGAAGTTACCGGTGCGGATGAGTATGATTTATGGGCTACGCCGTTGTATGAAGAGGCAGGTGAAATTTAAAAGCTTCTATGTACTATAACAACCTAAATAAAAACAACTCTAAAGAGGCCTCAAATTAACTAACAGTCCAAAAGGTCATCATGGAAGATAAAGTAGTTTTCGAAAGGATAAGTTGGGCAATGAATTTCAATGCATTGTGCTTGTTTGGAATAGCTGTGTATTTGCCCGTAGCAATTCTTTACATAGGTGGATTTACCAAATTCACTCAAGTGATGTTAGTTTTTGTATCACCGACTTACCTTTTCGCATTTTTTATGGGGTTAAAAATTTGGAAACTTAGAAATAAGCGCATTATCCTCAACGAAAGAGGAAAAGAGGAGTAGTAATTGAAGGCAACTCCCCAGAATTTATTGAGTGGTCAGAAATATGGGGGATTTCCATGGATGAGCGCCGCATTAGCAGAGTGCTTGTTTCATATGTTACTTTCGACTTGGGCTATAAAAAAGTAAAAATACCACTCAATACTTTTAATGCCGTTTTCGAAGTAATTGTTTCAGCCATCAAAAATTATCACGCAAAAAGCATAGCGAAAAGAGTTAATGAATAAAGGGGACGCATTTATTTTAGAGGTCTTTTGCCGACAATCGTTTCGCCCTGCTGGGCGAGTTCATTTTCTTTGCAGCCCAAAGAAAACGGAACCAAAAGAAACGTCCCTCTAGTCCATCGTCGGCTCCGCCGATGCCCTGCGCTACTCAAAAAGTAACGGCCGCCGCGGAACTCACCTTTTGAAGATACTTAATCTTCAAAAGGCTCAAACAATCCTCGCTACTACGTGCCGTTATTTTTCTCCGTTGCTCGGCGATTCCCAAGAGAACAAAACACTCCGCATCAGGATCATGGCACACACCACCCTCCCCTTCTGCGCAGCCGAGCACTGGAAACTTTTAGCGGGAAAAGTGAGGATTGCCTAAGGTCTTTTACCGCAGGAAAAAGGCCGAGTTGCCGAACGCCGTTAAAAGTTGAAGCGCACAGGGCACCCGGAACGGGCAAGCTGCAGGGGTCGCGAGGGATTGATAAGGGAGGCGCGACAGTCTCCCTTATCTCGTCAAAAGGACGAAACCATAAGCCAATAGATTCCCACCTCCACGGGAACGACGGACTTAAATTAAAGGCTTTTACTCACAACCTCCAGCACATCCTTCGATAACTCAGGCTGCGCCTTAATACGCTGCAACTCCTTCTGCATCAACTCACTGCGGTCAGAGGTCAGCTTGCGCCAGCGGGTCAGTGGTGTCAGCAAACGAGCGGCGATCTGTGGATTTTTGCGATCCAGCTCAATCACACGATCGGCCAAGAAAGCGTAACCGGCACCATCGGCGCGGTGGAAGTTAACGCGGTTCTGGTTGCAGAACACACCGACCAGCGAACGGACCTTATTTGGGTTGTTTATATCGAAGGCTTCATGCTGCATCAGCGCCTGAACGCGCTCAAAGACATTCTCGGAGGGATCACTGGCCTGCACGGCAAACCATTGATCCACCACCAGCGGATCGTGTTTCCATTCGCTGTAAAAAATCTCCAGCGCGGTGTTTTTAACTACCTCAAAGGCGTCATCAAAACTGGAGTGAACCAGCGCTGTTAGTGCCGAACTAGTATCGGTCATGTTGTTGCTGTCGTTAAACTGGGTGGCGCACAGCGTCAGGATTCCCGGCTCACCGAGCAGCATCAAATAACCTAGGCAGATGTTTTTCAAGCTACGGCGAGCGATTTCATCGGCATCCGGTCGATAATCGTCACTGCTCACGCTCTTCTGATAACAGTCAAACAGTTCCGTGCGCAGCGCCTTAGCAACCTCTGTTCGCACAAACTGACGCGCCTTGTGGATTGCTTCCACATCAACTGGTTCAGCGAGCTCGCCAAGATAAGCCTCTGAAGGCATCATCAACATACGCGCCACCATCGCCCTGTCGAGCCCTGTATCTCTCAATAACCCACGCAGCGCATCAATCAGACGCTGATCCATGCTCAGGCCTTCACCGCGCTGATAAGCAGCGATATTGTCCTGTATCACGGCAATCGACAGCTTCTGACCGGCATCCCAGCGGTTGAAGCCATCGGTGTCGTATTTCATCAGGAACATCAGCTCTTCACGACTGTAGTCGTAGCTCAGCTTAACCGGCGCAGATAAACCACGCAGCAGTGAAGGCACTGGCTTTTCAGCCATGTCAGCAAACACAAAAGTTTGCTCCGCTTCCAGCACGTCCAGCACATGGGCATAGGTTTCCTCACCAGCAGCATTCAGCAGACCAAGGCTAAAGGGAATGTGCAGTGGCAGCTTGTCAGTTTGACCCGGTGTATCTGGCGTCGATTGTTTGACCGTCAGGCGATACACCTTTTCATTGGCGTCATACTCGTCGGTCACCGCCAGCTGTGGCGTACCGGCTTGGCCGTACCAGCGCTTGAACTGCTCTAAGTCGATACCGCTGGCATCCTGCATGGCCTGCACAAAATCCTCTGTGGTAACGGCCTGCCCGTCATGACGCTCGAAATAAAGATCAGAGCCAGCGCGGAACTGATCAGACCCAAGAAGGGTACGAATCATACGTACTACTTCGGCGCCCTTCTCGTAGATGGTGACCGTGTAGAAGTTGGAGATTTCCATGTAGGCTTCAGGGCGCACCGGGTGCGACATGGGGCCAGCATCCTCGGCGAATTGCAGCGTGCGCAGCATGTTCACGTCGTCAATACGTTTAACCGTGCGCGAGCCCATGTCGGCGGAAAATTCCTGATCACGGAAAACCGTAAAGCCTTCCTTGAGGCTAAGCTGGAACCAGTCACGGCAGGTGACACGGTTGCCAGACCAATTGTGGAAATATTCGTGGGCTACCACCCCCTCAATGCGCTCGTAAGCACCATCGGTAGCTGTTTCCGGTTTGGCCAGCACACAGGAGGAGTTGAAGATATTGAGGCCCTTGTTCTCCATCGCGCCCATGTTGAAGTCGCTAACGGCGACGATCATGAACTTGTCGAGATCGTACTCGCGACCATAAACCTCTTCATCCCAACGCATGGCGTTTTTCAGGGACAACATAGCGTGCTCGCATTTATCGATATTTTCCGACTCAACAAAAATCTGCAATGGAATTTCGCGATGGTTGAAGGTGGTGAAGCTATCTTCGATACACTCCAGGTCACCCGCCACCAGTGCAAACAGGTAAGCAGGTTTTTTGAAAGGGTCGTACCAAGTCACCCAATGGCGACCACCGGGCAGCTCGCCACGGTCAATGTCGTTACCGTTACCCAGCAGCACCGGGTATTTGTTTTTGTCAGCTGCAATGGTGGTGGTGAACACCGACATCACATCCGGACGATCCAGATAATAAGTGATTTTGCGGAAGCCTTCGGCCTCACATTGGGTACAGTACATCTTGCTGGATTTGTATAAACCTTCCAGCGAAGTGTTCTCGTGCGGTTTGATCAGCGTGACGCATTCGAATTCAAAACACTTAGGCACCTTGTGAATGATTAGGGTTTCATCATCCACCTCGTAGGCATCGGCCTTGAGGTTGTGCCCGTCGATGGCGACGCGTTTTAGCTCCAGGTCCACACCATGCAACACCAGCGGTGCACCTGACTGATCCGGGTATTCCGGATTGAGTCGCATCTGCAAAATGGATTTCACCAAAGTACCTGATTCGCCCAGCTCAAAGTGCAAATGAGTGGTATCAATCAAATAAGCTGGAACCTGATATTCAGCTAAACGGATTTCGCGAACGCCTTCTCTCATAATATATAAATCAACTAGTTAGTTAATAAACTTAAAGTTATTTTTAATAATAAAGCTCAGCCTGATAGCCGGTGTATTTGCGGATATTAATCACACCACAATCCAACAAGAGGTACTGCCCTTTAATGCCCATCAACCGGCCTTCCATATCCGGGTTTTTATCCAGATTATGGGAGACGATTTTGGTTGGGTATTCAAGCACCGGGAACTCAAACTCATAGCTTTCGGCTGCTTCACATAACTGGATCGCCTGAAGCCCAAATTGTTCCTGCAAAGCCTGAATTTCTGGCTGACATTCCGCCACCAGCTTATCTCGCGCAGCTGCCAGATCAATCAAGGCATTGCCGCCTTTAAGCATCGTGCGCCAGTTGGTTTTATCGGCGACGTGTTGCTTAAACATCGTTTCCAGCAAACCCGACTGGTAACGCGTTGCGACAGTAGCAATCGGTAGCGCCTGCACAGCACCCTGATCAATCCAACGCTTGGGAATATTCTCACCACGTGTGATACCCACTTTGAGTCCACTGGAGTTCGCCAGATACACATAATGCATGCGCATGCAGTGTTGCTCACCCCACTCTGGCTCACGGCAGGTTCCTTCGTTGTAATGACACTTTTCCGGACTAACAATACAGATATCGCAGCGAGCCAACTTTTTCATACAGGGATAACAGAACCCCTGGCTAAAACTTTTGTTGGTTTTTCGGCCACAATAAACGCAGTTGATCACACCCTTGAAGCTGAGACGGATCTGCTCGCCGATCAGCTCATTAAGGGGAATCAGGCTATCGCCAATAGGCAAACTGTAGGATATCGGGGCGACATGATCAGCCGCCATCATGGAAAGACTACCGGAGGCTCGTAATTCCAAAATCAGTCCTTTTGCATAGCGTCGATGGTATCAGCCGACTGACTTTTGCAGCCCTGCTCCATATAACCCGTGCGCTGATCTTCAGGCAGGTTTTTAGCTTCGTAACTGATGATGGTTTCCATGCAGAGTTCTTTCTGCTCAGTGGTCAGACGATCACCCGTCGGCCATTTACCCAACTCCAATGCGGTTTTAAGTGCCAGATAGGCTTGTTCATCCAACGATTTCGCTGCTTCAGTAAAAGATTCACTCATATTTTCTACAACTCCACTTATGGGCACCTCTAAAAATGTACTTTTTCCGCGATAACGGCATCAACTCCGTGCTCAAATCCTCATGTATATTTATACACTGCGGTTCTGCGCGCGGCGCTTCCTTGTTCTCACAAAAAATTCCAATTTTTAATGGCACCCTAAATTACTATAAATTCTGTGTACGTCTAATAATCGACATCAACCAGGCTGCAGCAAGCCCAACCAACAGACCGCCCAAATGTGCGACATTCGCCATGGCTGGAAAACCAACCCAGGTCAGCAGGTCGGAAAAACCGATTAACAACCAAACCACCATAAGCCCCATCAG
>Ga0209292_1001656_pt1 | contig 26876 bp, 30 predicted proteins | sample GOMGulsemesocosm_2_FD_184634 | JGI IMG/M metagenome (GOLD analysis project Ga0209292, IMG submission 184634) | Methane-oxidizing microbial communities from mesocosms in the Gulf of Mexico - GOM9C Gulf of Mexico (SPAdes) (version 2) | ecosystem: Environmental > Aquatic > Marine > Cold seeps... | reverse complement strand
CTATTCTTCTCCAAGCATTTCAAGGAACCCACTATGAGTCTCTCGATAAGACGGCCGTTTCCTGATACGAGCAACATAGGCTGCAACCTTAGGCGACGCATCAATCCAATTAAAGACCATTGAGAAGTCCAGCAAACCGCCAAAAACCACATCGGCAGCGGTGAATTGCTCGCCAAGCGCCCAAGCTGTTTCGGGAGTCATTGCCTCTATAGTGGCCAATACGCGAGGCATGTCCCCCCACCCTGCCGACACGGGCTCGGGGTGCTCTAATCCAGAAGTGGCGAGTGAGAACACGGGCTCAATTGTGTTACCTGCGATAAATAGGTAGCGATAATAGGCCGCACGGTCAACAGAACCTATTTCAGGCGCAAGCCGCTTTTCCGGAAACTTGTCCGCGAGGTACGCACAGATAGCAGCCACTTCCGTCACCACGGTTCCACCATCCTCAAGTACGGGCAGCTTACCCATGGGATTGATTCCCCTAAAGTCCGGCAAATTATTTTCGTCAGCGCTAAAGTCGATGATAACTTGTTCGTGCTGAGCATCGAGTTCTTTGAGCATCCAGTCCGTGGTAACGGCCCTGCTCATTGGATTGTAATAGTGCTTCATGTTTAGAGTTCCTCGTAGCCATATGGCGAAACTAAAAGATGCATTGATTGCTATGGAGTGTTTCGATTTCAGTGGAATATTCTCACTGGTGCGAAGCATATGGTGATTTATGCCATTGCATGGCATATTAGATTAATGATAAATAACAGCTTCGAACAACGAACTGAGCGGCGTAACCGTCTCATCGGCCTGCTTCAATCTGAGGAACACTGGAAAACCTCAGACTTACGCGAGCATCTAGGTATTAGCCAGCGCACCTTGATGCGTGAACTGGCAGAGCTAAGAAATGCCGGCTATCCAATTGAATCGGACAGGGGCCGTGGTGGCGGTATTCGTTTGAATGGGAGGTGGGGAATTGAGCGCCTGAATTTAAACCATCAGGAGGTCGTAGAGTTAATACTCTCCCTAGCGATTATGGAGTCTCTGCAATCCCCCCTACTCACCAGTAACCTGAAAGCGATCAAGCAGAAGCTTTTCCAGGCCTTCCCTCAAAAGCAGCGGAGCGCAGTCAGCAATATCCGTAAACGTATAATGATTGGCGATAATGCGACGGCAAATGTAGCCTCCCATTACACGACGCCGCCGCAGCGAATTTCCGAGCGCATTGCGGAATCATTTTTAGGACAGAATTGCCTAGAGATCGAATATCAATCCGAGGCGGGCGAGCGTACTCTTCGGGTGATTGAAGCGCAGTACATACTACTGAATTGGCCAATTTGGTATATCATAGCCTGGGATCACCTTCGCGTGTCATCCCGAGTGTTCCGAATAGATCGAATTAAGAAAGCTCGCATTATTGATAGCAGTTTCAAACTTCGTAAAAAGCATTTGTTCACTGATATTTACACTCCATTCTATCAAACTATTTAGGTATAGTTGCCTAGAAATTATTGAACCCCGCGGCTCAAATGTGAGTTAGACCAGCACCTGAAGATGCTTCTTGATTGCCTACTAGGTGATTTACTGAATCGTTCCGTAAAGTACCCTTAACTATTCGCAGGCAAAGACAGAACGTAGCGTAACTCGTGCAGGTCATAAGAAGGGCTTAGAGCTTCAATTTTTTCCCCTGCGTCCAAAACGAAACCAAATCTCTCATACAATTCTCTGGCCCTACTGTTATCTTTTACGACCCAAAGACAAATTGAATCCCATCCAAAGGAATGGGCCGAGTTGATTACGTGCTGAATCAAGCACGCCCCAAGGCCTTTCCCCCATGCGCTAGGTGCAATATTAAGAGCCACAAGCTCCCCTGTGTTGTTTGATTTCAGGCCCCCCTCTCTTGGGGGACCATAGACACAGAAGCCTGCAACACCACCATCTTGCTCAATGACAACATAGTGACCTCTTCCGGACCTTGATAGCGACGCTACCCAGCTCCTTTCTCTCGCATCCAGGGATATGGATTCCAAAAAATCTGCGGGCATGATTCCTTTGTAAGCGACTCGCCAAGCCTCCACGTGGATTCTTGCAATTGATTTCGCGTCTTCTGGATTTGCGATTCGTATATTCACTGCTTCTACCTATCAGAATTTACAGGGGCTTCATTTGAAGGCGCTGATTAGGAATGGAGACGCACATTATACGATGGAGATAAACCAAGTGAATCTCCCAAGCATTCATCCATAAGCGCTCGATGTTCGGAATCAATACCATGATCGGAGCTAGAATACGCCTTCGCAGCTTGCTCAAGACCTTCGGCTTCCATTGCGTATACAAGCAACGGACCGTCTTCACCTGGAACTATGTAAGCCATTTCGCCACGAGTGCCCTCACATTTAAACGTTGCAAGGACCTCATCACTCCTCGAGTTTAATTCAGCCAGCCAATTACGAAGCTTTAGCTCTTTATCTGGAATGACTTTCCGAATTACGATTTTAAGCATTTTATTCGAATCCTGTCGATGCCTAAAGCTTAGAGCAAGCCCAGTAACGGACGCATCTGACTTGCTTTAGCTTATGCCGTTAATCCGGCAATTCCATGAGTATGGTATATGATCGATTCATACCTAATATCGAGAAGCTTGGAGAAACAGATTTGACGATCCAGCCACTCATATTAAGTTCAAGTATTTTTTCATTAAGCCTTTCAACATCAAGTCTATTAGACCAAAACTTACGACCTTCAAATACAAATATGCTCTGCAATTTATCCGTCCTTTTTGACGTCGATGGGCATTCCCACCACTGGTGACCGAAGCTCAAATTCCGCAAAGCGGACAATTCCCCATCGGCAGCTCTAAAACACTTAAATTTTACGCCCGTTGTGCGCGATTTTTGCATGAGCCGCCTGCATTCGTTAAGGAGAGTGACATTCTCACCACACCCTCAACTCTCCCGATTTCTCCAAACCCCATTCTCAAGTAGATGTTGCGAGCTGGATTATCTTCATAAACACCACAGGTAATTTCATCCGCATTGATTTCAGCCGCCAATTTTCTGTACCATTTATAGAAGTGCCCGCCCAGAATTCCATTCTGGAACTTAGGGTTCACTTGTAGCGTATGAACATGAATTTGCGCATCTTTCAGTTCAAAAAAAGAAAATCCAGCAATTTCGCCTTCTCGTCGAATCACTATTCCTTGCTGGTTAAGAAAGTGAGTCCGAATTTTTTCATCATTCCAGACTTCATTTCGCTTCCTACAATAGGGCTCCATGTTCAGCTTCATTAAACTAAACACAGGTTCTATATCCAATGTAGAAATTGATTCGATCATACTGATATCACTAATGCCCGCAGTTGCATCTGAGTAGTCGTGTGATTATTAAATCTTGTACTCTACTGAAAGCATTGAATAGATTGCGTGATTTACATATTTTGAGTAAAGCCGCTCACACTGTCTCAAGGTTGCTTCGTATGTAAAGCCTAGCCGTTCAGGGACCGCTCGGCTTTTTATGTTTTTCTCAGCGCAACGTATCTCGATTTTATTTAAATTAAAATCATTAAAACCAACATTCAAAAGCTCTTTCGTAGCCTTCGTTATTATTCCTTGGCCTGTATATTTTTGAGCAAGCCAGTAGCCTATGGTGCCTATTCCGTGTTGCCGGTCTACTTTGTGGAAACCAACGACTCCACAAATGCTTCCGCGATGAATAATCGCGAAATTTGGCGCGCCGCCCTCAGAATACTCTTTGATCGTTATACTGATAAATTTCTGGGTATCCTTGCTAGACTTTATATGGTCAAGCCATGGAAGCCACTCTTTTAAGTACTCCCGATTGGAATCAGTCAATTCATACAATTCCTCGGTATGATCCAAGCTCAATCTTTCTAACACCATGTCGGTTTTCACGAGCTAGTCCGTTATTTGTAATAATTAACTGTTGATTCGTAAGCGATGCAGCTAGGACCTAAACAAACCCAGCACGAAAATCTAGGCTTATAAATTCGCGGGAAATCAAGCCGGAATGGAGGCATTTCGAGTGTATCTAAGTGCCTAGTATTCCTTGGCGAAACTAATCCATAGCCCCATCATAAACGCCAGAAGATATAAATCAATGATTTACGAATTTCAAATCTAATTAACTAGAGGACTTGCATCTGAACTCGCAAACAATGTGCGAATTTCGAGTACAAGATTTACTATTGAGGAGAATCTTAGATAAGGCCGTAGAACCAGCTTTGGGGCAGGAACAGAAAAACGCCTTAATCTCCATCGATAGGCGCTTTGTGCCATTAAGAGACGTTCGCAAATACCATTTGGTCGTTGGCATACAACGCTAAGGTTCTGAAAGCAGCTTTAGCAAAACGTCTAGCGCAGTTGTGATATTGGCACTTCCTTTGGATGTTAGATCGCCCAAACCAATAAATGTGCCATAGAGCAGCTGGGCGAGTGCAGGTTCATTCTGCCCAATATCACTCAGTAATTTTGCAACTAGCGACAGCCTGATCTCATCAACTTCATTCACGATAGCTAACGCATCGCGGTCAGTTAAAGCCCATGAGCGCATTGCCGGCTCAACACGATATCCACCAAATTCGTCGGGGGAAGGTTTTGCCGCGTAAGTAGCCAAAACTTTTAGACGTCTAAACTTATCAGGTTCAGACAGTATGTACGTATCAATCTCTCGGACGACAGCATCCCGCCACAAATTCAACATTGCACGCTTAAAGGTTGAAAGGTCTGCAAAGTTCCAATAAAACGATCCCTTGGTTGCGCCAAGGGATCGTGCAAGGGCTTCTGCCCTGATCGCTGTCGGCCCGTCTGTTGTGAGAGCACGAAAGCCTGCAGCCAACCATACCTCTTCGGAAAATTTAATTTTATTCATGAGCAATATATACGGCATCGCATTAATAATTGGAATAGATTGAAATATACGCTACCGTATGTGAAAGTCTAGCTACTAACGAATCAGACATGGGAATAACTTTGAATAAAATACCCGAGATCAAGTTTGTGCGGTTAAGTGATGCCTCACTGGAGGAGATCGTTGCGCATATGTCTGACCCGCGTGTTGCTGAACATATGCCACTTCTAAAATCTAAATGGACGCTCGAAGAGTCTAGAAAATTCGTAACTGCTAAGGAAAAGACTTGGCAACGCGATGGTCTGGGGCACTGGGCTATTTTGTATGATGATGTTTACGTAGGTTGGGGCGGGTTTCAGAAGGAAGGAGAAGAGTGGGATTTTGGCCTTGTTCTCAAACCAAGTAACTTCGGCTTAGGGATACAAATTTCGAAAAAAGCGATTGAGTTTGCTAAGGCTGACCCGCGCATTGATTTTGTCACATTTCTCCTACCTCTTTCTCGCCGAAATCTAGGGGCGCTTTCTCGAGGCGGAGCCAAATTCGTTGAAAATGTCGAATACGACGACGAGATCTTCAAGAAATATAGACTGGAAACCAAGTGACGAACTTGTCCGCTCAGCATCTGTGCATGCAAAGCGATCGAAGGCAACAAGCCACACTGAGCGGATCTTGACTAGCGCCATATATAAGCGGGATTTTGCCTTTTATTGCTCCAGCAATGTTCACTTGTACTCAGTCTGAGATCGTCCCTTATTAGGCGATAAATGCCAAATGAATACCGATGCTACTAGGCACGAGTAGAGTATTGCGAAGGACTGCTTTGGGTCATCTTCGACTAAAATCCGAACTTCTAGCTTATTTCGGCTCTACCCCCAACTTCGGACTTGGCTGTAGCTTTTCATCGTTCGGCTTCTTCAATGTCTGTTGTTAAACCCATAACGCCACGTGTCTGCCCTGCCCTTCGGGCCTTTGAGTCGGCGCTTTGTACCATTAGCCGTCAGTCGAGAGATTATATTCATGGGCAACCTTCGCAACAAACTTGCCAGCCAGCAACGATGGCTTACAATCAGAAAACAGCCGGAAGCGGACTCTCAAATAGAATTGTATAAAAACTAAATGCTCTGAACTCGTTGTTTTAACCCCTAAATCCTAAAGAACCTGCGTTCGCAGATATACAATGTTCTCCTCCCATAATGCCAACAACTAGAATGATCAATATCTTTTATTGACAAAAGACCGCCAGTCTCTTATTGTGCACCTCAAATAAGAGACCAGCAGGCACTTAATATTATGGGTTGGCAACGAGCTAGAACAGACGATAAGAAAAATGAAAGAAGGCAGTCAATTTACGATGCCGCGTTTACATTGTTTAAAAACAAAGGCTATGAGCATGTGAGCTTTAATGGAATTGCTTCTGAAGCGGGCTTTACTAAATCCAATATGTACCGTTATTTCAGTTCAAGAGAAGAGATTTTTCTTAATGTCTTCACTGACTTGTTTGAAAAGTGGACTGAGGATTGTATTAAGCAATTAAAGAAACTTGGAACGGATGAACCAATTAATAATTTCTCAAAAGTCTACGTAAATTCGCTAATAGCCCATCCGCACTTTTTAGATCTCACTCCTTTAATGTTCATTTCGCTTGAAAAGAACAGCTCTTACGAACAATTAGTGATTTTTAAAAGGCAGGCCAAAAATCTGTTGACAGGAATTGCCATGGAAATCGGTAGAATTTATCCCGAGTTCGCAGGCGAAAAGGCTTTTAAGTATTTGAATCTTAGTCACGCCGCGACCACCAATTTCTGGGCAGCAAATACACGAAGTGACGCACTTAAAAAAATATATGAGCAAAACGAGTTTAAAGAGCTAGAACCAAATTTCGAGAAAGATTTAACAACATCAATCGAGATAATTATTCATGGGTTAAAAGCTATTTGATCCAATTTTTTTGTTATAGACAGTCTAAATCGACTACACGAAAAATGCATTTTAATGAACAAACACCAACTAATTAGAACAAAGGCATATAGTTATGGCACATCATACTGAAGCAACACTTAAAGTAAAAGTTTCTAAACAGAAAATATGGCAAGTAATGGAAGATTTCAGCAGCGTTGAAAAATACGCGGAAAAAATAAAATCCTCCCCTATCATAGGTGATATTCATTCAGGAGTCGGCGCAAAACGACTATGTACGTTCAATGATGGCTCTAGCCTGGTTGAGGAAATAGTAGACTTTCAAGAAGAGCAAGGATTTAAGATAGCGCTCTCAGAGTTTTCACTTCCGCTTAAAAGTATGCAAGCAGAAATGAAAGTAACTGAGATTGACGAAAATAGTTGCGAGATTTACATGTCATCAGATTTTGTCGTGAAAGCTGGTCCATTAGGTTGGTTAATGGGACAGTTTATAATGCGCCCAGTAATGAAAGGCGTCTTCAATAAGGTGATGAGTGGTTTAGCATACCATAGCGCAACTGGTGAGAGAATTGACGAAGAATTCCCACCTAAAGACAAGGTTGAAAGATTAATTCTTAACTAATTTCTTATAATTCAATGGGTGTGTTACATCAAATACTCTAGCTCCACCGATTCATAAGAATAACCCAAAATGGACTGCTTAAGTAGCAATCTCTGAACGACTGATTCTAGTTAGTTTTTGTCGTAAGCTCAAACTAGCCGACCGGCTAGTTTGTTGCAAAAGTTGTCTACTGATAAAATATTCTCTATGACTGTTAGGCTTTTTCCTCTGTCACATTTCAATGCTTGATCGCAGCATGCATTTACTTGGGACCAGTTTTCGAGTTTGCTAAAAGCGCAAGCCCGCTTAGCGTTACCAGGAAGGCTTCGGTCAGCATCCCCGACTGGATGTCCGCATTCGGCAGACCATCCATAGCTACCCCCACCAAGCGACCTGTCAAGTAGAAGCCAAAGCAGAAAGTGAGTCCTATGAGGGCCTGTGATCTAAGCTCTTTGCGCCAGAGAGCCAGCCATGCCAGCAGTCCGAACCCCATGTTTAACGCATGATTTCCCCGTAGCTCATTGAGTAGGGATATGTCTGTAACGTCCACGGTCATCCCCAGCAGGGTCATAGACGACACCGGAGCAACCACTCGCCAGCTTCCAAAGACAGCGAGGATCGTCCCGCCGACACACAATGCAAGCAAAGGTAGGAATCGCACAAGTACATTTGCCATTCTAAAGTTTACCTCTCGATCTGGTTTGCTTTTGTTTTCCATTTGCCTTCACCTTTCTCTTATGTAGTTTTGCTATTTAAAGTTAATTCAATTGTCATAAGTCTTCTCTTTTGTATTTCATAAATTCTAGAAAGCGCATTATGGAACTATTATTTCCGGAAATCAAGATTTCCGATATAAATTTCCGGAATTAGAAATTTCCGTAATGTTGAGTTTCTGCTAAGATCGCTTACATGACACAAGAAACTTCAAGACGTCCCGATAAAACCAGAGGACGAAAACGAGATACAGGCCGTACCGAGGCGATACTTAAGGCTGCCGCAGACTTATTGTTGGAGGTTGGTTTTGATAGATTTCGCGTACAGGATGTGGCTACACGTGCGGGTTCAGGAACCGGTGCTATCTACCGGCGCTGGCCTAAGAAGGAGTCGCTAATCACCGAGGCAATAAGGAACATGCCAGTTCCGGAAGCGGCGGTTACCGACGATCCTGTCGCGGACTTGAGAGCTATAGTTGCGCCTAAATGTATCAGCTCAGCCGAAAAGCCAGATTTAGTACCTGGCCTTATTTCAGCAATGCGTTCGGATACTGGGATTGAAGAAGCGGTTAAAGAAGGCTACAGCCTCGAATATATACGAAATGCTATCGCACGAATAATTGGTGACGACAACCCTCACCTCGACCTGTTGACCGACCTTACTCCGGCAATTGCGCTACATCGATCTTCATTTACACCAGAATCAATCGATCCTCATGCAATGACTGACGAGATCATGTCGCTCATTCTGTCCATAGCGGACTCTAGAAAAATGGTCTGAAAAGAGTCGTGATGATATTCCATCACGACTCTTTTCAAGCAAGGTCCTACTTTAGATCAAATCTATCCGCTTGCATTACTTTGACCCAAGCACTGACAAAGTCATTGGCAAAGATCTCTTTTGAGTTATTAAAAGCATAAGTTTCAGCAATTGCACGGAGCTCCGAGTTTGAACCGAAAATTAGATCTATCGGAGTCGCAGTATAAATGACCTGCCCCGTTTTCCGGTCTACCCCTTTATAAATGCCGTCTGCATTAGACTTCTTCCACTGCGTGGACATGTCCAGTAAGTTGATAAAGAAGTCATTACTTAAAGTGCCTGGCTTTGCTGTAAATACTCCATGCTTAGATCCATCAGCATTGGTGTCAAGCACACGCATTCCACCCACAAGCGCAGTCATCTCTGGTACAGTCAAATTCAACTGGTCAGCCTTGTCCACCAGCAATTCTAACGGAGAGCGATGTGCATCACGGGCATTGAAATAATTACGAAAGGCATCCGCATTTGGCTCGAGGAACGCAAAAGAATTAACGTCAGTTTTTGCTTGAATTGCGTCTCCACGTCCAGACTCAAACGGCACTTCAAGCTTTACGCCCGCATTGCGAGCGGCTTTTTCTATCGCTGCCGCACCACCAAGAACAATCAGATCAGCTAAAGACACTTTATCGCTACCAAAATCAGCCTGAATGCTTCTTAGCTTACCTAACACTTTGTCCAGCTCTTGTGGGCTGTTAGCGACCCAATCTTTTTGCGGAGCCAGCGCAATATGGGCACCATTAGCACCACCACGCTTATCGCTAGCGCGGAAAGTGGAAGCTGAGGCCCATGCCGTACGTACTAATTCAGGAATCGTTAACTCTGAGGCAAGAATGTCCTTCTTAAGACGCTTAACAGCTCGGCGACTGAGGGGCTTAGCCCTTGATGCCGAAATGGGGTCTTGCCAAATAAGATCATCACTGGGCACATCGGCGCCTAGATAAAGCGCTTTTGGCCCCATGTCGCGGTGAGTCAGCTTAAACCATGCTTTAGCAAATGCCTTTTGGTATTCATCCGGATTCTCTAAGAAGCGCTTGGCAATATCCATATACCTTGGGTCAAATTTCAGCGCCAAATCTGCTGTCGTCATAACAGGCGCATGAAATTTTCCTTTAACGTGCGCATCAGGTACTGACTTTTGCAGGGACTCATCCGTTGGTGTCCATTGAATTGCACCAGCAGGGCTGTGGGTTTGTCTCCAGTCGTAGTTCAGTAAATTCGATAAATATAAGGTGGTCCATTGAGTTGGTGCCTGAGTCCATGCACCTTCCAAACCGCTGGTAACCGTGTCTTCTGAATGCCCTTTACCGCAGTTGTTTTTCCAGCCAAGACCTTGCTCATCAAGCCCCGCCGCACCCGGTTCACCGTCGAGACAATCAGCCGGCTTATGAGCGCCATGCATTTTGCCGAAGGTGTGGCCTCCTGCAATAAGCGCAACCACTTCTTCGTCATTCATCGCCATGCGAGCAAAGGCGGTGCGGATATTCTTAGCTGATCCCAATGGGTCTGGCTTACCTCTGGGCCCTTCTGGATTCACGTAAATCAATCCCATGTGCGTAGCACCCAGAGGGCGCTTCAAGTTACCATCCTTTCCATGACGGTCACTGGCAAGCATTTCAACTTCCGGCCCCCAGTACACTAAATCGGGTTCCCAGTCATCGGCGCGTCCGCCCGCAAAGCCGTAGGTTTCAAAACCCATATTTTCCAGCGCGACATTGCCGGCTAAAATCATTAAATCGGCCCATGAAAGAGCGTAGCCGTATTTTTGCTTCACCGGCCATAACAATCGCCGTGCTTTATCCAAATTGCCGTTGTCTGGCCAGCTATTGAGAGGGTTAAAACGTTGCTGCCCACCATCGCCACCGCCACGTCCATCGAACGTGCGGTAGGTACCAGCACTGTGCCATGACATGCGAATAAAAAAGGGACCATAATTACCGTAGTCTGCTGGCCACCAATCTTGAGAATCAGTCAGCAAGGCATTGATGTCTTGCTTAACAGCGTTCAAGTCCAGCGCATTAAACTCCTTTGCGTAATCGAAATTATCACCCATGGGATTTGAGCGTGTGTCGTGATCACGAAGCGCCGAGAGATCCAGCTGCTTAGGCCACCAAAACTGATTCGTCTTCGCCTGCTCGACAGCCACCTTCGCACTACCCATCGCGCCCTTAGGTTTTGACATTTCGTCGGCGCTTACATAACAAGTGGTCGCTGCCACTAACATACCTGCGATTGTCGCTGTCTTTAATAGATGTTGTTTTTTCATGGGACCTCCGTCCATTTTAATTCTGCTTTAGCAGCTGTAATTGATTTGTAAATACATGCATCAACAACAGGGTAGAGAGCTAGGCTGAATTGATAAAATTAATTAAATTGATTGCGCCGATAGATTTACATGATCGATAGAAAGGAGGTGACACGAGAAAAGACCGATGCCCGCAATACTAGCTTTGGATATTTCCAGATTACTTGCTTAGGTCTCGGTCAGTGATTAATTAGAAAACAGCTGATGGCTAGGGGGTTATTTACGCTATCTATCGATAGCAGTAAGTGAGCGCTCACATAAACGGAGAAGCGCCAGCGACCTCCGGCGACTTTCGAGAACGAATTTAATGCGCTTGTTATAGTTTGGGATCGCCGCGTTCTTCCCCGGCGGTGCTTACAACCAAATAGAGCAGTGGGCCTAATGATGCAAATACTGCCGTAAGTAAGAAGTATGGCAGTATTGACCGTATTTCCTTGCCTTTGCTCTTATTGTCGCGATACATCCATACACAGGCCATAGCACAAAATATATACAGGTCTATGACGACCTGCGCTGTATCCAAAGAACTCATTAGTCTTGCACCGAAATCTAATAAAGATTCCTGAGCGTTAATCATGGAGTACGCGGTAAATACCGAAAAGAGGATTAACGCGATTAGAGGTACTGTTTTCCGGTTCATTTCGCCTCACCGATAAAGTAATAAATAAAGCGCCTCCAGCACTTGCCGGAGCGCGAAGCATGGACGCTCAGCAGCTTTGCCTTGTTATAACTTTGCACACAAGACTACCATATCAAGACATTGTATCCCGTTTTCATAGATAGGCTCAGGATAGGATGCGAAAAAGCCAGCCTTAATGTAACTCATCCGAAAACCACACTTTTGATACAAGCCAAGTTGTGACAGGCTAGAGTTTCCCGTACCCACTAGTAGCTCCGTTGCTCCCATTTTTTTAGCAAGTACCTTTATTTCCATTATGAGGCGTTTCGCTATGCCTTTACCTTGATGGCTTTCTTTAACTGCAATATTTATTAATTCGTATTCGCCATTCCGTTCCACTAAGACGGCTATTCCAGTTAAATTAATTCCTTCCTTTGCGACGAGTACCGACGCACCGTCCAAATAACCATTAACTTCACATTTATCAGGATCTGCTGTTAGAAGAAGCGACATCATTTCATCAGTAATTTTTTGATTGTAAGGTTCAATATTCATACAGAGTTAGAACGCCAAGTTCGAGTGAAAAAAAGGTAAGGATATTGGTGCAATGCAGGCTTTACATCATATCATTCCCCGTGTTTCTAAGGGTACAACGGACGGGCCCCTACAGTGCTAGCATTGTTTCTATGAGTAATTTTGCATTAAACATATGTTTTAACACATAGAGATATTGTAACTTCTGTGCCTGATATTGCTTGGGCTCTTTGACCCGCTAAGTTGGCAAGTGAACTATCAGATTTATAGCGGCTAAAAGCCTCTTCACTTGGAAATTCCAAAATATGAATTTCTTCGCCAGAACCATCGGAATCACGAATGGTTTCAAATGCAGAAACTATTCGGCCTTGATATTTTTCCATGATCGCGGAAGCCTGTTTCTCGAATACTTCCAGGGCATCAAAATTCTTTACTTCTAATTTCACTAGAATATGTATCACTTTACTTCCTATCAATAACGCCGACATTAGCTGTGAGCAATGCAGGCATTTCGTTTGCTGGGTTTCACAAAGAAAAAAGAGACTGCAATGTGCAGCCCTTTTGATGATCTTGTTATGCTTTTAACTTTAAGAAATCGCCATCAATAATTAATAGATGAACCCCACTTTTAGAAATAGATCTATGAGAGCTGAGATCATCCGATACGATATAGGACATACCTTCTTTTAAGGTCGATTTCGTACCATCTTTTAGTTCGTTGATCACTTCACCTTTAAGGCAATAGACTATATGCCCTTTTTCACACCAGTGGTCAGCAAAATAGTTCTCAGAGTACTCCACATACCTTAAGCGCAAACCATCAAACTGCATTGTCTGCCAATAGGCGATACCCGTCGTGCCAGAATGCTCTGTTCGTGGGACATTAAGCCAATCGATTGTCTGAAATGGGATGTTAGTACTCATATGTATATCCATACTTTATTGAAGCATAAGGCCTTTGATTTCGATTCCCGAGTTTAAATATTCTGGCCTACCGTCAAGCTGATCAATTGATAAACGTTTAACCGCTGCCTTTTTTCAACAGCCTAAATTTCAGCAAGCAGTGGAAACTCTCAACCGGAACAGACGCTGAGCAAAAACATGATAAAAATTACGGCATAGATCACTCTTTGGAACGACTCTCTAATAATGCGGCTCCAATTGCCATAGCAATAGCTAAAGCCGCTGCAGCTGCCGCTAGCTCCATCCCCAATACCGTTTTACTAGTATTGCCGGACAAAACTGAGCCTCCATATACATCTTGAAGGCCATGAGCAAGCAATACGCCCCCCATCACCAACACCACCAAAACACTTGCCAATTGAACGCTCTTTCCTTTCCAAGCCAACCATAAACACAGCAAGCCAAGCCCACAATTGGTTATTAGCTGCCAAACTTCATGAAATCGGGCATGGGCAGGCCAGCTAGCGTTAAATACGTGTGAAGTATTCACTTCAAGAATAGGGATTACTACTGCAAAAATTGTCACGCACAAAGTGATCAGTATTTTAGATATCATTGTAGCTCCTAGTGTTTATTAAGCTGATGGAGAGAGGGGAAATAGCCTTCTATACTAAACGTAACTACCCGCAGCAAAACCCGATGCCCAGGCCCACTGGAAATTAAACCCACCTAAATGCCCAGTAACATCAACTACTTCACCAATGAAATACAAACCTGCCTGTTTCTTCGCTTCCATGGTTTTAGAAGATAATTCATCCGTATTCACACCACCCAGTGTCACCTCGGCGGTGCGGTAACCTTCTGTGCCAGACGGCTTGATCTGCCAACTATGAAACTGCTCGGCAATGGCTTGAAATTCGCCAGGGGTATGTTGGTTCAATGGTTTACTTTCACACCAGAGAGCGCAAAAACAAGCTGCCATTTTTTTCGTATAGAGCTCGGCTAAAACCGTTTTTAGCTCAGCATTCGGGCGTAGCGCTAACTGCTCAGTCAATAACACTTCCAGGCTACCCTCTGGCCATAAATCGATTGTTAGGGTATCGCCAGGGTTCCAATAAGAAGAAATTTGCAAGATCGCGGGGCCGCTCAAACCCCTATGGGTAAACAACATAGCTTCCAAAAAACTCATGCCATTGCAGCTAACTCGAACCTTAGCGGAACTGCCTGGCAAATCAGCAAACACCTCTTTTTCTTGAGCCTGCAATGTAAATGGCACCAAGCCCGCACGCACCGGCAAAAGCTCTAAGCCAAATTGCTTCGCAATTTCATAGCCAAAGCCCGTAGCGCCCATGGTTGGAATCGATAAGCCACCCGTAGCAATTACTAATGATTTGGAATGAATCAATCCTATGCTCGTATCAACGGTAAAACCAACACCTTCATCGTCGCGTGCCAGAACTGAGTTCACCGAGCACTTTGCGCGAATGTTTACGCCAGCGGTTTGGCATTCATCCAACAATAATTGCAAGATGTCTTGCGATTTATTGTCACAAAATAATTGGCCCAAGGTTTTTTCGTGGTAAGCAATTGAATGCTTATCGACCAAGGCGATAAAATCCCACTGGGTAAAACGCGACAGGGCCGATTTGCAGAAGTGCGGGTTGTTTGAAAGGTAATCGTTGGGCTCGGCGTAGAGATTGGTGAAATTACAGCGCCCACCACCCGACATCAGAATTTTTTTGCCCACTTTATTGGCGTGGTCAACAATCATCACACTCTGGCCACGATTGGCCGCTGTGATTGCACACATTAAGCCCGCGGCGCCGGCCCCAACAATCAATACATCGACGTTGGCGCCAGAGGCACTAGGCTCGAGAGCTTTGTTCAATTACTTAGCCTTAAGTTTGAGGGAGCGTAACGCCTGTCTGGCCTTGATATTTGCCACCGCGATCTCGATATGAGGTTTCACACACCTCGTCAGACTCGAAAAACAACATCTGAGCGACACCTTCATTGGCATAAATCTTTGCTGGGAGCGGCGTTGTGTTGGAAAACTCCAAGGTCACGTGCCCTTCCCATTCGGGCTCCAAGGGCGTCACGTTGACAATAATGCCGCAGCGAGCATAGGTAGATTTACCCAAGCAAACCGTTAATACATTGCGAGGAATACGGAAGTACTCAACCGTGCGGGCGAGCGCAAAGGAGTTTGGCGGAATGATACAAACATCACTTTGAACATCGACAAAACTGTTTTCGTCGAAGTTCTTAGGATCAACAATTGTAGAGTGTACGTTGGTGAAAATTTTAAACTCGTCGGCACAGCGAACGTCGTAACCGTAGCTCGACGTGCCGTAAGATACTAAACGGTCTCCATCTGGCCCATAACGTACCTGACCAGGCTCAAACGGTTCAATCATGTTTTGCTCGGTGGCCATGCGACGCATCCACTTATCGGATTTGATGCTCATAGTGCTTGTACTCTTACCTGAGGGCTGTTTTACAGTGGCGACATGATAGTTGGTTTTGGAAGCCTAATAAAGGCAAGTGACAACTTTATGTCTTAGGCATAATTCTCAAATCTATCTCTAGGTCGTCGCCTACCCTTCGGTATATTTTTTCTCCATAAGAATGCCGCGCTTAGCACTTGCACCTATAAACGGGGAAATGCCCGTCAAAAAGCCAGAATGAACTCAAATGCCAGCGTTCACGCCGCCTGAAGGGCGCAGCAACACCCAGAGAAAGCCGTAAACCAAATAACATTGGGCTCATAAAGCCCAAAAATGGCACCGCTCTGCATCGCGACAATCGGTGTTAATATCACTTAGACGCGCAAGCTTGACTATAATTAATTTGCATGAGTGCTTAAAAAGCATTAATCCTCGGGAACTCAAACGCCAATTAGCGCTCTGATGTATCGGCCCCCTAGGTTAACGCTGCTCACCAACAGAGATCGCATTGCCGTGAATATGACAACAAGAAATGGCTTGTTGCTAGCTGGATGTATCGCTGGGAACCTCGCCTTCAGTACAATATCCCCCTCCGCTTGGGCGCAAGACAGCGCTTCCTATCAACCTTTGGCTGCGCAACAATACCGTACAGCTATTGAAGACATCGAAGCCCGCGAAGGCGCCTACGGAGGCGGCTTGACGCAAAGTTTGATGAGCTTAGGACAAGTACTGCAGAAACAGGGAGATCACGAAAATGCCGTTGACGCCTTCAAACGCGCAATGCACATCAATCGAATCAACGAAGGTCTCTACAATCTAGGCCAAGTGCCCATTCTAGAAGAGCTCATTGAAAGCGAAATAGCTCAGGAAAATTGGGAAGACGCCAATGATAAGCACCAGTATTTGTTCTGGCTGCACCGCCGTAACTTTGGCGATACCGACTACCGCCTGTTGCCGGTCATTGAAAAACTCAGTAATTGGCATTTGAATATTTATACTTTGAACCTGAGCGAAGGCTTGCATCAGCATTTGGTTAGCGCACACGCTTTGTTTAGGCTCGCCGTTAACATTATCGACAATAGCTATGGTCAAAATGATCTGCGCTTGGTGAAGTCGCTTCGCGGCTTAACCGCCACGAATTACTATCTACGCCAATTTCGCGCGGCAGAATCAATGAAATTAACCCACACCTCAGCCAGAGGTGGCAGCACCCCCACAGCCCAAGAGCGTGCCAAACTCGACCAGTACACCATCAATAGTTATGCCAGTGGCAAGCGTGCCATGACTCGCATTGTGAATGTTCTCGACAGCAACCCTGAAGTAACGCCCTCAGCTGCGGCAAAAGCCAAAGTTGGCCTGGGCGACTGGTATTTACTCTTCGACAAATGGAAGTCTGCGCAAGAAACTTATCAAGAAGCCTACAATGAACTTGTGGCGAGCGAAGCCGACCCGCGAATTATAAAATCCTTGTTTGGCCGGCCGGTGGCGCTGCCCGACATGCCTCTACTGGTTACGGAGATAAAGGAGACGACGAAAGACACTCCCTATGTTCTAGTGACCTTCGATGTGACATCCTATGGACGCGCAAAGAACGTCAATATTTTAAAGTCTTTCCCAGAGGACCAAATGCGCTTACGCTCGAGGGTAAGGCGCTCTTTGAAAGCGGCCAAGTTTCGTCCACGCTTTGAAAACGGCGAGGCCGTGCTCACAGAAGCGTTAAGACACCGTTACCTGTTTCCAGAGGACAGAAAAACTCAAAAAGAAAAATTGGAAAAAGAACGCAAGGCACAAGCCTTAGCCGCTAGACATTAAGGATAACTGCGACAATGACAGACCTGAAAAGGCGATTGAAGTTTGGCAAGGCTTACAAGGCGCCCCTCATAGCGCTGATAGCCTGTTCGGCGCTCACACTGCAAGCGTGTAAAACACCGCCCAGCCAAAGCCAGCCGCCACAACCACCTGCCCCACCCTCATCGTCGAGCAGCCCGTCGCAGCCCTCTAGCAGCAGCAAACCCTCATCTCCGTCTTCTAGCCCATCATCGTCTAGCCGGCCATCCTCTCCCTCAAGCGCACCATCGTCACCGAGCAGTTCATCATCGCCTTCTAGCTCGCCATCAATGCCTGGTGGCATGCCGTCAATGCCAAGCTCGTCCAGCGATGGTCAGGAGAGTGGCGAGCGCGGATCATCATCTCCCTCACAGGGAATGCCCGGTACCGAAAGCAATAGCGGTGACACGGGTAGCGATTACGACAGTGGCGCCCCTGGTGGAAACAACGGGGATGCTGGAGAGAGTAGCGGGGAGTCAGGTGACAGCAGCGGCGACCCCGGTGACGGTTCTGGAGAAGAATACAGCGAGACTAGTTCAGCTGGACAAGAGCCCGGCAGTGGAAGTATGCAAGACACGGCCCAAGCGGGTGACGGTCGCAGCGATGAAGTCGACTTTTCGGAAGAAGACCCCGCTGGAGGCGGCTCTGTGCCCTCTATGTCAGACGGCGAGCGTCAAGCTCAACTAGAGGGTGTTTTGAACGATACAATGGCCAGCTACGACGGCATGATTTTACGTGAGCGAGAATACGTTCTTAATCGCGGTAATGAAGAAGGCAGCGAAGAAGCACTTGAACCCTTAGACCCCGGCGGCGAACTGCCTTATGACGACGTAAACGCCGAAGGGGAGGAGAATGCACCCGCTGGTCGCGGCGGCAGTGGCCAGCAAGAGAGCGACTCCAGTGGCGGCGGCTATCGTCCTGCCGGCCCAGTGCAAAACCGCGGCGGTGACTATCAGCATCAAGGTCAAACAGCACCTCCCGCCGACATTCCCGATGGCAATGACGACGACGTTGTGGCTCGGCAAATTCGCGAAGCGGCAATGCGTGAGACAGACCCTGAACTTCGCGAAAAGCTGTGGGATGAATACCGAAAATATAAAAATCAATCCAACTAAAGGCCAATCATGACATATCACCGAGTAAGCCGCGCAAACCCCAAGTTGGGTTTGCTGCTCTGTGCCTGCCTACTTCTAGGCTTAGGTGGGTGTTCTAACACCACCACCGTTAAAACTACGGCACTGACCCCTCTGCTGCAGGAAACTCAGCAAATTCCTGAAGAACTACTGATGGACGTAGGCATTCAGATGTTTGATCCAGGCTTGGAAGCAGCCAATGAATCAAAAGACCGTATTATTTTCCCCGAAATTCGTAAAGCCGAGTCTCGCTTTATTCCCCACTTATTAATGGAGACGCTGCAAACCAGTGCCGCTTGGGGCGCTATTCGAGTCATTCCCAATACCCTGAGCGCGCCCGATGTAGTGCTTAGCGGCAAGATTTTGCAATCCGACGGCGAAGTACTGAGAATTAATATTGTTGTCACCGACGCCACTGGCAAGGTCTGGTATGTTAAAAACTATCGGGAATTGGCAAGCCGCTATTCTTACGACCCACGGAAAAATATTCAAACCGACCCTTTTCAAGGTTTGTACAACCGGGTAGCAAACGATTTAATCAACTATCAACGTTCTCTGAAAGACTCGGAAATTATCGCTGTTCGCACTATTGCCGAATTAAAATTCGCCAACACGTTCTCGCCCGAATCATTTCATGGCCTAATCGCCCAAGATAAAGAAGGTCTCTACCAGATTAAACGCCTGCCCGCAGAAGGCGACCCGATGCTGGACCGCATTCGCGCCATACGTGAGCGAGATTACTTATTCGTCGACACCCTGCAAGATTATTATGGCGCCTTCGTTAAAGATATGACCATCCCTTACAAGCAGTGGCGCAGCCAAAGCTATGACGAAGTTATTGCTATGCGCGAATTGCAAGAGGAAGCTCGCAACAGAAAAATTGCGGGTGTTGTCGCAATACTAGGCGGCATTGCAGCAGCGGGTAGCGACAGTCGTGCAGCCCGGGCAGCTGGGCAAGTGGCTATTGGCGCAGGTGGTTACAGCGTAAAGAGTGGTTTTGATAAAACGGCTGAAGCAAAAATGCACATTGAAGCGCTGCAAGAATTAGGTGATTCCCTACAAGCCGAAATTGAACCTCAGGTTATTGAGCTGGAAGATCGAACCATAACCCTTTCGGGCACAGTTGAAAATCAGTACGATCAGTGGCGTGATGTGTTAAAAGATCTCTATAAAATTGAAACTGGCGACAACAGCGCACCGTAAAATACTGCACGATCAACTATTAGGGTAACAAGCACCATGACTAAAAATGATGACACTCTCACGCAGGGTGAATTCACGCCAACTTCGCTGTCTCCACCTTGGTGGCAAGCGCACCGTTCGCAGCTTATTAGTTTTGCCGTTCTTATTTTGCTGCTTTTAGGGGTGGTTTTTCTACTCCCAGAAGCCGTGCAACCTGAAAAGGCTGGCGCTCTCGCAAATACAAACGCCCCCGCGCCAGTTTCGGGTAAAAAACAGTCGCCTTGGAGCGAAGCCCAAACAGCGAAGCAGCGCAAAGAAGCCCAAACCGTTCTATCCGACATATTGAAAATTCAGCAGACGCTGGAGGAACAAAGTGTCGAACGCTGGGCGCCCGAAATCTACCAAGACGCCATGGATACCGCGGCCGAAGGCGATGGATTTTACCGTCTGCGCGAGTTCAGCCAAGCTCAGAAACAGTACCAACTGTCACGAACAAAGTTTGAGGCTTTAGCCAGTAGTGCCGACAACAAGTTCACACAGTTCATGAACGATGGCGCCGCGGCAATTGACGAAGGCAATGCCAGCGCCGCCACCCAAGCCTTTGAACTGGCGGGCCTAATTCAAGCAAACAGCCTTGAAGCTCAGAAAGGCTTGCAGCAAGCTCAATCTTTAGACCGTGTACTAGCGCAATTAAACGACGCAGTACTACAACAAAAAACCGGCGATCTCGATGCCGCGCTTACTTTGACTCAACAAGCCCTCATCACAGACGCCAACTCAAAACCGGCTAAAAATTTACTCTCCACTCTGAAAGCTAGCATTCTTGAGCGCGATTTTACCCATGCGATGTCGACGGGCTATGCAGCCTTGCAAGGCGCATCTTATACAAAAGCCAAAGGCGCTTTTAAGAGCGCGTTAGCACTCAAGCCTAGCTCCAGTGATGCTAAAGCCGCGCTCACTCAGGCAGGAAATCAACACACACAAACAAAAATTGAAGTATTGCTGGCCGAGGCCAAAACGAATGAAACCAAGGAACAATGGCAAGCGGCTCAAGACACTTATGAAAAAGCACTCAAACTAGACGCTAGTTTGGTAAGCGCTCGCATCGGCCTTATCAGAAGTCAGGCCCGCAACCAACTCGACCAACAACTCGCAAAACTACTCGCCGAACCGGAACGTCTTGCCAGTGAGGCAGTCTATAAACAAGGGCGCCGCGTTCTGAAAGATGCTCGAGGGCTTGGTCAAACTGGTCCGAACCTACAAAAACAGGTTCAAACACTCAGCGGTTTACTGGCAAAAGCCAAAGTACCGCTTGAGGTGGTTTTACACTCCGACCAACAGACGGATGTCACGGTTTACAAAGTGGGTCGCTTAGGCTTGTTTAACGAGCATCGCTTGAGCTTAGCTCCAGGCAACTATGTGGCCGTGGGCAAGCGCGAAGGATATCGCGATGTGCGCCAAGAATTTACCGTACTATGGGACAAACCCGCACCCAAAATTACCATTCAGTGTGAAGAACCGATTGCATCGCTGTAACAGCATCAATACAAGGCAAGGAACCTAAGGCCATTAGCACACAAGAGAAGCCAAACGAACCCCACGATGATGATGACATCATTCAAGCCGCTGCATTTACGCCCGCCTCTGGCGTAGAAACAAAGCAATCCTTTTCGCTCAGTCGTACAAAGGCGGCTCTGGCGGCCGGCCTTTTGGTTAGTGCGCTGGTGGTATTGTTTCTTTTTACTGCTAAGGCGGTAACCATACAAACCCAACCCGTCTCGACGCTTTCAGTGAGCGGCGGCCTCAAGTTCAAACTGGCTGAGCACTATCTTTTACTGCAAGGTGACTACCAGCTAGAAGCTCTGGCCGATGGCTATTACCCATTGAAAAAAACCATCGCGATTGGAGACGCACAGAATCAAACGCTTAACTTCGAATTAGAGAAGTTACCTGGGCACCTCACCATCAACACACCCGGCATCAACGCCTCAGTGCTAATCGACCAACTACCAGTGGGTAATACCAACCAAGAAATTCGCAACATTGCCGCCGGAGAACATCAGCTTAACATTAACGCCGAACGATACTTCCCCTTCGCACAAAGCCTAGAGATCACGGGCTTGGATAGCGCTCAGAGCTTAGACCTAAGCCTTGAACCTGCATGGGGAGACATTTCCTTCAGCACTCAACCACAGGGCGCAACACTGTTTGTAGACGGCGAAGCTGTTGGCACTACACCCTTGCAAGTGGAACTATTAGAGGGCGATCACCAATTACGCTTGAAGCTAAAGGGTCATAAAGCTTGGCAGGAAACCCTCGATATTAAGGCGCAAACCCAGATAGATCTGCCACTCATCACTCTGCCAGAAGCAGACGGACTGATACTGGTCAATACCCAACCCAGCGGCGCCGGCTTAACCGTCAATGGAACCTACCGCGGTCAATCGCCATTTGAACTTGCACTAGCGCCCGGAAAAACAGCTGAAATTACCGCATTTAAAGTGGGTTATGTCTCTACTACACAGTCTATAAAAGTAGAATCCGGAAAAGAACAAATTCTCGCCATCAAACTAAAACCTCAGTTAGGAGATGTGAAGATAGACGGACGCCCTGCAGACGCATTGTTGTATGTAGATGGTCGTTTAATGGGCCGCGCAAAACAAACCCTGAGCTTGCCCGCGAAACAACATCGCATTACTTTTAAAAAGGCAGGGTATGAAGATTATTCAACAAGCGTATTGCCTCGCCCTGGTATCGCTCAAGCGGTGAGTGCACGACTACTCACCTTGGAGCAGGCCAAGTGGAAAAATATTAAACCGGTAATCACTAGCAAAGCGGGTTCAAAGCTAAAACTGTTTAAAATTGATGCCAAATTCAAAATGGGTGCCTCGCGACGGGAACAGGGCCGCCGCTCAAATGAGTCTCAGCGCTCCGTCGCTCTCACGCGACCGTTTTATCTTGGCATTCATGAAGTGACCAATGCTCAATATCGAGAATATGTGAAATTTCACTCCTCAGGCCACGTAAAAGGCAACAGCTTAAACGGGGAAAAATATCCCGCGGTAAACATCACCTGGGATCAAGCAGCCCAATACTGTAACTGGTTATCAGAACAAGAAAAGCTCCCGCCCTTTTACACGCTGGAAAATAATACGGTGAATGGTATTAATGCACAGTCGAATGGTTATCGCCTTCCCACAGAGGCAGAGTGGTCTTGGGCGGCACGCGTTCAAAAAGACGGCAAGCCACTGAAATTTCCCTGGGGGCCGTCGCTGCCCCCAGCGGAAAAAAGCGGGAATTATGGTGACCGTCGCGCCGCAGCGCTTTTAGGTAATATCCAGGTAGGCTATGACGACGGCTACGCGGTCACCGCACCCGTTGGCAGTTTTCCAAGTAATGAAAAAGGCCTTTACGATTTAGGTGGCAATGTCGCGGAGTGGGTCAACGATTACTACGGAATTAGAACGGGTTTATCCCTGTCTCTTGAAACCGACCCCACTGGGCCAGTGGAAGGCAGCTACCATGTTATTCGCGGCTCAAGCTGGGGGCACGGCACCGTCACTGACCTGCGCCTTGCCTTTCGTGACTACAACAGCGAAAGTCGTCACGATGTAGGCTTTCGTGTTGCCCGCTACGTTGATTAACAGAGACAGTATCAATGAATATTAATTGGCTAAGATGCTTGTCCCTCTGCACCCTTTTGGCGAGCGTGGGGCTAACTTCGACATACGCCTTTGCTCAAGCTCAGACAAACACTCCGGAGCAAAGTAAACCGGAGAGCCCAAAAACAGACGACACAAGCGATAAAAATAAAGATAACAAGCACAAAACTAAAGCACCTGCACAAACTAAACCCAGTGGGAGTTTCAACCCCTCTGAAGAAATTTCTGAAGACTTATCCGTCTCTTTTCCTGTGGATATTTAAGGACGCACAATGAAACGCAATACAGCCTCTGATTTTTTCTATCAACTTTTTGCTTTGATAATGGCCGTGATAATCGTGCACGCTATCTATGTAACAGTGGTGCGTCCAAACGCCAACGCGCAATTACAGGAACAATTTGAACGACAGGAGGCTGGCGAAACCTATATTGTTCAGCGGTCCATCTATTTAGTATTAAAAGATTACGAGCAGGAAGCTTGTTTCGTGCTGATGCTGTGGGCCATGGCGATTATGGGCCGTAAAGCCAGCAGTAGTTTTCGTGAAACTAAAATTCTCGACCAAGCCCTTCTCAATGTTCGCGACGGCACCAGCGTGCTGCCGGAGGACACGCGCGAGCTCAGCAGGCCCCTACAAAACTTGCCGGACGAGCAGCAGAGTCTGCTATTGCCAAGGGTGCTGCAAACCGTACTCCAACGTTTTGGCTCCACCGAAAGTATTGCCAATGCCTCAAGCTCCGTGAAGGAAATCTGTGATAACGAATCTGATCGCTTAGACAGTGAGCTGGCCATGATTCGCTATATTGCTTGGGCCATTCCTTCTATTGGTTTCATCGGCACTGTGCGAGGTATCGGCGAAGCATTGGGGCAAGCTCACCGAGCCGTAGAAGGTGATATAGCGGGTGTAACTATAAGCCTGGGCGTAGCGTTTAACTCAACTTTTGTGGCACTTGTCATTAGCATTGTTATTATGTTCTTCACCCATCAACTACAGTTGCTGCAGGAACGACTGGTTCTAGATACGCAGAATTACGTAGACCAAAAGTTATTGCGTCACCTTAAAGTCAATAAAACCTCAGGCGCTTAAACATAATGTCAGTGGCCAATACCATATTAGAGTTAAATGACAGTGGCCTGCGATTACTGCAGGGCGGGCGTCTACTGCTGGAAAGCCCCGGCATAGCCTTAGTGAACGAGAAGCAATGCCTGTTAGGTGTCGAAGCGCTACAACAATCCAAATTACACCCTCTGCAAACACACAGCCAATTTTGGCAAAATTTAGACAGTGAATCCCTAGGGAGCAGCAATCCAAAATGCCGCCACCAGGCCGATTTGGTTTTTGAACACTTGCAGGCAATTAAAGCCCTGCAGGGCGATATGAGTAATCTCATTCTTGCCCTGCCTGCACACTATACAAAAGCTCAATTAAGTTTGCTGCTAGGCATCGCCCAGCACTGCCAGCTGGCTATTGTTGGTTTAGTGGACACCGCCGTTGCCTCCGTGGCAAATCAAGCAGAGGCTGGTCGCCATTGTTTTATCGACTTTCAATTGCATCAGGCTTTAGTAAGCCACGTTGATGTTGGTCAAGAAGTTAGCAACGCTCAAATAGAAAGTGTTCCCGGTGCGGGCTTACTGGCCTGCTATGACGCTTGGGCACATTTAATTGCGGAACAGTTTATTCAGCAGACACGCTTCAACCCACTGCACAGTGCCGCCACTGAACAGTTACTACACAACCAACTCGACGATTTTTTACAGCGTGCTCAACGTGACGGCGAGGCAACACTTGAACTGGCCGGGCACAAGACCACCCTTGCCTTAACAACACTGGCTGCCACGAGTAAAGCTCAATTGGAAAAAATTGCTGCCCAGACAGGCCACTACTCCGGGCATTTGTACATGACCGAGCGCTGTCACTCTTTGCCTGGTGTCGCTGAAGTGTTTCCTGAAGCCATTGCAGTCACTAGCATACAACTGGCTAATAACATCGAGCATCACGAAAAAACTATTGTACAGAAACCTGGCGGCTTGAAACTAATAGGCAGTCTGCCCGCGCGCGCGGGCATAGCGCCTCGCGTAGAAAGCAAGAAAACGGCAACGCACATTCTGTGGAATCACCAGGCATTCCCTGTCAACACAGGGCTCAGCATAGTTAACGATGCATCCGCACCTATTGTTAGACAAGCACAAGATAACGAGGGTATTTGTGCAATCGCTCCGCTAAGCGGGGCTTTATGCATCAAAAACATACAGGCGGATGGCCTGCTCATTAATGGTAAAAAAGCCAGTGAAGGGCAAACCCTCGTCAGCGGAGATCAGCTAAAGATACCCACCCTTCCTCACGCCTTCATCGTCATTAGTGTGGTTCCAAGCGATGGCGCGTAAACGCAGATTCTCCACCTTCAGCCTGTCTTTTCTTGACATTATGTCTTGCGGCTTCGGTGCGGTTGCGCTCATATTCCTGATTATAAAACACGACATAGACACTAAGATTGAAGTCGAAAACGAGTATTTACTCGCTGAGGTTATGCTACTTGAAGAGGAAGTTCTCGAAGGGGAAGAAGGGCTGGTGCTCGCGCGCAACACCCTTTCAACAGTAGACGACCGCCTAGCAGAAGCGCAGGGTTTAGCCCGACGAATTGTTGAGGACATCGACGCCGTACGAGGAAAAATCATTGAAGTGGGCGAGTCGGCTGAAGACACTAGCCTGAACAAACTTAAAGAAGACCTTGAAAAACTGGAAGAAGAAAAACGCAAGCTCATTGTCGAGCGAGACCAACTCGGTGAAAGCGCTTTGGGCTACAAGGGCGACGGCGACCGTCAATACTTAACTGGCCTGAAACTGGGCGGCGCCCGAATTCTGATTTTACTCGACGCCTCGGCAAGCATGCTCGACGACAAAATTGTTAACGTGATTCGCCGGCGCAATATGTCTGACAATGTTAAACGCGCCTCGAAAAAATGGCAGCGAGCCCTGCGGACCGTAGAATGGCTAAGCGCCCAGTTTTCAGAAGAGAGCCGCTACCAAATCTACACATTCAACACGAGCGTTCAAGCGGTGGTGCCCAATACCGAAGGCACCTGGCTACAAATTTCAGAAGAGGAAGACATTCAAAATGCGGTAAGCTCCATGCGCAAGACAGTGCCACAAGGTGGCACCAGCCTAGAGCGGGCTTTCCGTTCCATCCAAGACTTCCCCACTCTGCCCGACAACATTATTTTGATCACCGACGGCCTGCCAACACAGAGCCTGAGTCGCCCCAAAGGCAATACGGTAACCGGTGCACAGCGTTCACGCTTTTTTAACCAAGCTATTCAAGAAATTCCACGGGGTATTCCGGTCAACATTATACTCGCGCCTATGA
>Ga0209292_1001655_pt1 | contig 26882 bp, 21 predicted proteins | sample GOMGulsemesocosm_2_FD_184634 | JGI IMG/M metagenome (GOLD analysis project Ga0209292, IMG submission 184634) | Methane-oxidizing microbial communities from mesocosms in the Gulf of Mexico - GOM9C Gulf of Mexico (SPAdes) (version 2) | ecosystem: Environmental > Aquatic > Marine > Cold seeps... | reverse complement strand
TGCAATCTTTAACCCTAGGGAAAGAAACGCAATATGATAACAGTTTCGACGCAAAACTGTTACAGGGTGTTCCTCGCTCGTTAAACCGAGACAGTCTGGAATTAGGCAATGAGCTACCGTTTACTGGCCAAGATATTTGGACCGGTTATGAATTGTCATGGTTAAACCTAAAAGGTAAACCTGTCGTCGCAATGGCCCAATTTTCGTTACCTTATGACAGCGAATTTTTAGTCGAGTCAAAGTCGTTCAAGCTTTATTTAAATAGCTTTAATCAACATCGTTTCACCGATGCCAGTGCTGTTGAGCAGCAATTAATTAAGGATTTATCAGATTGTGCCAAAGGTTCGGTCGCTGTTGAGGTTATTTTAGCTGAGCAGTTTGCTACGCAACAAATCGTTGCGGCCCAAGGCCAATGCATTGATGAGTTAGATATAGCGATAGATAACTACCAATTTGATCCGCTACTGCTTGCTAATGCGGTTACTCCAGCTGACGACATTGTGGTCGAACGACTTCATTCTAACCTGCTAAAGTCAAATTGTTTAATCACCAATCAACCTGATTGGGGTACCGTAGAAATTCATTACCGCGGGCCGAAGATAAACCAAGAAGCTTTATTGCGTTATATCATTTCATTTCGTCAACATAATGAATTTCACGAACAATGTGTCGAGCGAATTTTTGTCGACTTAGTTAAGTATTGTCACTGTGAGCAGCTCAGTGTTTATGCACGTTATACCCGTCGCGGCGGCTTAGACATTAATCCATTTCGCAGTAACTTTGAAACACCACCTGCTAACCTGCGTCAGGCGAGACAATAAATCTGCTGATTATCAGATAATAAAAAACAAAAAAGCCCTTATTGCTAAGGGCTTTTGGGGTGTTGTCTCAGTGTTGCTTGGGCATTATTTACGCAGTGTTTATTCGAACGTTGCTTTGACCGCGGCAAGTTCTTCTACAAACTCTTCAGAGCTTAATGCTTCCATGCTCACCAACACACCTTTATCGATAAAGGGTTTAAGCGCGGTTTCACTGGCCGCCAAGTCAGCTTCATTTTCTTGACAGATAATGGCTAGCTGGACAAAATCTAAATAGCTAATTTCTTCGGTTTGATGCTTGGTGGTATTGCAATAACGGATGCTTTCGATCATATCATCACTAAAGTTCCATGTTTTAACAATCGCAACACCAATATGGCTCTGCAGGTCGCTAATAGCACGCTCTAGAAACTCTGGATCGGCAAATATTTCAGGATAACTATCCGCTTCAGTCAAAATTGGTAACACACCAATATTGTGCAATAACGCTGATAACGTCAGCGTATCAACCAATAGCGGAGTATGCTTGTTTTCTGCTTTAAATGTCGCAAATAAAGCCATTGCATAAGCCGCAACATCAGTTGATTTTTGCCAAGATTTAGCGAGATAATTTGAAATAAATTCGTTTTCAGAAACAAAAAGTTGCTCCATCGCTAATGCCATTACGATGTTTTTGATTTGGCGCATTCCAATCCTTGTAACCGCCGTTTGCAAATTTTCTACCTTGATTGCGCGGCTATAATGAGCCGTATTAGCAATGCGGATCATTCGAGCAGATAAGGCCGCATCTTGTGATATAAGAGTGGAAATTTGATTAAGATTTGAATCTGGGTCAGCCACCGTGTCTCTAACTTTTATCGCAACGCGGGGTAAGGTTGGTAATACTAAAGAGTCATTTTTCAACTTCTCAATTAGAATAGTTCTCAAAGCATTTGCAGTAGACATAAGCAATCCGTTATATATCTAAGTGAATGAAATTCATGCCTAATAATCGACTGATTAATAAGCATAATACTTAATTACTAATATAGCATCATTTTTATTTTTCGCTCGAACTTTTTTACTTTCGAGGCCAAAAACAAAAAACAGCATTAAAAAATGCTGTTTTTTAGCTGAACCATTAATTAAGCGCTAATTAATTAGCTATCACCGTCAAATTGTCCGGCTTTCGCTAAGGCGCATGCTTCAACTGACAGAATATCAGCATAACCTTGTGAGCTTTCAGGGTTAAGACCGTCGCTAGCTTCCATTGACGAATCTTCTTCATTGTATAAAGACGCCTCAATGTTAACCATGCTATTGAAAAACACATTGCCTTTATATAAACCTAAGTTCACTTCACCAGTAGCGCTGTGGGTTAGCTTATCAATCGCACTCATTGCTGCTTTAGTTGCAACATCAAAATTACGACCATCATAAATTTGATCTGCAACAACGCGGCTTAAGCTGTTATAAAGTGCCGTAGCACGACGATCTAACGTGGCTTGTAGAATGTTTTGTAGACCTTGGCTTAATAACTCCATGCCAGGGGCTTCATAAACACCACGACTCTTGGTGCCAATGATTCTATTTTCTAACGCATTGGACATGCCAACACCATTACGACCACCAATTTCGTTGGCTTTGCTCATCAAGTCAAATGGGTTTAACGTTTCGCCGTTAATCGCAACGGCATAACCGTGTTCGAACTTAACAGTAACGTTTTCGATTTGGTCTGGTGCTTGTTGCGGCCACACACCCATGGTTGGCTCAACAATAAGACATGAAGTTTCTAGGCTTTCTAGATCTTCCGCTTCATGCGACAAACCGGCAAGGTTAGCATCAGTCGAATATTTCTTTTTCATGCCAATAACAGCAGGAATACCAAACTGAGCAAGATAGTCGGCCATTTCACTACGACCAGGAAATTGCTCGAGCAACTTGGCGTCACGCCATGGTGCATATACTTGCATTTCAGGTGCAAGCGAGCGAGTGTAACGCTCAAAACGCATTTGATCATTACCACGACCTGTTGCGCCATGCGCTAGAATATTAACGTTACGCGCTTTCATGGCTTTAATTAAGCCTTGCACTGTTACGGCTCGCGCAATACCCGTGGTATTCCAATAACCGCCGTCATAGGTCGCGTTAGCTTTAATCGTTTCAAAACAGGCGTCGGCCATTTCTGTTTTAAGGTCGACTAATACTGTTTCTGCGCCACAAGGATCCATTTTACGCACAACATTTTGAATATCGTCTTCATCAGGTTGGGCCAGATCAGCTGAAAAACAGATAACTTTAATGTTATCTTCCATTAATCGCTTAGTAACTGTTTTGCTATCCAAGCCACCAGAAACACAAACACCTACTAATTTATCTTTTAAATCTGACAATTCCATACTAAACACTCACACAAATATCGGTTAAAAATATCGACTATATACCAGCCGAAAAAGAAGACAAACACCCAGTAATCATATACCGAGTTATTATGCTAGCCAACATATACTAATGACTAATAAAACACAACAAAAAATGAATACTTATATTAAGATCATGAATAAAAATTCATTAATCATGCAGTGTGTTGCGAATGTATTGACTGGTAATCGCTTGATTGAGATCAACTAACTGCCCCTAACATCAAGATAAAATTCCCGGTCCAAATTTCCTGAGAACTGCTTTAATGTATACCCCTGAATTATTATCCCCGGCTGGCAGCTTAAAAAACATGCGCTATGCCTTTGCCTATGGCGCCGACGCTGTCTATGCGGGACAACCTCGTTATAGCTTACGCGTTAGAAATAATGAATTTACCCTCGAAAATTTAACCATCGGTATTAACGAAGCCCATGCGTTAGGAAAAAAATTCTACGTCGTCAGCAATATAGCGCCACACAATAGTAAATTAAAAACCTATATCCGCGATCTGGCACCAGTAGTAGCATTGCAACCAGATGCATTAATTATGTCTGATCCGGGTTTAATTATGTTGGTCCGTGAAGCCTATCCTCAATTGACTATCCATTTGTCGGTTCAAGCCAACGCGGTTAATTGGGCAACGGTAAAGTTTTGGTACCAGCAAGGCATAAAACGCGTGATCTTATCGCGTGAATTGTCAGTCAAAGAGATAACAGAAATTCGCCAAGCTGTGCCACAGATGGAATTAGAAGTATTTGTCCATGGCGCTTTATGCATGGCCTATTCTGGTCGCTGTTTATTATCAGGTTATATCAACAAACGCGACCCTAATCAGGGCACCTGTACCAATTCTTGCCGCTGGAAATATGATGCGCACGGGGCAACAGAAAATGAAACGGGCGATATTGTCGCCACTAAGCCGACATTATTAAAGCAAGCCCCCATCGACCCAGTACAAATGGAACCTGTCCAAGTTAATCCGGTACAAGTTAATCCGGCACAAGTTGAGCCAGAACAAATTGAGCCAGAGCAAGTCGAACCAACCCTTGGTCAGGGAGCGACTACAGACAACATTTATCTATTACAAGAAGCCGGCCGTCCCGGTGAATATATGCCTGCATTTGAAGACGAACATGGTACCTATATCATGAACTCAAAAGATTTGCGGGCGGTTGAAATGGTTGAGCAGCTCACCAACATTGGACTGCATTCATTAAAAATAGAAGGGCGAACCAAGTCATTTTATTACTGCGCCCGAACCGCACAGGTGTATCGCAAAGCCATTGACGATGCGGTGGCTGGTAAACCTTTCGATCCAACGTTAATGACTTCTTTAGAGCATTTGGCGCACCGTGGTTATACCGAGGGCTTTTTACGGCGTCATAACCATGACAATTATCAAAATTACGATTACGGCTACTCAGTATCCCAAACCCAGCAATTTGTTGGTGATATAACCTGTCGTAACGATAAAGGCTGGGCACGCGTTGAGGTTAAAAATAAATTCTTGGTTGGTGATAGCCTCGAATTAATGACGCCGAGCGGCAATATCAACTTTATTTTAGAGCAACTAGAAGATAAAAATGGCCAAGCTATTACGGTTGCTCCCGGCTCTGGTCATGTGGTTTATCTGCCCGTTCCGCAAGATATCGACTTAGAATTTGCCTTATTAATGCGTCATTTTAAGGTTGAACAGGACTCTCGCAATCCACACTACGAGGCTAAATAGACCAACTGATAGCTGCACTTATAACTGAACAAATAAATCAAGCCTTAGGCATCGCTAAATGCGCTGCTTAAGACTAAATAATGCAAGGGATAAACTTGGCGCTACTAATTAAAGACAACTGCATTAACTGCGACATGTGTGAACCAGAGTGCCCTAATGACGCGATTACCTATGGTGCTGTCATTTACGAAATTGATCCCATGTTATGTACCGAGTGTGCCGGTCACTACGAAAAGCCTACTTGCATTAAAGTCTGCCCGATCGACTGCATTACTGTCGACCCTGATCATATTGAGACTCAAGGGCAATTACTGGAGAAATATGTGTTAATTGTTCACCATGACCAAATATAGCTTAAATAATCTTGTACCTGATCAAGCAATTATACTATTTTATTTTAGTGATAATTAAGTTAGTATCAAAAACGGTTAAGAAGTAACCATGACTTTTCGTCATTTAAATAGTGTGTAATAACAAGAAATAATAGTTACACAAATCATCGATACATGGAGATCAAACATGGCAGTAACAGGTCGAGTAAAATGGTTTAATGAGAAAAAAGGCTTTGGGTTTATCGAGCAACCTGGTGGGGAAGACATCTTTGTTCATTTTAGAGCAATTCAGTCTGATGGTTTTAAGACCCTCAACGATGGCCAAGAGGTTCAATTTGACGTTGAGCAAGGCCCGAAAGGTTTGCAAGCCCTTAACGTAGTACTACGTTAAACCGACCGACATTAAGCAAGGTGTCTTCACACCTTGCTTCGTTTTAAAAAACCGCTAAACCGTTATCAACGCCAGCCTAATTATTGTTTTAAGCGTCTGGTTCTATTTGCTCAGCTAACGGCTCATCAAGACCATCCCAGCCAGACACTGCAATTGAATCAACTCGCTGTAAACCACGCGGTAACTTATTACCACGACGCCCGCGCTCACCAATGTAATGTTCTAAATCACTTGGTTTTAAGGTTAGTTTACGCTTGCCTGCAAACAACGTTACTTCGCTGTCCGTACTAATAACAGCAATTTGTTTGACAAATTCTTCACGCGTTTGGACCCGAGAACTTGGGATATTAATAATTTTGTTGCCCTTGCCTTTCGCCAGCTTTGGCAAGCTTTCAAGCGGGAAGATTAACATCCGACCTTCATTAGATATCGACAAACACAGCTGCGAGATAGGATCACTAATCGGGGTTAACGGCAGCACATTCGCGCCTTTAGGTCGACTAATTAACGCCTTGCCATTTTTATTGCGACTTATCATGTCACTAAAGCTGGCAATAAAACCGTAACCGCCATCGGTCGCCAATAAATATAACTGGTCGTCTTTGGCCATCAGTGTATGTTCAATGCTTTCACCCGCAACTAAAGTGAAGCGCCCTGTTAATGGCTCACCTTGACTACGTGCAGATGGCAAAGTGTGGGCGTCGGTCGTAAATGCACGTCCTGAACTATCAATAAAGACCACGGGTTGGTTGCTGCGGCCTTTCGCCGAACACAAGTAACCGTCACCAGTCTTATAACTGAGCTTATCAGCGTCAATGTCATGGCCTTTGGCGCAACGAGCCCAACCTTTTTCTGATACAACGACGGTAACGGCCTCACTAGGCACCAAGTCTTTTTCTTGCAACGCTTTGGCTTCAGTACGCGCAACAATTGGCGAGCGTCGGTCGTCGCCATATTTTTCAGCGTCACTGATCAATTCTTTTTTAACTAAGGTTTTCATCCGGCGCTCTGACGACAAAATAAGCTCTATTTTGTCACGTTCAATCGCCAGTTCGTCTTGCTCAGCTTTAATCTTTATTTCTTCAAGCTTAGCCAGCTGACGTAATTTTATTTCTAATATTGCATCGGCTTGAATCACCGAAATATTAAATCGGCTCATTAACTCGGCTTTGGGGTTGTCAAAGGTTCGAATTATTTCAATCACTTCGTCAATATTTAAAAACGCGACCAATAAACCATCAAGAATATGCAAGCGCGCTAGTATTTTATCGAGTCGGTGTTGCAAACGCCGGCGCACGGTGTCAATCCGGTAAGTTAACCAGTCGGTTAAAATATCGCTTAAGCTCATCACCCGCGGTCGTTTATCGAGCCCCAGAATATTAAGATTAACCCGGTAGTTCTTTTCCAAATCTGTTGTGGCAAACAAATGATTCATTAATTCTTGGACATCGACCCGGTTCGATCGCGGCACAATCACCAAGCGAGTCGGTGACTCATGATCAGACTCATCGCGTAAATCAGACACCATCGGCAGTTTCTTAGCCTGCATTTGCGCCGCAATTTGTTCTAAAATTTTACCGCCAGAGACCTGATGTGGCAGCGCAGAAATAACGATATCGCCGTCTTCCACTTCAAATACCGCGCGCATTTTTATCGAGCCTTTACCGTTAGCGTAAATTTTTTCAATTTCAGCTTTTGGGGTAATAATTTCGGCTTCAGTTGGGTAATCAGGTCCCTTAACATGCTCAAGCAGATCACCTAAGCTCGCTTTCGGGTTTTCAAGTAAATGAATACAAGCACTGGTTACTTCACGCACATTATGCGGTGGAATATCGGTTGCCATGCCCACGGCAATACCGGTAATGCCATTAAGTAATATATGCGGTAGGCGCGCAGGCAACACCATAGGTTCTTTTAAGGTGCCGTCAAAGTTAGGCTGCCAATCAACGGTGCCCTGGCCCAGTTCACCTAACAACAATTCACTAAAGCGTGATAATTTGGCTTCGGTATAACGCATTGCTGCAAACGATTTAGGATCGTCAGGCGCGCCCCAGTTACCTTGACCGTCCACCAATGGATAACGATACGAAAAAGGCTGGGCCATTAATACCATGGCTTCATAACAGGCGGAATCGCCATGGGGATGAAATTTACCTAACACATCGCCAACGGTACGGGCCGACTTTTTATATTTGGCCCCAGCGGACAGACCTAATTCTGACATCGCATAAATAATACGGCGTTGTACGGGTTTTAAACCATCACCAATGTGCGGCAATGCACGATCCATAATGACGTACATTGAGTAGTTTAAATAAGAGTCTTCGGTAAATTGCTGCATCGACAGCTGCTCGATGCCATCTAGGCTCATTTTTGTTGTGTCGTTCACGGCTCTGACCCTTGTGATTATTTTTAGCTGCCGATAATGGCGATAAGATGAGCAAGTTTCATCTTAATAACCCGTAAGTTAACAGCGACAGTATTTTAATTTCATTTTATCAAACCAGCCTCAACTTGTCATTGCTCGCACAACAAACTTGCCACTAAGGCGCGCAATATATATGGTCAGCACGCCAACATCAATCAGTTAAATCTAAACCCAAATGAAAATTACTTGCATTAGCACTTGCTCAATGAATCAGTAACCATTATCATTGTCGCGAAATCTACGGGTAGATTTTACCTGAACTCAACAATTAGCTCGCTGTAAGTTAACTTACGGATAACTAAATTAAAACGTTGAATCAACATACATATATTTGAATTACGTAATAAAGGAATGTCGATAATGAAGATTAACTCTCTGTCTAAAGTAGCGCTAGCGGTTGTTCTAGGTGTAAGCCTACCTGTAGTTGCTGGCTCTGCTAGCAACAGTGACGTAACACGCGCTGCCGTATTAAAGTCTAACGCTGACATCGCTTATGCCGCTTACAGTGACTCACTAACAACGGCTAAAGCTTTAAAGCAAGCCCTAACGGCTTTCGTTGCAGCGCCTACTGAAAAAAGCCTAGCTAACGCTAAGCAAGCTTGGATTGATTCACGCGAACCTTACGGCCAAACTGAAGTTTACCGTTTCCGCGTTGGTCCTATCGATGCACTTAAAGCAGATGGTAGCTTAGGTGAAGAAGGCGACGGTCCTGAAGGTAACATTAACGCTTGGCCACTAGGCGAAGGCATTATCGATTACGTATCAACATCTCCAAAGGTTGACGGCGACGCATTTGGCGAAAACGGCCGTGCACTTAGCAGCAACATCATTGCTAACAGCAAAGATTACGCAACGATCAACAAAGCAACCATCTTAGCGCTAAATGGTAAAGGCGAAGACGAACGTAATGTAACAACGGGTTACCACGCGATTGAATTCTTACTTTGGGGTCAAGATTTAAACCAAAATGCAAGTTCTAACCAACTTAAGCATGACAATACTCCGGGTCAACGTCCGGTTTCTGATTACTTCTCAGCGGCTAACGGCAACGCTAAAGCATGTACTTCAGGTGCTAAAGTTAGCGTAGCTGATGCAACATGTGACCGTCGTGGCGATTACCTGCTTGCTGTTACTGACATCTTAATTGATGACTTAACTCCTGTTGTTAGTGCTTGGGCACCTACTGGTTCACACTACAAGAACTTTGTTGCTGGTGGCGATGCTTCTCTGGCTAAAATCTTAGAAAGCATGGGTCGTTTAAGCTTCGGCGAACTTGCTGGCGAACGTATCAACATTGCACTAACTACTGACTCTCAAGAAGATGAGCATTCATGTTTTAGTGACAATACTCACCGTGACATTTTCTTAAATGCTCAAGGTGTACAAAACAGCTACAACGCTACTTACACTCGCGTTAATGGCGAAAAGATCCACGGTACTTCGGTTCACGATCTACTAGTCGCTAGCAAGCAGCAAGCATTAGCAAACAAGCTACGTGGTTCATTAGCAGCAACAATGAAAGCCGCTGCTGTTATCGATGCAAAAGCTAAAGCAGGTATTCCTTTTGATGTATTAATTCAAGAAGGTGTTGCTCAGCAAGACGTTATGGCTGTGATTAAAAACTTAGTTGCACAAACTGATGATATTGAAAACGTGATCAAGGCACTAGGCGTTACCACTAACAGCTTACGTGATGACACTGAAGAAAAAATCTAATAATAATAAGTTAACTTGCGCTTAATCAATTTGAATTAGGCGACTAAGGTTATCATCAGTAATTTAAAGGGTTCATTTTATGAACCCTTTAGTCGTTTCAAGGAATCAACATAAGTCATGCGGTATCTAACACGTTCTATCCCCTCTTTACTGTGTTTACTCGTTTCTTACACAGCGCTCGCCACTGAACCAGCAACTAGCACAAAAACAGATCACAGCGGGTTGGTGCCATTATCAAGCAGTGTTATCGCGCCCAATGAACATCTTGCTGGTGGTGATACCACGATGTTTGTTTTTAACAACAATGCCTTTAGCCGCCGACCAAAACCTGTGGCCAGAGACTTTAAAGCCGATGGTTTTTTTACCTCGGGCGATCACCTTTTTAGAACCCCACACAAAGGCGTTGGCCCAGTAGTTAATGCGGCGAGTTGTCAGGGCTGTCACCTCAACGACGGTAAGGGGCTGGTCCCTGAAAATGCGGCTGAGCCAATGGTCAGCATGTTTTTAAAAGTCGGTGATACCGACGGCAATGTCGACCCAATGTACGGCGACCAAATTCAAACCTTTGCTGCGCAAGGGTTACTATCGGGTGATACCACCTCAGGATTACCAAAACACAATGGTTCAGTAAGTGGCGAAAAACTCTATGGCGAAGCCTATGCCTTTATTGAATATAAAACCATTACCGGTCAATACAGCGATGGCGTAAGTTACCAATTACGTCAGCCTATATATAAGGTCAAAGACCTAAGCTACGGTCCATTTAACCCTAAAGTGGCCTTTTCGCCGCGCGTTGCGCCGGCTATATTTGGTTCAGGTTTATTAGAAGGCATTCCGGCCGAGCATATCTTGGCGCTGAGCGATCCGACGGACCAAGACAACAACGGCATTTCAGGTAAAGCCGCGATGGTTAAAGATGTAATGACCGGTAAAATGGCACTGGGTCGCTTTGCTTACAAAGCGCAAAACCCTAACGTTTTACAGCAAACATCGGGCGCTTATCGTGGCGATATCGGCATTACGAACAGCCTGTTTATTGAAGAGTCTTGCATGCCATTGCAAGTCGCTTGTCTGGCACAAGCCAAGTTAGAAAAAAATAGCGGTAATAAACCCGACATTATTGACCGCCAATTAGCGCTGGTTGAGTTTTACAATAAAGTATTGGCGGTACCTGCACGCCGTGGTTACGATAAAAAGACGAAGACTTGGGCCCCTGATATTGCCGCGGGTCGCGCGTTATTTTTTGAAACCGGCTGTGTCGATTGTCATACCCCACGCCACGTTACTGGCGACGTTGTTGGCAGTCGCTTAGGTAAAATAACCCTGCTTGCGTTGTTACCTGAGCCCCAAACGTTACCTTATTTGTCAAATCAGGTTATTTTCCCTTATACCGACTTGTTATTGCATGACATGGGCGGCAGCTGTCAGGTAACCCGCGAACTCGACAATGGTGCGAGTTGTGAGTCTGGTCAGCAATGTTTATATGTACAACGCTGTGAAGGTTTAGCCGATGACTTGCCAATGGCCGATGCTAATGGCCGCGAATGGAAAACCCCTGCCTTGTGGGGCACAGGTTTAGTGCAAACCGTTAATGCCAAGGCAACATTCTTGCATGACGGCCGCGCGCGTAACCACGCCGAGGCTATCTTATGGCACGGCGGCGAAGCCCAACTGGTTAAAGATAAGTTTACTCAATTAAATGCAACTGAACGTCAGCAGTTATTGGCCTTTGTAGGATCTTTATAATGCGAAACGCCATCAATCTTGGATGGCTGTTGTTGGCGGGTGTGGCGACAACCACCTTAGCCAACAATGATAAAGCCAATACACTTGTGCCTAAATTTAGTCAGGCCGAACTCGCACCAGCAGGCGCTGCAACCGTTGAGCGGTTACATTTACGCAGTTATATTTATCCACTGGCCAATATCTCGCGGATGGAACAGCTCAATTTTTGGACCGGATTTTCGTTTTTTCGCGATCCGTGGATAGCCGCCCCTGCGGCGACTGCCGATCGTGACGGCTTGGGCCCATTGTTTATCACCCGGTCTTGCATCACCTGCCATCATGCTGGTGGGCGTGGCCCAATGTCAGAAGTGGGTGTTCACCAACCCTCGTCGTTATTATTACGTTTAGGCAGCACAATCGCCACAGTCAACAAGGTTGATCCCCATTACGGCGGCCAAATCCAGCCTCGTGCCGTTAATAAAGTGCACGCGAGCATCAAACAACCTCTGCAAGGGGAAGCTTGGCTTGATTTACAATACCAGACCATTAATGGCACCTTCGCCGATGGTCAGCCCTATCAACTGCAACACCCGAGTTATCAGTTAACCAAGCTTAGCAACGGACCGCTGGCTAAAGATATTGGTATTTCACCACGTTACGCCCCCAGCATTTACGGAATGGGCTTGCTCGATGCAATAAGCGAGGATGATTTACTGGCTCAAGAAGATCCCAACGACAGTGATAACGACGGTATTTCAGCGCGTTATAACCGCGTAACCGATGTAGCGTCGGGCAATAAACAGGCGATTGGTCGCTTTGGGTTTAAAGCCAAGCACCCTACTCTTGCGCAACAAGTTGCCGCTGCTTTTGTTGGCGACATTGGCATTACCAGCCCGATGTTTCCGCAAGAAAACTGTACCGCGACCCAAGTCGGCTGTCAGCAAGTGTCAAAATTTGGCGAGCAAGACGGCCCTGAAATTCCGCAAAAGTTATTAAAGTTAGTCAATGACTTTAGTGCCTATATCAGTGTGCCGCCAACTCGTTCGCTCGAAAACTCTCAAAGCCAGCGCGGCCGCAGTTTGTTTTATCAAAGTGGCTGCGCTAGTTGTCATACCCCTAGTTATGTTACTAGCAGCGATTATCCAACCCGTGAACTGGCCAATTTAACCATTTGGCCTTACACCGATTTGGCGTTGCATGACATGGGGCCGGGACTTGCCGATGGCATTACTGAATTTTCTGCCAATGGAAATGAGTGGCGTACGCCACCGCTATGGGCTATTGGCCTGCAACAGAAAATTACCGGTTCAAACCGTTTCCTTCACGATGGTCGCGCGCGCTCACTTAGCGAAGCTATCTTATGGCATGGCGGTGAAGCACAAAATGCTAAGCAACAATATTTAACAATGGAACAGCCTGATCGTATGGCGCTGCTCCGTTTTATCAAATCAATTTAGGATTGAGATTATGAGAAAGATTATTCTGAGCACCACGCCGCTTTTGTTGGCTCTGTCGTTAACCGCCTGTGGCAGTAACGACAGTAATAAGGCCGAGCAAACTGCCGTAAAAACTGAGGCTAAAGCGGTAGTCGCACCAACCACCATTGAAGGTAACTGGTCGGCTTATTTAACCGATTTAACCAACAACCATATTGTGCCCGGTTATCAAAACTTCGCAAAATCGAGCGCCCAGTTTAATAAAACAGCCCGTCAATTTTGTGCGCTGCCTGCTGCTGCAACTAGCGACTTACAACAAGTACAGCAATCGTGGTTACAAGCAAACCTGAGCTGGCAAGCGATCCAGTGGGTTAAAGTTGGCCCTGTCGTTGATAACGCCTTTCGGATCCAATACTGGCCCGATAATAACAAAGCGGTAAAACGCGCCATTGCACGTCACTTGCAAGAGCCTAGCACGATAACGGCGGCATTAATTGCCAATAAAAATGTCGGCGGCCAAGGCCTGCCTGCGGCGGAGTATCTACTTTACCCTGCAAGCAGTCAAGATGACTTACTAACCAGCGACAACAAGGCTAAACGTTGTGAACTGCTAACGGCGATCAGTCAAAACCTAACCAACATCACCGCGCAATTAGTCCAACAATGGCAACCAAGTGGTGGCAACTACGCCACAACGCTAATCACTGGCAGCGGTGAGTTTAACGGTGCTCAAGATGCCGTTGAAGAGCTAATGAGCAATTGGTTTGAACAAATCGAGAAAGTCAGTAGCACCAAAACCGTTGCGCCACTGAGTAAAAACGCACCGGGATTACCAAAAGTGGCTGAAAACTATTTTAGTGATACATCGTTAGCCAGTATCAAAGCCAACATTGAGAGCTTTGGTGCCATCTACAGTGCAGGCAATGGTCATGGTTTGGGCACTATTTTAAGTGGTTTCTTAAATGACCAAGCACTTGATCAAGCCATGCAACAACAATTAAGCGCCAGCCTAAACGCGATTGATCAACTGCAAGGTTCTTATACCCACACACTCGCTGACGAAGCAAAGCGCGAACAACTGTTCGAGTTTGCCTATACCTTGCTAGCATTACGCGATCTGTTTAGTGGCGAGTTTATTCAAGCGACTAATCTCAATACTGGTTTTAACTCAAATGACGGTGATTAATGTTATCTCGTAGACAATTTCTAGTGAGTGCTTGCGCGCTCACTGGCGCTGCCAGTTTACCGTGGTGGTTACACGCAACTGATCGAGAAAACTCGTGGTTAGTTAGTGCTTACTCAAATCAAGATAACCAGCATTTCGCGGCAGCTTTTGATCTAAGCGGTAATTTAATTAATCAAGTTCAGTTGCCTGCTCGCGGTCATGGCCCGGTGGCTCACCCACTAAAACCAGGCCATGCGATTATTAATGCCCGGCGTCCTGGTACTTACTTAATTGAAGTCGACTTCAACCAAGGGCTTATTAGCCAGCAAATAAAAGCCGAACAAAGCCATCACTTTTTTGGCCACGGTGTGTTTAGTCGTGACGGTAAATTACTGTTCTCCATTGAAAACAATTTTGAGCAAGGTCATGGTGAAGTTGTAGTACGTGACAGTATTAACTATCAAGTGCTCGAGCGTTATCATGCCGGTGGCGTTGGCCCCCACGAATGTAAGTTAATGCCCGACGGCAATACCTTAGTCATTGCCAACGGCGGGATTAAAACGCACCCGAGTATGCCGCGTAAAAAATTGAATTTAGATTCAATGTCACCCGCGCTGACGTATTTAGATTTAAATTCAGGTCAAGTTATCGACCAATATCGGCTCGACAACCACCAGCTGAGCATTCGCCATCTCGATGTCAGTAGCAGTGGTAAAGTTGTTGCCGGCTTGCAATACCAAGGGGCAAAAACCGATCAAGTACCGCTGGCGATTAGTCATCAGGGACAAGATCAGTTAAGTTTCTTTCACGCCGACGAACAGGTATGGCGACAAATGAATCAATATACGGCCAGTGTTTGCATTAATAACACCAGCAATACCGTGGCAATTAGTTGCCCGCGTGGCGATATTATTACGCTATGGGATCTCAAAACAGACCGCTTTATCGAGCAAATAAAAATGCGCGATGTTGCGGGTTTATCGGTCGTTAAACAACAGTTTGTGGCAACGAACGGCAAAGGCACCGTGCTGCAACCAAGGTTAGCGCGCGCGCAGCAACACCGCCATCAGTTTACTAATGTACGTTGGGATAACCACTTAACATCGGTTAAAGCAGTATAGTTTTTATTTACATCGCCAGATGTAGGTTCAAGATAGCCTGAAATACTCACTTTCTTTTTTACGATAGCGAGTGAGCTATCATCGTAACAAATTGAAATAAAACATTAAACATATCATAAAATACAAAATCTAACCTCAACTTTCGACCACACCAGTGCACATCCACAACGCGGTCATAATTTAACTGCTGTTAATGCTACTAATAGTCAGTAAAATGCGGACAAAAGCTGATACAAGTTCCACTTAGATTGGAATGGGTTAGCTTTACTATTATACAACTTGCGAACCGAGCAAGTGTTTGATTAATGAAGTAGTGGTAAATTTAATGAAAAAATCCGAAGAATATCAATACCGCCGATCGGTATTGCGCGTATTACTCATTGTAACTATTTTTGCTGCTAGCTTTTTCGCGGTGTTTAACTGGACGGTTGGCTTGAAAACCTATGCCGCCATTGAAGCTATTGTCGCGGCCTTTTGGTGTTATATCCTGAGCATTCTAAACACAACACGACATTTACAACGCTGGTCTTTTGTTTACCTCTGCACTTTCTATAGTCTGGTATTGCTTGGCATTGTCATTTCCAGTTTAAAATCTGGACTATTTTCATGGATCCTGATCTTTCCTATTTTGTCTTACCTGTTGTTAGGGCGCAGAATAGGCACGGCTATAACCTGTGTCGGTATTTTTTCGGGGTTAGGAATTATTGGCTGGCGCGTATGGCAGCAAACTCCCGAAGTGCATTGGATTATATTAGCAAATGTTGGGCTTTGTGCCGTGGCCATCTGGGCGATGTCCTATGTCTACGAATCAAAACGTGAAACAGTGGTCAATCATTTACAAGAAATGGCCACTAGAGATCCCTTAACCAGCTTGCTCAATATGCGCACCATGCACGCCACTCTCACGTATATCTTGCGTCGTGCCAAACGCCGCTCAGAATCCGTGGCGGTAGCCTATATCGATATTAATGACTTTAAGGTTATTAATGATACCCAAGGGCATCAGCGCGGCAATGAAATTTTGCTGGCTGTGGCAAGCGCAATTAACGCCATCACTAGGCCCGAGGATCACGCATTTAGACATGGTGGCGATGAGTTCTTCATTATTTTTGCCAACTGCACCCAAGCGCAGGCGCAAAATATTTACGGCCAGCGTTTAGCCGCTGAACTAAGCAGCACGGTGAAAGATCTGTCGTTGAGCATTGGCTACGCTCAGACAGGTATCAACGAGTACATATCCCCAGACGCACTGATTCAACAAGCCGATCAAAACATGTATGCGGTTAAATATGCATCAAAACTAAAACCGCAATCAGTGGCAATAGCATAAGCGCTATCAGATACCTAGGGCATATATCTCGTTATGCCCTAGCATTTTTTACGACGTTAAAATGTAAATAATAAAAAATAACCCGCGACCTTGGTGCGGCAGTTGTCAGTGCAATTGAAAGCCTCAGCGATTAACTTACCAAGTGATTTCGGTGGGGTTCATTAATAGATGCTTTAGCTCATAAATTTAAATGCGGTTTAATAAAGTCGATGAATGCCGAGATCCGTTTTGCAACGGTTGAAGACTTATAAAACACCGCATTTACTTGTTCTCTGGCTGTGCCTTGCAAACGGTAAGGCTCTAATAGGCTAACTAACTTTCCTGATGAAATATCATCGTTAACCATAAAGCCAGACAAACAGGCAATGCCATTATGGCTTAACGTCAGTTGGCGGATAGTTTCACCATTACTGGCCGTTAGCCCCGGTTCAATTGGCGCTAGGCCTTTAATTGGCCACTTGTTTAGTGCTTTAACCTGTGAAAAACCAATTAAGGCATGCTGACTCAAATCTGATGGCTCGACTACCCCACCGCGATTGGCAAGATACTGCGGCGTAGCCACAATATACAATGGGCTTTTTCCTAATGGCCGCGCATATAGGGTCGAATCGTCGAGTTTCCCAATTCGAATAGCTACATCGGTGCGCTGAGCTAACAAATCAACAAAGCCTTCATTGGAACTAAGATCTAATTCAATATCCGGGTACGCTTGTTTAAATAAACCAATTAGCGGGATCAATTGATGGAAAATAAATGGGCTAGCGGCATCAACCCGCAATCGGCCAGCGGGCAATTGCCCCCGATAAATAATATCGTCTTCAGCTTGTTGAATATGCTGTAAGCCAACCTGCACCTTATCGACAAAAACTCGCCCTTCTTCGGTCAACTCTACTCGCCGTGTGGTGCGATTTAAAATAGTCACCCCTAGCTGCTGCTCGACTTTACTGACCGCTCGAGACACACGCGCAACCTGAATATTCAAGGCATTGGCTGCCGCCGAAAAACCACCGCAGTCAATCACCGTAAGCAAGATCTCTAATTCATCTGATCGGGTCTTTATTCTCACATTCATATCATTATCCACAAAAGTAATTTGTTAAAGTCGCTATTTATCACAACAGTATAACAAGCAATAATGCGGCCGACCAAGTGACTTACCTATCACTTAACTATTTAAAAACTTAATCTGTCATATGTTGGAGAACACCATGCCGTTAGCTTTACTGGCATTAGCGCTAAGCGCTTTTGCTATTGGAACCACTGAATTTGTTATTGTCGGGTTATTACCGACCATGGCACAAGATCTTAATGTATCACTGCCATCGGCCGGATTACTGGTTAGCTTATACGCAGTAGGCGTTGCGATTGGCGCGCCAGTACTCACTGCCTTAACCGGTAAATGGAATAGAAAAGTCGTTTTACTGGCCGTCATGGCCTTGTTTGTGATCGGTAATTTAGTGGCTTGGCAAGCGCCAAATTACGAAAGCTTAATTGCCGCACGCATCTTAACTGGCCTAGCGCATGGCGTCTTTTTCTCCATAGGCTCAACTATTGCGACCGGCTTGGTACCAAAAGGCAAGGCCGCCAGTGCAATTGCCATCATGTTTACTGGCTTAACCGTCGCGTTAGTGACAGGCGTACCTATTGGCACCTACATTGGCCAACTATTTGGCTGGCAGGCAACCTTTTTAACGGTCGCCGCGCTTGGTTTAATCGCGATGATTGGCAGCGCTTTGCTAATACCAAACAACTTAGCCCAAGCAAAACCGGCTAAAATATCGGCCCAGTTAAAAGTATTAACTCACCCGCGATTATTGCTAGTTTATGCCATTACAGCCGTTGGTTATGGCGGCACGTTTGTCGCATTTACTTACCTTGCGCCAATCCTCAATCAAGTCACTGGTTTTGCCAACAGCACCATCGGCCTAATATTGTTGGTCTACGGTGTGTCGGTCGCTATTGGCAACATATGGGGCGGTAAAATGGCCGACGCTATGGGCCCAATTAAAGCATTGACCATTATTTTCACCGGCCTAGCGGCGATATTACTGACCTTTAGCTTTACCGCGGTTAACCCAATCGCCGCTGTATTAACTATTTTAGTGTGGGGCGCGTTCGCCTTTGGCAATGTACCGGGTCTGCAAGTTTACGTTGTGAACATGGCGCAGCAACATACCCCAGACGCGGTCGATGTTGCCTCAGGTTTAAACATTGCGGCCTTTAATGTTGGCATCGCTTTAGGTGCTTGGGGCGGCGGATTAATTGTTGAGCAGTCGGGGTTAATGACTACCCCTTGGGTTGGCGCAATCGTGGTGCTAGTTGCATTGGCACTAACCCGTTTAAGCGGCGCATTAGATAAACGTAATGGCGGTCAAGTTGCAGCGAGCAACGCAATATAGTGAAAAGTTTTGTTATCACATTCAGGGATTTCTCTGTCGGTGATAACAATTTTATCTGCATTGATTTACAAATAATCAAGGGGATCAACAACTCTGACCCCTTGATTCCAACAACTCTGACCCCTTGATTCCTGACCCCTTGATTCTTTATTCAAAACTAACTTCTTTTAAGTCTTGTAACCCGGCGCAATCGACAAACTATCAATGCGCTGAAATTGGTCAATGTTGTCGAGCCTAAGTTGATACTGGCCACCAACTAATGTGCTTTCTAATGTGCAATCAACATTCCATTGCCGCATTAAGTAACCTATTAGCGCTTCTCGCACGTTTAATTCGAGTTTGCCATCCACCATAGAATAATCCAATTCAATCGCTTTGCCGTGCTCAATTGTTGGGTGAGGAACTAGGGTAATGCGATGAAATGTATTCCATGCGCTATCTTGCGCTGGTACTTCTTTGTCCACGATATTTGTCGATGATTCTGCTACGTTTTGCAAGCGAGTACAGGCAAAGTCTCGAAACTCGTTCGATTTTCTATCGAACGCTCGCATATGCCAACGTTGACCGTTATTGGCCAGTGCATGCGGCACTAACATTCTTGTGGTCGTGCCCGAGCTTAGCGAGGTATAGTCACATGATATGGCACTGCCACGGTTAATCGCTCGCATGATAGTGGCGATAACATCGGTGTCGGGCTGGATTAAACGAGTAGCATCAAGACAAACTTGCGATGGCGTGATGTATTGTGAAAAACCGTCACCAAAACCTCGGCACAAACTATCAAGGATAGCTTGGGGTTTATGGTCGAAAACAGGAATAAACTGGTTGGTTCGGTAGTACAGCTTGGTGGTATGTTTTAGGGTTAAATTATTGGGTGCAAGCTCACGATACAATGTTAAATCACGAGAGCATGACGCTAAGCCTGTTTTAAAATGCGCAACCAGATCGGCACGCGCTATTTGTCCGAAAAATTGCAAGCTAAAATCTATAAATGCCAACCTTTCACGTTGGGCATGACTCAATTTTTCTAAAGGCATTATCGACTCTTATTTATTATAGGATTAAGTTGCACCATACTAAATAAAGGCCGAAGGTACAATCAATTTGATAGCATCAAAATGATTATACCTTTATTGAGGGGACCTACATGTTCGTCGCCGACAAACTAATCTTCAACAACATCGGTTACTTGCGCTAAATTACCCTTAGTTTCTAACCAATGACGACGATCTGGTGAGCGCTTTTTAGCCAGTAACATGTCCATGGTTTCAACCGTTTCTTCAACATTGTCTAAGGTTAGCTGAACCAAGCGACGGGTATTGGGATCCATCGTCGTTTCGCGCAGTTGCAGTGGGTTCATTTCGCCCAAGCCTTTAAAGCGTTGCACGTTAACTTTACCGCGTTTTTTCTCCGCTTCGATCCGGTCTAAAATACCTTCTTTTTCGCCCTCGTCTAGCGCGTAAAAAACCTCTTTTCCGATATCAATTCGATAAAGCGGCGGCATCGCGACATAGACATGGCCCTGATGGACTAATTCTCTAAAGTGCATCATAAATAAAGCACAGAGTAAGGTCGCAATATGCAGACCATCGGAATCGGCATCGGCCAGGATACACACTTTGTCATAACGCAGTTGAGACAAATCACTCGAGTCGGGATCAAGGCCAATTGCCACTGAAATATCATGGACTTCTTGTGACGCTAATACCTGCGTTGATTCGACTTCCCAGGTATTGAGGATTTTACCTCGCAGTGGCATTACCGCCTGAAATTCGCGATCTCTCGCTTGTTTGGCCGAGCCGCCCGCCGAGTCACCTTCCACCAAAAATAGTTCGGCGCGTGAGGGATCTTGCCCCGTACAATCGGTTAATTTACCGGGTAAGGCAGGTCCTGATGTGACCTTTTTACGGGCAATCTTTTTACTGGCTTTTAAACGACGCTGAGCATTGCTAATACATAGCTCTGCCAGTAATTCAGCAACATCGGTATGTTGATTTAACCACAGGCTAAAAGCGTCTTTAACCACACCACTAACAAAAGCGGCGCACTGGCGTGATGACAAACGCTCTTTGGTTTGACCGGCAAATTGAGGCTCGGCCATTTTTACCGACAAGACATAACTACACTTGTCCCAAATATCATCTGGGGTCAGTTTAATACCGCGTGGGATAAGGCTTCTAAATTCACAAAACTCTCGCATTGCGTCAAGTAAACCAGTACGTAAACCATTGACGTGGGTACCACCAGCGATGGTAGGAATAAGGTTAACATAACTTTCATGCAGGCCATCGCCGCCTTCAGGTTGCCATACGACTGCCCATTCAACGGCTTCTGATTGGCTGCTCATGCTGCCTGTAAAAGGGTCATCGGGTAAACATGGCCATTGTTTTACGGTATCGAGCAAATAGTCTTTAAGCCCGGCTTCATAACACCATTCTTGCACTTCTTTGGTGATTTTATTGGTAAAACGAATTTTAAGCCCAGGACTTAATACCGCTTTTGAGCGCAGTAAATGAAATAAGCGTGAGACCGAAAATTTAAACGAATCAAAATATTTCGGATCTGGCCAGAACCGTACTTGAGTACCCGTATTGCGTTTCCCGCAAGTACCTGTGATCTCAAGTTCTTCAACTTTAAAGCCGTTTTCAAAGGCGATTTGATAAACTTGTGCATTACGGCGAATGCTAACTTCGACCCGCGTTGATAAGGCATTAACAACCGAGATGCCTACGCCGTGTAAACCACCCGAAAATTGATAATTTTTGCCCGAGAATTTACCACCAGCATGCAGCTTACATAAAATAAGTTCAACCCCGCTCACCCCTTCTTCAGGGTGAATATCAACGGGCATGCCTCGACCATCATCGGTCACTTCGATTGATTGATCTTCATGAAGGGTCACTTGAATATAACTGGCAAATCCAGCCAATGCTTCATCGACACTGTTATCGATAATTTCTTGTGCCAAATGATTTGGTCTGGTGGTATCGGTGTACATACCGGGGCGATGCTTAACCGGATCTAAGCCTTTAAGTACTTCGATCGCATCCGAATTATATTGTTGGTCAGTCACGTATTGGCCCTGTTTTTAATGAGTTGGTGCTATGGTGCCCAGTGTAGCGAAATTAAGCCGTTGATTTAAGTCTTTAGCCCTAGTTTTCAAACAAAAACTCAACAATTGCATTTAAATAACGCTCAAAACCGCAAAATCCATGATCGCCGCCCGGTTCAAGGGTAATTCTGGCCCCTTGGTAAGCGTTGTTCGCCAATTGATAATCAAGCGTCTCGTCGCCTTGTTGTAACAAGACCCAAAAATTGCTGGGTTGTTGCACGCGAGTCCAATCAAGATTCGCAAGCTCATCAAGGTCGCTTTGACCAACCCGATAAACCTCACCGCTTACTGGGTGTGTATGCTGGCCAAGAATAACATCGCCAATTAAATGTGGCTTAACCGCCGGATTAATCAACACGGCTTTTGCGTCAAACTTATTGGCTAATAGGGTCGCAAAAAAACCGCCCAAAGAGCTGCCAACAAAACCAATTTTTTGATCGGGGTATTGCGCACTAATTTGACATATTTGCTGCCACGCAGCCTGTGGCGTTAAGGCGATTTGCGGCATTTCTAGAATGGTGTCTGGATATTGTCGCGCGATAAAATCGCGCATTTTTATCGCTTTTTGCGACTGCGGTGAACTATTAAAACCATGCAGGTAGATTAAGACGTTCGATTTCATGTTAACTCCATTGAAAAATCAAGCAACCAGTCTACCTAAAGAATCAGTAAATCAATAGCCTGCGGCGTCAAATTGGGCGACAAACTTACCCGGTGTCACCCGATGTACTTTAGTTTTGATCTGACCATTGGCCAGCAGATCCAAATGTCGAAAGCCCGGTTGTAGCACGTCAACATCAAACTCGTCGACACCTGGGGTAAATTGCACACTGGTCGATGGCACGCCAAGCAGCCGCACGCCGTCTTTTACTGCGTCAACCGCTTGATGAACGTGGCCGAATATTATCGACTTAACCTGCTTAATCGAATTAACCACTTGCCACAGTTGCTCGTGATTGATTAAGCGATGGCAGTCAATCCACTCGCTGCCCATCGCAATAGGATGATGGTGCATCACCAACATCAGGTGGTGATCAGGGTATTGCTCGGCTGCTTGTTTAATTTGGCCAAGCTGATCCTGACAAATTTCACCACAGACCTTGCCTTCAATTTTCGAATTTAATAGCACTAACTGCCAATGTTTAAATAAGATCCGCTTAACGGGCGTTATCGCGCCACCAGACAAGTATTGGTGTTGCAGCGCGACATCGTCGTGATTACCCGATATCCATGCGACGGGGTGATTAGACCCACGGAAAATTTCAGCACACTTTTGATAAGAAACGGCGGAGTCGTCTTGCGAAATATCGCCGGTCAGCAAGGTTAAATCAATCGCATGAAAATGCGATGCTAACGCTTTAACTGCGGCAAAACTCTCGTCGCAATTTATGCCCATTAGTTCATCACCGTCTGATAAATGTAAATCACTAAACTGCAATATTTGCGGATTACTATTGGCTAGTTTTAACATCTTTTGGTTCATAAAATCCCTTGGCTTTGAGGTAAAACACGCCCATCAACACAACAATGTTTAAGCCATTGGCTTAAAAACTTGTTAATTTGATGCTTTTCATCTGGCTGCTGCATTAAACGATTGGGATAATCATAACTCGATTTGAAAAACCGGATCTGTCGACTAGCTAACACTTCTGCCATTTCGGCATCGTGATATAAGCGAACTTTTATTTGAGGTGTGAGTGAGCTGGCATTTTCGCCAAGCGCTACGTTACTGGCAATAGTTTCTATTGACACCACACAAGTATATTTTGTTTGTTCAATCACTTCCAGCTGATAACACGCACTGTCTAAGTGATAGAAAAAATAGCTGCCGGCGTTAAGTTGCGGCACCAGCTTGAGCAATAAGCTGTAATTTAAACTGCAACAACGGTGCAATCCGACTAAATCTGGCTGATACTTCGGTTTAATATACAACTTGTTACGCATTAGATAACCACTCTTGTTTGATCCGCTGATGATTTAAGGCTAGCCACTGAATGCCGATGATCGACGAGGCGTTTGTTATCTTTCCTTGCGCTATTGCGTCATAAGCTTGCTGACGATCCATCGCAAAAACCCTAATATCTTCCCCCTCGGCTTCAAGTCCGGCAATTTCTTTAATTTCACTGGCCTTAACTTGCGCAATATATAAATCGATCCGTTCAGACATGCCGCCAGGACTGGACAAATAACTCATAATTTTTTGACAGCGCTGGGTTTCAAGTCCGGTTTCTTCTAACGTTTCACGACGCGCGACCTCAATTGGGCGCTCGCCCACTTCAATAATGCCGGCCACCAGCTCAATCAACCACGGATTAATGTTGTGGTCAAAAGCGCCAACTCGGATCTGTTCAATTAAAATTAACTGGTCGGTGTGTGGATCATAAGGGATCACCACCACCGCATTGCCACGTTCAAATAACTCACGCGTCACCGGCTCACTGATGCCACCTGCAAATAGCTTATGCCGGAAAGTAAACTTTACCATGTTAAAGTAACCCTGCCACACCAGCTCGCGGCTTAAAATTTGTAAGTCTGTTGACTCGAAGGTGGTTAATTTTGACATAAGAATTTAAAGGCTCATCATAAACAAGCTGTTAGTTTAACAAGCCCTACTCGGGTAAAACATCATAATCCCAATAAAAATATTCAGTTAAGGTTAAATTTATATTAACTAACACTAAATTTAACTTTATTATCTTGTAAGACAATGAAGCTGTTAAACTTCGTTTTAATATAATTAAAAGGACATAAGATATCAGCATGAAACTACATAAGCTAATCATCTCCGTCAGTCTGGGCCTACTTTCATATGGTACCAGCGCACAAAGCCTGCATCAGGTCTATCAGCAAGCATTACAAGGCGATCCGTTAATAAAGCAAGCTAAAGCCAACCGTGATGCCCAATTTGAAGCGATTAATCAATCGCGCGCGGTTTTATTACCACAAGTAAGCGGCGCTATTTCGCTCGGTAATAGTGCCAGCTCTTTTAGCAACGATAACAAAGGCTGGCAAACCGCTAATTGGGGTGGCGATGCCACCATCAGCCTAACCCAACAAATTTACGCACAAGGCTCGTGGTTAAGCTTAAGTATTAGTGAAAAACTTGCGACCCAAAGTGATGCGCAATTAGCACGCGCCCAGCAAGAGTTAATTTTAAGGGTGGCTAACGCCTACTTTGATATCTTGCAAGCGCAAGATCAATTGTCATTTGTTCAAGCTGAAAAGCGTGCCATTGAGCGTCAGCACGAGCAAACAAAACAACGTTTTGAAGTTGGCTTAACGAATATTACCGATTTACACGAAGCCAAAGCCCAACTTGATTTGTCTTTGGCCAACGAAATTGCTGCTAATAATACGGTTGAAAATAGTGTTGAAGTGTTGCGTGAAATCACCGGCCAACAACATGACAGTTTAGACGCGTTAAACACTGAGTTATTTTCACCGTCAATGCCCTCGCCAAGCAAATCTAGCGACTGGATTAAGCTAGCACAAGACAATAACCTTGAATTACTTAATCAACGTTTAGCGGTCGACATTGCTAAGCAACAAATTAATCTTGCCAAGTCAGGACATTTACCAACCCTTAGCGCCTCAGCTAGCCTTGGCCATCATTATAATCAAAGCAGCACTACCCCGAACAATTACGAAGCAGCGGCGCTAGGTTTAGTGCTTAATGTGCCTATTTATAGCGGCGGTAGCACCACCTCGAAAACCAAACAAGCCACCTTTGGTTATGTGGCCAGTGCTCAGGCGCTTGAACAGAACCATCGCGCGGTTGTGCGCCATATTCGCAGCAACTACAACAATGTTCGCGCGTCGATTAGTTCAATTAATGCTTTAACTCAAGCGGCTAAGTCGGCAGACAGTGCATTAAAGGCTACCGATGCTGGGTTTCAGGTTGGCACGCGTACCATTGTTGATGTGTTAAATAGTACCCGCCAGGTCTATAACGCTAAACAACAACTTTCGTCTGCTCGTTATAGCTACATTTTGTCGATTTTAAGCTTAAAACAAACGGCTGGTACGTTGACCGAACGTGACTTGCAACAAATAAGCACCAGTTTAAAGCAAGATTAAGTTTGCCTATATAGTCTCTCTTTGCCACCTATAGCCAACGTGGCATGAGAACTGTGGTATTAACTGTGGTATTAGAACTGGGGCATTAAGCCCATGACACTGCACGTAGAAATAAATGCACTTGGAATTGGTCTCAAACATAAGACATAAAAAAAGCCCCCAGTAATTGGTTATCCAACTATTGGGGGCTTTTTATTTAACACTGCTGGTTAGTAAAGCAGTTATTTATTACGAATAGCGTCAATAATTTTTGAGGTTGAACAACCGTCTTCAAAATTTAATACTTTGACTTGCCCACCATTAGCTATTACTTCGGCGCCACCAGCAATCTGTTCAGGCTTGTAGTCTCCGCCCTTTACCAACAAGTCAGGCAATAACTCACCGATTAAGCGCGCAGGCGTGTCTTCAGTAAAGCTCACTACCCAGTCCACTGCGCCTAAGCCAGCCAACACTGCCATGCGGCGATCGGTTGGGTTAATTGGCCGCGCTTCGCCTTTTAAACGTTTTACCGAGGCGTCGTCGTTCACAGCAACAATTAAACGCTCGCCAAGCTTAGCGGCTTGACCGAGGTAAGACACATGACCGGCGTGTAAAATATCAAAACAGCCATTGGTTAATACAACCTTTTCACCACGCGCTTTAGCCGCGGCAATACAAATTTTCAGCTGTTGCTCGGTCACTACGCCAAAACCTGCTTCAGGGT
>Ga0209292_1001654_pt1 | contig 26890 bp, 20 predicted proteins | sample GOMGulsemesocosm_2_FD_184634 | JGI IMG/M metagenome (GOLD analysis project Ga0209292, IMG submission 184634) | Methane-oxidizing microbial communities from mesocosms in the Gulf of Mexico - GOM9C Gulf of Mexico (SPAdes) (version 2) | ecosystem: Environmental > Aquatic > Marine > Cold seeps... | reverse complement strand
GGCAAGGTATTGCATTAAGCAACCGATTTTTGGCTGAAGATTTAATTAAACAAGGAAAGCTAGTCTCATTTCCTCAATGGCGATATCAGCTACCCTGGGGGCAGTATCATGTGCACTATCGTCAAGGCAGTCATTATTCTAATGCCGTTCAACATTTTGTGGAATGGTTGCAGTTACAAATCAGTAGCGATAGAAGATCTCAATATTAGGGTAATTGAGCTATTGTAGTGGAGCTGTTAATTTTGCCACCTAATTAGAGGACTCTATGGTGCAATGGCGGCGGAAAGCGCCATAGATAATACTGCTAATGTCAGCTTCCCTGAAGAGAGCTGACAAAAAAATCTTATTAGCGGGATTCTTATCATTGCTCAAATAGGTCGAAATAAGGAAACGTCATACCTATTCTTACTTGTGCTTGGTAGTGTGATTTCAAAAGATGAAACCTACATATATTCCAGTTACTCCCCTCAACTCACATACTTGATTAAGTATCTATACGAATTGTAAAATCTCGATTCCCGCTCTCATCAATTGTTAGTTTATGTTTTATATAACGAGATATTAAGCGAAGTGAGAAGCGTATTATGGCGATAAATAAAATTTAAAAAGTGTACATTTGCGTTACAAAATCGTTGACAATAATTACATTGGGCGTATGATGACGATTCGTCAGTGACGAAACGTCACATATTAAACAGTAGGCCCTATGACACCACCTAAGATACTCGATGAAGCTGCACTTAAGGAAAGAGAGTTGCAAATAATCAACTCTGCAGTATTACTTATCCAGAAAAATGGTATTGAAAATCTCACCATGGATAAAGTTGTTGCCCAAGTGCCTTTTTCAAAAGGAACTGTCTATAAACACTTTATTGGTAAAGAAGATTTATTGTTAGCCATTAGTAATTACTCTATGGGATTAATGGCAGACTTATTCTTTCGAGCATACCAGTTTAAAGGCTGCGCTCGCGCACGTATGTTGTTACTAAACTTCTCCTATCTTATTTATGCAATGTTATATCCTGCTCTGTTTCAAACGGTTCTGTGTGCTAAGTCACCCAACGTAGTTGGTAAATCCAGCGATAAACACATTAATGAAAATGAACAATTAGAAATCAAACTGATGACTTCTATCCATGGCATTGTTGAAGATGCCTTAAATGATGGCAGCTTAGCGCAGCCATTGAATATGGATATACAGCAAATATGCTTTAGTAATTGGTCTATGTCTTATGGCGTAATAACGTTACTTTCAGGTGAAGTTGAAGAGTGTAGTGGTAGAACGAGCCTAATTGTTGAACGTGAGTTGTTTAACCAAAGTAACTTGCTTCATGATGGCATGGCTTGGGCACCGTTAACAAAAGATAAAAATCACGGGCGAGAGCTAGAGCGTGCTTTGGCTGAGCTATTCCCACATGAGTTAGCACAAATAAAAACAAAGGGGCGTGAGCTAAACTTTGATAGTTTTAGCTAGTCTCTTTTAGGTAAATTATTCAAAAGCAAAATACTAATGATGTGCGGTGTCTAACCGCATTTTTTTGATACTCAAGGTGACGATTCGTCATCTTAAAAACCTTCTTCTTTGAAGAAAAAATGTTGAAAACAAGGAGCTTAACAATGAGAGACAAACTCTACAATTTTGTCGGTAAAAATCCATTTTGGGTAATACTGGTTTGTATTACTTTTATGATGCTAGCCGGTATGGGGGCACAAAAGTTAGAATTTAAAAGTGATTATCGTGTTTTCTTTAGTGAGGAAAATCCGCAATTAACGGCTTTTGAATCGATGCAAAAAGTCTATAACAAAAGTGACAATGTATCATTTGTTGTCGTGCCAAAAGATGGCAATGTTTTTACCGCCGAGCATTTAGCCGCGTTAAAAGTATTAACCAAAGAAAGCTGGCAGGTACCGTATTCATCGCGTGTTGATTCGGTGACCAACTTTCAATATACCTATGCTGAAGAAGACGACATGATTGTGGAAGATCTAGTTATGTCGACTAAAAACTTAACAACTGACAAGCTTGAAAAGATAAAGCAAATAGCTATTAATGAGCCATTGCTTGTTAATAAAATAATCTCTAAAACGGGTCATGTTTCTGTTGTTAACGTTACCGTGCAACTGCCTGGTATTGATCCTATGGTAGAGACGCCAGAAGTAGCTGCTAGTGTTCGCGCTATTAAGGCTCAGTTTTTAGCTGAACATCCTGACTTAGAAGTGTATTTGTCAGGTATGATCATGATGAACACTACCTTTGGTGAGTCATCAATCAGTGATAGCTCGACGCTAATTCCGCTTATGTTTCTTGTTGTTATTGTCACCATAGGTTTATTACTGAGAACGATAACGGGTACAATTTCTACTGTACTTATTATTATCATGAGCATTGTTACCACCATGGGACTTGCTGGCTGGTTGGGCTTTTATTTAACCGGGCCATCATCATCAGCACCCACCATGATTATGACGCTAGCCGTGGCAGATTGTATTCATATTCTCACATCGATGTTTTATGAAATGCGCCAAGGTGCAGATAAACGTACCGCGATTGCACGTAGTATTAAAATTAATCTACAACCTATTTTCTTAACGAGTGTAACTACAGCGATTGGCTTTTTGAGTATGAACTTCTCTGATTCACCACCGTTTAGAGATTTAGGTAACTTAGTCGCGATTGGCGTTATGTTAGCGTTTGTTTTTTCTATCACTATTTTCCCTGCATTACTTACTGTATTGCCAGTACGGGTAAAAGTGAGACCAGAAAATAAAAAAGACATTATGGCTAAGTTGGCAGACTTTGTTATTGCCAAGCGTAAAGCCTTATTACCTATTACTAGTGTACTTATTCTCGCATCAGTGATGTTCATTCCTAATAATGAACTTAACGATGATTTTGTTAAGTACTTTGATGAATCAGTACCTTACCGTGCAGCAACGGATTTCATGCAAGACAACTTGTCAGGTATGATGGTTGTTGAGATTTCAGTGAAAACTGGTACACCAAGTGGTATCAATAACCCTGAATATTTAAATACAGTGTCAGACTTTAGTGATTGGTTACGTGCTCGTGCTGAAACGGATCATGTAAATACTATTACTGATACGCTGAAACGTTTAAATAAGAATATGCATGGTGACGATCCAAGCTGGTATAGATTACCAGAGAGTCAGGAGATGTCAGCACAGTACCTATTATTGTATGAAATGTCTTTACCGTATGGCTTAGATTTAAATAACCAATTAGATGTAGATAAGTCATCATCGAGAATTGTGCTGACGTTGAAAAATATGACCAGTAATGAACTAATCAATGTTGAGCACGACATGATTGAGTGGTTTGCTAAACATGCGCCGCAGTATGATGTTGACTTTGCTAGCCCAAGCTTAATGTTTGCTCATATTGGACAACGTAACATTACCAGTATGTTAATTGGTACAACGCTGGCGTTAATTTTAATCTCAATTTTACTCGGTTTTGCCTTAAAAAGCTGGCGCTTTGGCTTAATTAGCTTATTACCTAACTTAGCGCCTGCTGCGATTGGTTTTGGTATCTGGGGATTATATAGCGGACAAGTAGGTTTAGGTTTATCAGTAGTTATTGGTATGACATTAGGCATTGTGGTTGATGATACCGTGCACTTTTTAAGTAAATACCTTCATGCACGACGTGACAAAAATGCCAATACAAAAGAAGCGGTTCACTATGCTTTTGATAATGTCGGTAGAGCATTATGGGTAACTACTTTTGTATTAGTTGCAGGCTTTACTGTACTGGCGCAATCGACATTTAAAATGAATGCCGATATGGGGTTCTTAACCGCGCTAACCATCTTTGTAGCACTTGTGGTCGACTTTTTATTCCTACCGCCTCTATTGATGTTATTAGATAAGCGTAAAAATGTTGCCGCAGCTAACGATGATGTTATGCCGGATTCAGCGAATAAAGAAAAGATTGAAGTGGCGTAAATACTCACTTGGTCGCTAATAAATGAAGTTAGCCGTTAAGTTAACTTCATTTATTAAAAAGTTTATAAAAATATTAACCTATTTATTGAGTGTAGTAATTTAACTCCTTCATTCAATAAATAGTTAGTGAATTAAAGAATTTATAAGGATTTTATATGTTAACTAAGAAAATAGTAATGAGCGCAGCATTAGCGCTAAGTACACTCAGCTTGCTGGCTGTTTCAACTGACTCTTTTGCGCTAAGTGCAGAAGAACAAAAGGGCTTAGATATATCTTTAGAAGCAAAAAAACGTGATTTAGGCTGGCAAGACAGTACTGCCGATATGTTGATGTTATTACGCAATAAACAGGGCCAAGAAAGTATTCGTGAAATTAAGATGAAATCATTAGAAGTACTTAATGATGGCGATAAAAGTTTAACTATTTTCAATAAACCTCGAGATGTTAAAGGCACCGCTTTTTTGAGTTTCTCACATCCTGTTGATGCCGATGATCAATGGCTATTTTTACCGGCATTAAAACGTGTTAAACGTATTTCATCACGTAATAAATCAGGTCCTTTTATGGGCTCTGAATTTGCTTTTGAAGACTTAAGTTCATTTGAAGTAGAGAAATACACCTACAAGTATTTAGGTGTTGATGAGTTAAACGGTATGACAAACTTTAAAGTTGAGCAATATCCAGTTGATGAAAACTCTGGCTACACTCGACGCATTGTTTGGATTGACACTACAGAGTACCGTATTCATAAAATTGATTTTTATGACCGTAAAGACTCATTATTAAAAACCTTAACTTTTAGTGACTATAAACAGTACTTAGCCAAGCATTGGCGTGCAGATAATCAAGAAATGATTAATCATCAAAATGGTAAAAGCACCGAGCTTAAATGGAGTGATTACAACTTTAAAACAGGATTAAGTGATAGTGACTTTAACCGTAACTCATTAAAACGAGCGCGATAAGCTAATGTACCTTTCTTTAAGCAAGCCTTTTACCAGTGAGTTAAGTACAATCTCGTTAACTCATTCCTTGTTAAAAAAAGCTAAACTGTCAGTAACGGCGACAGCAGTGGGCGCAAGCTTACTGCTTAGCAGCTTTACACCTACTAGTGCTGTAGCAAATGAGGTTGAATTTGAGGCGTCTGGCAATGTTTCTCTTGAGCAGCGTTACTTCTTTGAAGAGGCACTGTATCCAGAGCAGTTAAGCCATAGTCAAACGTCTTTATCTGTTGAACCTGAGCTGTATTGGCAATGGAATGATGGTAGCGACAGCGTTATCTTTACACCCTTTTATCGTGTGGATAGCCATGATAAACAGCGTACTCATGGTGATATTCGAGAGTTAGCTTATATCCATGCAAGTGATGATTGGGAATTACGTTTAGGTATTAGAAAGGAGTTTTGGGGAGTTACCGAATTCCAGCATCTTGTTGATGTTATCAACCAGACCGACGGTGTTGAAGACTTTGATGGCGAAGATAAACTCGGTCAACAGATGGTCAACCTGTCAGTTGTAAATGACTGGGGTATTGTTGATGTGTTTTTACTACCAGGCTTTCGAGAGCGCACTTATGCTGGCGTAGAAGGGCGTTTACGTGGACCTTTAGTTGTGGATGAAGATAATGTCAGTTATGAATCATCAGCAGGGCAACAACATCTTGATGTAGCGCTCCGCTGGGCACACAGCGTTGGTGACTTTGACCTTGGTGCTTATTGGTTTCATGGTACCAACCGAGAAGCTTATTTATCACCTACTTCAGAAAATACTTTGCAGCAATCTTCCTTGCAGCAATACTATAGCCAAATGGATCAACTGGGTGTTGATGTACAAGCAACCTTAGGTGATTGGTTATGGAAGTTTGAAGGTATACATCGCCGTACATCGCTTGAAGATTTTTGGGCGAGCCAAGCAGGGTTTGAATACAGCTTTATTGGTGTCTTTGACAGTAACCTAGACTTAGGTTTATTGATGGAGCATAGCTGGGATTCTCGTGGTGAAGTCGAACTTGGCGCGCAAGGCTCATTAATGCAAAACGACCTGTTTTTAGGAGCAAGACTTGCTTTTAATGACATGCAAAGCAGTGAGTTATTGATGGGAATTGGAAGTGACTTAGATCACAATGCATTTAGTTTTATGATTGAAGCAAGTCGACGCTTTGGTGATAACTTTATTGCCAGTTTTGATGTCAGGTTGCTGCAAAGTAATGAGCTAAATGACTTACTTTATACCCTAAGTAATGATGATCATGCGCAGCTATCTGTCGCTTGGTATTTTTAGTCCCTATCTTTTAATAGTGTTCACTTTTTAATTTATTGTGACAGGGAATCATTAATTAAAAAACCAGCAATAAATGTTATTGCTGGTTTTTTTGTATTCACAATGTTCTGAAATTGATCAGTTATCGACTAATTACCAATTAGGCCATTGATATGGGCAACCACACTTCTGCCTAATGCACTTGGTGCGTAACCACCTTCAAGTACTGATACAATACGCCCCTCACTATATTCATTGGCAATAGCTTTTAGTTCATCGGTTATCCAGCGATAGTCAGCTTCGGTTAAGCTAACCTGGGACATATCGTCTTCAATATGAGCATCAAATCCTGCAGAAATAAGGATCAACTCAGGTTTGAATTTATGTAAAGCAGGTAACCAATGTGCGGTGAGCTTTTCACGGAACTGTTCACCTTTGGTCGTTGCTGCTAAGGGAGTATTAATAATAGGTGGTGTATCACTTTCTTCAATTTCAAATGGGTACAAAGGATACTGATAACTTGAGCAGAAGAGGTAACCTTTATCATCGTCGCGTGAAGCATTAAAATGGTGCTTAATAATATCTTCAGTACCGTTACCGTGATGAACATCAAAGTCGACAATAGCGACACGTCTTAAACCATATTTTTTCTTGGCGTAAGCAGCGGCTATAGCGATATTATTGAAAAAGCAAAAGCCCATGCCTTTATCATGTTCAGCATGATGTCCGGGTGGTCTTGTAGCACAAAAGGCCGAGCCTAATGTGCCATCCATCACTAAATCAACGGCATCAACAGCTGCGCCTGCAGAATACAAAATAGAAGTCAGTGTTTTTGAGTTCATCACCGAGTCTTCACCAACGGTAAAGTTTTCATCACCTTCACCCTTTTCTTCAGAAGGCGCATTATCAAAAACAAAATCAATATATTCTTGTGTGTGGGCTAATGGTAATAGGGTTTTATCGATAGGTTTAGAGTCAAACTGACGTACCACATAATCTAACCCGCTTCTGATCAATTGATCTGAAATAGCCGTTAAGCGTTTACCATTCTCAGGGTGATGATCACCCATATCATGCTCGCCACATCGATAGTGGCCTATAATTCCAACTGGCATAATAACTTTCTCATAATTGTTAGTGACTATTTATCTTGTTGCGTTATGACACAATTAAGGCGTCAAAAGTACTCATTGACTAACGTCAACTCCGTGCTATTTCCTTTTACTTGCACCATAGTGCTTAAAGATAAACAGTCACTGGATATTTAAGTCGTTTAAAATTTATATATAAAACAGTTAGTTGTTAGCTTTCTACTGACTCTTCAGTCAGAGGAAGTTTTAAACTTACCTCGTCAAAATCTTCGCTGGGTTGACGGACAAAGCCTGAACGTTCAAATACTTTCAACATTGAGGCATTATCGCTCCTTACACAAGCAACTAAGCTATCAAGTTTGCGAATCTTTGCGATGGCGATCATTTCACCTAACAGGGTGCTTGCCATACCGCGGCCACGTAAACTTTCTTTTATAACAAAGGCAACTTCACCACTATTAATACTTTCAATAAAGTAATAACGCGCAACGGCTTGTATTGCTTCACCTAAGGAGTCTTTTTTAGTGAAGCATAAAGCTAAATCGGTATGTTGATTAACACTCACTAAGTTACAAGACTTTTCTCGTGTCATTTGAGTAATATGGTGGTTGTAGCGCATTATCAAGGTTTCTTTATTATGAGAATAGAAAAACTCTTGCAGCTTACGTTCATCAGCTGGCGCCAATGGCCTTAAGGTATAATTGATATCAGCAAAGTTAAAGCGCTTCATTTCTATGGTGCCTAATTCAGGCACTGAACTAGGGGAGCTTTCTTGGTACTCTGGCACCCAATAATGTTTACGAACATCAGCAAGCAATTGTTCTCTGAACTTAGGATGGGCAATTTTAATCAACTCTAAAGAGCGCTCTCTAATACTTTTACCTTGTAAAGAGGCGATACCAAACTCAGTCACCACATAAGATACATGACCACGTGAAGTCACTACGCCGCCACCTTCAGTGATATGTGCAACAATGCGTGATGTTTTGCCATCTCTTGTGGTAGAGGGCAGGGCTATTATTGGCATACCACCTTTGCTTAACGAAGCACCGCGGATAAAGTCGACTTGTCCACCAATACCACTGTAAAACTGATAACCGATAGAGTCTGAAACAACCTGACCGGTTAAATCGACTTCAATAGCACTATTAATAGAAACCATATTGTCATTTTTAGCTATTTTAACAGGGGAGTTAACATGCTCTGACGGATAAAACTCAATATGTGGATTGCCATCAACAAAGTCATAAACTTTTTGTGTACCTATGCAGAAAGTCGCGACAGCTTTGCCTTTATGGTAAGTTTTTCTGCGGTTATTGATTACACCACTGAGCATTAAATCAACCACGCCGTCAGATATCATTTCAGAGTGAATACCTAAATCTTTGTGATTACCTAAGTACTTTAATACTGCTTCAGGGATTTTACCTATGCCAATTTGTAAAGTGGCACCATTCTCAATCAACATAGCGACATACTGACCAATTTGCTCGGTGCGACGATCGACTTCTGGTGGAATCACTTGCGGTAATTCCTGCTCAGCATTAAGCCAAGCATGAACTTGATTTACATGTACAAAACTATGGCCATTGGTACGAGGCATTTTAGAGTTTACTTGAGCAATAACATATTTAGCTGCTTTTACTGCGGCAGAAACAATATCAACGCTCACGCCTAGTGAGCAATAGCCATACTCATCAGGCGGACTCACCATGATAAGTGCTACATCAAGTGGTAAGCTGTTTTCATTAAATAGACGCGGCACATCAGAAATAAAGCATGGAGTATAGTCTCCGCGGCCTTCAGCAATTGCTTCACGAATATTTTTACCACCAATGAATAAACTATTCACCTTAAAAAGATCTTTATGTTCAGGCTTAGCCCAAACATTTTCAGATAAAGTTAAAATATGAACGGTTTCAATATCATGCAAACCATCACTATGGGCGATGAGATCATCTATTAAGGCATTGGGAACGGCGGCATTTGAGCCAATAAAAATACGATTACCTGATTTTAAGTAATCTCCCCACTTAACCGTTTTTCCATCAACATTAGGTTGCTTGTCTTGTATTGTCATGAAATTTCCTTGGCTAATTTTCCTAAGCATAAACTAGGTTTTATCTAGGTATATACTCAGTATGCTCCCATAAATAAGGCATTTATTGATCACTGTCAATTGTGTGTTTGTTATATGACTAAATAAGTTATAATCGCATTTTTTACCATGATTAATGTTTAGTTTAAATGCGACTTTAGTTTGCTTTTGAATTCCTATCTTTCTCTCTTAAAAGGTTTAGTATTTGTGTCACAAGAAAAAATATTTATTATTGGTTTACCGAGAACCGCAACCACGAGTGTTTGTTTAGCTATGTTAGAGCAGGGTTTTAAAACAGCACATAATGCTTATACTCAGGATGCCTTTTCACAAGCACAAGTACTTGCAGACACACCAATTTTTTGTGATTACCAAAAGCTTGATAAACACTTTGCTAACAGTAAATTTATTTATCTGACTCGCTCTCCTGAGAAGTGGTTACCTTCTATCAAACAATTATTACAACGCATGATAGTGAATTTACAACGCACAGATGGTGGCTTTAACCCACACCTAAAACGTTGCTATAATGAAATTTTTTCGCCACTTACCGAAGATAACCTTAATAGTGATGAATTCTTACTTGGTTGTTATCAACGTCATCAACAGGGAGTTAATGACTACTTTAAAGAGCGAGCTGAAGATCTATTGACTATTGATGTCAGTGAAGAAAGCAGTTATTTATCATTGCTTAACTTTTTAAATATTGATAATAAAAATGCGAGAGAGGGAGGCTTTAAACAAATTAACCTCGGTGGTAAAGTCAAAGCGTGGCAAGGCCTTCATAACAAGCTTAAAGTAGAATCCACGAATAAAGGTAAGATCGACAAGGTACTTTATTAAGTAAGATCAAGCCTAACTATATTAATTATTGTTCCAATTCCTGTTCACAGGTAAAATCACGCCCTTACGTTATATAGAAGCGTTAACTCACTTTATTAAAAAATAAATATTGTTTTAGAGAGTAGTAAATATGTTTGAATTAAAACACCACACTGGCCAAGATTGGGTTGATGCTGTCATGGCAGACTTTAACTTATTTTTGCAAGACCATGCTGCAGCAGAGAAGAAAGCGTCAGGTATGGCAATGGCTATGTTATCTCATTATCCAGACAAAGCTAAATTGGTTCGTGCAATGACTGACTTAGCCATTGAAGAGCTAATTCATTTTAAACAAGTATTAAAACTACTTGTTGCCCGTGATGTTACTTTAGGTCAAGATAAAAAAGATCCTTACATCACCCAAATTCGCGCTTTATTTCGTAATGGTACCAGTAAGTTTATGATGGATAGATTACTGGTTGCCGCTGTTATTGAAGCGCGTGGGTATGAGAAGTTCTGGTTAGTATCTCAGGCGTTACCAGAAGGTAAAGACAAAGATCTTTATGTCGCTATCGCTAAGTCGGAAGAAAAGCATAAAAACCTATTTGTTGAGCTTGCTTATGAGTATTGCGACAAAGCTGAAGTTGACCAGCGTTTAGAGGAAATTTTGATTGCTGAAGCTGAAATTTGTGCCGGCTTGCCTATTCGTGCAGTGCTTCACTAAGAATTACTTATTTTATTGCTGTACCACACAATCAAAGTGTCAAACAAACCTAACTAACATCACTTTTGTTGGTTAGTTTTTTTTAATTGAGCAATACACCTTCTAGTCATACTGACACCATTCCTCTTTTTTTAGTCAAATTAACCAGTTTATTGTCATTTAATTACTTTATATTACAGCCTTTTTTTCTAAGTTTATGTATTTATTGCTTTATATTGTTGGCATTGTCATTGCTACAGTATTGGCTAAAATGTTACTTAACTGTAAATTATCATAAGATGTTTATACAACAAGGATAGTAAAATGACCGTTACCCTAGCAGATCGACCAATAGAGACAGTTCGCAGTGAAGTTATTGATCAACTGATCATGAATTATAGCCATGGCGAATTATCATATGAAGCGTTTGAACGCAGGTTAGATCAAGCGATGGAGTTTGCTAATCATCAAGATTTACTCGATCTGACCAGCGATTTACCTTTAGCGGTAGATAAAGCTTTTGTTGAAAGTAAGAAGCAAGACCTTGCACCTAACTATGTTGCTGGAGAAGCTAAAGCAGTTGATACCATGGTCAATATCTTTAGTAGTAGTAATCGCGGTGGTGCCTTTAAAGTTGCCAAAGAAATACGTTACTTTAGCTTATTCAGTAGCACTGATATCGACTTTACAGATGCCGTGTTTAGCCAGCAAGAAGTACATATAAAGATGTTCAGCTTATTTAGTAGCGATACTATTTATGTACCTGAAAATATTAATGTTGCTTCTAAAGCTTTTTGTATTTTTGCCAGCATAGATAACTCTGCGCCAAATAATGGTGTTAGTCATATGACAGCAACGACACCCACTATTATTATTGAAGGTTTTTCTATTTTTAGTAGCGTAGATATTGACTTGAAGCGTTCGATGAAAGAAAAATTTATTAAGATGGCGGATAGCTTTAAGAAATTGTTTTCTTAAAGCGGGTAGGATTATTTCAGTGTTATGAACTAAAAGCACAGGGGCTGCTATTTCTTAAGTCCTATAGCAGCGGCTCTTGCTTGGTTAATCCAAGTAATTTCACTTAATTGCCTGAATAAGTTTACAAAATCTATTTCACTTTTTTATTTATCACACTGACATTGCCAACAATAATCAAACGAAGCATCATTTTTTTCAGCGCAATGTTTACAAAGCCAGTCAGCCGATTTCTGACTACTCTGCAAAGACGTTATCATAGCTATTGCATTTTCAACGTCTGAATCATTATGAATCCATACCTCAGGCCAAGCATCAAAAGCTGATATTTCACCAACGGCTCCTTGCGCAAACTCATTTTTAATAAAGCTATTAATGCCCTGTGACTCAAGCAGGTTTTTAATATTGTTTACAACAAAGCTATTCTCATGACTAAAAACCATCTTCATAAGTGTATACTCACAGAATGTTATGTCTTGATAGCAACGAGAGCACCAGTAGATACCATGATAGTACCAGCAGTTTTATTAATTATCGAAGCAGCATTGGGGTTTTTTAGCATCTTTTTAGCTCTTAAGGCTAATAGGGCATAACAAATATTGACACTACCAAAAGCAACGGTAGCACTGACTAAAATCAATAATATATCTTGAGGTGTTACTTGCTCAACGTTTATGAATGCGGGAAACAAACCTATATAAAAAAGAATGGCTTTAGGGTTACCTAAGTTAATCATTAACCCTGTTATTAGATTAGCAAAGAGTGAAGATTCTTTTGATGCTTTAATATCCTCTGGCGTTGTTTTAGACCTTATCATGCTCACACCTAACCAAATAAGATAGGCAGCACTGGCATATTTAATAAAAAGAAATGCGGTGCCCATTATTTCAGATATTAATGATAAGCCAAATATAGCGAGCAGAATAAAAACAAAATCGCCGAGTGTTATACCTATTATCATCATTAAGCCGCGACTAAACCCAGATGAAAAGGTACGTGCAATAACTGCGAATACTGCAGGTCCAGGAACCATAGCAAGAATTAACATAGCACCAAATAGTGTTAAAAAATTTCCAGATGACAAAATTAACTCTCCGTAAGTTCTATCGCCCAACTAAGGGCGTTAATTGTAGTTTATAGGAACATGTTTGTTCATATTTAAGCCAATAATGATGTTTTCTTGTGGCGTATAATTTATTTAATCGGTTTGTTTAACAATGTTATTTTTTGATTATATAGTTGTTATCTATATATTTACACCACTGTCGAGAAGTAAGTGAAGGATTATATTTGTTCCCCCTAATACCAAGTTTAAACTCAACGACAGAGCGCCACTCTATTGACCCCATATCAGGTCCATGACCTTGCTTATCACCAGTAACAACTTGCTCTTCGACCAATATATACCATGCATTTGAACAAGGCTTAGCATTTAGTTGGTGTTGTTTAGCCATGGAACATCCACTGGCGGTTGTTATCTGTATCGCTATCAAAAGTAAGCAGGAAAACTTGAGTATTAACTGATTGCATATCATTAAGACAATGCCTTAATCGCGTCTGACACGGTTAAAAAATGAATTTTAGTGAGGCATAGCTCGGATTTTTTAAACTCATGACTACGGATTAAATGCGTTACTTCAACTGCGTCTAATTCTCGCTCAGCTTTGATTAATGTGAATCCTGTCGAACTAAGCACTGACTCTATGCGATAACTTAAACCTGCTGAGTCGATCACATAGTCATCATCAGTTAATATTATATCTAGGCAGACAGAAAGAAATTCTTGCTCAGAGCTAAGGTAAATTAACTCATCATCACCATTGAGTTTTAATAGACATGGCCAAGAAACCATAGAATTACCTCGATAAATATACTATGCCAATGTAGGGATTATTTAGGTTATATAGTAAAAACAAATCATACCTTAGACTTAATCTACGCGAAAAAGATCCCCCTTCAAACTGTTAATTGAAATTACAGTCATGGCTAAACTGAAGTACCTTTACTTCTGCTGTCCTTCAATACGCCTAGAAGAGCAAAAACCAAATAAATGTACTATTTAGTGCTATTACTCAGTATTGAGGGGGAACTATTGCTATAATAAGGTTTATCACCTTACCTATACTTTACAAAAGGTCTATTATGCGATTTCTTTCCCGCCGTCTTGTTATGCCTAATGACTTAAATTACGCCAATTCACTGTTTGGTGGTCGTGCCCTTGAATGGATTGATGAAGAGGCTGCCATCTATGCTATCTGTCAATTAGAAACTAACTGCCTAGTAACCAAGCATATTGGTGAAATCAGTTTCGAATCCGCGGCAATGCAAGGTGATGTGGTTGAGTTTGGCTTAGAAACGAAGAAAGTAGGTCGAACATCAATTACTGTCACTTGTTTAGTGCGTAATAAAGCCACTAAAAAGACCATTTGTTTAGCTGATGATATTGTTTTTGTACAAGTTGACCCTGATTCACGTTTACCTATGCCTCATGGAAAAACAATGGAAGTCTTGGCACAACAAACTAAAGTGGAAATTGATACGCTTAATATGTAAATTTTCAATGTTTAAAGTACTTGTATTGCTCACACTCACTATTGATAAGTAAGGTGCTTAGCAATACACTAGCCTCATTGTTTACTTATTAATGTCCTAAATATTATGTCTTCAGATCGCTTTGGTACCAGTGCTAACTACAAACAACAAGAAAAAGGTTATCGTGACCGCGCATTAAAACTATTCCCTTGGGTATGTGGTCGCTGTGCCCGTGCTTTTGAGTTTTCTAACTTAAGAGAATTAACAGTACACCATATGGACCATGATCATACCAATAACCCAAATGATGGCAGTAACTGGGAACTGTTATGTATTTACTGTCATGATAATGAACATGCCAAATATACTGACCATGCAAACTATAAAACAGAAGTTAAAGCGGGCGATGCCAATCAAGATAGCGCGACGTATAATCCATTTGCCGACCTTAAATCAATGTTAAAGAAATAAGCACCTGCTTTACAGTACTTATTTCAAAGTTCTCACTTAATCATTTCTTCATGAGTAAGGTATTGCGCATAGCTTTAAATGCCAAAGAATTGAATAGATTTCTTTTGTTTGATTTTTTTGGCAATTAATAACCTACCACAATAAATCTTCACGACTTGTTTATCGCCATTGCTATCAGTTTGATATTTGTTGTGAACATGTAATTAAAGTTGTGATTGGAATTCAGTCTGTGACTAACTAAGTTGAAAATTAAAAGCTAACCATAAATAGTTCGCTTTTTTCTATAGTGAAAATAGGTATAAGTTACTTTTATGTTATTGCTTCTATCTCGCTATGGGGCACTTAGCGCCACAGAGATTATTATCATTTTATACACAAAGCGGAAGCTAGGTTCTTCTCTTTTCGCTAAAATAAGATATTCTTGACTGCATATTCAAGATTAACATGATGGCTAAAATGAAATGGCTTATTGGTACTGCAAAAGTTTGTAAGTTGTTCATTGTAAACCTCCAAATTTAATAGAGTAAAACCTCGTGTTATTAGTTACCTTTTAAATATATCTAAAGCGATTTATTTTGTGGTCGCTAAAACCGTTCTACCCTAAATATTTAGATTGATGGCGTATTAAGCATCATATAGATGTGGTTTCAATTTGCTGAGTACTCTATCAATATTTTATTGTTTCGATTATCCTCTCATTTCAGAAACGATACTTGCGCAGGCAGAATAATGATTGACCATCTCAGACACATGGCTATTTTTGCACGCGTAATCGATGAAGGTTCTTTTCGTGGGGCAGCTAAAAGCCTTGGTTTAGCACCATCACGGATTAGTGAAACTGTTTCAGCTCTTGAACGTCATCTCGGCGTCACCCTGATTTATCGCACGACTCGGAAAATTGCTCTGACTAATGAAGGAAGAGTGTTTTATCCACGAGTGGCGGACATGTTACGTATTGCTGATACAGGCTTAAACGAGCTTAATACGCTATTGTCGGAACCCATTGGTGAGCTCAGAATTTCTTTACCTGCTTTTATGGCATCTTCGAGTATATCGACAGGTATAGCAGAGTTCATCCGTCTATATCCCAAGATAAAACTATCAGTTTCGTATAGTGATCACCCCATTGGATTGCTGGATGATGGATTTGACCTTAATATTCGAATTGGTTCCTTGATTGATAGTTCTATGATGTCGCGTAAACTAGGTGGACTAGAGCGGGTTCTTGTTGCGGGATCTGAGTATGCTGCTTCGCGCCCTGAACCTGTCCATCCAAAAGATCTTCAAAACTGGGAATGGATCAAATACGAACATCGTCAGCAAGGCATTGAACTCATATCAAAAAATGGGGAGTCAGTAAAAGTTGAAGAGAAATATCAGTTGCAGGTCGATAATATCGCTGCTTTATTTTATTTCACATGTCAAAACCTAGGGGCTACCGTTTTACCCTGGCATCTTGCTCAACGTGGATTGCAATCAGGAGAACTTGTGAAGGTGTTGCCCGATTGGAAATTACGCCCTCTAGGATGTTTTGCTGTTTGGGCTGATACATCTCGCAGGGAAAGTATAACGCTTTTATTGGTCCGGTTTCTAGCGGAGAGGGAAAAGCCAATATAAAAAATACCTTAGCGTTTTAATACCTGACTCTACCTCGGTTTTAACACCGCCCTTAAATTTTACCTAAACTAAAGCCTGACTAACAAACCATTACCAATTGATCATCATCAACGCCATACATAGTACGTAATACTGCCGAAAAAAATGGAATGTTAACCTCATTATTAATCGTTGATGTATGGATAAAATTCGGCATAGTGTTTATCTCGAACAATTTGGCCTGCTTACCTGTTTACAATAATAAGTCGACACTAAATAAGACACAACGGCTTTTAGAAGAGGTATGCCAACAAGGTTCTAATGCCGGTAAAGTAGCTTGGCTCAGTGAGCGGATTATTGGCCTGTAATCGTTGTACTGCTGATAGTCTTGTATGACTGCATATTTATCAGGCTATTACTATTATGGTAACCCGCGTGAGCTATCTGCACCTCAAAGTCTGTATTGGAACTGTTCGGAGCGATATTTTGCAGGCCTTTGATTTGTAGGCTCTCAGCTTAGGTGCGCTAATTTAGTCATAAATAAGCTCCTCTGGTAACTCGCACCGAGACATCATCGTCATGCCTGTTGTCATGATAGCTGACATGGTTTGAGCAACATATCAGCCATCATCTTTACATCAACACGAAGCAATCAACTATTATATCAAATCAAACCAGTTACCTTTTGGCCATGCTTCCGAACACCACTGGGCAAGTCGGTGTAGCGTCGCTGGATCTACACCTGCATCAGCTAACATAGGGAGTGCTCTAACAAAGTAGTCAGCGTGTAACTGTTTTGAGCCTGCAAATATTCTTTTATTGATGCCGACAATATTGTCTTCTGAAGGTACATAATTTTCAGGATCAAGTTTAGTCCAGCTACCAGTCTCTCTTGGCCAAGTAGCTAAATCGATCTTACTAATTTCGTCAACCCATTCATTAATGACAGCATTGTAAATTTTTGCTCTTAAATTAGAGTCGTTATTATTGAGAGATAACATTGCCGATTCATCACCCATATCGCTGCTAATCATCCACCACAAGTGGACATACCGCATACGCCAACCTAACTCCAAATCGTCGGGGACATATTCATTACTACGGGTTTGGTAAAGCTTCATTAGCGAAGTGATCTGCCGGAATCCTTCAGTGGGGCCACCTTGTTTTTCCATGTCATAAATATGTAGGAAGTGGTAACTCCAATCCATTGGACCACCCTTGATCAATTGATTGTACTCGCCAGCATTCACTAACATTTGTAATTGGTACCAAACACTCGACATATACTTGCCTGCCATCTTAGTTTGATTTGCATCGGCGTCAAATTGGAAGTTTACTTCGTTGTGGGCGGTAAAATGGGGAGCTACCTCAAAAACGGTACGATCGGTACCTGGCCACTGTCTGGTTCCTTCATCGGGATCAGCTCTGGGAACATCAGGGTGTTGGTCCGCTAGATACTCCAACTCATGTTCGTGCATAAATTCAAAGAATTTGACCACCATCCACTTGGACAAGTTCATTTTAGTAAATTCGAGGCCAAACTCCGAACGACGATTATCTATGACTGTGCCTGTGCGTGTGCCCCAGGAATCTGTTCTACCGTCATTGTCATCAACGCGACCTGTTTCTAACCACTGTTTGACTTTTGCATGAAAACGGTCCATCAAATCACTCGCTTGACCTGAAGCAACAAGTTGTGCGGGGGTACCGTTAACTAAGGCTTTGGTGACATTGCCATACTCTATATTTGCCTTACCATTTAAAAAATAGTTGTCCGGCCATAGATCTTTACCATGTACTTCAGGTAACCATGATTTCCAATCGGGTAACTGCACGGCAATGGGTAACTCGGTTACGTCGAGTACTGAGTCGAATTCTACTACCGCATTCACTGCGGCTTGACTGGTGCCCTCAGGAAAAAGAAAGCCTTGCATATCTGTATCTGCATCAAGTACTGCAGCTAAACCTGCACCGGCTGCCCATTGATCTATTGTCTTGCCGTTCAGCTCAGATCCCGGTTGGTAGGGTGGGTTCCAAGGTCTACCATATCTTGGCGTCGACAAGGAACGGATATAAGAAGCAATTTCTTCCCCTTCTCTCTGGCTTAAACCATGATGCTTTGCCCGCTCAATGATAGAGTGGTTTGAATAACTAAAGTACTCCAAATCAAATCCGCTACTGAGATGACAATCCATACATTTTGCGTTCATGTTGGTGTTAGTGCCAGGGAAGATCAGTTGTGCTGTTTCATACAATAACTTACCTTTGGTAATAGCGGTTGAACCGGTGATAGGGGCCTGCCAGGTGTCTGGATCTTCATTGATGAAGTCTGATTCAGGGATAAGATTATTGTCACCTGCATCTAGTACATTAAATTTAACAACTCTATAGCCTATTGAAAGCCCATCATGTTCATTAAATCTAAAATCAATAGTATTACTACCATTAACAAAATCATTGCTTGGTAGAGAAAATCGTACCGTCGAAACTTCACTGCCAATACCGCCATAGGTTTTTTCTGGCTCTTGTACAGCTACCGAGCCGTTGGTAATCGAAATCCATGAACCATCGTTTATTTTTATTGAGGCCTTGTTGTCATAGGATAAATTGTTTACCTGCACCCACAGGCTAACTGCACTGGCAGCATCTTCAAGATCAAACGTTCGGGACACTGTGGTACCGTTTTCACCAATAACCTCGACTGGTAGCAAGATAGTACTAGGCTTATGGTTTACAGTAATGCTAACGGTATCACTTGTACTGGCACCTTCATTATCGGTTGCTGTGAGTTGGAATGTCAGCGTGAGTTGTTCGTCTGTTACCGGGGTATTAAATGAAACTGTTGCCTCATCAGCACCGGTAAGTGTGACAGTTGTTCCTGCTGTTTGACTCCAAGCATAACTTTCAATCGAGCCATCGGAATCCGTTGCACTGCCCAATAAAGATATAGTTGTATTTTCATCAGCAGTAATATCTCTGCCTGCATCCGTAGAAGGTGCAATATTATCTGTCGGCGGCGTAACATCACCATCTCCATCACCTTTCGGGTTAACGGTAATGCTAACGGTATCACTTGTCGTTGCACCTTCATTATCGGTTGCTGTTAGTTGGAATGTCAGAATGAGTTGTTCGTCTGTTACCGGGGTATTGAATGAAACTGTTGCCTCATCATCACCAGTAAGGGTGACAATGGTGCCTGCTGTTTGACTCCAGGCATAACTTTCAATCGAGCCATCGGAATCCGTGGCACTGCCCAATAACGATACCGCCGTTTCTTCATCAGCAATAATATCGCTGCCTGCATCAGCGGTAGGTGAAATATTATCTGGCAGTGGTTCTGGCAGTGGTATACCAGCTTCATCACCATCATCTGTCGGGTTTACGGTAATGCTAACGGTATCACTTGCCGTTGCACCATCATTATCGGTTGCCGTTAGTCGGAATATTAGGATGAGTTGTTTGTCTGTTACAGGGGGATTGAATGAAACTGTTGCCTCATCTGTATCGGTAAGCGTGACAGTGGTCCCTGTTGTTTGAGTCCAGGCGTAACTGGCAATCGAGCCATCGGAATCCGTTGCACTACCCAATAAAGATATCGTCGTTTCTTCATCAACAGTAATATCGCTGCCCGCATCAGCGGAAGGTGCAATATTGGCTGACGGTGGAGGAGGATTTGTACCACCGCCATCATCTCCGATATCACCTGGGTCATCACCACCTCCACAGGCAGTAATAACGGTAGCCATAGTGATTGACATGATTAAACGTAAAACAAGGTTGATCTGCTTGTTTGATTTTAGAAGATGTGATTTATGCTTTCTACTATTTTTCATGTTTAGATCATCTCATAATATGGGTTGGCGAAAACTTAACAATCCGCTGTCGAATGAACTCTAATTTACTTGCCAGAATTAACATTTGAAGATGTATAACATCAATACACCTTCAGCATACGTACCTAAATAAAGTAATAGACGTAAGTTATTTATTTAAGCGATTATGATAACGTTCAATTAACGCATTGGTTGAGCCATCCATGGTTAAAGGCTCTGAACTATCCGATAATTTTGATAACACTTGGTTACCTAAGGCTTTACCTAATTCAACACCCCATTGATCGAATGAGTTAATTTGCCAAATAACCCCTTGTACAAAAACTTTATGTTCATACAAAGCGATTAAACTGCCTAACGTTTTTGGGTCTAAGCTATCAAATATGAAGGTATTACTTGGTTTATTGCCTTTCATCACTTTGTGGCTTGAAAGCGTACTTATTTCATCTTCGCTACATTTAGCTTTTATCATGGCGGCGCGTACTTGCGTTTCTGACTGGCCTTCCATTAATGCTTGGCTTTGACCAAAACAATTAGCGGCAAGCATGTCATGATGATTAGCTACCTCATGAAATGGTGTTAACGGTAACATAAAATCCACAGGAATAGGTGTTCTACTTTGATGGATCAATTGATGAAATGAATGTTGACCATTGGTACCTTCGCTACCCCAAATAATTGGGCCGGTATCGTAGTCGACTTCTTGGTTATTAAACGACACAGATTTGCCATTACTCTCCATGTCCAACTGCTGTATATAGGCAGGTAAGCCGCGTAAATAATGATAATAAGGTAATAATACTTGTGATTGTGCACCGTGAAAATTACGATACCAAACACCGAGTAATGCCATTATCACCGGCATATTTTCATGTAAAGGCGCGGTTTGAAAATGCTCATCAACTTCAAAAGCGCCTTGTAAAAATTGTTGGTAATTATCAAAACCGATTGATAAGGCTAATGGTAAACCAATGGTTGACCACACCGAGTAACGACCGCCAACCCAATCCCACATGGGAAAAATATATTCTTCGCTAATACCAAATTCTTTTGCGGCTAATACATTTGAGGAAACACAGGCAAAATGTTTGGCAATTTCAACTTGGCTAGCATGCGTTAAAAACCACTCTTTTGCGCTGTAAGTATTTCTTAAGGTTTCTTGTGTAGTTAATGTTTTTGATGAGGTAATAAATAACGTTGTTTCAGGATTTAACTTGGCTAATACATCAGTGATATGACAACCATCAACGTTGGCAATAAAATGTACTTTCAATTGTTTCTGTTGATACGGTTTTAACGCTTCTGACATGATCTTCGGCCCTAAAAATGAGCCACCGATACCAATGCTAACTACATCGGTAAATGCTTTACCTGTGTAGCCTTTAACTTCACCTGAGGAAATATTATTGACAAAGTTTTTTACTTTGCTTAATGCTGCTCTAATATCTGGCATCACGTCTTGGCCATTAACCATGACCGGCTTATCTGAAAAGTTTCTTAAGGCAGTATGTAATACAGGGCGCTTCTCTGTCAGGTTAATAGGTAAGCCGTTAAACATGTCACTGCGGTGTTGTTCAAGCTCAACACTTTTAGCGAGTTCAATAAGTAAGGGCAGGGATTGACTGGTTAGTTTATTTTTAGAGTAGTCTAAGGTTATGCCTGCGGTAGTAAGGGAGAAGTTATCGAAACGCTGGGCATCTTCTTTGAACAAATCCCTCATATGGATGTGTTCAATATCTTGGTAATGTGTTGATAAATTTTTCCACTGGGTTGAACCGGTTAACATGTGCGGGATCCTTATATTATTCTTTAATAGAGATGTAATCGATAACATTGTATGTGCTAAGTGGACATTGGTCAACGCTGTTGTAAGCTTTTTAAATGCAGATCTAATGATTTTAAGGTTTACCTGGTTAAATCAATCACTTAACGGCTTGTTTTTGGTGGGTAGTACAATGCTATTGTGGCTATTTTGTAATAATACGCTGTAGAGTGGTCAATTTCATTGTACCTTTGTTCATCCCCATATTGATTTGTATTGAAAATGTACGTAAAATAATTACAGGTTTAAGTTGTTGTAATTTATGATTTAAAGTGTTTTTTAGTGTATTATTTTGTTTGTTTTGATGTTTGCCCTGTTGTAAATGTCATCCATAACATCTACTATCCTAATTGATTTGTGGGATTGTTACATGTTATTACACTTGAACTGACGTAAACCTTAGGTTAGTCACAATTGTTATAATCATCATAATAATAATAATAATAAAAAAACTTTATCAGCCCTACAAAATCATACAATAAAATAAATAGGGGAATAATAAAAATGCACATGAAAAAAAACAAATTAAACCTAGCAATCAAGCTATGTTTAGCCTCTTCCGTGATGATGTCTGCCCATGCGATTAGTCAGGAAAGCAAAGCAGAGGCTAAAAATAATGCTGACGTAGCTATTACTCAGCAAAGCAACGAAGATAAAAGAAAAGATAAAAACATAGAAACAATCATTGTTTCCGGTACACGTAGCTCGTTGCAAGAATCGGCCTTTATAAAAAGAATGGCCAATAACTTTAAAGAAGTGATCACAGTAGAGGATATCGGCCAACTGCCAGATGATAGTATTGCTGCTTCGTTACAACGATTAACCGGTGTTGGTGTTGTCGAAGATCGTGGCCAACCCATGCAGGTATTAGTGCGAGGTCTTAGCTCTGATTTAACCCTGACAACATTTAATGGCCGTGAAGTTGCTTCAGAGCAAGGCGGCCGTGGTGTATCCCTTGGTTTATTTCCAGGGGAAATACTGCGTCGAGCTTCAGTTGATAAATCTACTAATGCCTCTATGATCGAAGGTGGTATGGCTGGTACCGTTAGTTTGGAAACGGCTAGGCCTTTAGAAGTACAAAAGCGCGTACTCTCAGTAAACGCAAAATATATTCGCGCCGATGTACCTGAAGGCTCTGAAGTTGAAACTGATGGTAAAGCCGCATCATTCACTTATATCGATAAATTTCTTGATGATAGCTTAGGTTTTTCTGCGGCGGTTGCCTATCAAAGCAGGCCATCGGCTAGTCAGGCGATATTCAACCCTTCACATCAACCTAACGCCCCTTTACCTGCAAGAGATGTGAATAGCCCAAAAGGTTTTGGTGATCTCAATGCTGATGGCACGGTTGACTTCTTAAATAAGAATAACTTTCAGCAGGCTGATGCCTTTGTCAACGAACAGTTAGGCGGGGCATTTACCCTGCAATGGCAAGCGAGTGAAGACACCTTGTTCACCTTTGATTCTGTTTTTTCCCGCAGTGAACGTGAAGGTAAGATGAGTCGAGCTGACTTTATTTACATTAACCCAACAAGATACGATAACCTAGTTACATCTGACGATGATATTGGCTCAGCGTTGACTCAAGCAGGTAATCCTATCAATGGTGCATTAGTCACTGGCTACGATCTTACCGGTGGTAGTCCAAGGTTCTCCGGTGTTGATTTAACAGAATACTATGACAGCACCATACTCGGTATTAATGTTGAACATTATATCAATGACGATTGGATCGTAGATGCTGATGTGTCTTACTCTAACGCAGCTCGAAATGGCTATCACACTACGGCTAAAGTGATGAGTAAAGGTCAAGCTTGGAGTTACGAACTTGATAACAATGATATTCCTCAGTTCACTAACTTTGGCTTTGGCGCTGATCCTGAAAATGCTAATCCCAATGTAATTCTTCCTGAAAACCTTGTCTGGGGCACTGATACTATAAATGGCGAGTTTTCGCCCGTTACCCTTAGCTACTTAAAAAATTATCAAGATGATGAACTCACTGCAGCTAGACTTGGGGCGTCACGATACTTTTATGACGGTATCATTAGCAGCGTTAAATTTGGCACACGTTTATCAAAACGCACCAAGTCGAAATCCCGCGAAACTGAGCTATTCCAGGGGAAAGGCTCATTTGATAGCGATGACAACGTAACAGATTCTATTGATACTGCTCAGCAGTACATGTATGAAACATTTCCCTTTGGCGAGTTTATGCCGGGTGTAGCCGGGCTAACACAATGGCCGGTGCTAGATGCTAATGGCATTTTAGAGAGTCGATTTGGTAATAATGAGATACAGGCTCCTACCATTTGGGCAAGTGACTTAATCACTGAAACTTATGATGTAGATGAACAATCATTCAGCGCTTTTGTGCAAGTTGATTTTGAAGGTGAGTTTTACAATTTGCCCTTTAGAGGTGATATGGGCGTTCGATATGTTCGAACTGAAACTACTGCGCGTATTGTGACACCCGAATTCGAACCTGTAACCGATGAAGATGGTCAGTTAATTGATTTGGGGCTAATTGGTTGGGACGACGGTTATGACATAGTGGCAGAAACAACAGATTACGACAGTTTCCTGCCGAGTTTTAACATTGTGCTAGAGCCTATCGATGATCTATTGGTACGTTTTGCCGCAGGTAAGGCGATGTCTCGTCCATTATTTGCAGCTTTGGGTAAAACAACAACCCTTAGCACGGCTTCAGTTGACAATGGAGAAGCAGGGGGAGGGGATGAAGGTGTAATTACCCCTGTCGGTAAATCTGGAAACCCTGCGCTTCAAGCGATAGAGTCAACTCAGGTCGACTTAGCCCTTGAATGGTATCCAACCCCAGACTTGTCATTAAGCGTTGGTGTTTTTGTTAAAAAGGTTGACGGTTTCTTAGTCTCAGGTCAGCGAGAGTTAGTATTGAATTCTACCACGGGAGACCCGGTTACTTTCGTCATTGAAGAGCCACAAAACGATGATGATAGTTCAACCATTACCGGCGTTGAATTATCTTACTCGCAGGCATTTACTTTCTTACCGAGCTTTTTGTCTGGCTTGGGCATGACGGCAAACTACACCCATTTGTCATCTGATATTGATAATGAGTTTACTCGTACTTACGTCGATGGTGATGGCTCCACGCCAAATGGTAGTTCTTGTTTAGGCGAACCAGATCCAACAGCCAGTGGTCAAATTTGTTCTAATTTTGCCTTGCCGCCAAATGGCTTTGCCGAACATACCGCCAATACGGTGCTGTATTATGACAACTATCCCGTTAACGTACGACTCGCTTATCGTTATCAAACTGAGTCAAGTAGTCTAGGGGAAAATTTGACTAATGCAATAAAATTAGATCCAATTCAAAGTGTTGATTTCTCAGCGCATTACTCAATCACTCGAAGTCTACGTGTCTCGTTTAGCATTAATAACGCAACCGATGAAGTAAGACGTAAATATTGGGTAGATCCTTGGGGAACTGATAGCACAAGAGCAACCAATCGTTATCAAACCCATGGCAGGCAGTATAGCCTTTTCGCTCGCTATAAATTCTAGCAATGTTTCATAGATAAACGGTTTTCCCTCGGTAATAAGGCTAAAAAGGATTTTGGTCTTATTACCAACCATTGAACAGAACTATCTGATATCAACCTCGAACCTGTAGCCACCACACTTCAAAGTGTGATGGCTATATATCTAAAACCAGATAGCAGAATAATCGTTAAATCGCGTTCATCAATCAAATAAACCAGAACAATAAAACTTCATCTAACTGATATCGCAATAATTATTTAGTTGAGGTCTCTTGGTATATGTTCGGTAATACCAAGGAAGTAGTCACACGAAAGCTGTCGTCTCAATACTCGCTGAAAAGATGTTTAAGAGACATATAAAACAATAAGGTATTAATGAGATGATTTCAAAATATATGCTAAGTAGCATGAAACTCTATCATGTGTGGATAAAAGCAGCGATAAGCAATAGCTGCCTTTTTATTGCATTTATGGTCACAATTACCTGCCACGCCAATAACCAACAACCGGTTAAAATGGCGATTGTTGGTTTATCCCATGGTCATGCGGTACATGCTATTCGGTTATTAAACAGCCCCAAGGTAAATTTGGTCGGCATTGTTGAATCGAATAAGCATTTACGGGCACTTTATCAACAGCGATTTGGCTTAAAGCAAAATATACTTTATCCGTCGTTATCTGCCATGTTAAAGCAAGTAACCCCTGAAGCGGTGGCCGTCTTTAGCCAAACAAATCAGCATTTGCACATTGTTAAACAACTGGCACCACTAGGTATTCATATCATGGTGGAAAAGCCGTTGGCAATAGACGCGACACAGGCGAAAACAATGGCTGATCTTGCCCAAAAAAATAATATCCATCTGCTAACGAACTACGAAACGCGCTGGCATCCATCAATCCAAGCACTCAAGTCGAAATTATCGAAAGGCGAAATTGGTCATATTAATCGCTTGGTATTTCATCATGGTAATAAGGGCATGCAATTGACCAATAATGAGATTGACAATACCTTCTTTCGTTGGTTGACCGACCCCGTTGCTAATGGTGGTGGCGCATTGATGGACTTTGCTTGCTACGGTCTAAACATACTGAATTGGCTTACTGAGGGAGAAATACCAGTAAGTACTTACGCGCAATTCAATCAGTATAAACCTGAACTTTATCCAGATGTAGAAGATGATGCCGTAATTTTGCTTAA
>Ga0209292_1001650_pt1 | contig 26919 bp, 25 predicted proteins | sample GOMGulsemesocosm_2_FD_184634 | JGI IMG/M metagenome (GOLD analysis project Ga0209292, IMG submission 184634) | Methane-oxidizing microbial communities from mesocosms in the Gulf of Mexico - GOM9C Gulf of Mexico (SPAdes) (version 2) | ecosystem: Environmental > Aquatic > Marine > Cold seeps... | reverse complement strand
AGTGAAAAGCTTAGGCCTGTCAGTGGTACAACTACACGGTGATGAAACACCTAAAGATGTGAAAACACTACGTGGGCTTTTAGCTAAAACATGCCAAATTTGGAAAGCACACGGCGTTAGTGAATCGCTGCCAGAGTTTGAAAAATTCAATGTTGATAAACACCTGCTTGATACCCGTATTGGAAATCAAACTGGCGGTACTGGCAAAGTATTTGATTGGTCATTACTTGCTCATAGCAAGGTGGATAAAAACTCAATACTTCTAGCAGGTGGATTAACACCAGAAAATGCACAACAAGCAGCACTTATCGGTGTATCGGGTCTTGATTTTAACTCAGGCCTTGAGAGCAAGCCGGGTCAAAAAGATGTTGATAAAATTAACCGTGCATTCAGTGAAATTAAAAAATATATGTTACGCGACTAGCGAATAGGGAGGATAAGTCTCCTCCCAACAAAAATTTAAGAGGTTATAACAATAATGGAAAAATTAAATCCCTATTTTGGACAGTTTGGTGGCATGTACGTACCACAAATCCTTGTTCCAGCACTTAAACAGCTAGAAGCGGAGTTTGTAAAAGCACAAACTTGCCCAGACTTTTTAGCTGAGTTTTCTGAGCTATTAACAGAATACGCAGGTCGTCCAACACCACTGACTTTATGTCGTAACTTAACAAAGGGTAAAAAAACCAAGCTTTACCTTAAACGTGAAGATTTACTTCACGGTGGCGCACATAAAACTAACCAAGTATTAGGTCAAGCGTTGCTTGCTAAACGCATGGGTAAAAAGAAAATTATTGCAGAAACGGGGGCAGGACAACACGGTGTTGCAACCGCGCTTGCTTGTGCTTTATTGGGCCTTGAATGTAAAGTTTACATGGGCGCGGTTGATATGGCACGTCAAGAGCCTAACGTATTCCGCATGCGTCTAATGGGTGCTGAAGTAATCGGTGTTGAATCGGGCGCTGCTACGCTTAAAGATGCGTGTAACGAAGCATTGCGTGATTGGGCGGGTAGCTACGAAGAGACACATTACCTATTAGGTACTGCAGCTGGACCTCACCCTTTCCCAACGATTGTACGTGAATTCCAAAAAATGATTGGTGAAGAAGCAAAACAGCAGTGTCTTAAAAAAGAAGGCATTCTACCTAACAAAGTGATTGCTTGTGTCGGTGGCGGTTCCAACGCAATTGGTATGTTCAATGACTTTATCGATGATGAATCCGTTGAGCTTATCGGCGTTGAGCCTGGTGGTCACGGTATCGGTACTGGCAAACATGGTTGCCCTATCTCATACGGCTCTAAAGGCATCTTCTTTGGCATGCACTCATTAATGATGCAAGACAAACATGGTCAAGTACAAGAGTCTTACTCTATCTCTGCTGGCCTTGATTTCCCATCTGTTGGCCCACAGCATGCACATTTAGCTGAAACTGGTCGCGCTTCATATGTAAATGCAACCGATGATGAAGCGTTATTAGCATTTAAAGCATTGTCTGAGCAAGAAGGTATTATCCCTGCATTAGAGTCTTCGCATGCATTGGCTTATGCACTAAGACTTATTGAAGAAGATGATAAAGAGCAGGTGATTATTGTTAACTTATCGGGACGTGGTGATAAGGATATCTTCACCGTTGCAGAGATTTTTAAAGAAAAAGGAATAATGTAATGACTAAACGATATCAAGCACTATTTAATCGCCTTAACACAGAGAACCAAGGCGCATTTGTTCCTTTTGTTGCGATTGGTGATCCAAACCGCGAGTTATCACTTAAAATCATTGATACCTTAGTCACAGCGGGTGCTGATGCACTTGAATTAGGTATTCCATTTTCAGATCCGGTTGCCGATGGTACTGTGATTCAAGACGCTTCAACACGTGCACTTGAATCAGGCGCGACACCCGATAGCTGTTTAGCAATTATCAAAGAGGTGCGTAAAGCGCACCCTACGATTCCAATTGGCCTGCTTCTATACGTAAACTTAGTGTACCGAAACGGTATCGAAAACTTTTATGAACGTTGTGCTGATGCCGGTGTTGATTCGATTTTAATTGCCGATGTGCCATTAGAAGAGAGTGCGCCATATCGTGCTGCAGCTGAAAAGTTCGGCCTACAGCAGATCTTTATTGCACCACCAAACGGTGATGAAGCAACATTAAAACAAGTTGCAGAGTACGGTGAAGGTTATACCTACCTATTAAGCCGTGCTGGTGTAACAGGCGCGGATGCTAAAGCGGGTATGCCCGTTGAGCATATGCTTGAAACACTCAACAAACATTCGGCTCCTCCTTCACTACTTGGTTTTGGTATATCAAAACCAGCACAGGTAAAAGAGGCGATAAAATCAGGTGCTGCCGGTGCTATCTCTGGCTCTGCGGTTGTTAAAGTGATTGAAGCTAATCTTGATAACCCAGAGAAGCTGTTAACTGAGATGGATAAATTTATCTCTAAAATGAAAGCTGCGACTTACCTTTAAGAAGTAAGTCGCCTTTAATACGTTACTCATTCTCGAGTAACGTATTCAAATCACAAAAAACTGACTAATAACAATCCAGCAATAAAAATCGCGCTAATAAGCAGGTATCGACCTAAACTCGCATTCGATTCAAGCTGTTTTTCATAATCCGCTTTAAAGGCAATTAGCTGTTGTTCATTCAACTCTGAACAATGTGTACAGTTATCCAGATCCTTTGCAAAGTGCCGCTCACATCGCTTACAGCGCTGTAACTTAGAAGATTTACCCCTCCATATAGTATTCACTCCCATCGACATCATTACTCCTTTCTGGATGTTAGTATCACAACTTTCATTATATTTTTACTTTTTAGTAGCGTGCTGTTTTAAATCACATTAAGGGAATTTGTCTAAAAGACAACCAGGAGACAGGGATAAACCGCCTTCCCCCCTATTTTGTAATATTATGCGACTATAGGTCTCACTAACGCCCCCGTCTCTACGCGTTTTTTAACTGCGGCTAATGTTTCAGGTAACGACTTTTCAAGCTTGCTACGCATCATTAATGAGTGCATCAACCAGCCGACTAATCCAAAACGAATATTATAACTAAAGGTGACTGTTAATCGTGTTTGATGGTTAGTGACCTTAGTTAACCACCAGCAACTAAATGCTTCGTGCAGGGGCCCTAATGCTGTCACATCATAAACAAAACCTGTGCCAGAGTTAAACTGTGTGATGTATTCCTCTATCTCGCCAAAACCATCTAATTTGCAATAGCGCCCAGCACCAACACCAAGTTCTGGTTTCCCTAATGCATGTGACTTCTCGACGCCTGGAGCCCAAGTGTAAACGTTAGCAAAATCTTCTAATACCTCCCAAACATTGTGTTGATTGGCATTAATGGTGACATGAGCGACAACTTGATACTTACCGGATAATTGTGGTGCAGACATAATCTATCTCCTTTTATTGAAAGCAGATAAATCCTAAGCTAATTATGATAAGTTAATAACCTGTTAAATATGCAAATCCGTGGTGCATATATTATCCACGAAACTACAAGTGGATAATATATAGTTAGGAAATTACTATGTTTAATAACAGGTAGTTTCTGGGGGTAATATGAATTGGGATGATTTAAAGTATTTTTTAGCTGTTTGCCAATACGGCTCTATTCGCGCAGCAGCTAAGTCTTTAGATGTTAATCACGGCACTGTTTCGCGTCGTATTAATAACTTTGAACAAGCATTAGGTGAACGCTTATTTGAACGCAGTGTAACTGGGTATCAGCCCACTGAGATGGGTAACGAGTTATACCAAGAAGCAACGCATTTAGCTGAACGTTTAAATACCATCGAGCGTAAGGTGGCGAATAAAGACACTACGCTACGTGGGGAAATTCGTATAACACTACCCGAGTTATTAGCTCAAGAGTTGCTCATGGCGGACTTTGCAGAGTTCAGTAAGGCCTACCCGCATGTACAACTTCATATCATTGACTCTATTCAAGAATTAAATTTAGCAAACCGTGAAGCGGATGTAGCATTTCGATTATGCGAACATCCACCTGAATATTTGATAGGTCGTAAATTGGCACGTATTCACCAGTCTTGTTATATCAATCGCGAAAAACTGCAGCTAATACAATCAAGTAGTGAAACAGAGCAACAACAGTTTTGGAAACAGCAAAATTGGTTAGGTTGGAACGATAAAATGCGCCGCCCTAAGGGGGAAATTGCAAAAGCCTACCCCCGCTTTAATTCAAAACACCAAATATTAACAGGATCATTACAAAAGCAAGCCTGTAGGCTTGGCATGGGCATCTCTGTTTTACCCTGCTTTGTGGGCGATAATGACAAACAGCTTACCCGCATCCCTCCCGCTATTAGTGAAGGAAAATATGACCTATGGATATTAAGCCACCCAGATTTACATAAAAACTTAAAAATGCAGACCTTCGTGCGCTTTATGACAGAGCGTATTCTCGCCAAGAAGTTACTCATTGAGGGCGAGCAATATACAACGCTCTTATCATCACAGGTTTAAACCTAACTCTTTTTGTTTAGTTTTAGTTAAGCCAAGTGATACCAAGCGGTAAGATTCCGACAGGTAATAAATAAGATCTTCATCTAAATGTTCATCCCCAGCAATATGCTGGATCCACTTCATACCACGTGAAGCAAAATAGGGAGCTGGTCGAAACCCTTCACTCTGTTTTAAAAATTCAAAATTATTAGCTGAGGTCTTAAAAGTAAACGCTGGTAACTTTTCAGGCCCCCATCCACCTACAGCAAAGACCTTCCCGCCTACTTTCCAAACATCAGCGTCTCCCCATTGCCTGACGTAAGTGGTTGCTGGTAATGCTTTGCAATACTGATTAAATCTCTCATAGTCCATTACGGTCTCACTTATTCATGAAAGCTGTTCAGAAACTTCTTTATAAACCTTAAATCCACGTGCTTTATAATTCGTTAAAGCGCAAGCATGATCTAAGGAGCAGGTATTTACTAGCAAACGTTTAGTGTTATTGATAGCCCAAGCCTTAGCGATAGCTTGTGATAACATATAACCACCAAACCCTTTGCCAATGAAATGCGGTGCCAATCCGAAATACATTATCTCTGTGTTACCTAAATCATCACTCTTTAACTCAAAGTAGCCAGCGATACTACCTTGGTAATAAGCTATCCAAGTGCGTAGGTTTTTATCCTCAACATACTGTTGCCACTGATTATCTGATTGCATCAGTTTATCGTGCCACTGCCACTGTTCCCCCACTAACTGGTAAAGGAACTTGTTTAAGCGAAATTCATCTATTTTAGCTTCTTTAATAACTAATCCTAATGAATCACCTTTTACATTTAATTCTTTAGCAGAATTCATCTCTAAGTAATAGATAATACTCATGGAAACCTGTTTCTATTTTAGATGTTATTGTTCATAACATATTGAAGTGAAAATATGTGCTAGGTAAAGGCCATATTGACGTGACCTTTAATTATAAAGAATGTTACAGCTGTGACACCCTTGTCAGGCTATGCAGATAACCAAAGCCATTATCATCGAGTTCAACATGACCTACCGATGATGTTGCAAAAGCAGGCACGCCAGCAGCAGGCGCCAATTCACCGACGATATAACCCACTAATGGTAGGTGAGAAACAATCAGTAACGTTTTGACGTCCATTGCCTGTAGCGCCATAATTTCATTAACCGACTTTCTAGCACTACCACTAGGTGTTAATGAGTTAATTGTTTGTACATTTGATATTTCAGGAAAAAATGGGCGTACTGACTCCCAGGTTTGTTGTGCGCGTAAGTAAGGGCTAACCAACACTGCATCAAAGGTTATATCTTGCTTTGCTAAGCTACTTGCCATGCGTTCTGATTCGCTACGGCCCAAGCCTGTTAATGCTCGCTCAGCGTCAGAGTTTGCCATCATCTCAGCTTGTCCGTGACGCATAATATAAATTTGCATCTATTTTCTCCAAGTAAACCATTTAGCTTTTTATAGTTAAAAAAAAAGCTTTCTAAAATTAACTAGAAAGCTTATCAATAATTACGTTACGACTGTAGTGTTTTTGTCTTAATCTTCGACAGGGGTATTACCAGTCATTTTTAAAATTGCACTTGCAACAACAAAAACACCAATAAATCCGCCCAAAAATATAACAGGCATTGCAGCGTAACCTAATGTGTGCCAAATGATCGATTCTAATGCGCTCATTTTAATGTCCCTTTAATCGTTAAAAAATATAATCACTTGTTAATAATACGTAATAGATTATAAAAAAACATGTTTGAAATCATAAAACTTTATATCTTTAGCATAAATAGGGAACTTTCTTGACAGATGAGTGACAGATATTATTCAATAGAGACCCGCTATCATTCAATATGCAAAATTCATCAATAAAACTAATAGAAGATTATTAACATGGCAAAACAACAACTTGATGCACTTCGTATCTACCTTAATAAAATGATTTTAGGCCAGAGTGAGCTGGTTGATGGGTTATTAATTGCATTATTAGCCGATGGCCACATTTTAGTAGAGAGCCCACCTGGCCTGGCAAAAACACGTGCAATCAATGCACTTTCCGATGGTATCGAAGGGGACTTCCACCGCATTCAGTTTACACCCGACCTATTGCCTTCTGATCTGACTGGTACTGATATTTTCCGCCAAGAAACGGGCGAGTTTATTTTTGAAAAAGGCCCACTTTTCCATAATCTAATTCTAGCCGATGAGATAAACCGCGCCCCCGCTAAGGTTCAATCAGCTTTATTAGAAGCGATGGCCGAGCATCAAATTACCGTAGGTAAAACCACTTATAAATTACCTGAGTTATTTCTGGTAATGGCAACACAAAATCCTCTTGAGCAAGAGGGAACTTACCCGCTTCCGGAAGCACAGCTAGACCGCTTCATAATGCATCTAGAGCTTGATTATCCAGACGCTGAAACCGAAAAAGAGATTTTGGCTCTTAATCAAAAAGAAATTTTAAAAGAGAAAGTCGCTGAGGTGACACCACTGCTGAACGATCAAATATTTGCGATTCGCCAAGAGATAATGACCATTAATATTGCTCCACATTTAGAACAATATTTAATAGATCTTATTATCGCAACACGTCAGCCAGAGCGTTTTGGCGCGCAACTTAAAGAGTGGATAAGTTACGGTGCAAGTCCACGTGCAACACTCGCGTTAATGCGTACAGCAAAAGCACGTGCATGGCTTGATAATCGTGATTATGTGATGCCAGACGATATTATTCAAAACCTTTACCCAGTTTTACGCCACCGCTTGATCTTAAGTTACGAAGCGGAAGCGCAGGGTATAAACGCAAATCGCGTGATCAAAGAGATCATCAACCAAGTTGCGTTGCCTGCATAATGACAATTGCATTATTTGACAATACGCCCTATCAAACCGGGGTAGATGTACAACTTAACGAATTGCTCAGTTATAAACAGCAAGAAAAGTTGCAACTTCAACCTCGAGCAACAGCGGCTTATCAACAGTTAGCAGGCAACTACTTAGCCAAAATTAAAGGCCGTGGTATGGAGTTTGCCGAAGTACGCCACTACCAAGCGGGTGATGATGTTCGCACCATTGACTGGTCTGTGACTGCGCGTACCGGTAAAGCGCATACTAAGTTATTTCATGAAGAGAAAGAGCGCCCTGTTTTTATTTTGCTCGACCTTTCTGACAGCATGATTTTTGGTAGCCAATTCGTTTTTAAATCGGTGCAGGCTTGTCATCTTGCTTCACTACTTAGCTGGCAAGCAAAACAGCGTGGCGACCGTTTGGGCGGTATTGTCTTTAATCAACAGCAAGCCGCTGAATTAAAACCACATGGACGTAGTAAAGGCTTGATGCGTTTTTTGCATCAAAGCCAACAACTTTGTGTGAAGCAACCGATTAAATACAGCGTTAATCAACAATCTCTGTTGTCTCAATTAAAGCGATTATCACGTTTAGTACAAACCGGAAGCCAAATCCACTTGATCAGTGATTTCTCACAGATGGATGAAGCTTGCCAAAAACTATTAACCTTGATTAATCGTCATAACCAGATAAATGCTTGGCAAGTCAGTGACCCGCTTGAGCAACTGTTGCCCAAAAGAGCACTTAAAGCACAACTGCAAATTAACAGCTTAAATGGCAGTGGCTTCTTTAAACAGGAAGCATCAAAGGATTACCAGGATGCGGCTAGTCAACGCCAACAAAAAATAGAAAGCACCTTTTTAAAGCAAGGTATCCCGCTTTACAACGTTTGTGCTTCATTACCATTAATGGAGCAGTTTCATGTCCCCGCTCGCTAACCAAGATCCACTCACACAGCTTAACGATATCATCGCACCGACTGCCCCACATTGGTTTCCGCCCGCTCCAATTTATTGGGGTTTACTATTGCTCATAATTGCACTCGTTTGTGGAATTTATTTTGTTGTTAAAAATCAGATGCAACAACAAAAACGTTTGAAGTTACACTTAAGCAAACTACAAAATCTCCAACAAACTGACGCTAATTTTATAGTACTTAACCAGCTACTGAAGGGCTGCGCCTTAAGTTACTTCTCCCGTGATGAAGTCGCTTCATTACATGGTGAATCGTGGTTTGATTTTATACAGAAATACAGCGTGGCTCCTATTTTTGGCAATAAACAAGATTTCATTCAACGCTTGTATCAAGTTGATGTTCAATCAGTTAAAAAAAGTGAGTACAGTGCGGCTAAAAACTGGATAGTCGCACTGCCAAAACAGATTAAAAAGCACAATAACAAACAGGTAATTAAAGATGTTTGAGTTCACTTTCTTATGGGTATTTATTCTATTACCTTTACCTCTTTTAGTGCGATACTTTTTAACAGCACAAAAACGCAGTTATACCCAGGTTTGGATACCACTGGCACAGGGTATTAGCCAGCAACAATCTGAAATTCAGAAAAGTAATTTAAGTGCCTTTATCCCTTGGTTAGTCTGGATATTATTATTGAGCGCATTAGCTAAACCTATCTGGTTTGGTGAGCCTATCCGTTTGCAACAGGATAGCCGTGATATGATTTTATCGCTTGATCTTTCCGGCAGTATGCAAGAGCAGGATATGCCATTAAACGGTAAAAATGTTGACCGTTTAACCTTGGTAAAAGACCTATCCAATGAATTTATTGAGCAGCGGAAAGGTGACCGATTAGGGCTGATTTTATTTGCCGATCATGCTTACCTGCAAACGCCACTGACTTTTGATCTTAAAACTATTAAACAGATGATAGCTGAAACAGAGCATGGATTAGTGGGTAATAAAACCGCCATTGGCGAGTCAATTGCATTGGCTATTAAGCGTTTTGTAGAGAACAAAAACGAACAACGCGTGTTGATATTATTGAGTGATGGAGCAAACAATTCAGGCATTATCGAGCCATTTCAGGCAGCCAAACAAGCAGCTAAAAATAATATTACTATTTATACCATTGGTATTGGTGCAGATGAGATGATCCGCAAAAGCTTCTGGGGTAATCAACGTGTTAACCCATCAGCAGATCTCGATGAAAAAGCGTTAACAGAGATTGCAAAACTAACCGGTGGCCAGTATTTCCGTGCACGCAATCAAGGTGAATTACAAAATATCTATCAACAACTGAATAAGTTAGAGCCAATCGAAAGTGATTTTTTAGAGTTTCGCCCCGAAAAAGACCTTTTTTACTGGCCACTTTCACTCGCTGTTTTAATCCTATTTCTATTTGCACTCTATTTTAAAATAAGGGGGCGTTATGCTGCCTGAAATCACCACTATGCCACTTGAATTTATACGTCCCGCTTGGTTGCTAGGTTTAATTGTGGTTTTTCTATTTTCACTTTTACGTTATAAAAACAGTAAAAACAATGAAAAACAACCACTTATAGCGCCACACCTAAGTGCCAATATTGTTAGTAAAGCCGCACATTCTACCAAACACCAGTTTGCCTTTAATGGATTGGCAATTATCGCTTGTATCGCGTTAGCGGGCCCTACTTGGCGGAGCATTGATATGCCCGTGTATGAGATGGAAAAAGCACAGGTCATTGTGTTTGATCTGAGTTATTCGATGTTTGCAACAGACATTAAACCTAACCGTTTATCACAAGCAAAATTCAAAGCAATTGATCTTGTTAAACAGTGGAGTGAAGGTGAAAAAGCCCTGATCGCTTATGCTGGTGATGCATTTACCGTTACGCCACTGACTCGCGACGGCAATGCCATTATCAATCATATCCCTCACCTTTCCCCCGATATTATGCCCGTACGTGGTTCGAGAGCAGATCTCGCATTAGACAAAGCGCTTGAGTTGCTAAAAAATGCAGGTTATTCCCAAGGGCATATCGTATTTCTTAGTGATGGCATTACTAAAAAACAAGCCAAAGATATGCAAGATAAATTAAAAGGTGAAAGTTGGATTGTCTCTATTTTAGCAATGGCAACGCCACAGGGCGCACCAATTACACTTTCCGACGGTGCACTTCTTAAAAGTGATAGTGGCGAAATTATTGTGCCTAAACTGGATGGACAACCACTCTATGACATCACCCGCGCGAGCAGTGGTTTGTATCTTACTAGTCGTAATAACAGTAGCGATATTGAACAACTAGGTAGCTTTTACGATGATATAAAGCAGAAGCAAGCACGTAAGAGTGATAGCGAGCAAGGGAACTCTGACCAGTTTTCCATTGATGATGGTTACTGGTTAAGCTTTTTATTAATTCCTCTATTTTTATTACTGTTTAGAAAAGGCGTTTTCTTTGCCCTATTGCTTGCTCTTTCATTGCCTTTTACAAGTCCTTCTTTAGAAGCGGCAGAAACTTCACTGTGGAAGAACAATGAGCAGAATGCATTTCAGGCCTATCAAGACAAAAACTTTCAAGCTGCTAGTGAGCTCTATGATTCATCATTTTCGAAAGGCAGTGCACTGTATAAAAACAAACAGTATGAACAGGCACTTGAACAGTTTAATGATGTAGTAGAGAGCCAACCAACAAATGCAAATGCTTTTTATAATCAGGGTAATAGTTACGCACAACTACAACAGTTTGATAAAGCAATTGAAGCATACGAAAAAGCACTGAGCATTGATCCTGACATGAAACTAGCGGCTGATAATAAAAAGCTGATAGAGCAGATCCAAGAGCAACAGGAGCAGCAAAATCAGGACAATCAAGATCAAAATCAGCGGAGCGATCAAAAGGATGAACAGGACTCACAGCAAAACGATCAGCAAAATGAAGATCAACAAAACCAAGAGCAACAGAGTGACGATCAGCAACAAAGTGAGCAACAGGACTCAGAGCAAAAATCACAGGATGAACAGCAGTCAGAGCAAGATAAACAGCAGGAATCTGAGCAACAGCAACAAGATGAAAAGCAGCAAGAAGATCAACAGGCTGAACAACAGCAACAACCAGAGCCTGCACAGGAGCAGCAAGCTGAAGAGCTGCAACAGCAAGCTCAGCAAATGTCAGAGAGTGATGAAGATGTTAATCAAGAGTTAGAGCAACTACCAAACTGGCTTAAGAATATGCCCGATGATCCCTCTATTTTATTACGCCGTAAGATGCAACTTGAATATCAAAAGCGCAATCAATCTCAACCTGTTAAGCAACAAACAAATAACGGAGCTATCTGGTAATGAAGCCTAAACTTTCTTTTATAACACTCTTTTTTCTCGCACTATTAAGCAGTACTTCTGCATTTGCAGCCTTAAAACTGAGTGCAACGGTAAGCGATAACAACGTGGTACTCGGAGATATGTTTATCTTAACTGTGGTGATTAACGATAACGACGAAAACTATCAACTTGATACACGCCCACTTGAAAAAGAGTTTACCGTATATCGTCCATCACAAAGTCAAAGCAGTGAATATATTAATGGTAACTTTAGTCAGAAAACACAATGGCAGGTGCGATTACAGGCTAAAAAAACCGGCACACTAGCTATACCGCCTTTTAAAATCGCGGGACTACAAACAGAGCCGATCAGCATCAAAGTTGTGCAACCTGAACAGCAACCTCAAGACGAAAACAGTGAGCAGGTTGTATTTATTGAAAATAGTATCGATAAAGAACAAGTGTATCTGGGCCAATCATTCATCTACACCACAAAACTGTACATCTCTAAAAACAGCAATCAACTTGATTTAGAAGCACCAACTTTTGAGGGGGTAGAAGCCACTGTTTATGGCCAAGACAAAAATAGCCAAACCGTGCGTAACGGTATTCGTTACAATACCATCACCCGCCAATACAAAATGAGCGCAACCAAAGCAGGTCAGTTTGAAATAGACTCTCCTCTTTTGTCGGGCACACTACGTAAAGTGGTTGCAGTCAGCGAGTGGCAAAACAGAGTTATTGCAGATCCAATTAATGTACGTGGCAAACGCCTCACCATTAACGTGAAAGCAATTCCTGAAAGCTACAAGGGTGACTGGATTGTTAGTGATGATTTACGCTTAATTGAAGACAATGATTTAACGGCACAAAGTTATAAAGTAGGTGAGCCAATAACACGTAGCATCACCCTACAAATAGCCTCAATTGATAAAGACAAACTACCTAATATCAAACTTAACTATCCAAAATCGTTACGTGTTTACCCGGATCAAGACCAACTTGAAGAGGGTCAAGCTAATGGTTTGAGTTACGGTGTTCGAATCATTCGCCATGCAATTATTGCTGATAGTGAGGGAACACTTACTCTACCAGAAATCAAACTAAACTGGTTTAACAGTCAAAGCAATCAACAGGAAACCGCAATACTACCTGCGCAATCACTGACCATATTAGCAGCCGATACACAGCAGATTAATACAATACCCACGGCACAACCAATCGTTAAACAAGCAGAGCCAACAATCATCATTGATAACAGTGCACTTATCTATTGGCAAATCGCGGTTGCCGTTTTAGTGGTTATTATGCTGTTTATGATTTTTTATCATCTTTCATATCGTCGCTTGATGACAAGTAGCAAGCAACAGAAAACAGTGAAAGTTGTTGCACTTAATCAACACTACATTGCCCTGCAAAGCAGTTTAACCAAAAACAGCCCATCAAGCTGTTACAGCGCACTGCTTTGTTATGCACAACAACAGCATCCAGCCCTGAAAAGTCTTCAACAACTTGCGGAAAAAACAACACTAACCACAGAGAAAAAACAGCAATTAAAGAATGAGCTTCAACATCTGCAGCAATGTTGTAGTGATCCTTCATTGCAGTGGCAATCAAATAAACTAGCAGAGCTAATTAAAAGTATTGAAGTTACGGATAACTCTCAACCAGAAAAGGACCCAATGGACCTCAATCCATAAAAGTTAAAGACGAGTTATTAATACTAACTCGTTTCCCCTCACCCTAAAACGCTTAATTAACACTCAACACGCTGATATATCATACAATAATGTGAGTGAGATCGAGAAACTATTAACAACTCGATAACAAACTCGCATTATCAAAATGCTTACCTATGCTTTATAACGTTCTTAAACGAATATGTTAAATGTTCGTACCCCGTATAACCTAGATAAGGAATTTTTAGATGAAACTAACAAAAATGGCACTGCTATTTGGCCTATCAGCTTTAGTCCCAAATATTGCAGCTGCAGATACACTGGCAGAAGTAACTAAAAAAGGCACGCTTAACTGTGGTGTTTCAACCGGTATTCCAGGCTTCTCGGCAACAGACTCTAAAGGTGTTTGGAAAGGTCTTGATGTAGATTTCTGTCGTGCGCTTGCAAGTGCGGTGTTGGGTGATGCATCTAAAGTTAAATATATTCCCCTCACAGCAAAAGAACGTTTTACCGCATTGCAAAGTGGTGAAATAGATGTACTCGCTCGTACAACAACATGGACTGCTACCCGTGATACTTCACTAGGGCTTAATTTTGCAGGTGTGAACTATTACGATGGTCAAGGTTTCTTAGTGAGTAATAAGCTAGGTGTTACATCAGCAAAAGAACTTGATGGTGCAACTTTCTGTATTCAAGCGGGTACAACGTCAGAGCTTAACTTAACCGATTACTTCAAAGCGAATAATATGGAGTATAAAGCGGTTACCTACGATACGTCAGGTCAAACAATTGATGGTTTCAAAAAAGGTCGTTGTGACGCAGTTACCTCGGATGCTTCACAGCTGTATGGTTTGAGACAGAAAATGGATGATCCATCAGCATCAATTGTACTGCCTGAAATCATCTCTAAAGAGCCTCTAGGACCTGTTGTACGTCAAGGTGATGACAAATGGTTTAACATTGTAAAATGGACCATGTATGCAACACTTGAAGCGGAAGAGCTAGGTGTTACACAAGCCAATGCAGAGAAAATGCTCAAATCTAATAACCCAAGTGTAAAACGTCTGTTAGGTGTCTCGGGTAAAGCAGGTGAAAACCTTGGTCTTAAAGCTGACTGGGCTTATCAAATCGTTAAAAACGTAGGTAACTACGGTGAGTCATTTGATAAACATGTGGGTAAAGATTCTCCACTTGCTATCGACCGCGGTTTAAACAACCTATGGAATAAAGGCGGCTTAATGTACTCAATGCCTGTTCGATAAGTAACTTATTCAATTTCGAATTTCTTAATTTTGAATAAGGGGGGCTTTGCCCCCTTTTTAAGTTTTTTCCTCTCTAGGTCTGACTATGAATAAAACTCAACTCCCAGCCCCTTCTAGCAGTGGTTTCTTAAATAACCCACAAAATCGTGCTGTTATTTATCAAGTTGTTGCGCTGTTAATTGTTATTTTCTTTGCCTATTATTTTACCAATAATATGTTTGAGAATATCGAGAAGCGTGGCATTACCACCGGTTTCTCTTTTTTAGATGATGTGGCAGGTTTTGGTATTAGCCAAACCTTAATTCATTATGATGATGGTGCTTCAACCTATTACGATGTATTTATCGTAGGTTTATTGAATACACTACTGGTATCAGTGATTGGTGTTTTTCTCGCTTCGGTATTAGGTCTATTAATTGGTGTAGGCCGTTTGTCACCAAACTATTTAATCTCTAAACTTTCACTGGTTTATATCGAGACATTTCGGAATATCCCAATCCTGTTACAAATTCTATTTTGGTATAACGTGGTATTAGCAGCCCTGCCCAGTCCACGCCAAAGTATCAGTTATTTTGACAGCTTCTTTTTAAATAACCGTGGTTTGTTAACACCTGAACCCATTTTTGAAACGGGAAGTAGCGCGATATTAATCGCATTTATTCTTGCTGTTATTGGCGTCATTTTTCTAGGTCGTTGGGCAACAAAACGTCACGATCTAAGTGGCGAAGAGTTTCCACTATTTAAAGTGTCCATTGCCATTCTAGTCTTCGCGCCACTACTTGTATATTTTGTAGCGGGTCAACCTATAAGTGCTGAATACCCTGCGTTAAAAGGTTTCAACTTTAAAGGTGGCTTAGCTATCATCCCTGAATTATTAGCACTGATCTTTGCACTAAGTATTTATACGGCAACCTATATTGCTGAAGCGGTTCGTGCAGGTATTGAAGCGGTTCCTCCTGGTCAAAAAGAAGCTGCAAAATCATTAGGGTTAAAAGATCACGTCATTTTACGTAAGGTTGTCTTACCACAAGCATTGCGTGTCATTATTCCTCCAGTCATTAACCAGTATTTAAACTTGGTTAAAAACTCATCACTTGCAACGGCAATTGGTTATCCAGAAGTCGTGACACTATTCTCTGGTACGACGCTTAACCAGGTCGGACAAGCTATCGAGATAATTTTAATGACCATGGCAGTTTACCTGGTCATCAGTATTGTTATTTCACTGGTCTTAAACTGGGTCAATGCAAAAATGGCTATTAAAGGAAGATAATTATGGCGATTTATACGATTAAAGAAGCAAAAGCAGCCCCATCAAACAGCAAAGGACTGGTGTTTTGGTTAAGAGAAAATTTATTCCCTGATATTAAGAACACCTTATTAACACTGGTTGGTTTGTACCTTATATCTATTACTATTCCCCCCTTATTGAATTGGATGATTTTTGATGCTACTTGGAGTGGTACACAGGATGAAATAGTTAAAGAGGGAGCAAGGTGGATCTTCATTGTTGAAAAGTTCGACCAGTTTATCTATGGCTTCTATCCAGAAGCTCTACACTGGCGCCCTAACTTAGTTCTATTTATTACGATTGCTTTTCTCACCTCATTTAAAGTGGTGAAAAATGTTAAAGTTAAAATAGCATTTATTTTACTATATCCAATTACCTGTTTTATCCTAATCAGTGGCGGATGGTTTGGCCTTGAAACAGTAGAAACTGAAAAATGGGGTGGCTTGATGTTAACGCTAGTTGTTGCAGCCGTTGGCATTATCGCCTCTTTTCCGATTGGTATTGTACTCGCATTAGGTCGTCAATCTGACATGCCTATTGTAAAAACACTGTGTATTGGGTTTATTGAGTTTATCCGTGGCGTGCCTCTGATTACTATCCTGTTTATGGCCTCTGTTGTATTGCCACTATTTTTTAGTGATGGCATCGATTTTGACAAGTTATTGCGTGCTTTAATCGGTATCACCCTCTTCCAAGCGGCTTACATTGCGGAAGTTGTACGTGGTGGTTTACAGGCTATTCCGAAGGGGCAATACGAAGCGGCAAAATCATTAGGGCTTGGTTACTGGCAAGGTATGATTTTAATCATTTTACCGCAGGCTTTAAAAATATCGATTCCAAACTTAGTGGGGTCATTTATCTCACTCTTCAAAGATACTACGCTAGTTTTAATCATCGGGTTATTTGATATTTTAGCAATGGTAACGCTCACCAACAGTGATACTAACTGGCTGGGTTATGAGATTGAAGGCTATGTCTTTGTGACTTTAATCTACTGGGTTATCTGTTTTAGCATGTCACAATATTCAAAAGCAATTGAACGTAAATTTAATACCGAACATTAATTAGGAAATCTTATGTCTGAACAAGAAATTATGATCTCAATGAAAGACGTTAACAAATGGTATGGTGATTTCCATGTACTTAAAGATGTTAACTTAAACATTAAAAAAGGCGAAAAAGTGGTTATTTGTGGTCCTTCCGGCTCAGGCAAGTCAACGACTATCCGCTGTTTAAACCACCTTGAAAAGTTTCAAGAAGGCAGTATTAACATTAATGGTACTGAACTGATTGATGACGTAAAAGTGGTGCGCCATATCCGTGCGCAAGTTGGCATGGTATTTCAACACTTTAACCTTTTCCCGCACCTTTCTGTGCTAGAAAATTTAGTACTGGCGCCTACATGGGTGCACAAAGTACCACGTAAAGAAGCGATTAAAAAAGCGATGTATTATCTTGAACGTGTGAAAATTGCCGATCAAGCAGATAAATACCCCAATCAGCTTTCTGGTGGCCAGCAACAGCGTGTAGCAATCGCACGTTGCTTATGTATCAACCCTGAAATTATGCTTTTTGATGAACCTACATCGGCGCTTGACCCAGAAATGGTATCTGAAGTATTAGATGTAATGGTGGAACTTGCAGATGAGGGTATTACTATGATCTGTGTAACTCACGAAATGGGGTTTGCAAAAAAAGTAGCCGATCGCGTTATCTTTATGGATGCCGGGCAAGTTATTGAAGAAAACGAACCGAATGAGTTTTTTGATAACCCACAATCTGATCGCTTAAAACTGTTCCTAGAACAAATTTTATCACACTAACATCAAAAACAATCAAGGGTTGGCATAAAAAAACAACCCTTTATCTTCTCAAAAAAACTCACAAAGCCAGTTAACATTAGCTTACAGCGCACCTTTTTATTTCTAGTGTCTATATATTATTTTTTTGAGATCAAGCTCCCTATTATTCATTAAATCTTTCTATTTACATTGCAACTTCTGTGATTACAAAGTAGCCTTTAAAGGAACATATATATTTGTATGTTCGATATCACGGAAGATATCTGATTAAAATACACAGTTAAATGGATCCTTAGCTAGCGATATAAAAAACCTAGTGAAGGTATAACAACCTATTTTTATCAGACTCTTTAATATTTTATCATGGAGTTTTTTATGAAAAACATGTTATTAAAAAGCACACTTGCACTTGCAATTTCTGCATCAATCAGCGCATCAGCTCTAGCAGCTGCTCCCCCAGCACCAAGAATCGAATCAGCAGATTATTCTAAATTAGGTTTTGTAACTATCAAAACTGACGCAACTGTTGGTTACAAAGGTATGTACGATCGTGTAGACGTTGTTGAAGTACCTGTATCTTGGGCGCTAGCTTGGAGCACTGATCCAGTAACTTCTTGGGAAGTTCTTATAGATGGTGAAGTAGCAGTATCTGGTACAGGTGGTGGCGATAAAGCAGTTGTGCCATTCACTAAAGGTGGTTTATACGATTTATCAATACGTTTATGTAATGATGATGGTTGTACTGAAACAGCAACTAAGCAATTACTTATCTCAGATACAGACGGTTCTCATTTAGGTAAATTACCGATGACAACTGATGCGGCAAACATGCCATATGCACAGTCTGAAGACCAAATCGTTGGTACTTACTTTGTTGAATGGGGCGTTTACGGACGTAAATTTAACGTTAATGATATTCCAGCAAACAACCTAACTCACATCATCTACGGCTTCATTCCAATTTGTGGTGGCACAGGTGATAACAAATCTCTATTAGAGCCAAACCCATCTGGTCACGCATTACTTCAAAAAGTATGTGCTGGTTCAGCGGATTACGAAGTTGTTATCCACGATTCATGGGCAGCGCTTAACTCTACTTACGGTGCTCCAGCTAAGCAATTAAACGGAAAACCTGTTGGTTCACTTGGCATGGGTAAAGGTACTTACGGTGGCATGATGGCACTTAAAAATGCTTATCCACACCTTAAAATCGTACCATCAATCGGTGGCTGGACTTTATCTGACCCATTCTACGGTTTCACTGATAAAGCAAACCGTGACACATTTGTAGCCTCTGCTAAAGAATTCTTACAAACGTGGAAGTTCTACGACGGTATCGATATTGACTGGGAATTCCCTGGTGGTGGCGGTGCAAATGCAGATCTTGGTGACCCAATCAATGACGGCCCAGCATATGTAGCATTAATGCAAGAACTACGTGTAATGCTTGATGAGCTAGAAGTTAAATATAGCCGTAAATATGAACTAACTTCTGCAATCGGTGTTGGTTACGATAAATTACAAGACGTTGACTACGGTGAAGCTGTTCAATACATGGACAACATCTTCATGATGTCATACGACTTCTACGGTGCTTGGGGTCCAGATACTGGTCACCAAACTGCAATCTACTGTGGTGCACACGTTTCTGCAGACAAGTGTGATGGTGTTGGCGAATTCGCTGGTAAACCAGAATACACACTTGATAACGCAACTAAAATCCTACTAGGTCAAGGCGTTCCAGCTAAGAAACTAGTTGTTGGTGCAGCAATGTACGCACGTGGATGGCAAGATGTTGTAGCTGCTGATGGTAACCCAATCGGTTCTGTTGGTTCTCATATCGATTCATCTGAAGGTAGCCCATTCAACGGTTCTCTAGGTGGTAGCGGTACTGACGTAAACGAAGATGCTTGGGCATGGGAAGCTGGTATCATGGATTACCGTGGTGCACTTAAATTCCTAGAAGCGAACCAAAATGCAATCGTTGGTTGGGATGACGTTGCTAAAGCATCTTACATTTGGGATGACGTTAGCCGTACTCTTCTAACACTTGATACAGAGCAATCTGTATTAGCTAAAGGTGATTACCTACGTAGCTTAGGTCTTGGTGGTATTTTCTCATGGGAAATTGATGGCGACGGTAATGGCGATATTTTAAACGCGATGAACGTAGCTGTTGCTAACCAACCAGGCAACACTAGCTGGCCAACAGATGGTACTACTGTGACGCCTACTCCTGTAGTTACGCCTACTCCTGTAGTTACGCCTACTCCTGTAGTTACGCCTACTCCTGTAGTTACGCCTACTCCTGTAGTTACACCTACTCCTGTAGTTACACCTACTCCTGTAGTTACACCTACTCCTGTAGTTACGCCTACTCCTGTAGTTACGCCTACTCCTGTAGTTACGCCTACTCCTGTAGTTACGCCTACTCCAGTTCCTGGTGTTACACCGTTTGTTCCAGGCACAACTAAAGCAAGTAATGGCGATGTTGTTTCTTACGGCGGTTCATGTTTTGTAGCTCAAAACAACCCAGGTACTTGGGAAACGCCAAAAGCGGGTTCTTGGTTCTGGACTGAAACAGCTTGTGAAGGTGGTTCTGTTGTAACGCCTACTCCTGTAGTAACGCCTACTCCTGTAGTAACACCTACTCCTGTAGTAACGCCTACTCCTGAAGTAACGCCTACTCCTGTTGTTGGTGATTCTAACTGGGACTCATCAGCAGTTTACAACAATGGTGACACTGTTGTATTTGGTGGCGTAGAATACGTTGCTGGTTGGTGGACTAAAGGCCAAGAGCCTGGTACAACTGGTGATTGGGGTGTATGGAAAGAAGTTAAATAATCTTTCTCTAATCTAACCATATCAAGGGATGCAATTGCATCCCTTTTTTGTTACCAAATTTACAATAAATACAATGCACTCACAAAAATCATCGTATACTCTTAAGCTCATGTCCCGCAAACAGATCAGGTGAGTAATGGAAGTAGAGTTATTAGAGATTCAAGATTTTATTCGTCAATACCCGCCTTTTGATCAACTTTCAGAAGAAGCATTAGTAGAAGCAACAAACTCAATTGAGATATCCTATTTCCGTGCTGATAGTACTATCCTTGACTTTAATGACACAATTAACGAACTGTTTATGATCCGCAGTGGCATCGTTGAGGTCTACCGTCGTAATGGCGATCTTTATAATCGCCTCGATCAAGGCAAACTTTTTGGCCAAATGGGCTTGCTTACCAATAATAAAGTGCGCTTTCCTGCAAAGTCACTTAAAGATAGCCTGCTCTATTGCATACCCGAACATATATTCCACCAATTTTGCGAACGCTACGAAAGCTTTGCTGATTTTGTGGAAGTGGAAGATAGTACGCGTTTAAAACAGGCGGTTGAAAGCAATAGTGATGATGCAAACTCGCTAACAACCTCTAAAGTAAAAACGCTACTAAGCCGTGAAGCCCTAATATTACCTAGCCACTACTCTATTCAAGCCGTAGCGCAACGCATGGCCGAAGAGAATGTTTCTGCAACGCTTATTAATGATGAAACGGTCGACAACGATCAAGCTAACAGCTTTGTTGGCATTATTACCGAGAAAGATCTCTGCGCTAAAGTAGTTGCTAGCGGGCTAGATGTAAATACTCCCGTTTCTGAAGTAATGTCCACGGAACTAATTTCACTGGACCATAACGCTTATATTTTTGAAGCAATGTTACTGATGCTACGTTATAACGTACATCACCTACCAATCCTTAAACATAAGAAACCCATTGGTTTAATTGAAGTTACCGATATTATTCGTTATGAATCACAGAATAGTTTGTTATTTGTAAGTGGTATATTTCAACAACAAAGCACTGAAGATTTAGCACTACTTTCCACGCAATTAAAAGATTGTTTTGTACGCATGGTCAATGAGGATGCCAATTCACATATGGTTGGTCGTGCCATGTCTGAAATTGGTCGTAGCTTTAAACAACGTTTACTCGAATTAGCTGAAGAATTGTTAGGCGAGCCCCCTGTCCCCTACTGCTTTTTAGCACTTGGTTCAATGGCCAGAGATGAACAGCTTATCGTGACCGACCAAGATAACGCACTTATTCTTGATGATAGTTATAATGAAAGTGAACATGGCGAATACTTTATCAAGTTATCTAATTTTGTTTGTGATGGACTTGCAGCTTGCGGTTACACTTATTGCACCGGCGGGATTATGGCCACTAATCCTGAATACCGTAAAACCCAATCACAATGGGAAGCCTGTTTTACCGACTGGATAGATAACCCCAATCCACAAGCACTGCTCAATAGTTCAATATTTTTTGATTTAACCGGCGTATTTGGGCGAATAAAGTGGGCAGAGCAACTCAACGCTTTTATCCTGCGCCGCGCTAAAAAGAACAATCGTTTCCTTGCTTGTTTAGCCCGTAATGCGCTTAATAGAAAACCACCATTAGGTTTCTTTAAAGACTTTGTTATGGAAAAAGATGGTCGCCATAATAATTCAATTAACCTGAAACGCCGTGGAACAGCACCACTAGCCGATCTTATTCGTATCCATGCATTAGCAATCGGCTCACAGTACCAAAACTCATTTCAGCGCTTAGAGGACATTATTGAAGCCGGGATTCTACCAAAGTCTAAAGGGCAAGATTTACACCATGCAATGGAGCTTATCTCACTCGTGCGCCTGCGTCATCAGGCACTAGACGTCGAAGCGGGCAATGATCCAGATAATAATATTGAACCAGAAAATATGTCTGACTTTGAACGTCGAAACCTCAAGGATGCATTTTTAGTATTAAGTAATGCGCAGAGCTTTTTAAAATACCGCTACAACGCGAATATGTTATAGCCATGCATAATTTCACTAATAAAGAGGTATTAAATTGGTCTGCTTTTTTGCAATTAAAGGGGCAGTTAAGTAAAGATGAACGTTTACAACGTTTTTATAAGCAAGGCACCTATCTGGAAGATACCCCGCTCAAAGATATTGAATTTGTGGCACTGGACTTTGAAACTACTGGTTTAGATGCGAAGAAAAACAGCATTATAAGTATTGGCCTAGTGCATTTTAACCTGCAACGTATTTTCTGCCGTAAATCGCGTTCATGGTACATCGACCCACAGGATAAGTTACAGGAGGAGTCAATTGTTATTCATGGCATCACCCATTCTGATCTCAATAAAGCGCCAGACCTGTTACATATTCTTGAACAGCTTTTAGATGAATTAGCAGGCAAGGTGATTGTTGTACATTATAGGCGTATCGAACGTGACTTTTTGGATAGCAACTTACGCGCATTAATCAAAGAAGGCATCATTTTTCCCATCGTTGATACTATGCAAATTGAAGCCGATGTGCATAAAACTAACTCACAAGGCGTGTTTAATTGGTTTAAATCATCTGCTAATCACTCTATTCGTTTAGCGAATAGCCGTACTCGTTATAATTTACCAGCATACTCACCACACGACGCATTAACCGATGCAATCGCAACTGCAGAGTTATTACAGGCCCAGGTTAAATATTACTTCTCGCCTGACACTGAAATCAAAAATATCTGGTTATAAAAAAGGCCACTAGATTTCCATCTAATGGCCTTTTTTTAATAGTCAGTCACTAGTACTTAAGCACTAATCACTTCTTTCTCGGTTCTGTCCTCATACCCATTATTAAACTAACACACATAATCAGTAAGATAATAGTAAATGGTAGTGCCATCGAGATAGCACCCGCTTGTAGTGCTTGAATCGCTTCTGTTCCACCAACCCAGAGTAATACAGCTGCAATAGCACCTTCAATCGTTGCCCAGAAAATACGTTGAGGCACTGGTGCATCAACTTTACCACCAGCAGTAATACTATCAATAACTAATGAACCAGAATCAGACGAGGTAATAAAGAATACCATTACTAATACAATTGCAATCATTGACAAAATACTACCCATTGGTAAAGCATCAAACATTTGAAACATCGCAAGTGTTACATCTTTCAGGCCTTCACTACCTAATGCGCCAATATTATTTGCAACTTGATCAATTGCAACACCACCAAACACAGACATCCATAATATGGTTACAGTAGTAGGTACGATTAATACAGCTGTAATAAATTCACGCACCGTACGTCCACGAGAGATACGTGCGATAAACATACCCACAAAAGGTGACCATGAAATCCACCATGCCCAGAAAAACACAGTCCAACCATGCATCCATGCTTCATCAGCACGGCCATGTGGGTTACTTAGCGGAATAATATTTTCAACATAGCCCATTACTGTCGTTGGAATTGTGCCCATTGACACCGCAAAAGTAACTAATGCAACAAAAATAACCAGTACCAGTGCAAGTAACATATTAATATTACTAATCACTTTAACGCCACCTTCAATACCACGTACCACTGAAACAATCGCTAACAGGGTGACACCTGCAATAACGGCAATTTGTAAGGTAAGATCAGCTTCAATGCCAAAAATATGCTGCAGACCACTTGCGGCTTGTTGTGCGCCAAGGCCCAATGATGTCGCTAAACCAAATAGGGTCGCTAATACAGCAAGGATATCAACGATATGACCTGCCCAGCCCCATGCTCTATCCCCTAGAATAGGATAAAAAATAGAGCGCATCGATAGCGGTAAACCTTTGTTATAAGCAAAGAATGCGAGTGATAAAGCAACTACGCCATAAATTGCCCATGGATGTAAGCCCCAATGGTACATAGTAGCGCCTAGAGCAAGTTTAGCGGCCTCCGGTGTATTCGCAGTGACATTAAGTGGTGTTTCATACCAACCAGTGTAATAAGCAACAGGCTCGGCAACCCCCCAAAACATCAAACCAATACCCATACCAGCAGCAAATAACATCGCAATCCAAGACATGGTTGAATAGTCCGATTTTGCATCATCACCACCAAGGCGGATTTTTCCGTAGGGTGAAACAATTAACACCAAACAAAAAATAACAAATATATTAGCAGACCACATAAACAAGCCGTCAAATGCACCTATTATTTGCCATTTAAGGCCGTCTAAAAAACCTTTAGACGTTGCCGGGTCAAGCACTAAAATAACAACTAAAAATAGGCAAACTAAACCCGCACTTATTCCAAATACTGGATTATGTACATCGAATCCCCATTTTTTAACATTATCCTGCCCAACCGTATAATCAGTATTATCAATACTGTATTTATCTTTATTTAAACTCATTAATCCTCGTTTAGAGCAAGCAGCTCTGTTATTGTATTTTATCGCTTAGAATAAAATAATATAACAGTAACAATAGCATGTATTTGTTACAGCAAAGCACATTACACATGCATTTATTACGCTATGCAATGTTTTAGCGCAAAGCATGCTTAGTTTTAAACGAGGTTTTTACAAGCAACTAACTTAACAATAAATTGCTCACTAAACGCCTTGGTGTATGACTTGTCTTCTCAGCTTTGCCTAATCGGACTAACATCTGAACCGTATCTGTTGCGTGAACATTAAAGTGACTCTTAAACTCACTTTGTAGCTGTTGCATATCATCATATTCCTGTAAAACTTGGCTCATTGGGTGCTGTGCAAGCCCCATTGCTGTTGTGGTTAAATTTAAACGACAGTAATCTCGTCCTGCTTGAACCTGCTGTAAACGGCTATTTCCTTTGGAGGTAAGTAGCGCAAAGGTACTGGTCGACTGTGCTACCGTACGTGTAATATCAACCCCCTGCTTAGCAAAACTGCTGCTATCTTTTTCTGTTTTTTCTCTGTCTAACAAAAATGTCTCTAATAATATTTTTTTAAACCCCGTCACACCATTATGTTCAAGGCCAAATCCATCACGGTATTTCTCAACTTCTTGATCATTAAAACGAAACATTTTAATCGTCTCAAGATCACGCTGTTTGTCTGTGCCTTCAATGCGCATCGCTTCGGTTAATGTTTGCTGTAAATAATGACTATCTTGCTTGTCATCTATAATTCTTAAATGGTTACCTTGAGCTAAATCTAAAGCATTCAATTGTGATTTTTGTTCAATACTGAGTTGGCTGTTATCATATTCACGTTTATTAGATTGGCGTGTTAACAGCTGTTTAAAAAGCGGATCTTCTTGTACTGCATCAGTGTTGATTAGTTTTATACGCGCCACAGGTTTATTTTCAACAACGGTATTGCTGTATTCGCCTTGCGGGAAATATTCAATATCAGCAACATAACCGTAATGCGTTGCTGCAATGGTTAAGTTTTCCAAGAAACAGCCCTGGCCAATATGAATCTGTCTTGCAATAGGATCCGTTTCCGGTAATAAACGTGTTTGGTCAACAAACAGCTCTAGACTTGTGTCACTGATAAATTTAACCAACCAAGGTTGTTTGTTGTGTGGATTAGGCGCAAGGATCGCATAAGCTAACAGTTTTAACCTAATATCCGATTGTGCCTCTTTTGGCCCATCCCAACCATAATCCACTTGACTAGTATCTGCAGAGCAACCCGTTAATGTGCTACTCAAAGTAGCAGCCGCTACCCCCAAGCCAACAACACGAATAAAACTACGACGATCCATAAATCTCTCCTTTGAATTATTATTTAAAGCAAATATACATTCCACGGAATACAATGTAGTATTCCGTGGAATGTAAGTCAATACTATTTTGGAGAAATTTATGAATTCACGTCAAAAAAATGAAACACGTATCATGATTTTGTTAGGTATTATTCAACAATTAATGACCACACGTAGTAATAAACTATTCAAAAATATGGCGCTTAATAGTTCTGAATTTAGCCTACTTAGTCACTTTAGCCATAACCCACAACGTAGTTGGACGGTGTCAGAGTTAGCAGAGGTGATGGAGATGAATCAGCCGGGTATCACTAAGTTAGTGACAAACTTAATAAGCAAATCGGCACTTAGTGTGGAAGTTGACGAGTTTGATAAACGTAAACGCCACCTTATGATCAGCAAACAAGGGTTACAATTGTGTAATGAGGTATTGCAGAAACTGCAACCCGATATCGGTTTATGTTTCGCCGACTGGCAGGATGAAGAGTTACAACAGTTATTAAATAACAATGAAAAACTGATGAAGTGGTTAGATAATAATCGTTTGTAAAGAGAGCATGTATAAAAAGTGCTTTAGCTTAAACGTTTCTTAATTTGTTGCAAAAACCAATCATAACGACTCGCTAAGCTAAAGTGACGCTTAGTAACAATATACAAGGGTTCACTCAGCTGCTTTTCTAAAGGGGCGATATATAATTTTTTTGAGTCACCAAACAGTTTC
>Ga0209292_1001648_pt1 | contig 26978 bp, 27 predicted proteins | sample GOMGulsemesocosm_2_FD_184634 | JGI IMG/M metagenome (GOLD analysis project Ga0209292, IMG submission 184634) | Methane-oxidizing microbial communities from mesocosms in the Gulf of Mexico - GOM9C Gulf of Mexico (SPAdes) (version 2) | ecosystem: Environmental > Aquatic > Marine > Cold seeps... | reverse complement strand
TTCACGTGCATATACCTGAAACGGAACAAGAGTTAGAAGATTATTATCATTTACGCTGGTCGCTATTAAGAGCACCATTACAACGTCCGCGTGGTAGCGAAAAAGATATCTATGATGAGCACAGCGAGCATCGTATGATCTTGAATAATGCAGGCACACCCATTGCTTGTGGTCGGATTTATACCGCGGGTGCGGATGAATCTCAGATTCACTATATGGCGGTTGATCCTAGTCACCGTAAGCAGGGTTTAGGCAGTTTACTGATTTCGGCTTTAGAAGATGAAGCCTACAAGGCTGGTAGTGAACGGATTGTCATGAATGCGCGTGTCGAAGCTGTGCCATTTTATGAAAAATGCGGTTTTTCTTTAGTGGGCAGTGGCCAAGTCAGTGAAGGTGTTCGTCATCGCCAGATGATTAAAGAAGTGAACGCCATGGATAAGATTTTACGACATCCAGATTGGTGCGCAGAACTACAACAAGAATGGGCAACTAAGATCCCGATTAGCCAACACATGGGCATTAATATTCGTCAGTACAGTGGTTGGCGATTTGAAACGGCGGCGCCATTAAATGCGAATGTAAATGTTCACGATACTATGTTTGCTGGCAGTATTTATAGCCAAGCGACGCTAACAGGCTGGGGATTAGTCTGGTTAATGTTAAAAGAACAGGGCTTACTGGGAAATATCGTACTGTCTAAAGGTAACATTCATTATAAACGCCCCATTAATTTGGAGCCCTTTGCGGTCGCACATAAATACCGGATGAAGGGCAGTTTTCTGGAATTATTAGAAGGACGTAACGCCAAGTTAGATATTGATGTTGACGTTTACAGTGGACCTAAATTAGCCGCGGTTTTTAGTGCTACCTTTGTGGTGATACCTGTCGGTGCATAATGTTTGCACCGTTTATAAAATGGCAAATTAAGCGTTAGAATAAATGTCTTTGTCTGCCATCCAACGTTGGGTGATCGCATGGGCATTATTGGGATGCTGTTGCAGTAAGTGGCGAGCAATATTTTGAACCAAAGGGATAAGTTGCTGGTCGCGTACTAAATCTGCGACTTTCAAGTCGGCAATACCGGTTTGTTTACTGCCGAGCATTTCGCCTGGGCCACGGATCTCGAGGTCTCGCTGTGCAATTTTGAACCCATCTGTGGTTTCTCGTAATACTGATAAACGCTTACTGCCAGTATCGGAAAGCGGTGCGTGATAAAGTAATACGCAGTGACTGGCGACTTTACCACGGCCGACACGACCACGTAGCTGATGTAATTGTGCGAGGCCTAAACGTTCTGGGTTTTCGATAATCATCAAACTTGCATTAGGCACATCAACACCGACTTCAATAACCGTGGTTGCGACTAATAAATCCAATTGTTTGTTTTTAAAAGCTTCCATGACGTATTGTTTTTCAATGGCTTTCATCCGGCCATGTACTAAACCAATACGTAAATCGGGTAATTTTTTCTGTAAATCATTAGCGGTATCTTCAGCTGCTTGGGCCTCTAACACCTCTGACTCTTCAATGAGAGTACATACCCAATAGACTTGACGGTCCTCATTCTTAACGGCTAATTCCACTCGTTCGATGATTTTTTCTCGTTTACTATCTGGCATAACTACGGTGGTGATCGGAGTACGTCCAGGCGGTAATTCGTCAATAACCGAGGTATTTAAATCAGCATAAGCGGTCATGGCTAAGGTTCGTGGAATTGGGGTTGCAGTCATAAATAATTGGTGCGGGTATAAACCACTGACCGCACCTTTCTCACGTAGAGCAAGGCGTTGCTCGACACCAAAGCGGTGCTGCTCATCAATAATCACTAAGGTTAAATTTAAAAATTTGACCGCGTCTTGAAAAATGGCATGGGTGCCGACAATCATCTGCGTTTCGCCACTCGCAATGGATTCTAACTCTGCTTCCCGGGCTTTACCTTTTTGTTTACCGGATAACCAACCGACTTTGATACCCAGTTGATTGAACCAGCCTTTGAAATTAAGCGCATGTTGCTCGGCTAATATCTCAGTTGGTGCCATCAATGCCACCTGATAGCCACTACCTATTGCCTGTAACGCCGCTAGCGCTGCAACTAGAGTTTTTCCTGACCCTACGTCACCTTGCACTAAACGCATCATAGGATAGCCTTTCTGGAGGTCCTGTTGGATTTCACCGACAACACGTTGTTGAGCATTAGTTGGGGTAAAAGGTAGTTGAGCTAAAAATTTGTCGGTGATTTTTTTACTGGGTTGCAATTGAACTGCTGGATGTTGCTGCATTTTTTTGCGTAATTGCAGCATGCTGATGTTTTGTGCCAGTAGCTCTTCAATAATAAGGCGTTGCTGTGCTGGGTGTTGACCCTGCTCCAGTAACTCAAGCGAGACATCGGGTGTTGGTCGATGTAACAGTTGAATGGCATGGTTTAACTCGATTTGTCCGGTATATAGGCCTTTTGGTAGCAACTCTTGCAATGTCGTCTGCGTAAGGTGCTGCAGTGCTTGGTCAGTCAGGTTACGCAAGGTTAGCTGCTTTAAGCCATCTGTTGAAGGATATATTGGCGTCAGCGTTTCTTCACTCATCTCTGAGCCGGTAGTATGAGCGAGTTTATATTCAGGGTGGACAATTTCATAACCAAAGCGACCACGGCGAAATTCGCCAAATGCAGTGATGGTTTTACCTACATTGAAACTGTTTTTTTGTCCGGCATTAAAATGAAAAAACAGCAAGGTGATGATACCTGTGCCATCGTTGACTTTACAAGACATGATTTTGCGTTTACCGAACGTGACATCGCAACTGACGATCTCGCCTTCGATAGTACCGTGTAGACCGGGTAAGAGATCTTGAATCGGATAGATGGTCGTACGATCCTGATATCGGCTTGGCAGATGAAAAAGCAGATCCTGAACCGTGATTAAGTTCAGTTTTGCTAATTTTTCGGCCATTTTGGCCCCAACACCTTTTAATTCGATAACCGGGATCTTATCTAGTCGCATAATCACTCTCGAATCCACTGTACATATACACATATATTATCAGAAGATTTATACTCAAGCTACTACGATATAGATTACGCTAGCTTTGCATTTTGGTATCAAATGCAAAGCTTAATTAAAGCTGTCTTAGTTTGAACTACGCAGTGCATCCCACCACGATTTGTCTGCAACAATTTGACCTTCTTCATCTAATTCTGGGTAAGCCAAACCTTTACGTTTACATGCTTTTGCATAGATAGGGTGGCCGCCTTCAAAGTAGATTTTGTGCTGTTCTTCAGCGGATAGTTTGCTTTCGCCTTGATACATGCCTGCATTGTCACGTTGACGCTGCGCTTCATATAAGATCGTCGCAGTTGCTACTGATACGTTTAATGATTGCACCATACCAACCATAGGGATGATGATATCTTGATCGGCAAGTGCTAATGCTTCTGCACTGATACCAGTCTTTTCTTGACCCATTAAAATCGCAGTTGGTTTGGTATAGTCAATTTCACGGAAATCAACGGCAGTATCAGAAAGGTTAGTTGCCAGCACTTGCATGCCTTGGGCTTTTAATTCTTTGATTGCTGCTGCAATGTTATCGTGAGAGTGTACTTTCACCCAGTTTTGGCTGCCTGTTGCAGTGCCGCCAGACACTTTTGTTGGACGTACTGACCATACCGCGTGAACATTGTTGACACCAACTGCATCGCAAGTTCTTACTACGGCTGCAAGATTATGTGGTTTATGCACAGATTCCATACAAACAGTAAGATCTGGTTGGCGATGTTGGAGCATTTTAGTAATGCGTTCGAGACGTTCTGGGGTCATGGTCTTACTCTATCAGATTTAATTGGCGAGGTATTATACCCAAATCACGGGCTAATGCGAGTATCGGAACTTAGCTTAGGCGAGTCTGGGTCGTTGAATAGTGTTTATATAACGAAGCAGTCCTTTATAACTGCTTCGTTATTAGCAAATTAGCACGTTGTTATATATACGTTCACATTGTTCATTGAATGCTTAGTTATAACTGCGTGATATTTTTAGTACGTCTTGCAGGGTGCGTATCTTCTTCATGACATCGGCCACATGTTTACGATTTTTGGCGGTAATGAGAATATCAACGTTATAAACTCGGGCATCTTTTTCATCGGTAACAATGTTATGAATATTGGCGCCTGTCGATGCCACTGTATTGGTTAATTTTGCTAATACGCCTTGATGATTAACCACTTGAATACGGATCTCGGTTTTAAACTCTTTGCTTGGATCAATATTGTCATCCCATTCCACAGGGATATAGCGGTCCGGTTCATTTTGATAACCGTGAATATTACGACAGGTTTCAATGTGCACAACTAAACCTTTGCCAGGGCTTAAATGGGCAACAATTGGATCACCTGGAATGGGATGACAACAGTTAGCAAAACTAACGAGCATGCCTTCCGCGCCTTTAATTGGCATTTTAGCTTCTTCCGAGCGTGGTGAAAGATCTGTTAGTTCATCTACTCGACCTTGTAGACGGCGGGCAATCACTATGCTCATCATGTTACCTAAACCGATCTCGATAAGCAGGGCATCTAAGTTTTCACACTTGGTATCTTCGAGTACTTGGTTTAAGTTTTTGACGTCAAGGTCATCAACTTTAACACCATTTAATGCGTGATTTAATAAACGGCGACCAAGGATAATTGAATCTTCGGTACGCATATTTTTTAATTGCTGACGAACACGAGCGCGCGCTCTGCCTGTCACAATAAAGTTTAGCCATGCGGCATTTGGTCGCGCACCTGGCGCGGTAATAATTTCAACGGTTTGACCATTTTTCAATGGTTGGCTTAGCGCATGTGGCTGGCGATTAACACGGGCACCAACACAAGTATGACCAACATCTGTATGGATTGAATAAGCGACGTCTACCGGTGTAGCACCACGTGGTAGCTCGATAATTCTTCCTTTTGGTGTGAAAACATAAATTTCATCTGGGAACAGATCTGTTTTTACACTTTCAATAAATTCAAATGACGAACCAGCACTTTGCTGTAATTCGAGTAGGCTTTGCATCCACTTCTGTGCACGTAATTGTGCATTGGTATTAATTTTGTCTGCGCCTTGTTTGTATGACCAATGTGCAGCAACACCACGGTCAGCCATAAGGTCCATATCTTTAGTGCGGATTTGGATCTCAAGCGGTACCCCGTGTGGACCCACTAATGAGGTATGTAAAGACTGATAACCATTGGTTTTTGGAATCGCAATATAATCTTTAAAGCGGGTTATCTTTGGTTTGTATAAACTGTGCATTTGACCCAGTACACGATAGCAAGTGTCGAGATCGTCAACTATGATTCTAAATGCATAAATATCAACAACTTCATGAAACTGTACGCGTTTTTTCTTCATCTTGTTGTAAATACTAAAGATGAGTTTTTCACGACCATCTGTTTTTGCTGGGACGCCAGCTTCGACTAAACGACCTTCAATTTCTTGACGGATATTAGACATCACTTCTTTGCGATTACCACGTGCTGATTTTACCGATTCAGTCAGAATTCGGTAACGCATCGGGTACATGGCTTCTAGCCCTAATTCCTCTAATTCATTTTTAATATTATGAATACCAAGGCGGTTAGCTATAGGCGCAAAAATTTCCAAGGTTTCACTGGCGATACGACGGCGTTTGTCAGGTCTTAATGCACCAAGGGTTCGCATGTTATGGGTACGATCGGCCAATTTGATTAAGATAACGCGAATGTCTTGTACCATCGCCATGAACATTTTACGGAAATTTTCTGCTTGTGCTTCTTTGCGATCGCGGAATTTAAGCTTATCAAGTTTAGAAACACCTTCCACTAATTCAGCAACTGTGTCACCAAATAACGACGCGAGGTCTTCTTGGGTTTTTTCTGTATCTTCAATCACATCATGGAGCAGTGCCGCCATAATTGTTTTATGATCAAGACGCATATCGGCAAGAATTTCAGCAACGGCAACAGGGTGAATAATATAAGGTTCACCCGTACTTCTCTTTTGAGGCAGATGCGCTTCTCGCGCGACTAAATAAGCACGTTCAATGAGTTTGACTTGTTCAACCGATAGGTAGGTTGATGTCGTTGCTTTTAAATTTGCGAATATATGCAAGTACTGCCTCGTCACTAAAAAATTGATATAAATAAGATGATAATATTAGCAAGATAATCAAAAGTGGAACTAATTGCACCTTTAAATTTACATCTTCGTAATATTTATGCCAACTCAACCTAGAATCAGCAGTTTGGGGATTTTTAGTTTAAACATATATAAATACCCATAAAGGCTATTTTAGGGCAGATCATAGGTATTAAAAAAGGTGCAATATGCACCTTTTTTATAAAATCATCGAAAAAGATGATTAGGTATTAGCCACGGCCTTCAGCGATTGCTGCTACTGCTGCAATTTGCTGTGCTTCGTGCTCTTGCTGCTCTTGACGGTCGCCAGCATCCATTAATTCGTTGCTAATTAGACCCGCTTCAATTTCACGAAGGGCGATTACAGTCGGTTTATCATTCTCCGGTGCTACTAGAGGTTCTTTACCATGAATCTGTAATTGACGAGCGCGACGTGCCGCCATTAATATTAGGTCGAAACGGTTACCAACCTGTTGTACAGCATCTTCTACGGTTACGCGTGCCATGCAGGAACTCCCAGTGAATTAAGTCTAAAAAATGACGAGAAACTATACTTTATTTTTGCTTACTTAACCAGCAAATCTTTCATAATTACGCTGTTTTTTGCTGCTTGCTTTGTTGAACCGAGTCTTTCGGCACGTACAATCGCGTGAAGATCTTCTAATGCAGTCGCAAAATCATCATTAATAATGAGGTAATCATATTCATTATAGTGTGACATTTCAGCTTCTGCTTCAGCCATTCTACTTGCAATAATTTCATCACTGTCTTGTCCACGACTGTTTAAACGACGTTCTAATTCTTCACGGCTTGGAGGCAGGATAAAAATACCACGCGCATCTGAAATTTGTTCTTTGATTTGACGAGCACCTTGCCAATCAATATCGAGGAAGATATCAATGCCGCGAGCAAGTGTTTTTTCAATCGTTACGCGCGATGTGCCGTAGTAATTACCGAATACTTCAGCCCATTCAAAAAATTCATTGTTTTCGATTTGTTGTTTGAAGTCTGCGACCGGAATGTAATGGTAATGGATGCCGTCAACTTCACCAGGGCGAATTTCTCGAGTCGTGTGAGATACAGACACTTTCATATCGCTGCTTGGGTTCGCATCTAGAAGTGCTTTGATAAGACTTGATTTTCCTGCTCCACTTGGAGCGGATACAATAAATAGAGTGCCTTTACGTGCCATGGTGAGCCTTTGATGAGCTTTAAAAGCGGCCCAAGATAGCATAAATACAAGGGGAAATTAAACTGCTTTCATGCTTTACTCAGTAACAACGCACAAAAAAGTACTGGAAACTGTTAGTAAAACAACTCAATGGGTGTGTGGGGTCGATGAAAGATTAATTAAGGCAATGCCGACAGCGATAAATAACATGTCGATCCAAACTAAAGAAATAACCACCCCATAATGATGCCTGCTCACGATTTAATATAGAGTATTTTTAAGATTAAAAACCGCCTTCACACCGCAAATTCGATATGAAGGCGTCGCCATAAAGTTGTTAATCTATGACTTGTCGAAGGTATGATGACCAACGATATTTTTAATGACGTTATCGAGTTGTTCGCCGTGGTTGTCCATTAATGTTTGAATGTTTTTGGCATCTTCTAAGGTATTAAACGCATTGCTGAGAGGGTGTGTCGATAGGGATTCAGTTGCAAGTATTTGCTGTTGCTTATTATCAGTTTCAGCCGTTTCTGTATGTGATGTCTTCTTCACGGAAATGGATGAGTTTGCAGTGACCGTAATCGCGTTGGCTTGAGTGTTCTCGTTGCTATTAGGGATGCTATTTTCTTTATCGGTTAAGTGCCATTGACCTTGGCTATCCTGCCAGCGATAAAGCGTCACTGATTTGGGATTATCATTGGTGTCGCTAAACAGTCCGAATTCGAGACCAGTAATATCTATTCTTACTTGTTCAAAGGCGCGGACAACATCTTGGAGTATGACGGTAGAGTTCAGTAATTTTTGACCATTAGGTTTGCTAATAAAAAACAGTGAAATGATGGCGCAGAGCATTAATGAAATCAGTAATTTATAAAACATCGCTATCACAATCCTTGTTTAGCTGTTGTTTACATTAGCATTGTGATTTTCACCAATTGCAAAAGACAGCGAACCACTGGTTTAATACAATTGGGGAAGAACACATTTATTTAGTTAAAAATTGGCTAAATTAAGCAAATTTCTTTTCTAAGTGCGCAATAATATCACTTGATTCATACATCCATTGTACTTGACCATTTTCTTCAATACGTAAGCAAGGAACTTTACGTTTACCGCCTTGTTGCTCGAGTTCGTTACCAAACGTTGCATCATTTTTTGCGTCACGTACGGTGATATCTAAGTTTAAACGCTTCATACTACGACGTACTTTTACACAAAATGGGCAGGCTTCGAATTGGTACAGCGACATGCTATTAACCTCACTATCAACCTTTGCTTGTTCGTCAGCAGGGCGTTTCATGCTTTTTGGTGAGAAGATGAAATTAAGCGTTAAGATAAGACGGCCGAGTAGCCAGCGAATAACTTTCATGAATATGGTCCTGTTAAGAGGGCTAATAATGGAGTGTAATGCTAGCATATTCGTTCGAATAAATACCACATAATAAACATTGGATATATTTTATGTGGTATTTATTTTTTGATAGCAATTAAGTGCTAGCCATTCTTTAATGCCGCGGAACGAGCAAGGATCGCGAGCGTGGTGCCGTTATGAAGTAGTGCACTCATCGCAGGGCTTAGCATTCCGAGCGCTGCTGCTAACATAATACCGCTGTTAACATATTCAGCAGCTTTGATGTTTGAATTGATCATCGACATTGCAATTTGTGCTAATTGGCGTGCTTCAGCGACACCATAAAGCGTATCTTTTAATAACACAACATCAGCGGCTTGCCTTGCTAATTCAGTGCCTTTACACATAGCAATACCTACATCCGCAGCCGTTAATGCGGGTGCATCATTGACGCCATCCCCAATAAACATCACTGTTTTACCAGCTTGTTTAAGTTGTTCAATAATATTGGCTTTACTTTCAGGCGTGGCTTCGGCATAAACTCGATCAAGCTTAAGTTCATCTGCGAGGGTTTGAGCTTTATAAGCACGATCGCCTGAGATCATCACTAATTCTTTGATACCTAAATGACGTAACTTATTCAGTGTTTTTTCTACATCTTCACGTAAATGATCACGTAAGCCGAGCATCCCGATTAGTTTACCTTGATGGGAAATAAACACTAAATGACGTCCTATTTCTTCAAGTTCACGAATTTGTGTTTCAAAGGGTGTGAAGTCAACATTTTCATGCACTTCAAGGAAGTGGCGGCTGCCCATTACAAGGCAATGTCCGTTGAGGGTACTTTTAAGGCCATGAGCAATGACATATTCCACCTCCCCGTGTTCGATATGCGGAAGTTTATTGTGTTTTGCTGCATTGACCACGGACTGTGATAATGGGTGATTACTGTGTTCTTCTACAGATGCTGCAATTGCCAATAAGTCACGGGCATCGTTGTTTTGACAAAATGGCACAACATCTGTCACTTCCATGTCACCATAAGTTAAGGTGCCGGTTTTATCAAATACGCAAGTATCGACCTTGACGATCTTCTCAATTGCACTTCCGCCTTTGAGTAAAATCCCGTTTTGTGCTGCGCGGTACATTATTGATTTAAATGTTACAGGCGTACTTAATTTTAGTGCACAGGAATAATCGACAAGAAATACTGAGGCCACGCGATTAATATCTTGGGTTAGGGCGAATACTGCAGCACCTATTCCTAAGGTTATTTTAACACGGCGATCTGCCATGTCTTGAGTAACTTGCTGAGTTTCACTTTTTTCGCTTAGCGAATCGTAAATTAACTGTGCTATTTTAGCCGTTGTAGCCTCACTTCCGACTTTTTCGACTCGTACTTTTATCGTGCCTTCGTATACGCTGGTGCCTGAATAAACGATAGCATCAATTTCACGCCGTACAGGTACGTTCTCACCCGTTAGAGCAGATTGATTGATAAGTGCAGCACCTGCTATAACTACGCCGTCGACAGGGATTGAGTCGCCAGGTGTAAGTTCGATAATATCATCGGCCTTAAGTTCATCTGAGTTAACTTGGATTTTGCCTGATTCGTCAATACGCCACACGACAGATTGTTGAGGATGCATGAGTTCAGCCAGTAGTTGATCACTGTTTCGGCAGGTTTTCTGTTCCATGTACTCGCCTAAACTAATTAAGCTTTGCGTGACCATCGCTGTTTTATAGTCCCCACGCCAGACGGATAAACCGACGGCAATTGCATCTAGAACCTCAACTGAAATACGTTTTTCTTTGATTTCATTAATGCCTTCAAAGAGCGTCGGTGCAACAAGTGTTGCGGTTGTTAAAGCGCCCCATTTATTTGGTAATAAAGCGGTTGAAAGAGTACCAATAACATTCATAGCAATATCACCACGTGTGTATTGATGCTCTATTTCAGTTTGCTCTGCTTGAGTGAAATCAAGTTGTGACAAGCGCGCTTCAAGGGTCTCTACATGCAATAATTGCGTATCATAATGGACGACGATGGAAGCCGCTGCCTGGTTGATTCGCACGTCACGAATCCCTTGAATAGCTAATAAGCTTTGTTTGATCCACTCTTCAATATCAGGAAAGTGAATCAGTGCCGCCACTTTGAAACGTATTCGCCCTGACAGGTGGTGCTTAACGACCAAGTCGATCATTTTTCGCCTTTATTTAAGTTACGGTAGTAATCTAGTTCTGCTTGTGTATCTTCTAGACGTTCTTTTAATTCTTCTACTTCACCACGTACAGCTGACCATGCCTTTTCGCCTGTTGAGCTAACACCCTGTTGGAATTTTTTATTAGATAATAAATAAGCAACGGCTGCACCAGCTGCAAGACCCATGGCAAAGTGGGTTTTACTGTTTTGTTGCTTATAACTAGGTGCCTGTTTTATTTCACCTTGCGGATAACCGTAATATGGTGAATAAGGTGGTTTATTATTCATGTTTTTTCCTTTCCGACATTTGATCTATCATGTATAAGCCAGCGGCGCCTACACTCAATATTGTGAGCAAAGATAATGCTGGCCGACCCGCCATATTTTCAGCTATATAGGTAGATGTTCCACTGATAGCCCCCGCCTTAATTGCCGATTTTGCAGCATTCATCGCGACATCATTGGTTGCTAATATCCCATTTTGATGATCACGCCATTGGCCAGCTAATGAAGCGCCACCGCCTGCCATTGCACCAATGAGCATCGCTCGGTGGCTTGCGCTTAATTTGTCTGATGAATTACTCATAATTTAACTATTAGCTTTAGGTTGTTCTTCTTGATGGCGTTCTACTGATTCTTGAAATCCTTGTTTACCAGCAGCATATGTATCACGGAAAATTTCGCTATTTGCTGTCACGTTATCTTTTACCGATGCGGCGGTTTGTGTTGCTGTATCTTTAACGTTTGAACCACCTGATTTAAGCATATCGCCAGCGCCTGCAACTAAATCGACTAATTTACCACGTACGTTTTCGTTGCTTAGTAATAGGGCTGCTGCCGCGCCAACCATAGCGCCTTTCCAAAATTCTTTATCATTCATACCAAAGTTTCCTAATAAGTCTTTAAACATTCCAACTTCTTCACCGAGCGCGCCTTCAAGCATCGCTTGGGCTTGTTCAATGAAAGCATTGTTTTCTTCTTGTTGCTGAGCAGGGGGGTCTTGTTGTGGATGCATACTTGGATGCATACCTGGGTGCATACCTGAGTGCATACCTGAGTGCATACTTGGGTGCATACTTGGGTGCATACCTGGGTGCATACCTGGGTGCATACCTGGGTGCATACCTGGGTGCATACCTGGATGCATACCTGGATGCATACTTGGGTGGTTATAACCGTATACAGGCATCATGTAAGGTGAATATCCACCATTAGTCGCATAAGGATCTGATTGCTCGGTGTTCTGTGTATAAGGGATATCGTGTGAACCGTATTTAGGACCATCACTCATCATTTACTCCATCCATCTTAAGACTTGCAGCAATATTCAAATAAGCTTGTTGCACGTCGATCTCTGATTCTGAAAACAGCTGGTTGATAAATTCTGGTTTGATGATGCCAGCATCGTATTCAACCAGAATGCTACCCGTATCGCTGTTTATTTTATAATTTTTAAACGCAGGTATATCAGCTAACGCTTGCTCAATATCAGTGACCTTTATCGTCACCAAATGGGTCATAATACCCATTTTATATTTAAGTCGGATACGTCCTGGGATGTGGTGCGCGAGCGTTAACCAACGTCTTATTTTTAAAGCTTTTTTGATTTTATCTTTCATCATAAAATTATATATAAGAAGAGAGTAGATGCGAATAGTGATCAATTGTTAATTGAATTTGATTGAGTTTTCTTTGCGCAGGGTCAACTTTGATGTTACCTTATTGATAATCATTATCGCTTGCATTTGAGTAGTTATGAACACGTATATTCACAAAACATCCCAACGATTACGCGTTAGATCCGACTATATTCGTCATCATCCAAAGGCCGTTATGGCATTGATTGAACAGTTGCAGCAAATAGATGCTATCTCGAATATTAAGCATAAATATCATGCAGGTTCAGTCGCCATTCATTTTGATCGCGAAGAGCTTGATTGTGACAGTTTGTTAGAGATTTTAGAGACGCATGAGTGGACTAAAAGTGATGAAAAACCTTCATTTGTTGAAAACGCGGTGGTTAATGGTACAAAAACGCTAACCAAAGGTTTAGCTACAATGGCATTAAAACGTTTAGTCGGCCCCTCCGTTAGTCGTATGATTATGAGTTTTTAAATTTTTTAGCTGCACATTTACATATTCCATTGGCTCGTGCTGGACATTTTTTACAAGCGGGTGATTTCAACGGAATATTAAGCACGGAGCGAGTTGCTGTACGTTGCTGATGTTGAGCCAGCGTTAGTATTTGGCCACTCGCGATAACGTCTTTATTGTATTCAACATGATTTGAACTTTCTTTAAACCAAGATATAACAGGTTCTAACGGTGTTTTTAATTCTGACATCATACTCGTAATGACGTCTTGCGATAAACCCTTGATCTCGTGGTGCCACTCACTGTTATTAGCTGCGGATTGACTCGTCATTTTAGATAATTTATGTAATTGTTTTAGTGACTTTTTTTCAATCTTATTGCTTTGTTTTTTTAATTTCTTTAATGCTTTTTTTGCACTCATCGCTACGCCTACTTGCTGACTTTTGTATAATCTAACAAGTTATCAACTGCAAATAAATCTCATTCTCAAATTTATATTTTTTTTATGTCATTAAACATGCAATTAGTTATCTTTCTATGCCCAGAAATATTCTAGGCGTAGATATTGTATCCCTGCTGCTTAAGCACGGCGTTTTCTAAATGCGTAGCTTCCTGCACTATAGATGGTTTTGAAAAATACCGGCCAAGTGCCTAAATTAGCTTTTGGCTGTTGCTGTTTAGCAATACGCGCGAGCTGGGCTTCGTACCAAGTAATGTCTAACATCGCGATGCGATCAATGGCTTTAACACCCGTAGTTAAGTGTGGTAAACGGATCTTATGGTCATCAGATGCCATTAATTTATTTGGCAACTGGGTATCTAACGACATAGGGCGCGCAAGTCCAATAAAGTCCGTGGCATTGCTTTGCAGCGCTGACAGCATGGCTTTACTCGAACGGAAGCCTCCAGTCACCACTAACGGTGTATCGCTAATAGCACGCACCTTTTCAGCATAAGCAAGGAAGTAAGCTTCACGCGCTAACGTTGACTTTTTCACTTTGTGACCGGTCATCGTTGGGCTTTCATAAGTACCACCACTGATCTCGATTTGATCGATGCCAGCATCAGATAATGCTTTGACTACTTGCATGGATTCTTCTTCGGTAAAACCACCACGCATAAAATCGGCAGAGTTGAGTTTAATACCAATCGGAAATTCGTCGCCAACCTCAGTACGTATTGCTTGATAGATTGACAGTACAAAGCGCATGCGGTTTTCAATTGAACCACCCCATTGGTCATCACGCTGATTATGACGTGGTGATAGAAATTGATTAACTAAATAACCATGTGCACCGTGAATTTGTACGCCTGTGAATCCGACTTTTTTGGCTAATTTGGCGCTGGTTTGGAATTGACGAATAATGTTCAATATCTCTGATTCAGTAAGTGCGCGTGGAGTATTAAAGCCTTTTTCTAAACCATTAGTCAGTGCGATTGCCGACGGTGCAACAGGTTCTGCATTAATAAAATTTGGTGTTTGTTTGCCGGGATGATTTAGCTGCGCCCATAGCTGGGTATCGTTAACGCTACCTTGTTGAGCCCAGCGTTTAAACTCAGTTAAATCACTCTGTTCATCTAACACCACTTGCTTTGGTTCGCCTAATGCATTGCGATCAACCATGAGGTTACCAGTCACTGATAATCCTAAACCGCCGAGAGCCCAAGTGTGATAAAGCGTTGCGAGTCCCGGTAATGGATTGTGTTTAGCATCACTCAGTTGCTCGCTCATTGCCGATTTAAATAAACGGTTTTTAATATATGTGCCATTTTTTAAGGTAAAACCTTGTTGTAATGTAATTGCTGTTGTCATTATCAATCCTACTTTAAATAAATGATTAGACCGGTCGTCTTGATGTGGGGCCAAAAAAAGCGATATTATCATTCGACACATAATATCGCTGTTTACTTGTTCTTTCGTTAGCTAGCTTTTAAAATATCATCAAAAATGAAATCAGTAATCTGAGTAAGATTATCGGTATTACCGGCGATCTTCATTTCGATTAAACTGCCTTCCCAGGCTGTCCACATTAATGTAGCCAACTGCTTTGCTGGTAAGTCTGTACGGATCAATTGCTGTGCTTGTGCATCGCTGATTAATCCTGATAATAATTGGTTTAGTGCTTTCACCGAACGCTGCATTGCTTGTTGGCATAATTCACTTGAATCACCAATGTCGTTGGCAACACTCGCTATCAAGCAACCTTGTTTACCTTGCTGCTCGCTGTATTTTTGGCGCTGTTTTTCAAACAACGCGCGCAACTTTTCAATTGGATTCAGGTTAGCGTTATCCAATGTCGGTTGCATTTGTTGTGCTTGCGCGTACATATCGGCTTCGATTAGCTCGGCAACAAAAGCTTCTTTGCTATTAAAATAATTATAAAAGGACCCTTTCGGTACTTTTAGCTCATCTAGGATCTGTTTTATCCCAGTGCCGTGATAACCGTGTTGAGAGATATGCTTGATACCGACTTCAATCAGGGCTTCGCGGGTATGTTCGTTTTGTTTAGGTCTTGGCATTTGGTTATTCTATGACCGATCGTCTTGAAATGCAATTGTTAAAGGTAGAGGGTGTATCGCCCTATACCTTTATTGTTTTAGATTTATACCATACTCTTATTCTGTTGCCACTTATCAACAACCAGCGCAGCAACAAGATCACCTTCGACATTAACCGCTGTTCTGAACGTATCTAGTGGACGTTCGATGATAAGTAAGATCGCGATACCTTCAAGAGGTATACCTGCGGCTAGCATTACTAATTGCATGCCAGACATTGATCCTGATGGCATTCCGGGTGCACCGACTGACGATACCATCGCCATGATAAATATCATCACGATGCCAGTGGTACTTAAATCAATACCAAATAATTGCGCAAGGAAAATAGCTGCAACGCCTTCAAATAAAGCCGTACCATCCATGTTCATTACCGCGCCAAGCGGTAGAACAAAGCTGCTAGTACTTTGTGATATGCCGAGCTCTTTTTCTGCTGCTTGCATAGATAAAGGGAGTGTTGCGGTACTTGATGAGGTCGCAAATGCCATGGCTAGTGGTGCCGATATAGCCCTAAATAAAGTGCTAAATTTAATACCGGTAAATATTTTTGCCAACGTTGGTAATACAACAACGCCATGGATAACTGTTAGCACAAATACTAATAATGCGAATAACGCCAGTTGACCAAATAAACCGGTATTTCCCGCCACTGTAAATTCAAAAACGATAGCAAAAACAGCTATTGGCGCGAGACGGATAATGCCTTGGACTAATTTATTTAACCCTTTATTTAAACCTGCGATAACATCAAATATCACATGCTTTTGTGGTAGTGACAGTAATAGTGAAACTGAAAATAACAAGGAAAATAAGACAATGGCTAATAAATTGCCGTTGGCTAAGGCTGCAAAAGGGTTGATCAGCGCCATTGCGAGCAGTTTTGCCGTAATACTCGACCCCGTGACAGACTCCTGATCAATAAGTCTGATGTGATCTGCAACTGTGACAGGCTCGACTAAGGGTTGCCATTCTGGCATTAGCATTACTGCGCTAAGGCCTAAGCTGATCGCGATAATCGAGGTCAGACTATAAAAAGCGAGAGTTCTAATTCCCAGAGTCTTTAATTTCAATGTAGAGCCGATGTTTGTAATGCCTTGCATTAAAGACAGCATCACTACGAACCCTATAACCATTTTTAGTAGACCGATGTAAGTGGTCTTTCCTAACAAGAGTAATTGATACCAAGTTTGTTCGGTAATATTGGTTACTGTTGGCATTATGGTGGCAAAAACCCAAGCCATGATAGCGGCAGCCAATAATTGCAAAGGCAATGAACGCTTGATAGTTGATAGCATAATATTTCTCGTCAGTCTGACTAGGTATAAGTAAATGATGCGCGATTATATTGGAGTTATCCCGCGATAACAATGAACTTGATGAGCAAATCACTTTTACTGGTTAGTAATAATTTAGGTTTATTGCAGAGAATAACTTATAATTGTTACCTAATGGTTGAATAAGAGAACGTATTGATGAGTGATTGGTCTGGTGTCAGTGAGTTTGTTGCGGTTGCTGAAACTGAAAGTTTTACCGCGGCGGCAAAGCGTTTAGGGATCTCCACAGCGCAGGTCAGTCGACAAGTTTCTGCCCTTGAAGAGCGGTTATCAGCAAAATTATTTTATCGTACGACACGCAAAGTATCGGTGACAGAGGTTGGGGGGATTTACTATCAGCATTGTCGTCAGGTCATGGATGGATTAGCCGACGCTGAACGTGCGATCACTAACTTACAAAGTACGCCAAAGGGTAAATTAAAAATCACGGCTCCTATTACTTACGGTGAGCGTAGTGTCGCACCATTAGTGAATGATTTTGTGATGCAATATCCTGAATTAGAAGTACAGCTGGTATTATCGAATCAGCAAATTGATTTAATTGATGAAGGTTTTGATTTGGCGATCCGTTTAGGTCAATTAGGTGATTCATCGATGATTGGTAAACGATTAGCGATCCGTAAACAATATGTTTGTGCTGCGCCTGAGTACTTAAGTGCATTTGGTGCGCCCCATACCTTATCTGAATTAGAACGTCATAATTGCTTGTCTGGGACATTGGATTATTGGCGTTTTCAGGAAAAAGGCAAAGCCCGTAATATTCGCGTGAAAGGAAACTTTAGTTGTAACAGTGGCCCAGTATTAGTCGATGCTGCGTTGAAGGGGGTGGGTATTGTGCAACTGCCAGATTATTATGTGCAGGAATACATTAATCAAGGTCAGCTAATTGAATTACTACCGAACTACCGCGAGCCGGATGATGCGGTATGGGCGTTATACCCACAGAATCGTCATTTATCGCCGAAAGTACGTATGCTAGTGGACTACTTAGCAAAAGGGCTCGCAATCACGTCGTCATAATCGCGCTGCAGGCATGATAAAAGGGCCTCGGCAGTTCGCGACGCCCTTTTATATTCTTCTATATTTTTATTCGGTTAACGCGGTCATCGTTTCTTGTAATGCTGTTAATTGTGCCTTGAGTGTTGCCACTTCTTGCTCTAGCTTATCCACTCGTGCTGATAATTCACTATTTTCATCTGCGTTAAGTCCTAGGCTAGTGGTTGTAGCCACTGCCATAGATGTTACCGGACCACTAAATAAGTGGGCGTAGCGACAGGCACTTTGTCCCGGTACGCGTGCCAACTTTACTACAAATGGATATAATTCATGATTAATCAGTTGGTCCAATGCGGTTTCAACTTCGTGTACATCGTTAAACTGGTATTGACGTGCAGAGCGGGTTCTTAGTTCACCAGGGGTTTGTGGACCACGTAAAAAAAGCAAAGTTAGAATCGCTAATTGTTGTGGGTTGAAACGAATTTTACTGAATTCGGTATTACCAAAACGATGACGGATTTTAGCGCTGCGTTTACCGCCATGTTCATCATTCACCACTAAGCGTTTTTTCACTAAATCATCAACAATGTTTTGTACTTCATCTTGGCTAAGTGAAAGTACCGGTTCACGGCTGCTTTTTTGATTGCACGCCGAGGTTAATGAGTTTAACGATAGCGGGTAATTATCTGGTGTTGTGTGTTCTTTTTCGATTAATGCGCCTAATATGCGGGTTTCATGTAGTGATAGTTCATCCATTACCAGTCGATCCCTATTTGAGCTTTAATACCTGAGCGAAAGGCATGTTTTTCTTCTCTTACTTCACTCACTGTGTCGGCGATTGCGACTAAATCTTTGTGGGCACTGCGACCTGTGACAATGACTGTTTGATCAGCAGGGCGGTTGCGAATAGCGCTGAGTACTTCTTCTAAATCTAAATATTGGTAGCTGAGCATGTAAGTCAGTTCGTCTAAAAGCACCATTTTAAGTTCAGGGTTAGCTAACATGGCTTTGGCATGCACCCATGCTGCTTCTGCTGCGGCGATATCTGCAGCTTTATCTTGGGTATCCCAGGTGAACCCAGTTTTCATTGCGTGATACGGCATGTCAGGACGTACTTGCTGGATGAACTTTACTTCACCCGCTTCCCATGTGCCTTTAATAAATTGCACAACACCCGCATTAAAGCCATGGCCTATACAACGAATCACATTACCAAAGCCTGCACACGTTTTACCTTTACCATTACCTGTCATCACAATCAAAATACCACGTTCTTCAGTGGCCTTATTGACGCGTTTGGCGACTGTATCTTGGATCTTCTGCATTTTTTGTTGATGTTTATCTTGGTTATGTTCTTCCGTCATTCTGCATTCCTTTTATGCCTTGTGCTATTAACTTCAGTGTAAGGCTTTTATGACTAAATGGAAGTGAGTAAATTAAAAATCACCATTAATTAGCTTTTGATAAATCTGGTCTTTTAAGGCAAGTCGACGGTTTTTTAATTCGATAAAATGGCTATCTGTGGTGGGGATTTCACTGGCTTCCAGCCCATAAATATGGTGATCTAGTTTGTGATATTCTTTGGCGAGGGCTGAAAATTCGGGGTCATCGCTTTTTAATTTGGCGATATCAATAGCGTGTTCAGGAAATTCATGGTTTAGCGGGTGTTTTTCGTTTTGCATTATTATTGCCTTAAGTGATGAACGAGTTCTTTCAGTGTAGTAGAACTCGTTCATTGCGGCATCTAATGTTGGACTTGTTCTTGATGCCAATGGTCAAGGCGTGGCGTCAGCATTATCGCCAGCAATATTGTTGATAAACCACCCATTAATACAATCACGGCATAGGGTGCGGTTAGCTCTGTTTGTTGAATTAATCCTGCGAGCAGTGCTGCGCCACTCATTTGGATGCAACCTAGCATTGCCGCTGCCGTACCTGCGCGTTCACCAAATGCGGCTAACGCCATGCTGGTTGCTGGACCTAGCAATAATGCAAAGCCAATACAGAGCAACATCATAGGTAACATAAAGGCAAACGCGGCTGCCATACCTGCTGTTGGTCCCCAATATTGCACGGCCAATTGCAGTGCTGCGGATAATAATAAAGCGATAAAGGCAATGATTACGGTTGGACGATTACCGAAGCGTTTGATCACCATTGGCGCCGCAAAACAAGCGCCGATATTGACGATAGCATTTAGACCAAACAATGCACTAAATTCTAATTCTGCAATGCCTAAATGGCGAATTAACCAGTCTGGTGCGTAGGATACATACGTCAGGATTGATGCCATTCCCACCATACAAGCGGTAGCATAAAACATGAAGTGGGCATCGTATAATACAGGTTTAAAGCGAGACCAGTGGTACAGAGAACCGGACATATCGGTATTCTCGGGACGTGTTTCTGGCAGGTTTTTGATAATCAGCGCTAATATGACTAAGCCATACAGCATCATAAACATAAAAGTTGAACGCCAGCCAAATTGCAGTGCTAATAAACCACCGAGGGTTGGTGCAAGTGCGGGGATCACACAAATAACGCCATTTAAGTAACTGTAATAATGCGCGCCTTTTTTAGAATCAAAGCTGTCACGTACCGCACTAAATACCACTATTGATGTTGCACACGCGGCGATACCTTGTAGCACTCGCGCTATTTGTAGCCAGTGAAATTCGACTGCGCCAGCGGCAAGCAAACTGCTCAAGCAATATAATATAACCCCACCAATCGCGACAGGACGGCGACCAAAACGGTCTGCCAGTGGACCAATTAATATCTGGCCGATACCCATGGCAAATAAGAATAAGATTAGCGTTGATTGTACTTCACTTGAAGACACCTGAAATTCTGCTGCCATTGTCGGCATTGAAGGCAGGTAGATATCGATAGCGAGGGGGCTTAACACCACCATTGCCATCAAAATAGGTAATATATTTCGGCGCATTGTTATTCTCGAATAAAAGCCATGGATTAATGTGAAGCAGTTTACGTAAAGCATGATATGAATGGAAGTGGTATAATTTCAGAACAGAGTTTCCATTTAGGAATATCTTATGAATTTAGATAACCTTGCCAAGATAGATCTAAATCTCTTGGCTATTTTACAGATCTTACTTGAAGAAGAGAGTGTCACCCGTGCTGCGCATCGTTTGCACTTAAGCCAGTCGGCACTGAGTAAAAGTTTAAATCGACTACGTGATACCTTAGGTGATCCGTTGTTTTTACGCACTGCCCATGGTTTAAAACCGACGGCGCATGCTTTGCAATTAAAAGCGCAATTACCTACGATATTACAGGGCTTGTATCAACTCTGCTTACCCCCGAGTTTTATTCCTGAAAATAGTCATCGCCAGTTTTCGTTTGCTATGCTTGAAAGTGCTTATGAAACTTTACTACCTCATTACATTGGGCCAATATTATCGCAAGCACCTAAGCTGAATTTAGGTATTTATGGTTGGAATGAAAAATCATTATTAGACTTGCAGCAAGGACAAATTGATTTTGGCATTACAGCTAGGGAGTTGCACCCCACGGCCGATGTTCGTCTCAATAATTTACCTGAGGGGATTGCGCATCAGCGTTTATTTACCGATAACCAGGTGTGTTTAATACGTGAAAATCACCCTATGTTAGCAAGTATTAATGCAGGGTATTGGGATGTTGATACTTATTTAAGTATGTCGCATGTACAGGTTCGCTGCGAAGGTAATGATTGGTGGTTATTGGATTATCAATTAGCTGAGTCAGGACTGCATCGTCATATTTGCGCGACTTTACCGGATTTTTACGGTGCTGCCAGTGTGTGCGCGCACAGTGATCTTATTTTTACTTTACCGTCGAGTTTTGTCTCGCACGCTCAAAAGTTATATGGTTTGGTGCAATTGTCTTTGCCGATAGATTTTTCTGCATTGGTCTATGTATTGTTATGGCATGAACGTAATAATGATGAGCCGGGACATAAGTGGGTTAGAGATACTATTTGCCAGAGTGTTGCGAAAGAGATGGATTAATCGTATGCAGCCGTCGTGTGGTTGATGGGCTTTCACCAAAAAGCAATTTATAGTCCTGAGAAAATCCTCCCGGATGATAAAAACCGTAATCGAGGGCTACATCCACGATGGCTCTGGTTTGATGTGGTTTACTGAGTTCTCGGCGTATTTGATTTAAGCGAGTTAGGCGAATAAAGCGTTGGGGACTAATACCTAATATTGATTCAAAGCTGTATTGCAGTGTACGTCTACTTACATTGGCGATACTACAAAGTTCACTAATCGTAGTAGGGTAAGCAGTGGTTGTAATGTATTGAGTTATGGCGTCGACAGTTGTTTTACGCTTACGATAACTGACGCGTGCTATCTTGAATGGTTGTTTCTGAACAAGTAATTCAATGACTGCTGAAATAAGAATATCTTCTTGTATCCGGTAGGTTATATTCAGTAATTTAGATGATAATAAACGCGCTATAAAATACCGTAACGCGGTAATCGCATTCGGAGGGTAACTGGTTAGTAATTCTGAACCTGGTATTATCTCATCTAGCGTTAATTTTTGCATGCTAGCAGCCTGAACTAATGCTAGCTTGTCGATAACAATACCAAAAATACTGAAATCCTCAGGTGTCATTAATTCGAAATCTTGTTGTCCTGCTCTGCACATGATGGTGTTTTCTTGAGTGTATAGGCCATTGATGCGGCAGCTTTTGTTGTTTGCACTAAAACCTAACCAGAGCCCACCGTCGTTAATATTGCATTGTTGTCGTAATGACTGATTGGTGTATTCCTTAAACACACAAGTTTGCGCTAAGGCGACTTCGTTAATACATCCATAAAAAGCCCCATGGCTGAATTGATCATACTCTTGTGACCAACGCGATAAATTACCAGCATGCTTGTTTGCATCATTTGCTTCATAGATGTTCAAACATGGTGCAATGATTTTTTTACTCTTATCATTCATTTCTAGTTACCTCTTTATGATTACGCCCTCTGATGATGCATGACAATATCAACGTATTGATTTTAATCGATTATTAAATTTGCCTAAATCTGATAGGTCATTGGAACGATCTTCGCTTTTGTTTTATTCATGCAAGTATTAATCCTATCTGTGCGCCATGGTGACAGAAGTTATTTGAGGTTAACGTATGAAAGCAGCTTATCGCCACCAACTTGGCAGTAAAATATATCAATTCAAATCATTAGCTGATCTGCTCGCGAAAGCGACGCCTGAACGTTCTGGGGATAAGCTCGCAGGTGTCATTGCCCATACCGCTGAAGAACGTGTTGTAGCGCAAATGACATTGGCGGAATTACCGCTTAAAACCTTCATCAATGAAGCTATTATTCCTTATGAAAAAGATGAGGTGACTCGTCTTATCATGGATGAACATGATGTTGAGGCTTTTGCGATTATTGCGCATTTTACGGTGGGCGATTTTCGTAACTGGTTACTCAGCGATGCCGCAACACCGATGATATTAACGCGTTTACGGTTGGGTATTACGCCAGAAATGGCGGCTGCCGTGAGTAAGATTATGCGTAATCAAGACCTTATTCTGGTGGCTAAAAAATGCCAGGTAATAACTGCATTTCGCAATACTATCGGGCTGAATAAACGCTTATCGACTCGCCTTCAGCCAAATCACCCAACAGATGATGTTAATGGTATTGCGGCCAGTATTTTTGATGGTCTGATGTATGGCAGTGGTGATGCTGTGATTGGCATTAATCCCGCGACTGACAATGTTGCACAGGCCTCGAAACTGTTAACCCTGATGGATGAGGTTATCCAGCAATACGAGATCCCGACACAATCATGTGTATTAACTCATGTGACTAATACCATTGAAGCGATTGAGCAGGGCGCACCTGTTGATCTGGTATTTCAATCTATTGGTGGGACGGAAGGGACAAACCAGAGTTTTGGTTTTGATCTTAATGTGTTGGCAGAAGCTAACGACGCAGCATTATCATTGAATCGTGGCACTGTCGGTAATAATGTGATGTATTTTGAAACTGGGCAGGGTAGCTCGCTGTCGGCGAATGCTCATCATAATATTGATCAGCAAACGTGTGAAACTCGCGCTTATGCGGTGGCCAGAAAGTTTAAGCCTTTATTGGTGAATACAGTGGTTGGTTTTATTGGTCCTGAATATCTGTTTGATGGTAAACAAATTATACGCGCAGGTTTGGAAGACCATTTCTGTGGCAAGTTACTCGGCCTACCTATGGGCTGTGATATTTGTTACACCAACCATGCGTATGCCGATCAAAATGATATGGACAACTTATTAACCTTACTGGGTGTTGCAGAATGCTCTTTCATCATGGGAATTCCGGGTTCGGATGACATCATGCTGAACTATCAAACGACCTCATTTCATGATGCGCTGTATGCGCGTCGTGTATTGGGATTACGTCCAGCCCCAGAGTTTGAACAATGGCTAACTAAGATGCAATTGTTTGATGATACAGCGGGTGTGATTCTTAATAACGCCATTCCAGAACGTTTTTCAGCACAATTAAATAACTTACCTAAGGGGGAATGTTATGCCTGATTCTAATGCGTTAATAGCACTCCAATCTGACTCAGTTGTGGTTAATCCGTGGCGTACATTAAGACGTTTCACCAATGCTAGAATCGGTTTAGGTAGGGTGGGTAACAGTATCCCGAGTGATGAGTTATTTAAATTTCAGTTGGCGCATGCGCAGGCTAAAGATGCAGTGCATACGCCACTCGATATTAATATGTTATGCCGTGACCTAACCTCAATGCGGACGCCTATCATGTTGGCAGAGCCCTTGGTATTACACAGTGCGGTTGCAGATCGCATGATGTATTTGCAGCGCCCAGATTTGGGTCGTCAGCTTAATGAGGCGTCATGCCAGAAATTGACGGATTATCAGCAGAATAAACAGGCTGAATATGACCTAGTTATCGTTGTCGCAGATGGGCTTTCTTCTCGGGCGGTACAAGATCACGCTGTTGTCGTTATTACATTATTAACACAGCATTTAGCAGCGGAGCAAACACAGTCGTGGACAGTCGCTCCCATCATCGTTGTCGAGCAAGGGCGAGTCGCTGTCGGTGATGATATTGGTGAGTTACTCCATGCGAAGGCTGTTTTAGTGTTGATTGGGGAGCGCCCTGGACTGAGTTCGCCAGACAGTTTAGGCCTGTATCTCACATGGGCTCCCTCGCGGGGACTTGATGATTCCAGCCGTAATTGTATTTCTAACGTACGTCCCGAAGGGTTGAGTTATAACGAAGCGAGTCAACGGGCTTTTTATCTCTTAAAGGAAGCGCGTCGATTATCACTGTCTGGGGTAAATCTGAAAGATCGTTCCGATACGCTGGAGGTTGAGGCGTTGCAAGATACACAAAATTTTTTACTGTCTAAAACAAACTAAGATAAGGATATTACATGTCTGATCATAAGGAATATCTCGCTAAGAGACAATTGAAAAAGGGTACCGCAGGTTGGTTATTATTGGCTGGTTTAGGTGTGTCATATGTTATATCAGGTGATTTTGCGGGGTGGAATTTTGGTTTTGCTCAAGCCGGATGGGGTGGTTTTGCGATAGCCTCGGTATTAATGGGATTGATGTATTATACATTGGTGTTATCGCTGGCGGAAATGTCGGCTGCGATCCCTGCTGCTGGTGGCGGTTATAGTTTTGCTCGCCAAGCTATGGGGCCGGCTGGTGGTTACCTTACCGGACTCGCGATATTAATTGAATATGCACTTGCCCCCGCAGCGATCGTTATCTTTATCGGTTCGGCAGTTAATGCGCTGATTGGGGCGGATGGGCCATTAATATACGCGTTATTTTATTTGATTTTTATTGGTATTCACTTAGCGGGTGTCGGTGAAGCATTAAAAGTGATGATGGTGATCAGTGGTTTGGCTGTATTCGCTATTATTGCTACAGCGGTAGCCTTGATTGGTGAGTTTGATATAAATAATTTATACGACATCGCAGTCACGGATGCAGCTGGTGCGTCTGAATTTATGCCGATGGGCTGGTATGGCATATGGGCGGCATTACCTTTTGCTATGTGGTTATTCTTGGCTGTTGAAGGGGTGCCGCTTGCGGCTGAAGAAGCTAAAAATCCAGCAAAGGATGTGCCTAAAGGTATTATTGCTGCGATGACATTCTTACTCTTTACAGCATTGATCGTGGTGGTGTTATTGGCTGGCGCCGTTGGCACAGATGTGATTGGTAAAAGTGCTGTCCCGTTAGTTGATGCATTAAGAATAAGTGGTAATGAGACATTAGCTACCTTGGTCAATGTACTCGGTCTTGCCGGACTGGTGGCATCGTTTTTCTCTATTATTTATGGTTATAGTCGATTAGTATTTGCGTTGTCACGTGCTGGTTATTTACCTCGTTCATTGTCGTTAACAAGTAAACGAAAAGTACCCTCAAGAGCCTTGATAATTCCAGGGATATTTGGATTTCTAGTATCATTAAGTGGTGAGGGTGATTTGATTTTAGCCATGGCGGTTGTCGGTGCTACAGTGTCTTATGCGCTGATGTCTCTCAGCCATATTTTGTTACGGATTAAACAACCTGATTTAGTTCGCCCTTACAAAACGCCGGGTGGTATTGTGACTTCATCTATCTCGTTATTACTTTCTTTGGTTGCTTTGACTGGAGTATATGCATTTGATCCTCGCGCATTTAACCTGACATTGGGATTATTTGTGGTTGGTGGTTTGTATTACTTCTTTGTCAGTCAGCACAACCTAATCGCGGGTAGCGCAGAGGAAGAGTTTGCATTACTTTCACAAGCAGAGTTGGAATTGCAAGCCGTTGAGAATGGAGACGTGGTAAACGCGGTTTAATATTTTTAGTTGATACTTGGTAGAACAAAGCTTAAGTCATGAAGTGACTTGGGCTTTTTTGTTGAATTACTCATTGTTTTTTAACCACATTAGTAAATGGGTAAATATGGGATAACAAACAACTAGTTGAATATACTGAGAAAAGACTGATGTAAAAGGATTGTTAGCATAATACTTTGTTTTATTATTAACTGATAATTTACGGTTGCAGAATGTTCAATTTCACATAGACTCCCCAATGTGATTTAACATTTATATCACATTTTT
>Ga0209292_1001646_pt1 | contig 26999 bp, 26 predicted proteins | sample GOMGulsemesocosm_2_FD_184634 | JGI IMG/M metagenome (GOLD analysis project Ga0209292, IMG submission 184634) | Methane-oxidizing microbial communities from mesocosms in the Gulf of Mexico - GOM9C Gulf of Mexico (SPAdes) (version 2) | ecosystem: Environmental > Aquatic > Marine > Cold seeps... | reverse complement strand
ACAATAGCTGTTTTCATGTTTTTCATTTAATAATACTTAATATGAAGATAGTAATCGAATGAGAAGAAAGAAACTATTAATACTAGGCTTAACACACTGCAAATCTAGACAGATTTATTTATTCTGTGGTGCTAAGCAGATAATTTAGCTCTGATTTTAATGTTAATCACCAGAGCTATGAGTGTAATTACGATTTTTAGGGTGTAACTTGGCTTTTATTTATCACTGAATCAACTGTTGAGAAAACATCGTCATTTGGATAACCATCGGCAATGAGCTTATGCTTAATTTGAAATAATCTAATCGCGTGTCTGCTTTTAGGTCCCCAAATGCCATCTGGCTCGCCTAGGTCAAATTCTAGGGCATTAAGTTGGTTTTGTAGATTTTTCATTCTAGCAACACTATAAGGTTTCTTCTTTAGTTGTTGATGTGAAAGTTCAATCCCTTTAGCGCCCAGTAATTTATCCGCTAATATGCCGACAGATAATGCATAACTTTTCGATAAATTCCATGTCATTACCACATTGAAGTTAGGGTAGAGTAAAAATGCGGGACCTTTATGACCTGAAGGAAGGTAAAGCTCAGCTTGAATATCGTAATTAGATAATGGATGATTGTTCACTTTTTTCACTCCTAACTGCTTAAAATAGCTAAGTGAGTAGTACTGATCAAAGTCTACTTTTTCAAAGGCAAAACTTTCTGGTAATTTTACTTCTCTTCCCCAACGTTCTTTAGTTTTCCAGCCTATTCTATTTAAATAATTTGCTGCCGTCGTTAACGCATCTATTTCACTTTGCCATACATCAACTTTATCATCATTATCTCCATCAACAGCATATTTTAAAAAAGATGATGGCATAAATTGCATATGACCCATTGCGCCAGCCCAAGAGCCTTCTAACTGTTTTATGGTAACTTGCTCTGTTTCAATTAGGGTGAATAAATCTAACAGTTCTAGTGTGAAAAATTCGCTGCGACGTTGATCACAGGCTAATGTCGCTAAAGAGTTTAGGATCGACATTTTTCCTTTGTGTTTACCATAAACGGTCTCTAAGCCCCAAAATGACACTAAGTATTGGCGTGGAATACCGTATTGTTTCTCTAATGAGTCAAACAGTTTTTTATACTGTTTTAATTTCTGTTTTCCTACTCGTACATGGTAAAAGGTTACTCTTGCTTTAATATAGTGCCCAAAAGTTTGGGTAAATTCAGGTTGTTTTTTATCGTACGAAATAACCTGTTCAATAGGGGAAATACCATCAATTACAGTTTGGGTGATGTAAGGCGAAAAACCTTCGTTTGCAGCGCGTTCTGCTAAATTAACTTTACACTGTGCGAAGTTATTATCGGCAATGTCTGCTTGAGCAAGCACTGGAAAAAGTGAGCAAATAATAAATAATTTTCTGATACTAAAAACATGACGAATTTGATTAACAAAAAGCTTTGAAAAGAACATTAACGGGACTTCCTAGAATAAAACGGTAAGTAAAAATATGTGACACTTATACTATGGCGAATTTTAACATGGATAACTATCTATAAATGATAACAGCATAAAACTAATTTAATGTGATATCAGGCTCTTATTTGTTAGAAAAAGTAAAAAATAACCCATATTTATCTCATTGATTTATGAAGTTTTGCGTTGTATTGATTAAAAAAACACTTACCTGTAATGGGGTCTAACATGGATGTTAGCGAATCAATAGATTTAATCCTCTAAACATACTAGCTAACGAATAATTGCAGGCTAGGTCATGTCTTTTTTAAAAATTTTTAGAAAACTCAATAATTATATTGGTACCCATAAAGTACATTTATGCCCGGCCGTCAAAGGACGGTTGATGAATAATGGTAAGCCACTTATCAACGCGACAATAACAAGAACGCTTTCATACTTTGATGGCAAATATACTGAAGATATGTGCAATACAGATAATGATGGCTATTTCTCAAAGCCAGAAAAAAGTCTACGTTCAAGTCAACCCGCTTTATTGATCGCAGAAATGTTCACTAACCAGAGAATTTATACACATTACTATGGCGAAGAATATTTACTTTGGTCAAGTATAAACACTGGGATTAAATTAAAGCCTGAATTTTCAGCTAAGTTACAGTCTTTAAATGGTGACATTAAAAACGAGGAAATTTTTTTCGCATTTAAAAGTCATGAACTTCATATTTCGTTTAAGGCATCGAGTATTTGTAGATGGGAAGATAATTTTGAAGAAGTTGTATTTGATGATGATCCGTATAGGTTTGTGAATCAAGATTAAATGGTCATTGTTTTTACAAGGTTCTTTCACCTTCCTGTAATTTAAAATTAATGTATTAACATTATTTATCAATCTTAAATTTTATGATTTATCTTCTCCCTTAAAAATAAAAGGATGAATTTTAGCTGTTGATCTCAATTATAATTTACCTATAATGGGGTCTAACATGGATGTTAGCGAATCAATAGATTTAATCACCTATAAATACTAGCTAACGAATAATTGCAGGCTAGCTCATGTCTTTTTTAGAAATTTTTAGAAAACTCAATAATTATATTGGCACCCATAAGGTACATTTATGCCCGGCCGTCCAAGGAAGGTTGATGAATAATGGTAAGCCACTTATCAACGCGACAATAACAAGAACGCTTTCATACTCTGATGGTAAATATACTGAAGATATGTGCAATACAGATAATGAGGGTTATTTTTCAATGCCAGAAAAAAGCCTACGTTCAAGTCAACCTGCATTACTAATAGCAGAAAGGTTCACGAGTCAGAGAATTTTTGCTCATTACTGTGGTGATGAATACTTACTTTGGTCAAGCCAAAATAGTGGAATCGTATTAAAGCCCGAATATGCAATCAAACTTCAGTCACTTAATGGCGATATGAAAGATGAAGAAGTTTTATTTTCTTTTAAAAATATCAATCACTCACATCGACATGAAGCTTTAAGTGTTTGTCGATGGGAAGATGATTTTATCATTATTGATGCAGAAGCCGAATTTGCCAGAATGAGCCAAGGTGTTTTAGAGGAATAATAAGGATATTTAAATGAGTAACGCAATGCAGACATTAAGCCCAGAGATTTCAGCTCGTTTTGCTTCAATAGCATACGAAACACTTCAAAATAGATCACTTTCGAATAGTACACATTATAGTAGGTTGGAAGCTGGTTTTACATTTGAAAATGATACCTTAAAAGGCGTTAGTGGTGGGATCCTAGAAAGGATCTTTAAACATAGGACTCCTTTTGGGTGTGTTGCCAAAGGTAAAGCTGGCCCGTTTAAAGATGAGTTTGTCGTAGCACTTAGAGGCACGGATAGACGGCGTGACATTATTACTGATGTGCACTGTGGTGTAAGTACATGCTCAAATGGTCAGCCAGTACATGCGGGTTTTAATCATACATTTAATTCTATACAGCAACAGCTCGAAGCTTACTTTAGCCAAGTATTAAAAGAATCGAAAACAGGCTTAAAAATTCACGTAGTTGGCCATAGCCTGGGTGGAGCATTAGCAAACCTTGCTACTAATTGGTTAAAGCAACGCTTTAAAGCTAACGTAAAGTTGTATACCTTTGGTGCCCCACGAGTTGGCTACCCAAGCTTTGCACTAAAAACAGTAACAGCTACAAACAATGGCATTTATCGTTGTGTTCATGCTGGTGATCCTGTGCCCCTTGTTCCGGTTTGGCCCTTTGTACATACTGAAGATGAGTATATTTTGCATGGCGCTCCGAGTATCACACCTAGAGCACACAGTATGACAGAGCAAACCCCTGGTTATTTACATACTGCATCAGCATTTAGTAGCTATGCAGCGGTAAATAAAGGTAAAGAAGCGAGATTAAAGCAACAGGTAAAATTAGACTATAAAAATCGCTTACAAGCAAAACCGACCACTCGTTGGGCGCGCGTTATTGGCGAAGCAATAATGACGCACTTGGCCGAATCTGGTAAGTTACATGCTATTCAAGCTGATATATCTAACACCTTAACTGTATACGATAAAATAGCACGGGTATTAACTAATAGTATTGATATTTCAAAAGGGCGTGCTGATGATGTCAAAGGCATTCTTGGTCATATTCTTGCTTTTTGTGGTTTGCCATTTAAGGCAATAGAGTTAACTTATAAGTTTATCCGGTATGCTTTAGGTTTAATGTTAGACACACTTCTAAAAATGGCAAAGCTAGCTTTATCAGCAATTTAAGTTAAATGGCATCATTTTTTCACTATCAAAAAACATTATAGAAACGCGTTATTTTATAAACTTGAGCCTTTAGCATAATTCTACAGGCTCGTTAGATATAAAAGGAAGTATTGTGTCAATTAACTATTCAAATTATACATTGGATGAATTATTTGATGTTAATGCAAATATAGATAGAGAAAAATATCCTGAACGATATAAACAATTATGTGAAGAAATTCTAAGAAGAAAAGAAAGTGGCGAACTTAAACAGAAAATGCAAGAAGCTGAAAATCAGCACAATGGTGGTGTACTAGACTCTTTACTTTACCGACATCGACGTTTCAAGGGGGAAACATATTTCAGGGATCGTTTCCCTTCAATGTTGGTTATTAGTATGATTTTTTCCGTATTTATAGCTGATTCATATATAGAATGTTTTATTGGAGTTTTAATTTTTATGTGTATAGATATGTTATTAGCTTTTGGCGCATGGCTTTACTATTCTACTGATTTATAGATGAAACTAAACTAGATACTCATACTTTTCTTATTCTTTTTAATAAGAACGCATGAAATTATGCTGTGCTTCTTTAAAAATATATTTTTAATATGGAGTGTGTATTTTTATTAGTTACCTAATTGGCTAGATGATTGAATACACTCAATAAACGCTTTCACTTTAGGTGAATCACTCATTTTCTCTTGATAAATAGCATGTATTGTTTGTTCTCCCCAATGTGCATTTGGGAGTAACTGAATTAGCTTTCCTTCTTCTAATTCTTGTTTGATTTGATATTCAAACAACCTTGCAACCCCAAGACCTTGAATGCACATATTTCGTAATGAGGAGTAATTATTACAGGTTATCGATGCTTTGGTCGTTATTACGCTTTGTTTATTTCTTTGAGTAAAAGGCCATGAATTCAGGTTTTTTTTATGCTTGAAATTTAGGAATTTGTGTCCAATAAGGTCATCGACATTTTCTGGATTACCGTATTTTTTGATGTAGTTAGGTGCTGCAACTACCATCCTTTTAACACTAAATAATTTTTTACTAATCAAAGATGAATCTTCTAATAGGTTACTACTCCTTAATGCTATATCAATATTTTGAGACGGCAGTTTTATGACTTCATTCGCGAACATTAAGTCTATCGAAACAGAAGGGTAACGATTGCAAAACTCAGAGATGATGTTTGAAACTAACCCTTCTCCAATGGCTGGGGTTGCTGTAATTTTTAGTGAACCTTTCACCGTACTATTCCATGATTCAATAGTTTCTAGAGTCAAACTTAAAAATGAAAGTTGCTCTGATGCTTCCTCGTAAAAATACCTTCCAACTTCAGATGTTTCAACAAAGCGTGTAGAGCGGTTAAGTAACCGCTTTCCTAGCATACCCTCTAGTTTAGTGATTGCTTTACTTACTGCTGGAGCTTGCACACCTAACTCATCAGCTGCAGATGAAAAACTGCCAGACTCCACGACGGTACAGAATACTCGCATTAAATAAAAAATTTCTTTATTCATTATTTCCTCTTGGGAATCTATTAAGTTCCAATCCATGTATTTATTGGAAATTATAAAGCAGAGATAATATTTACTCAATAATAAAGAGGAGTTCAAATGTTTAATCAATTATGGCTTAAGGTTTTCACGAAAAAATTAACTATTGCTATGAGTATATTTTTTTTAATGGTGCTATTTCCAAGCTTAGTACCGCCAGCTTACGCAGGTACAGTCGATATAACTCGTACAGAGTTTGTCAAATTATCGTTGCCAAAAGATTGGTATTTAGGAGAGGTCGCAGGCTTGGAGTTTCTGCCTTCAGGAAAAATGGTCGTATTCAATCGCGGTCTGCATCCTCTTTTAGTTTTTAATGAAAAAGGTCAATTTGAACGAGAAATTGGTTTAGGACTTTTTAAAGTGCCTCATGGATTATTTGTTGATAATGATGGTTTTATTTGGACTACAGATCAAGAAACGCATCAAGTGTTGAAATTCGATTTGTCAGGTGAAATTCATCTTATCCTTGGACGCAGGAATAGTTCAGGCATAGGGTGGTTTGAAAATGGTTATCAACTTAATTTATTTAATGCACCGAGTGATGTCGCTCTAGATTCTGAAAAAAACATTTACGTTGCTGATGGTGGTAATTATCGTATTGCTAAGTTTGATGCCAATGGAAACTTTTTAAAATCATGGGGAAGTAAAGGAGAAAAAGAGGGGTTATTTAACTTTCCGCATTCATTAGTGATCGATGATAATAACCACATTTATGTTACGGATCGACAAAATGCACGTATTCAAGTTTTTAATACCCAAGGGGACTTTAAAACACAATGGCAAGATATTGGTTACCCATACGAATTAGAGCAGTTTGATCAAAATACTTTAATTTTTACTGATGCAAGAAGCGGAGAAATAAATAAAATTAATTTTGATGGTCAGATTTTAGAACGATTTGGGCAATGGGGTAAAAGGGAATCCGAATTCGGTTTTCCTCATGGGTTAGCTGTTGATAAAAATCAGTTTATCTATGTAGGTGAATTGCTAAACTGGCGAATTCAAAAATTTAAATAAGCTATAATCACTTCTGAAGAGAGCACAATTAAACTAAAACTAGAGACTAAACTAGACAGTCAAAATTACCTTTTTGATATTTGCTCTTTTTAGTTTGAAACTTACTCAATGGGATTAGACGTTACTGAGTCTGTCCCATTGATTTATTTATGAAGGCTTAATGTTAGTCTTCTGGTCCTTTCATCGTAAACACTAAATGTTTACGCATGTTTTTTAAAATAACGCCTTTTTTCATCATCGCAGCGCTTAAGCGTTTTTGCCATTTTAATAAATCTGGTTCTGCAGCTTCTAATGCTTGTTCATTTTCGAATTGAAAACAAAGTAGTAATGAACCTGGAAACAAGTGGTATTCGACATCAAACCAGCATTGCAGCATGCCAGGGATTTCAATTCTAGCTTGCTCTTCAAGCATATCGGCAGTTTTTAGTACAAGATCTTGTTGTTTTTGTTGGACTTTAGAGAGTTTCTTCATGGAGTATTCCAAAATTAGAAGGCAAAAAGTGAAACCTGAAAAGCTGATTATAACTAAACTAGTAGACTGCAAGCAACGTAGTAAAAGAGATACTAAAATTAATGGGGTAGAACCAATTGAGGTTGAATGATATATTATATCCACTTCGCATTTAGGTACAAGGATTTCAAGATGCAACCTCGTTTTCATTATATAGATAACCTACGCAGTTTGGCATTATTAGTCGGTATCGTGTTTCATGCCGCGCTTGCGTATGGTCCTTATTTTTCTAATATTTGGTTTGTGGCTGATCCGAACAGTCATGTTGGGTTTAACTATTTTGCTTTATGGTCACATTTGTTCCGAATGCCATTATTCTTTTTAATTGCAGGGTTTTGCGCTGCACTATTAATTGAAAAACGAGGCTCGAAAGCTTTTATCTCAAACCGCTTAAAGCGTGTTTTACTTCCTTTTATGGTTTTTCTGCCAATCACCTTTGCGCTAATTTTTTATGTAATAACATGGGGAGAAAAAATAGCACACCCTTTACCGCCATTATTTAGCGTGTTTAAAGTGGTTCAAGATCCCCCTATATCGACAATGCACCTTTGGTTTTTGTGGAATTTAACTCAGCTGTGTCTCTTAGTTTGGCTTTTAAGTTTGTATGAACAGGCTTATCGTAGGGTGCTTTCTATTGTTGTACGACCACTATTTTTGGGCATTGTATTGCCAATTATTATATTTGTTGCGATGTATAATCAGATGGTACCATTTCCTGCAGCGGATAAAGTGTACCCAGAACTTTGGTCGTATGGTTTATATGGCTCGATGTTTTTAGTGGGCGCTGGTTTTTATCATCACCATGAACTTTTGGCGGGGTATCTCAAGCGATTTAATGTATTGTTTTTATTAGCTATAGTTTCTACCATAGTTTATTTTATAGTATTGCCAGCACCTTTAACTATTGAACAAGTAGTTGAAGCTGCCAATGCTGGTGGAGTAGTGAAGTTAGACCATATAAATATTGTCGCACTTGCTAGTCAAACTATTGCGATAGCTACTTGGACGGGAGTTGCTTTGCTTGCTGGGTTTAAGTGGCTGAATCAACGTAATGAATTAAGTGTTTATATGTCGAATGCATCTTATTGGGTCTATCTTATTCATGTGCCGCTATTGATATATATTCAACTTCCTTTGATTAATGTGAGTTTACCAGCCAGCGTTAAGCTTATCATTTCAGTTGGTGTTACGATGATTGTTGGATTATCTTCTTATCATTTGTTTGTTCGAAATACATTAATAGGCGTGTTTTTAAATGGTAAAAAGGCAACAACTAATCACGTTTTACCTCAAACTACCCAAAATAATACTTAGTGCTGTTTTTTATAAGTTTATTAACTATTAATATAAGATGAGTCTGTAGATTATGATGAACTACAGACTCTATTAAATATTTACTATTTATCAGCTAATAGCACCATTGCTTGAACGCCATATTGAACTACTTCACCACCATTTACTGCAACATAGTTTTTTGCTTCTAATTCACTAGAACACCATATCTTCATTACTGAAGTATCATTTACTGTATTAGTGAAAGGTTCTGCCACATGTACTTGTTGTCCCGTTTCAAGGGCGGGTTTGAGTTCTTCCCAGCTTTTAAAGCCAGATTCAATCGCGAGTAAACGTAAAAAGTGTTTTCTTTGTAGTGTTAGTCTTTCTTTAAATAGTTGCGATAAAGCTTTTCCGTATAAAACATCTGCAGCGTACAATCTGCGAATAACCGGCATAACTTGTGAAATAGACCCATTTTTTGTAATACGATGTAGTATTTTTGCTGTGCGTAAAAATGAGTTTAACTTTGAAATTGTTTTAGGGGTGTTCATACAAACTCCATCAATCAATTAGCCGTTCTCGTTTGTGGCTTAATAATAGAGAGTGTAAGTTTTTGCCTTACGAACAGGTGCACTTGCTTTCACGAGAGTGGGCGTCCTGACAACCCTTAAGGAATGGTAGCACAACATACTTTTGTTGCAAATGATAAATATAGGAAGGTTTTTAGGGCCTGTAATCTAACATTAAATTGTGGATGTGAAGGTTAGGCGTTATTAACTAACCTTCATTAAATAGTTGCTCTATGGATTCAAGAGTTTGAACGCTTTGTATATTAGAACATTATTTTGGTCTTACATTCTCAATCACTTCTGTGCTCACCCAATAAATATTTGCTATTGCACCTGCTTCGTTATATCGGCTAAAAAATAAATATTTTCCATCAGGCGTGACGCTTGGCACTCTTTCATGAAACTTAGAGTTTACTGAATCTCCAAGGTTAATTGGTTTTGTCCATGTGCCATCTTTTTTCTTAAAATAAACAAAAATATCGCTATTTCTTTTTTTATCTTCTTGGTTTTGAGCTTGTACCAATAAATAATCTTGAGAAGAGGAAATAAAAGGATGAGATCCAATTTCAATTTCAACCGCCTGTACCTTGGGAAATTCACCATTTTTACGAGATGAAGAATATATATTTCGTTTTGAGCGGTTGAGGTAAAAAACGTCGCCGTTTTTAGCTTGAGTTAAATGCATTATAGAATCGTCATTGATAGGTGAATCTAGTTTGATAGCCTTGCTCCAGCCTTTACCTAAACGATCTACATACCATATTTCCTCATTTGTAAAATCAGCGCTATAGCCTGTGAAATAAATTCTGTTACCGTCAGCCCTAACAAATGGTTCCATTTCCCCCGCTTTTTGTCCTTTGGTAAATTTTGCTTTTTGAATCGGTTGCCATCTTTTATCTTGGGTTTTTGAAAAGTAGATATCAGCAGTTCCTTTCTTTGGTTGTACTGAAAAATAGACTTCATCTAAAGCTGGGGAAAATGAAATACCGAAGTCAAACCTTCCATTGATTGACACAATATCAGGAGCAAAAATCTCAGGAATTAATCCTGGTGTCTTTTGTCCAAGGTAGGGACCTTCCAAGATTGGAAATTCATTTTTACCATAACTTTTACTACTGAAAAGTAGAATAGAAAACAGCACAATAAAAGACATAGAAATATACTTCATAATTTACCTATATTTTTGAAATTAACGATATACCAACTCTATTTAGATTGATCATGTATTTATTGGAATTGGTCTTATTAACATCGCTAAATGTGATTGAATAAGGGATCAGTTTAAACAAGTCGTTTTTAAAACACCTGAAGTCACAGTGATTTATAGCTGATTTTTTGCTGAAGAAGTTAATAAACACAGGGGATTATGAATTTATCTGATAATAATGATTGGCATTAAGAGAAACATAGAGGTAAGCAGTGAAGATTGACCATATTAAACTCTGTATCAATGTGCTCATTGATACGCAGTTTAATATGGTAAAATTGACTTAGGATTTGTTTAAACCCCTAGGCTTAAACAAGACGGTTTTAATGTCGTTTTATTTGCTTCATTTTTTTAATGATAATTCTATTACTTCTTTTTCGGATGTCACTCTAACTGTCATAAGTAGCTGTGATTCATCGATATCGCTAATATAATCAAGGTTGCTTTGTAATTGCGCTATTATGTCAAAAGCATTCGTCTCCAAGTTATATGACCACAGTTTTTTATCATTATTAATACCATAAATAACATTATGTCTAATTAAGAACCTTTGATTATCACCACCTTGACCATCAAGCGCTGTAATATGCTGATCTTCAACTGGGCCTCTGAGCCAAAACCTGTCCATATGGTCGCTATAAATAAGTTGATTATGTTCGTTCTTTTGTGCCCAATTAACCGGCTTGTTGTTAAGAATATTAATCTTAAAACTATCTAAATTAAATTCAGCTAATCTAATCACACCTTTAGTACGTATTAGTAATAAAGCGAGGTTATTCTTACTATCCCACTGTAATAGCTGAAACACTGGGTTAGCGAGTGGGAATACTTTTTGGGTAGAATCAAGGTTTACTTGGATCAGAGCATCGCTTGCATTGACTAGTAGGCCACTTCCGTCTTTAGCCCATCTTAGGCCTTGAATATAAGTATCCATAGCAAAACGACTAAGTTGCTTTGCCCCTTGTCCTTCGGTGATCCAAACTTGTTGTTCACCTGAGCGCTTTGACTTAAAAGCTATTTTATTGCCGTTAGGCTGAATGTTCGCATCGCCATCCATTTGTATTGAACGTTCAAGTACCTTAGTAAGCTCTAGGGGGGTTGTCTGTTTTAATGCTGTAAATGGTATAGATACAACATCGCTATCAAAGTGGCCTTTAATGGCAAGTGCTTTATCACCAGCTGAATTAAAAACAGGTGTTCCCATAGGTTCATCTAGAGGTAAGCTTATATCTGTTACTTTTCCATCATATGAAAGCGTGAAAAGTTGCCTGCCAGTGCTAAAAGTAAGGTGGCTATCGATAGGTGAAAATTTGGCATAAAGATACCTATAGCGAGCAACTCCGTTAGGAAATTTGATTGGATTTTGAGAGATTAACTCGCCATTAGTTTTAAGTATTTCAATATAGTATTGGTTATCTTCATGTATGCTGATCAGCGCTATTAAATCATCTGTCACCGAGTAATCATAATAGATGATGTTGCCGTTGTTTATTGTATGTAATAGCTGACTCGTGTTTTCAATGGGAGAATAGCTGATCAATTGCCATTGTTCTGATTGCTTTTGTAATAACGCAATCTTGTTATTGTTTAACCAACGGGGGGTTCTAATTTCTGAGTTTTTACACTCCAATAATACACGCATAGTTTGCGGTGATTTTAGTGCCTGATTAAAATCTAAACTCATTAATTGATAACATTTTTTTTGTGTTATGGGCTGCTCACAGTTTAGTTTTCGAATGAAAGTAAGCTGTTTACCGTCTTTTGAAAAACTGTGTGCGCCATATGAATCTAAGTGTTTAGTTAGCTGATGTTCTTGTTGTGTTTCGAGGTTTTTTGCCCAGATATTACTGACGCATTTATCTTCTGAAAAACGATGGAATATAAAATATTGATTGTCAGGTGAATAAATACTGGCAAGCTCTTTGCCGTCTGTTGCTGTTACTGCGCGTATTTGTGTTACAGATAACTTAGTTTTTGGCGTTGAAGTGAAAAATTGTACGCCTAAAAAAACAATAACGAATATAGCGGTAATGATAAAAGCGGGTTTATATTTTTCTTGCCAAGGCGTGATGGTGTTTGAGTTAGCTGGGGTACCTTCGGGCTTAATGGATTTTGTTGCACTGTCAATGACATCACTCGAGGTTGTTGTTTCGGTGATTTGCTCATTTGCATCAGCTACTTTTGTTATAACTACATTGGCTGAGTTATCAATACGTTGCCACTGTACATTACATTCTAAGCTATAGCCTTTTTTAGCATGGGTCTTAATGTAAATCTGTACTTTACCATCATCCCCAAGCGCTTTTCGTAACTGTGCTATACAGCGCTGGAGTGTATTATTAGATACAACAGTGTCTTGCCAAACTTTGGTTAACAGTGTTTCTTGACTAACCACTTTACCTTGATTTTCAGCTAAGCAGGTTAATACCGCTAGTGCTTTAGGGGCAAGTGTTTGTGGCTGTTTATTTTGTGTGATTTGATTTCTGGTTAAATCGACAAAAAATTCGCCAACCCAATACTGCTCTTCCATATAGCCTCTTATTCAAAGTAAATTTTAAGATAGGTATCTTTATCTGATGAGACCTTAGCATATCCACATCATCAGCTAAACAAAAAATATTAACAGTTTGATTATATTAAGCTTTGTATTTTATCAGACAAAAATCAGCAAGAAATCATGGTTATGTCATGCGTTTTAAATTTAACTGATACATTGTATTTACTCACTTCAATTAGCGGCAATCCTTTGTTTACAATGAAGTTGATAAACTAGAAAGAATAATTTTTTACGAGGATGTAATTAATGAAAGTTAAACCGTTAAATAAAATAAAAGCACTACTAGTGTCTAGCTCTGTGTTGGTTTTATTGTCTGCATGTCAGGTTACTGAGCCAAGTTCATCAGCTACTTATTCACTTGTTTATGGGTTTAAAGAGCAAAAAAGTAAATCTATTTATCTGAGTGATGAAACTGGTCAATCGCGAATTAAAATAGCTGATGTCACTACCTACGATGGTTATCCTAATATATCACCTAATGGCAAGCAGGTTGCTTTTTACGGTAAATATGACAAACGCAAAACCTGGTCGATTCATGTTGGTAATATTGATGGTAGCAATATGCAGCGTTTAACAAGTAAAAAACATGTTTGGGATAGTGCACCTGCTTGGTCAGCAGACGGAAAAACCATTATTTTTGCTAGAGAGTACAAAGATTCAAACGGAGACTGGCAAGAAGAAGTTTGGTTGATGAAAGCTGATGGCACTGAACAACGTCAGATCAAAGCGCTTAAAGGGCGTGCGGCACAGTTTATGCCAGACGGTAGAATACTATTTCATTCAAAATCGGGTCCGAGCCAAATATGCATCGCTAATAGTGATGGCAGTAATGTTATTTCCTTAACTAATGATAAGACTAACAATATGTCGCCTAAACTATCACCTAACGGTAAGCAAATAGCGTATTTAGCTAATAGGGATGGCAATCAAGAGGTGTATATAATGGATATAGATGGTACTAATCAAAAGCGACTAACAGATAATAGTATTCAGGAATGGGATCCTGCATGGTCACCAGATGGCACTAAGGTTTACTTTTCTTCTCAGAGTACCCATGGCTTTTATGATATTTATAAAGTGAATATCGATGGTTCATCTATGGAGAAAGTACTTAATCAAGGGTCACAAGCCTCAACTGTGTTCAATGTGGATAAAAGCTATTTGAAAAATTAACTGAATCATATTGATAGGGGGTATCTTTCATAGTGAGATATATTTCCTGTCTATTCTTCTTTCTATTTGATTTAACACTTTTAGTTATATCGGTACTGTAATTTACACTCAATAAGATAAGAGTGGGAGACTCAAAGCTGTTATTTAAATTATATTGTCTAAAGGTAGATATCATGGGGCTTACAACACGTATTATGCTAAAATTCTCTTTCAGCTCTATAAATGTGCATCAGATCTCATTTGTTTGACTGAGTGTAGTGATACTACAGTGATTAACTAATGAGGATATAAGATATGAGTAAATTAAATGCCCAAGAGCGTAAAGACCGTGACAATGAACGCTTTTCTCAACGCGTTGATGAGCGCAGAGTAAAAGGCGAAGATGTCGTTGCTTACGCACTTGCCAATAAAAAAGCCTATAAATTTTTAACTAAAGATGAGAAATACGATCTTAAGCAAAGACAAATAGTGCTTGAACAAGAAGCTAAACTTTCAGTAGAAGAAAAGATAAAGCTTAGAAATGAGAAAGAGTTAGAAAAAGTAAAAACTGCATTTACTGAACAGTAAAATACGATAAACAGCCATCGTTAAGTTTCAATCAAACGAGCACAGTGCCTCTATAGTTAATGGCACTGTCTTAATTTATTACTCCAAACACTTCATTTAGCTTCTTCTTTTGATTTTATCAATAGTTGACACATTAAGATTACACGTGTAATTTAAATTGCATGTGTAATCATTGTTGGCTGTATCTTTGAAATATTTAAAATTGTTATCTTCATCTATGTTGTTAGTGTGTTTTTTTACAAAGGGAGAAGATATTCACGATGATATCTTGCAGTGTTACGCACAGTCATCAGCTCCAGGCATTGCAGTACTTGTGAGTAAGCAAGGAAAAGTTATTTATAAGCAGGCATTAGGGTTAGCTGATGTATCAACAAAAGCAGCCTTAACGACAAATTCAGTATTTCAAATTGGTTCCGTTACTAAGCAGTTTACAGCTGCTGCAATTTTATTATTACAGCAACAAAATAAACTCTCACTGAGTGATACTCTAAGTGAATTTCTCCCTTACTATCCAAAAGCAGGGAAAAAAATCACTTTAGGACAAATGCTGAGTCACACTTCAGGGCTACCTAACTATTTAGGAAATCCCGAAACTCTGTTTAAAGCAAAAAACTATGCTCAAATCGATACGGTGCTAGCACAACTATCAAAAGACCAAATGATCGCAGAGCCTGGTGAGAAATATGCTTATTCAAATACTGCTTATGTATTTTTAGGAAAAATCATTGAACAAGTATCCGGTCTTAGCTATGCACAATTTATGCAGAAAAACATATTTGAACCATTAAAACTAAAAAATACCTTTGTGATTACTGCAACAGAGTCAGATTCAAAAATAGTAAAAGGATATGAGAAAAATAAAGATAACCAAATCGTTGATTTGATGACGGTAGATCGTAGTTGGATTGCAGCCGCAGGTGCGATTGCTTCAAACCTAGATGATATGCATAAATGGCATTTAAGTTTAATAAATGGTGATCTTATTAAGGCACATAACTATAAAAAAATGATAACGCCTTATAAATTAAACTCAGGTGAAACTACAAATTATGGTTTAGGTTTTGATGTTTATTCTATTAATCATCAAAAGAGTATAAGTCATCAAGGTTCAGTACCAGGTTTTTTTAGTTTTTCAGCTTATTTTCCAGAGCAAAATGTATATGGTATTGCTCTGGGTAATAGCAATATGCATCCCGGTCCTGCTTTATTACATGCTCTTAGCAAAGGCTTAAAAACGTTACCTAAAAAAGTGAATGTAATAAATGCCCAATATATTAATAAATTAGTGGGTGAATATGATTTAGGAGAAGGGAAAGTCAGAACGATTAGCTTTGAAAATAATCAGTTATTTTCACAAAAAACAGGTAAACAAAAGTATCCATTGGTGATAAGAGACAATAATTCATTTTCTTTTGAGTGTGATTCTGATTACTTTCAATTGATTAAAACAGAGCAAGGTAAAACGGCATTACAAGTGACTTCTTTATATTTTGGCAAAGGTGATATTTCACTCAAGTTACTTTAATAAAGCGTATTTATACCAATTTAGATAAATATTTAATCTATTTATTTAGGGATTATATTAACTACAAATATAATCCCTAAACCATGTTTTCTTTTTAAACTAATACACCCGCTTGTTGCGGTTCAGCAATGCGAACGATCTGTTTTTGACTATAAAGCCAAATACCGAGTGAAATAATTAATAAAGCTAAAATCCCCCATAAACTGGTAGCTTCAGTGCTAAATTTGTCACTAAATTGAGGTATGGTGTTTAAGTTTTTTAATGTGGCATGTGCGCTGCAACCAGCGCAGGGAGAAAAGTCATTATTTTCATTGGCCTTAGCAATTTCACGACTAAAAAATACTTGTAATGCATTGTGGTGCTGCTCAACATTTTTCATAAAAGCGTGATGTCTTAGAAGATCGTTACCAGCTAATGATACAAGTTGCGCCTGTGCAAGAGTGGCTGGCGATAAAAATTTAAAGCTGTCTGCAAAAATTTGTTGTGTTTTCTTAGCCTGCTCAAACTCTTGATCTAAACTAACCATGGATTTTTCTATTGCATTTATTGATGCTATTTTCTTTAATGCAAAGTCTGCAGGTTTGTTTTGATTGGCAAGTTCAGGATGATCTTGAAAAAATGCAGCAAGGGTTTTTTCTGCTGTTTTTTTTGCTTCGTCGGAGCTGTGACGCAGTTCATCTAAATAATGTAGACGAGAAGGTGTTGGGTAGAGTTGATTGATACTGGTATTTATCGCAGCAGGGAGCACGATAACAAACGCAAGCCAAATAGTCATGAGTTTAGCAGCATTGTTAGCAACAGTATTTCCTTTACTAATTACCCAAACACTGATCGCAAGCCAAAATATTGTATAGCTAATTACAATAAGTACATAGGCTGCGATTTGAGATATGGTTATTCCTATTTGTTGTGTAATTAAAAGTAAAACACTAATAAGTAGAAAGGGTCCAACGACTAAGATTGCTCGTAACAAAATTTGCATATTGATGAGGGTTTTAATATTTGCCCCTTGTAACAGCATTAGGCGTAATTGACCATGCTGCCTTTCTTGGGAAAGGGCGTTAAAACACACTGCAATAATTAAAAGCGGTAAAATATAAATAATAACAAAGCTTAGATCAAACTGACCAAGCATAAGTTTTAATGGGTGTTGGTAATCATACTGATGAACTATGTGTTGCTTCTCTTTTATTAGCATTTTGAAAAAATACGGTAAAACATCAGATTGTCCTGTCGCAATCGGTGAGGTTGGTAAGGGCGGTTTACTTGCGTAGTTAACCATAAGGTAAAATGCTTGTCCGCGTAAATCGTATTGATCTTGCCACCACTTAACATCTTTGGTTGTGCTCAGACGCTTTTCTAATCCTGCTGCAGCTTTGTCTATCGCCATAGCTTGTTCTATTTTTGCCTGCTGTATTACTTGATGTTGCTGTTGAGAGTGATTAAAGCCACTAAAAAATGCGATGCTTGCACATGCACAGCTAATAACGACAACACAAGCAATTAATTTTTCGCGCCATAGGTTTTTAAGCTCTGTAGAGAGTAACAGGGTAATCATCGTTGTTCCTCAAGTTTTAGTTTTTTAAGGGTGAATGCACATAAAAGCGTTAGGCCCACTAACCAAACAAATAAGTTTAAAAAACTAGGTATATATTGCTGGTAAAGACTACTAAATGTTGGATGTTGATAGTTGAATTTAGGTATTCTTTGCCATAATTCAATGCCTGCTTTATAGTGGCCTGTTGTTTTATTAGCGTTATCTCTTTGGTTAAAGTTGAGGGTTTCTTGAATTAATCGTCGTTGTTTTTCAGCTGCAGCTGAAAAATGTAAATGATGAGTGAAATCTGTTGCAGCTAACCCCATAGAAAGCGTTTGCAAAGCGATAAACGGACTTAGAATGCCAAGTTGCTGATAGCTGTTTGACTGGGATTTGAGTTGGCTATTACGCTCAGAAAACAATAAATCAAATTTTTTGTCAGCATATTGCTCACCAAATTGAAGTTGTGCACCGCCCCAATTAAAGGGTAATTCTGCAGTAGTACTCACTTTATAATGTGCCAATGTTTGTTGTTTGAATTTAGCTATCGCTTGTTCGCGTTCTTGTGTATACACATCACTTTCTATGCGTGATTGAAATGCTTGGCCAGATATAACTGGGTGAACTGCTGTAGCATAGGAGATTGCTAGCTTAGGTAATAATAAACTGGTAAACGCCCAAAGACTTAATAGTATTATCAGGGCTTTTCTGGCAGTGTTTGCCAGTGATGATATTGCGGTTGTTAGTAAGCACCAAATAAAAACATATATAAGATAAACCCCAAAAAACAAACCTGTTCTTAATTCTAGGGTATTAAATACCAAAATGCAGAGCGCTACGGGAATAAGTAAAACGCTAGTGATTGTAAATAACATAAATGTTTTGGTAAAAAATAATCGTGCGGGACTGATCCCCATAGCTAACAATTGTTTTAGTGTACCTTGCTCGCGTTCTGTGGCAACTAAACCATAACCTACTAATATTACAAATAAAGGTAGTAATACTTGCAGTACAAATGCCGGAGAAAGCTGGCCAAATCTAGCTACAGACAAGGTATCTTGTATTGGCCTAAATAAAGCGTTATTACGTACATGCGCTTCGAGTCTAATTACATTACCTTGGTAGTCTTGTAATCCAGCATCTAAAAGCGCCAGTGATGATGTAGGTTTCATTACATATGTGCCGTAATGCGCTGCTGAGTGAGGGCCTTTGTCGCCTTGATTTAACCAACGTGCTCGTTCAGATTGAGATACAGCTTGCTGATCTGCCACATATCGGCTGTGGCTTTGCCAGCTAGACAGGCAGGCGACTAACAATAAAAGTGCCGCTATACCCAGTAGCCAAGTTAGTTGACCTTGACGTTTGGCATCAACCCACTCTTTTTTTAGTGCAAGTGTTAGCATGTTACAGCCCCCCTTATATGTTCGAGGTATACGCTTTCCAGCTGGACTTGTTTAATTTTCTCAAAACCTAAGGTATCAACTAATTGGCCTTGATTTATGATTGCGACACGATGAGCATCTTCTTGTGCTCTAAAAAGGTCATGCGTCGCCATTAAAATTGCAACGCCTTGAGAAGCTAGTTTTTTTAATAAGTGGCTAAATTCATGGCTAGCAGAAGGGTCAAGGCCTGAAGTTGGCTCATCTAATATGAGTGCCTGGGCATTTTTAGCAAGTGCTATGGCAATTCCCACTTTTTGTCGCATGCCTTTTGAGTAGCTTGACACTTGTTTGTAAAATGCATGTTCAGGTAAACCAACAAACTGAAGGAGAGCTTTAAATTCATGTTCTGTTTTTTCAATTTTTGCCATTTTACTGAAATAAATAAGGTTATCTATACCCGTTAGTCGAGGGTACAGTGCAACTTGCTCAGGTATATAGGCTATTTTTTGTCGGGCGGTGATAACATCTTGTTGTGGGTCGATGCCTGCAATATTAATATCGCCACTATCCGGTTTCAAAAAACCTAACAGGCAGTTTATCGTTGTGGTTTTTCCAGCGCCATTAGGGCCAAGTAAAGCAAGTATTTCGCCTTTATTGACGGTAAATGAAAGCCCATTTAGAGCTTGATAATCACCAAACTGCTTTTTTAATTTATTTATGGTGATCACTACATCAGATTGTATTGTCATAATTTGTCCTTAATAGTTAAAACTTGCGGAAGCAATGATTGTACGACCAGCTCCTGGCGCTACGCCCCAATCTATGCCTTTGGCACCACCCGATAACCAATATTCTTTACTAAAGAGGTTTTCTACTTTAAGTCTAAGCGTGGTATTTAGGGTGCTTAATTTATATTTAGCACCTATATCAATACGGGTATATGCAGGAAGTTGCAGGGAATTAGCCACATTTTGCTGCCTTTCTCCCACATAAAATACGCCAGTATTTAGGCTTAGCTGGTCATAAAATGGCAGTGTGTAATCGAGGTAGAAATTGGCTTGTTTTTTCGGCACATTAGCTGGAATATTACCGTTAATTGTTTTATCACCCACTAATTTGTTTAAGCTAGGTTTCAGTAAAGAAATTGAGGCTACAGTTGAGAGGTTTGAGGTGAAATTACCACTGGCGTTAAACTCTATCCCTTTATGAACTTGCTCACCATCTTGAACAAAATAATTTGTTATTTTGTTATGGTATTCAAGGCTTTTATTTACCTCAAATGAAGCCAAAGTATAGGTCATATTACTGGTGAAATATTTTACTCCGGCCTCTATTTGTTTACTTTGTTGTGGTCCTAGTGTTTCCCCTTCGTTATGGGCGCCGCTGCCCCAAACTGCAACACCGCCTTCACCAGCACCCTTTGTGAAGCTGGCATAGAATGCAAGCTCATTAGAGGGGTTATAATTAATGCCAATAATGGGTGTGTTAAAGACTGAGTCATCTAATACTTGCGTTATTGAATCTGGTTGTGTTTGTTGTTTTTTATACTTGATATGGCGCAAGCCAAGTGTGGCGTAAATTTTGTCATTGATATACAGGGTATCTGTGATAAAAAATGATGTTTCTTTGGTATTTGTTTTTGTGGCTTCAGGATATTGTGGGTATTGGGGTTTATTTGTATGTATTGGTTTGAAAATATTACCAACAGGGTTTTCTAGTTCAAACCAACGTGAATCTCGGGAGTTATAATCGCGAAAGCTTACACCCACAACTAATTCATGATTGATATCCCATGATGTTAGTTGGCCGGTAAAAAAGCTATGTCCAGACAAGGTATCGTATTTTTCGTCTGGTGTAACAAGAATATTGGAAGACAGTACATCTCCTTTTAAATTCACTGCGTATATATCTGGAAAAATGGTGAATCTATCGTTATTAGAATAGGCTATTTGATTTACCCATTGCCAATTTTTTGATACCCAGTAATCAATACGAGCACCAAGATTAAAAGCTTGAGTTTCATACTTTGCCCAAGGTTGACCTAAAAGTACTTCGCTGGTGTCTACATAAGGTGGCAAAATTGCTCTACTATGATCATTTGGATCTGTAGCTAAGCCAATTAATGGTTGAGATACTGTTTTTTTGTCATGAAAATCGACATCTAGCCTAATCAATAAATCCTGGTTTACTTGCCAATCGCTGGCACCACTTATAAAAAAACGTTTAAGGTCGTCACCACCGGTAAAATCACCATTTTCTTCTATTGCTGCATTAAATCGATAGCCTAAACTGTTAGTGCCATTCACTGGTCCACCGAAATCTATATGCAGATGTTTGCCATCCCTGCTTTTGGCTTGGGCAGAGAAATCGATAAAATTCGTTTTAGTAGGGCGTTTAGTGACATAGTTAATAGTGCCTCCTGGGTTATTAAAACCCGAGACTATCCCCGAGGGGCCTTTGATTACGTCAATACGTTGAATATTTTCAATCGCGACGTCTTGGTAAGGAGCAAGAGCGAGTCCGTCTCTTCGTAGGCCGTTGTTCCAGTCTAACTGAAAGCCTCTAAGGCTTACAAAGTCGAATACAGTACCAATGGAAGTATTTTGAACGGACGAATCGTTAGCTAAAATGCCAGCTAAAGTTTTTACGCTTTGATCTTCAATAAGTGCTTGGGAAAATGATTGCACTGAAATAGGCAGTAATTGAACATCTTTAATGCCTAATGCTGAAGCATTAACGTCTCGCGTACTATAAAGTGGTGTACGCGTACCACTAACTTCAATTTTTTCGATGTCGTCATTAGCGTAGGATGGTATGTTTGTAAGGCCAGCAAAAATGCTTAATATTAAAGTCCGTTTTGTCATTGCACTTCCGAAATAAGTTGTATATGAGACGTAAATACGCTCGTATGTTATGTTATATTATAACTATAGTGTTTTTTTCCGATTAAAGAAACTACTATTCTTGTGAGCTCAATATAAGATAAACCTTAGTCGGCTATAGAGGAGATAATTTAGTGGGTGGAGTTTGTTAGATAGTGGCTTTAATGGAATTAGATAATTATAGATTTATTACTGATACATAGGATTAAACTTGTTTAGTTAGTCTAAATATCTACTACAAAAATAGTTGGTTGTTATCATGGTTAGTTTTGAGGGTTTTTAATTTATTTGGATTCAAACTCTATTTTATCTTGCAAGCAACACACTTAATAAACCTATGTATTAGAATAAGTTACTTATGGGTATATGATAAATACATAAGTAACTTATAGCGCAGATGCGTTTGGTTAGCTGATGAAGTTTAATTTTTTCAACAGTATTTTCAGTTCTGGCACTTATACTTTTTTATTTTGTAATTTAAGTATAAGACATGTCATACCTATGATCCCTGTAAGCGCAAAACCGGATAATAAGAATGGATCGATAAAAATATTGTCATTAAATTGAAACTCCCCTGATGAGACTTTTTTCCAACCCATAAAATGTTGGTTTGAAGCAACTACAGCACCAAAAAAACCAAGAACAATAGCCGTATACTTTACAAGCCAATGATAAGCAAAAGGTAATAGTAGTATTATACCTAATATACCTATAACAGTACGCTGTACTCGGCAATAAGGGCAAATATAAACACTACCCACTAACTCCATCGTCCAGGCAATTGCGCAAATTGTAATTGCAAATAGTCCAATCCATTGGCGTTTTTCAATAAGTATTTTTAATTCGAAGGCTTTCATAAATTTCAGGTTTTCAATTTAAAGTGATGTTATAGTATATCAATAATCGATAAATGCATAACTAATTCTTTTTAGTTATATGTGATTTTATTTATCTAATGGTACTAAATAGCCTTATTTTTGCTTATGATTCAATCAATCCCATTTGTTGTTATGAGCACTGTTATTTTAAGGACCCCTATGTATTTCCTCGGATTAAATCGTAAATATATGGTCATAAAACTGGCTGTTTTATTATCTCTGCTCTCTTTTATGTCACAAGCTGAACCTCTAGACCTTAAAAATCAATATATTACTGAATTATATATAGCTGATACTAATGTACCTTGGGGAATGACTTGGTTACCTAATGGTGACATGTTATTTACGGTTAGAAGTGGGCAATTAAAAATTGTGAAAAAAGGCGAGCATCAGGCGAGAAATATTTTAGGTTTACCAAGTATTGCAATTGGCGGGCAAGGAGGTTTATTAGATATCGTTATACATCCTGACTTTACGAGCAATGGTTGGTTATACTTTTCTTTTTCAAAAATTGACAGTAACAGAAATAAAAGCACAGCTGTTATGAGAGCAAAACTGAAGGGAATGCAGTTAATAGATCAAGAAGAAATCTATGTTTCAGACGCTTATAATGCTGGTGGTAGACACTTTGGAAGTAGGTTGGCTTTTGATAACCACGGATATTTGTATTTTTCAATTGGTGATAGAGGGCAAAGAGATCTCAACCCGCAAGATATTAATCGTGATGCGGGTAAGGTTTATAGGTTACATGATGATGGAAGAATTCCTAGCGATAACCCTTTTGTAAAAAACGAGTCAGCTAAAAAAGCAGTTTTCTCTTATGGTCATCGCAATCCCCAAGGAATGGCAAAACATCCGGTAACTGGGAAAATTTGGATACATGAACATGGGCCTCGCGGAGGGGATGAAGTCAACCTAATTGATAAAGGAAAAAACTATGGTTGGCCATTAGTCAGTTATGGCGTGAATTATTCAGGAACACGATTCACAGATTTAACAGAGAAAAAAGGAATGGTACAGCCATTATGGCATTGGACCCCATCTATAGCACCTTCAGGAATGGCGTTTGTTACAAGTGATAAATACCCTAATTTAAATGGAAATATTTTAGTCGGTTCATTAAAGTTTGGCCAAGTGATTATGCTAAAACTTGATGGTACTCAAGTGATTAATCAAGTGACAGTTAAAGATCAGTTAGTAAGGGTACGTAATATAAAGCAAGGACCTGACGGTATTATTTATATTGCAATTGATGGTCAAGGTATTTTCAAATTAATACCTAAATTAAAATAGGTTGTCATGCACTTTTGATTGGTAGTTAGCTTAAATTAGGCTTCTAATATTAACAGTAGTTACAGCTTCAATGAGAGTATTATAAATATGATTTATGTGATGGTGAAAACTTATCTTTAAAGGACAATTACCAATCGCATTATCACAGGACATTTGGTTTGTTGATACTTTAAGAGAATAATTTCATTGAACCAGAGAAAACTCTAGAGCTGTCTATATGCTGTAAAAGTCTTTGATTTGCTAATGCTCTTTTATGTTGCGCTTTAAGTACCATAGTACAAACAGTGCAATTCATTGATGATTTTTTAGTTACTTGTTTAGTGCAACTCTTTTGGCTGCAAGTGTACGTTTCCATTGATTTATTAACTCTTTAACAATATTGCTATGCAGTGATTGTTAACCATATTTAATGGGTTAAGTTATTTAAATTACCAACGGTATAATTACCTGCTAGGCGGTGAATATGGATTAAATAGTCATTTATTTTTTTATATCTATTTGAAAACACCTTGTTTGTATGCAGTTGTTACTTTGTTTATAAGTGCTTTATGGCTTAAATTTAGTTTATTCAGTTTGCTAAAACCAAAAAATGTTTTTTTATTTCTCAGCTCATCTAATAAAATGGGAGAAATTTTTAAGTCTGTGTTATTAATTTCTACAGTAAGGGTTTCTAGCATAACAGGACTTATCATAATTAAATCAATACGGTCTTTGAGTAATAAAGAAAAGCCAATACGTGAATTTTGTATAGAAATTTTGTCTAGAGAGTCATCTTTATCAAATCGAGGGAAATATAATGAACCTCGTGAAACGCCAATTATTTTACCTTTAAAATCACTATATGCGTTAATTGTTACCCCTTTCTTTGAAATAACTTTCAGGGTATCGGCAGATTTAAATGGCGCATAAAAAGCAAAGTTGCTTCTTTCGTCTGTTGGGTTAAGGCCTGCAATAACATCAACATCTCCTTTTTTTAACATGGCGATACATCTCGCGAAATTGGGTGATTGCACGAACTTTAAATGTCTTTCTAATACATTGCTAAGTATCTCAAGTGCTGAAATGTGAATGCCATGTGGTTTGTCACTTAAGTATTGGTAGGGCGGGTGATCGTCAATACAGGCCACTAAATCTTCATTATGAGCTTGTGTGAATGAAGTCCACAATAAACTTAAAAAGAGCAAGGTGGATTTATGCATTATTAAGTTACCTAAATTGTGTATTGTTGAGCGGTAAGCTTACACTAAATTGTATCTTTAGTTTTATAGCTTATGATTAGCAACCTAGCTTTGCCTGCGTATTTGCATATTTATTTATAAAGGAAATATATTTAATTGGCTCGATTATGCTCATTAATTTAGGGGTTGTTAAGGTTTTTTTAAACATAAATTTAAAATACTCAAATGCTAATCTTGATTTATTAAATTGTATAATACTCATTTAAGCTATTGAAATATATCTATGAATGATAAGTGTGTTTAGATTGTTTTTTAACAGTATCTCTTATCTATTTGATGTGAAAATGATAAATGATTATTTACCTTCTTTATGCTGATAAAAGCCATGACATTAGTTTTAGAATTACGTATAAAGTATTTTAAAATGTTTCGTTGTAAATATTGAAGTTGATTCATAGTTCAATACTATTTAACACTCTAGGCGGCACTATGCTCATTTTACTGATTCAAAGTCACATTTAATGGAATGTGTTTATAGCCATAATCACAGTTGATATGAAAATTCACCTAGAGCTTATGAAAATGTCTCCACTGGTTCCTTAAAGTTAAGTGGCAACTTTTCAGTTGAATATGTTTTAAGTTATTTAAGCTTCAGTTAATTTTTGTGATTTTAGCTGCCTGCCTAGGAATAGTTCCACAGCAATAAAAGCAAAAGGTACAATAGAAGCGATAAATAAAGATAAAAACCTAACTAATGACCATTTTTGATTATTAGAAACGGACAAAGCTAAAAATAGGTAGAGCATAAATAATACTCCATGGAGCATGCCCAACTGAGATACAAAATCCCGGCTAATAAAACCAAGCGTAACACTTAAAATGGCTAAATAAGAAAAGCCTTCTAATATACTAACCACACGAAAAGATTTGAGCATTTATATAGCCTATAAAATGAAAAACATTATCCGGAGATGGCGCTACAGGGTCAAGCTTATAATTGGGTATAAGAGGATCGTATGGAAAGCTAGTTTATAGATTAAAGTTCATTTCAATTATCTCATTAAATAGTCAAATACCTTAAAAGATCAATAAGGCACTCTTCCAGAGTTCGTTTTCAGGTTGATAGCCTATTTTAGAAACAACCTTTCCTGCAAGTGTGGATGAGGTGCTCTAGATTATTATGAATATTACTTTACATGCTTATTAGTTTTCTTACTTTAGGCATTAATCCAGATAGAGAAAGATAAATTATTATTTATAAATAAAGCACTTACATTTAGGAAATATCTTCTAGACTGTAAGTGATTGTTACGTAATACTAATATAAATAAAATATTTCACTTAAAAAGTTAAAGGAATAACATGCCAATTCTAGCGAAAAATGGACTCTTCGCAGTCTCATTATGTGCGCTTTCTGTATCTGTTGCAGTTAAAGCAAATAATACTCAGCTTGTAAAAGTCGGTGGGCAGTTACAAACGGTCATGCATACTGATGGAATGATGACTAATTTCATTTCAATTACCGATAAAAATGGCAACCTTATATCAAATAAAATAAGACAAAACTTTATAAAAAATCGTTATATTGTTGAGTTGAATAGCGAACCATTAATACAGGCTAAAAAAGAGATCCTCCGTAATGTTTCACTCATACACCAAGCCAGTAATTACTCAGGAAAAACTAAAGCA